>Ga0326727_10002986_pt1 | contig 55631 bp, 41 predicted proteins | sample MB2enrmetagenome_FD_207643 | JGI IMG/M metagenome (GOLD analysis project Ga0326727, IMG submission 207643) | Lab enriched peat soil microbial communities from McLean, Ithaca, NY, United States - MB29MY | ecosystem: Environmental > Terrestrial > Soil > Wetlands > Peat | place: USA: New York...
TATCGAAGAGCAAAAGCCCCCGGCTCCAGACGGTGACTTCAACGTGGTGTAATCGGCCGCATGGCCGATCAATCCGGCTTTAAGCCGTAACCCGAAGCCACCGGCTGTTAGCCGGTGGAGCGTTCACACCCTGATCATCCCTTCATGTCAACTTTGCCGATTGCCAAACGAGGCCACATGCAGGGGCTAAAGCCCCAGAGTTGGGGAACGGACGTTTTTTTCGGCCCGGCTGAAGCCGTGCCCTGTTACAAAACCCGTGAATGCTACACCGGCAGAAATTTTCTCTTGCCAGACGGGGCCCGGATGTAGATACGTTTGCCCTGGGTTACGCGGGCGCGCGCTACTTCTTTACCTTGCGCGCCGCCGCGTCCATGTCCCAGAAGTCGGCGGGGAAGTTCTGATTGAAGCTGATGTGCTCGACAAAGTACTGCCGGACCATCTCGCCATTCTTGAGCCGCGTGATGGTGAAGGGCGTGGGCAGCCCCTCGATGACGTGGTAGTCGTCGTACTCCTCGGTGTCGGTGTTCTTGTCGTGGTACTCCGGGTCGCGCCACTCGAAGCTGCGGCTGAGCGGCAGGTGGGTCTGGAAGTCGATGAGGATGGTGATGGCCTCGTTTTGCGGCGAGATGAGCGTGACCTGTTCGGCCAGGTGCCGCTCGGCCATGCGCTGGCCCTCGTAGACCAGGATGGTGTTGGGATCCTTCAGCCATACCTTGACGGCGGTCTCGATGGAGTGGTCGCGGCGGCGCAGATACTCCTCGACGATGTCTTTATCCAGCGGTTTTTTGCCGCGATAGGTGACCTCCCAGCCGGCGCGGCCGATGTAGAACTGAAAGACGTCGCGATGTTTGGTGTACTCCAGCCGGTCGTGATCGGGCCACTGGTGGAACTCGTAATATTGGGTGGTGCCGGGGTCGGGCGCGCCCTGAAAGAAGGCGGCGATATGCCCTACGCGCTCCATGTTTTTCAGGTTGAGCCAAGTCTCGCCGCCCAGCGCCTTTACCATGGCGTCCAGCGCCGCCCGCGCCTGCTGGGCGTTCTTCTGGCCCTCGTCGGCAGTCGCCTGAGCCTGCATGGTTACTGGCGTCAAAAGCGCCATTACTGCGAAAAACGCCGGCCAAACCTTGGGCATCGATCCCCTCCGCAAACGCATCTCCACAATAGAATGACGCATGAAAGCCGCCGCTGGCTTTAGCGGCGTGGAAAAATCTGAGCGTAACCGGGATGGATGCGGACAATTTTCGGCTATTGCAGATCAAATCCATGCCAGCGCATTGCCGTTGCCTATTTTTTCTTAACCGCAGATTTCGTTTTCCTTTTTGGGGCAAGCTTTGCCCGCTCCTTTTCCGGTAGCGCCAGAAGATTTTTGGTTCGTTGAGGGAGTTTATCGTAGATCAACTGGTGCGCCCGGCGCAGTTCGTCCTCGATCTCGCGCGGCCGCAGAACCGCCCAGCGTTCCAACCCGACCCAATGCGCGCGGGCCAGGTGCGGCGCGGGAAAGACGCCCTCGCGCTCCAGCAGTTCGTGAAACCGCTCGGCCCCGCAGTGAAACCACAGCACGCCGGTTCCGGTGCCGTCCAGGTCGGTCATGGCGAACATCTTGCCGCCCATCTCGCGGCTGCCGGCCCAGTAGACCAAATGATGGCCCCAGTTCAGCGTCTCGGCCGCATGCGGCAGCGAGAGGCAGAATTCGCGAATGCGCTCGTTGTCCATTACCACCTCGCTTCAAAGTCGCGGAAGCGCCTTTCCAACTCCCATTGGGTCGCGGCTTTTTCGCTTCCGTCTAAAAACTTCTTGCACTCTGCGGCAGGGGGTTCGCCACCCAGCGGCTGGCCTTGGCAGGAATCGGCCGGGGCGGTGAACTCGTCGGGGTGGGCCCAGAGGCTCGCGCCGGGCAAAAAGCTGTGTTCGAGGCCGGCGCGCGCCATCTGCTTCAGGTCCAGGTAGCCGAGCCGGTAATCGAGGGCCGCGCGTACATATTCATTGGTCAGGTCGATGCGGCTCACGCCCTCGTCGTCAGTGGAAAGCGCCACCGGCACATGCGCGGCGCGATAGAGCGGGAAGGGATGCGCGGCACCCTTGATGCCCAGAATTCCCTCATTCGAACTCAGGTTGATCTCGATCATCACATGCTTTTCGGCCAGCTCTTTGAGCAGGCCCGGTGCGTCGTCTTCGTAGGCCAGATCGACGCCGTGGCCGATGCGCTGCGCGTGGCCCAGCTCGACGGCCTGGCGGATGTGGAAGCGCAACCCTTCGGGTGGCACCAGGCCCAGCGCCAGTTCGCCGGCATGCAATGAGATGGGCACGCGCGGATAGACCGAGTGCAGATAATCGAGCATCTTCATTTGCAATGTGTAGTCGCGCATGGAAAGGTAGCCGTCTTCGGGTTGCACAAAGTTGATGCCCACCCAAAGATCGTCGTCCGCGTCGATGCTGGCTTCGACCGTTTCAAAGCCGAGCAACGTCTGCGCGAAGACCCGCTCCGGCGGATTGGCGCGCAGAATCTGATAAATGTAGCGGGTTTGGACCTGGCAGGCGGTCGTGGCCTGAGCCGAGCCGCAGTGCTCAATCTGTTTGCGGCCCTGTTCGGCGGCGCGGGCATCTTCGCGATCGGCGGCGACCTCGTTGCGCAATCCCTTATCGAGCAGTTGCTGCCGTAGCGTGGCAAAGGCTGCCGGATCGGCCGCTGCTGCCGCCTGGCTCCAGCCGATAGCGTTGGCCAATTCGGCAGCGTGGGTGAAGGGAGGCGTCTGCATCAGCTCCAGATATTGCTGGTTTTGCGCTGCCGCGCGGCTGGCCACCTCGTCCACCCACTCCGGCACATGCGACTTGTTCAACCCGCTGTAGCGGCCAAAGGTGGCGAAGAACTGGTCGTGGCCGCTCCAACTGGGCGTGGGTACAAAGCCACGCATGGAAAACGAATCGACGAGCCGGTCATAGAGCGCTTGCTCGTTGGAGTTCAAATTGCCCGAGAGGCTGCTGGCCGGGATCAGTTGCCCCGAGCAGGGCGGCTTGGCGAAGCGCAACTGCGCCGGATCGACGCACAGGCCATCCTCGCCGGCTTCGCGGATAAAGCTCTCGGCATACACCGCGCCGGAAAGATGCACGTGCAGGTCGGCGCCTTTGGGAAAGCCGGCCAGAAAGGCGCGCATCGCCTCCGGTCCCTGCCTTGCCGCCTCGGCGTAGGCGCGGGCTGCGCGCGCCTCGGTCACCGCTGGGTCGCGTGGCGCCGGCGTTTGGCCGCGGCCAACGGCCAGTGTGGTCAAAACGAACCAGGCGAGCGAGCAAACTTGGCGTCTCCGAACGAGTCGTTTCATGATGCCTACCAGTGTAGCCGAGGCGCAGACAGCAATTTTTCGAAAGTATTCCGCAGGGGTGGCCGGAATGTTAAGGGATTGGTATACTAAACAAGTTGCATGGCGCGGCGAGTGGATTCACCTCCACTTCCCGGCAAAGCCAGGGGCGGTCCATGTGGGCTGCTGCTCTGGCCAAGCTGGAACCGTAGCGGAATGTGCAACTTCAATCTCCCTGAGGCCAGATAGCTCAGTGGTAGAGCGCGGCCCTGAAAAGGCCGGCGTCGGCGGTTCAATCCCGTCTCTGGCCACCATCTTTCCTAGAAAATAAATAGCCATTTGGCCGCGCTCGTGTCTTTGCCCGGTGCAATCGTCGTCAACATCCATCTGGGTCTATAACACCGCCAACCAGGTTGCGGGCGTGATCGCTCCAGGAGCCACGTCGGCCTCGCCGTCGCCTTACACCTACGACCTATCGGGCGATGTTACGGCAGATACCACCACCGGCAACCAGTATCTCTTCGATGCCGAGGGGCGGATCTGCGCGGTGCAGAGTCCTATCGCAACCGGCGGCTGGATCATGACCGGTTACGTTTATGACGCCGAGGGCACGCGCATCGCCAAGGGCACGATCACTGCGTGGAACTGCGACCCGTCGGCGAACGGGCTCACGGACGAGACCGACTACATTCTCGGCCCGGGCGGCGAGCAGGTGACCGAGGTGTCTCCGGACGCCGACGGCAACATGCAGGTGCAGCGTACCTACGTTTACGCGGCGGGGGCGACGATCGCCACTTACGATCCGGTGGCCAACCCGGCCTACGATTCCTCGAATCCCACGGCCGCGCCGCAGACGCTCTACATGCCCTCGTTCCGGCTCACCGATTGGCTGGGCACGCTGCGCGTCACCACCGATGCGTATGGCGTGGCGCAAGGCACCTGCGCCAGCCTGCCCTACGGCGACGCCACCGCGTGCAGCGGCAACATCCCCGACAACCACCACTTCACCGGCAAAGAACGCGATACCGAGTCAGGAAACGACTACTTCGGGGCCAGGTACTATGCGTCTACGATGGGCCGGTGGCTGAGCCCGGACTGGAGCGCGAAGGTTGAGCCGGTGCCATATGCGAAGCTGGATGATCCACAAAGCTTGAATCTGTATGCATACTTGATGAACAGCCCGCTTGACGGCGTGGATGAAGACGGGCATGGCCCGCGGCAAAATGCCGTGAGAAAAGCATGGCGTCAGGAAAGGGCGCTGGTTCGGGCGACAGGAAAAGGCACGAGGGGTTGGGATGCACTACAGAAAGCCGAGCTCACAAAGCCTGGACCAAATCCACACGTGAGCGGGTTTCAGGGACACCACATCAACAGTGTAGCGGCCAATCAGCAGTTGAATCCCGCGCTTGAGGGAGATCCCAATAACATTGCGTTCAAGACAGAGGCGGAACATTTTGCCGAGCACAAGTTCAACTGGGCCAATGCAACTAAAGGCGCATTGTTATCCCGGGTCTTCTCAATAGCGCCCGCTCTGCCGTACCTCGCTATGTTTACTGGCGCAGCGAGAGATGTCGGAGAAACAGGCATGTGGACGAACCCGATGAATAATATGAAAATGATCGGAGATGTTGGCAGGGCGGCTTCGTTCATGGAAAATCAGGGAACAGCAGGCGGCTGGGGTGATGGAGCATACACTTTCTACAATGTCTCAGGTTTTTGGCAAGAGGCGAGCAGTTCTGGAACCTACTCCTTACATGATGGAGCATTCTGGAACGGCGACAAAAAGGTGGATTCAAAAGCTATCGAGGGCAAGGCGGTTCAGAAAACACCAATCATATAGCCCATGGCACCAACCGGGCAGAAATGGACGATTTGATGGTTGATTTCAGGATAGTATTGGAAAAACAAGGATGGGTTATCGAGCGAGAAAGTGGGACCGCGTACTTCTACAACTTTACTCCCTGGGTGGCTCCAAAAGCGTATTTGCACGTTGTTTTCAAGGGGGCAGCCGCAGCGGCTTTGACCGAGGTAGATGACATCCTGCACCTACCCCGGGATTGGAGAGAGGAGCTTTCGCAGCAAAATGGGGCATTTCTCTTTTCTGGGGCTCTCGACGTGTATGGGGTCCATGCCCCGGGTGCCTTGCTCAATCGAAGGGATGTATTTGAGCGACTGCCGATCTCGATTGTTAGTGAGAACAGCAGTTGGGCACCTAAGGACAGTGAGCGACTAGTTGTCGTCGGCGGCTACCAATTCGACGGAACGCTTGCGGTGTTGGACAGGAATGACGGGTCTGTGAGCGCTATGCCAAGAAGGAGCAAAACGGTCTTGATTCGCTGGCCCGATACAGATTCCTGGCTTACTGCGGAGATCGAAAGGCTTTCAAAGCTCTTCGACGAGCGCGGGAAGATTACGGTTTCCGAGGAGGAAACTCTGCCCGGGCGGCAGATTCTATAAAAGGGGATGTCAAGTAAAAACACCTCACCAGATCAGGCAGGTGGCCCGGTCATCCACCCTGAACAAACGTCATGACGGTTGAGAAGTTGTGCCCTTGTTCATTGCGCACTTTGCGTTGAGCGGGGGGCGTTGTACCGACAAGCCCGACAGCAGCACCGGAGAAATAAGTTATGGCAGCGAACGACGATTTGAACTATGCAGCAGGATGTCTGGTCCAGGCAATGCTCGGTTTGATCACGCCTAACTGGCGGGCAGTATTCGTTACTAGGGAACACAGTGAAATCTCGGTCACATTCATACTTGCTACTGAATCAGTAGAGGACCGCAATGGAATTGAAGACGTAACACTTGACTATGAAGCTCTTCTACCTGATTGCGGTGTGTCGATAGTCGTCATCGTAAACGATTTGCCACTAGGAATCTTCCCAAAGAATGGACGACTGGTGTATAGGCGCAAAGAATAGGCGGGTTGTACTGGTGGCCGGGCGGGGGGTCCACATCTCGCAAACGCGGCCGGTGGCCCCGGTCCTGGTGAAGGTTCCAAACCCAGCTGATGGTGGCCCTGGTCGCTCAAGTGCGTCCATTGATCTTAGGATGGTCAGACCTGGGCCATCCGCCGGAGTTGATTATGAAAGAAGACGGTAGCGAACAGGATCTCAACCATCCCCATGGTACGATTCCGGACATAAGTGCGCCAATCGTGCCTGGAGTATGTGCGGGAGGCATTTTTATCGGAAGCAGATTTGCGCCTCCCCCGGAAGATGGCGATAAGTATGAGATTCAGAGGCGCAAAGATTCCGTGGTGTACAGCTTGCATGCTGTCAAGGTCTGGACCCGTAACGACTTGGTCTATCAAATCGGAGTATACGAGGGCTACCGAGGAGTCATGCCTGAAGGAATTGGAGTCGGATCAACGATTTCAGAGGTGGAAGACCGGTTCCACTGTGATGTTGTCGAAGACCCAGATGGCGATCTCGTAACGCCCTGTTTTCCAGGCTGGTCGTTTGATACGGCGGAATGGAACGGTAGCCGCAACATGAATGAAAAATCTGATACAGTTATTGAATTCGACAACCGCCGCGGGGTGATCGAAAATCTTGATGCGCCGATAAAGGTTATCTGTGTTTTCAAACCGGTTGATTAGATAATTCTGTGGGCTTCTTTGGCAGGTGACCCAGGTCATCCACTCCGAACAATCGTCATGACAGTCGATAAGCTGTGTCCCGTTCATCGTGCACTTTAGCCGGTGGCCCCGGTCCCGGTGATCTTTTCCAACCAAAGCGAGGGGGCACCCTCCTCAGGATGGAATCCTTCTTAAGACCGGGGCCAGGCGCCGCGGCGAGGGGAAAAAGACGAAATTCGAGGTTGAAGGGGTGAAAGACTTCCCTCAGGGGCTAAAGCCCCCGAGAATTTACGAATGACTTAGCGGCACGGATCAATCCGTGCCCTGACACTTCTTGCAGTGCAAAAAAGTGTGATTCAGCAAGTTGTGAAGCCGTGTCCTGACACAAAACAACCACCATCGCGAGTTTTTCCGCTTGCCGCTAAAGTCGTTACCCGATAAGAAACAAACATCTACAGCGCCGATCAGACGGGGATCATTCCGGAGAAAGCGGTCAAGGCATCCCTCGGGTGCGGTAACCCTACTGCGCTGATCGATCTTCGCCCCGGAGAAACCGTTCTTGACCTTGGCTCCGGTGGGGGCATCGATGTGCTGCTATCGGCGATGCGCGTCGGTCCAACTGGCAAAGCATACGGCCTGGACATGACGGACGATATGCTGGCGCTCGCGCGCGAAAACCAGAAGCAGGCGGGCGTCACGAATGTCGAGTTCCTGAAAGGCGAAATCGAGAACATCCCTTTGCCCGGCAACTCTGTTGATGTCATCATCTCGAATTCGCTCCCGACTTGGGTCAGATGATTTCGGGAACCCGCTCGCCAGTGTTCTAATTGTTGCAATGATGTCCCTTGAAAACTTCAGGCTCACCGTGTTCCGAAAGGTGGCTGAGCAACTCAGTTTTCGCAAAGCCGCTGAGGAACTGTATCTGACGCAGCCCGCAGTCAGCCTACAGATCAAAGCGCTTGAGGAAGAGCTCGGCGTGGCTCTTTTTGACCGCAGCGGCTCGCAGGTGAGACTTACGCCCGCCGGAGCGGCTCTTCTTAAATATGCAGAGGAGTCAAGTGCTTTGCTGCGTGAGGCAATGCACACGCTCACCACTTACAGCGGCACACAAAGCGGCACCCTCACTCTCGGTGCATCGACAACTATCGCCCAATATGTGCTGCCTCGCCTGTTAAGCGAGTTCTGCACCTTGCATCCGCGGGTACATCCTACGCTGATGAGTGGTAACACCGAACAGATCGTGATGTCGGTTGAAGAGGAGAAGATCGCGCTGGGATTCATCGAAGGTCCACCGCGCAGCCGTGACCTGACTCTGACGCCGTTTCTTGAAGATGAACTGGTGCTGCTTGCGCCCGCTGCACACGAATGGGTTGAGCAGACGGAGATTGCGCCAGAGGATCTGACGGCTGCGCCAATGCTGATGCGAGAGCGCGGTTCAGGCACGCGGCACATCGTGGAGCTGGCGCTCGAACGTCATCGTATCCGGCGTAGTTCGCTCAACGTGGTTATGGAGCTGGACTCAACCGAAGCCATCAAATCAGCTGTTGAAGCAGGCTTTGGCGTCGGTTTCGTTTCCCGGTGGGCTATCGCCAAGGACGTGCGGCTTGGACCTGCGTTTCAAATTGTGGAGATTAAGGGCATCCGTATCCGCAGAAATTTTATGGTCGTCTCGCCAAAAGTTCCCGGCCTTTCCGGCCTGGCTGCGGAGTTCCGCGGTTTTGTGCTGACGCGCGCTTCGACAAAGCGCATGGCTGCCCTGGAAGGCCAGCCCAAGCTCATCAAGCGTAGATAAGCAGGGCGGATGGGGCATCAGTTTATCCCCTTGGACTTTTATGCTTTCTTCTGCAAAGACTGAATGAGTGTCGAAGATTCTGTTCATCGCAGGTTTATTTTTGCAGTTCGCGGCTGGCTCTTGCTGCCTGCTGCTCTTACGTTTGCTCTGGGAAAGATGCGGCTGCCGCTCTTCCTTACATCTGCTGCCGGATTTTCATTCGCTTTTCGCTTGACGATGATCGAAGATTTGCGTTAGGCGTTTGATGCCTATTTGCGTCATATCGCAGATCATCATTGCAACTATATTGTTACTGAGCATGGTGTGGTTTGTAGTCCAGTAGCTGAGTTAGAAGAAGAGTTGCAGGCACGCCCCGTAGGGCTGCGGGCAATAGAGAAATAGCTTAAAGTGGAGAGTACAGTAAAAGAGGCTGGGCAGGCGCACGAGGAAGGGGACTGAAATGAAGGTGACGTTGGCAAGGGGCTTTTGGGCCGTAGCTGCAATGATGACGATTTTAGGCGCCGGAGCATATCTGAGAGCCTTGCAGTTCGGCTCCGTTTCCATCGTGAGCGCCACGGAGATTCCGCAGAGCGCGCTGATCCAACCGGAACAATTGATTGCCGATCAGCAGAAGAAGGGCGGAGCGGCGCCGCTCGTTCTGCAAGTCGGGTCGCGCATGATGTTTGCGCAGGGCCACATTCCCGGAGCGGAATTTGCGGGTCCTGCGGTGCAGCCGGAAGGCATCGAATTGCTGCGGAACCGGGTCGCCTCGCTCCCGCGTGGAACGTATATCGTCCTCTATTGCGGTTGCTGTCCGTGGACTCGCTGCCCGAATATGGGAACGGCTTACAGGTTTCTGATCGGAATGGGATTCAAGAACGTGAAGGCACTGTATTTGCCCAACAACTTCGGTGAAGACTGGGTGAACAAGGGATACCGAGTCGAGAAATAATGGCTTCGTTCTGTCTAAAACTGGCGTCGCTGCGCTGGCCACTTTTCCAGTGCGGCCGGCTTTTGCTTGTCTTGCTTCTCGTCGAGTCTTTCGCCAACAGCGGCAGCGCCGTATATGCTTCCGATCGTCTCATCGGCCAGCCGGCGCCTCAGTTTGCGCGCAAGGGCTTGCATGGAGAAGATGTCAGTCTGGCCAACTATCGCGGCAAGGTCGTTCTGTTGAATTTCTGGGCGACGTGGTGCGCCCCCTGCCGCGCTGAGCTTCCGCGCTTCGATCTCTGGCAAACAAAATACAAGGCTCAAGGATTTCAGGCCATCGCGGTTGCGATGGACGACGATCCGGCGCTTCCGCGCGGCGTCGTCGCAAAACTTCATCTCCAGTATCCCGTGGTCATCGGTGATTCACAGCTGGGCGACTTGTATGGCGGAGTTTTCGGTTTTCCGGTGACCTACCTGATCGATCGCGACGGAATTGTTCGCAAGCGATTCGAAGGCGAAACCAAACCAGATCAACTGGAACAGGAAATTCGCAACCTTCTTCCTGCATCGCCTCGATGAGCGCTCCAATTTGTGGTTTAGCCATCATGGCCGATTTTTTCCCAGCCCAGGATTTGCGTCAGAAGCCTCCGGTCGATTCTCTACGGCAGGTGTGACCTGCATCGAATGGGCTATTCAATCCGGGAATGCCCAGGAACAGCTTTCCGCAATCAGTAGCCAATGTTCATGTTTTCAGGCCGATAAGAGGCAGATGGTCGGGGTTTTCCGCAAGACGTGCTTGCTGCCCGCCTGTTCTGGGCAGCGAGTTTTGACGGTCGGCAAACGGTTCGGCAAAAAAATCAAAAAAAGTTGTAACAAATCGGCCGTGGGCTGACTTTCTTCTAATGGATGCACACAAAGGGGAAAGACAGACTCATGAAACGCATTCTCAGCCGAATTGCATGGCTTGTGTGGATGGGGAGCCTGGCCGGCCTAGGGGCGGCAGCCCAGCAGACGCTAACGCTGCGCCAGGCGATCAAGCAGGCTCTGAAGCGGAATCCCGAAGTCGACGCCGCTCGCGCGCAAGTGAACGAGGCCAAGGCCGATTCAGCACTGGCGCGAACGGCATTGCTGCCGCAAATCAACTTTACCGAGGATATGTCGCGGGGCGACGATCCGGTCTACGCCTTCGGAACGCGGCTGCGCCAGCAGCGGTTCACGCAGGCGGACTTTGCGCTGAATGCGCTCAACACTCCCGATCCTATCGGCGATTTCTCTACGCGCATCTCCGGCGGCTGGCAACTCTTCGATACGCTGCGTAGCGAACGCCAGATTCATGGCGCCGATCTAATGCGGAAGAGCGCTGCCTCGCAGGCAGGAGCCGTCGATCAGAAGATTGTCTTTGGGGTTGTCGCGGCCTACCAACAAGCGCTCTATGCCGAGCGCGAGGTTGCGACGGCGCAGCATGAAGTTGAGACGGCAGAGGCGTTGTTGAAGTCTGCCGACGATCATGTGAAGGCAGGCCTCGCGGTCGAGTCGGACCGCATGTCGGCGCAGGTGAACCTGGCCGCGTGCAAGCAGGGATTGATTGCGGCCGAGGGGGATCGTGAGTTGGCCTGGGCTGAACTGCGTGAGGCGATGGGCGCTCCGGAGCTGAAAGAGACCTCACTTGCGCCGATCGAACCTCGCGACTTTGCGGCCGGCGATCTGGAGCAGGAAGTCGCTGCTGCGTTGAAGAATCGCCAAGATCTGAACGCTTTGGGCCAAGCCGATCAGGCGCAGGGCGCGGCGGTGAGCGCGGCGAGGCTCGGCTACGGCCCACATGTCAACGCCTACGGCAACTGGGAAAACGACGCGGCCTCGATTGGCGGCTCGAACGGTTCCAACTGGGTTGCCGGCGTGCAGATCGGCATCGATCTTTTGCCGTTGAGCAAGCGCTCGCAACTGGCACACGAAAAAGCCGCGAAGATGCGCGCCGATGCGCAGCTTGAGTTGTACCGGCAGCATGTGCGTGTCGAGGTGAACCAGGCGCATATTCAGCGCGAGACGGCGCGGCTGTCGATGGAGACGGCTCGCGCTGCGACCGAGCAGGCCGCGGAAGGTCTGCGCATCGTGAAAAACCGTTACGAGGCAGGACTAGCGACGATCACCGATCTGTTGCGTGCTGAAGACGCCGAGCGCGAGAGCCAGACTAACTATTGGCACGCCGTCTACGGAAACACCATGGCCTATGCCCAACTGCTCTTTGCAACCGGGACATTGACTCCCGAAGCCGCGGAGGATCTGCAATGAAGAATTTTTCTTGGTTTTGGATGAGTGCTGTGGCAATGCTGGCAATAACCGGCTGCAAATCGGACGCGCCCACGCAGCAAAGCGCCGTGCAGGTGGTGCAAGCACGAGTTGTCGATGCGGTGAAAGCGGAAGCTCCGGCGCTGACGCGCTCGACCGGCACACTTCATGCGCATGAGTCGGCCACGCTCTCGGCGCAGGTGATGGGCAGGGTTCAGCAGGTACTGGTGCGCGAAGGCGATCAGGTTCGCGCTGGTCAGACACTGGTTATTCTCGACGATGCCACGCTGCGTTCGTCCTCTGACCAGGCCGATGCAGCGATCAAAGCCGCCGAGCAGCAGCAGGCAGCGGCGCAATCGAACGCCGATCTGGCTGCCAGCACATTGGCGCGATACAAGCAGCTCGAAGCGCAAAAGAGCGTCAGTCCGCAAGAGATGGACGAGGTCACGCGTCGAGCCGAGGCCGCTCGAGCCGAGGCCGATGCGATGAAGGCGCAGGCTAATGCGATCAGAGCACAGCAGGCCGGCGCAAAGGCCATGCTCGGTTACTCGCGCATCGTGGCGCCATTCGCAGGCATAGTCACGTCGCGCATGATCGATCCCGGCGCCATGGCGGCTCCAGGCGTGCCGCTGCTTCAAGTCGACAGTACCGGCGCGCTGGAGTTGCAGACTACGGTTCCAGAATCTCTGATCGCCACATTGCGCAAAGGCATGAAGATTGTGGTTTCGATCGACAGTATGAATGGGCAACGCTGGGACGGTGTGATTGCAGAGATTGTTCCAGCGGCTGATCCAGCCAGCCACAGCTTTTTGGTGAAGATCGCAGTGCCTGCGGCGCAGCAATTGCGCGCGGGCATCTTTGCCAGTGCCGAGATTCCTAGCGGTACAAAACAGGCTGTTCTTGCGCCTCGATCGGCTGTTGTGCAGCGTGGTTCGTTGGCCTGCGTCTACACGCTCGACACCAATAACATTGCGCAGTTGCGCTATCTGACGTTGGGCAATATGAGCGGCGATAAGGTTGAGGTGCTCTCTGGACTGAGCGGCAGCGAGAAGTTGGTTGACAACCCGGAAGACCGCGATTTGGCGGGCAAGCGCATCACTGAAGCGCGCGAAGGGGTGCAGTGATGAAAGAGACAACTCACGGGCTCGGCCTGGCCGGCCGTCTGGCGCACACCTTTCTCAACTCGAAGCTGACGCCACTATTCATCGTAGCCTCGCTGGCGCTCGGTGTCTTTTCGGTGGCGATCATTCCACGCGAAGAAGACCCGCAAATTTTGGTTCCGATGCTCGACATTGCAACGGCCATGCCGGGCGCTTCACCCGCCGAGGTCGAACAGCACGTTACGCTGCCCATCGAAAAACTCGTTCACCAAATCTCCGGCGTCGAATATGTTTACTCGACATCGAGCCCCGGCCAGAGTCTGGTCATCGTGCGCTTTCTCGTCGGCACGTCGCAGGAAGATGCGCTTATCAAGGTCTATTCGAAGCTCTACTCGAACTTCGACCAGATTCCGCCCGGTGTCTCGCGGCCGATCATCAAGGCGCGCTCCATCGACGACGTGCCGATTCTCTCGCTGACCCTGTGGGGCGAACACTACGACGGCTATCAGCTGCGCGCCATCGCCGATGAGATGCAGCACAACATCGAAGCGATTCCCAATGTCTCGGAGAGTACGGTGATCGGAGGGCTGCCGCGCACCATGCGCGTCATGCTGAGCGCGTCGAAGCTCAACGCCTACGGCCTGTCGCCGCTAGCCATCGTCGGTCATTTGCAAGCCGCAAATGCCGCTCTGCAAACGGGCAGTTTCTCCGGGAATAATCAAGAGATCCGCGTCGAGGCGGGCAATTTATTCACCAGCCGCGCCGATCTGGAGTCGGTTGTTGTAGGCGTCCAGCAAGGACGGCCCGTCTATCTGCGCGATGTCGCCGAGCAGATCGTCGATGGACCATCGGAACCATCGAACTATGTTTTGTTTGGCACAACCAAGTCAAGCGCATCTGCAAACTCGGCGCCACAACAGTATCCGGGCGTCACCATTACCGTTGCCAAGCGCAAAGGCACCAACGCCACCGACATTGCCAACGCTGTTCTCAAGCGCGTCGATGAGATGAAGGGCGTCGCGATTCCCAATGACGTTCACGTCACGACCACGCGCAACTACGGCGAGACTGCAAAAGCAAAATCCGACGAACTGCTGGAACATTTGCTGCTGGCTACGCTTTCAGTCACATTCCTAGTCGCGCTCTTCCTTGGCTGGCGCGAGTCGGGCGTTGTACTGCTGGCGATTCCCGTCACGCTGGCGCTGACGATGGCGACCTTCTACTTCCTCGGCTATACCATCAACCGCGTCACGCTCTTCGCGCTGATCTTTTCGATAGGCATTTTAGTCGATGATGCGATTGTCGTCGTCGAAAATATCGTCCGCCACTTCAGACTACCGGAGAACAAGCATCGCTCCTGCGCCGATGTAACGGTCGAGGCCGTCGCCGAGGTTGGTAACCCGACCATTCTCGCCACTTTCGGCGTGATCGCGGCCGTGTTGCCGATGGCCTTTGTGCGCGGCCTGATGGGTCCATACATGCGGCCGATTCCCGTGGGCGCATCGGCGGCCATGCTCTTCTCATTGATGGTGGCCTTTGTCGTCTCGCCCTGGGCTGCAATGCGACTGCTGGGCAAGCATCTGGGCGGAGCGCATCTGCTCGAACCCGAGCACGAAAACTGGCGCACGCGGCTCTATCGCAAAGTCATGACGCCGCTGATTGCTTCAGGCCGAAATCGCGCATTCTTCTTCGCAGGTGTTGCCGCGCTGCTGCTGATCTCGGTCGCACTGGTTCCGCTTAAATTCGTGCGCGTGAAGATGCTGCCCTTCGACAACAAGAGTGAAATTCAGGTTATCGTCAACATGCCCGACGGCACGCCGCTTGAGCAGACGCTGAGCGTAACGCAGGCGCTTGGCAATGTACTGGCGCAGCAGCCCGACGTGCTCAACTATCAGCTCTATGCGGGCACTTCCGGCCCCTACAACTTCAACGGACTGGTGCGCCACTACTATATGCGTCGGATGCCGAACCAGGCCGATATTCAGATCAATCTAGTGCCGGCGAAAGATCGCCACGAGCAGAGTCACGCCATCGCCAAGAAGCTGCGTCCGCTGCTTGATGCCATCGGCAACCAATACGGCGCGCGCATTCAAGTCAGCGAAGTTCCGCCTGGGCCCCCGGTGATTCAAACGCTTGTCGCCGAGGTTTACGGACCTGACCTCGATGGCCAGACACAGGTGGCGCAGCAGATCAAGTCAATCTTCCTGCACACACCCGGCGTGGTCGATACGGACTGGTACGTGGAAGATCCGCAGCCGCAGCTGTCAATTCGTGTCGATGAAGCCAAGGCTGCGCAGAATGGGATCGCGGTCGCCGATGTGGCGAAGGCGCTTGCCCTTGCAACCTCGGGCGTCGAAGCTGGCCTCTTGCACGACGATCATGCGCGCGAGCCAATTCCGACTGTGGTTCAGTTCACGCGCGCCGACCGCTCGTCCGAGCAGGCGCTCGATAATATCCATCTGCCCTCGCCGAACGGGGCCATGGTTCCGCTGCGCGAACTGGTGACCATCGATCAAGGAACCATCCAGCGCAGCATCTACCACAAGAATCTGCAGCGCGTGGTGTATGTGACTGGCGACGTTGCCGGCGCGGAGGAGAGCCCCGTCTACGCGATTCTAAAAATGAATCAGGCGCTCGATCACTTGAAGCTGCCCGCCGGCTACACGCTCGCGCGCTACAACGCCGTGATGCCGGAATCGACCGATCATTATTCGATGAAGTGGGACGGCGAGTGGCACATCACCATCGAGGTTTTCCGTGATCTTGGACTGGCATTCGCGGCGGTATTGATTTTGATCTATGTCATTGTCGTGGGCTGGTTCCGATCGTTCATCGTACCGCTGATCATCATGGCGCCGATTCCGTTGACGCTGGTTGGCATTTTGCCTGCGCACGCGCTGATGGGCGCATTCTTCACGGCAACCTCGATGATCGGTTTCATCGCTGGCGCTGGCATTATCGTGCGCAATTCGATCATCCTCGTCGACTTCATCGAATTGCGTCTCCGCCAGGGCGCGCCGCTCGAAGAGGCTGTCATCGACGCCGGCGCGATCCGTTTCCGGCCGATGCTGCTGACCGCAGCCGCGGTCGTTGTCGGCGCCAGCGTGATTCTGACCGATCCCATCTTTCAAGGACTGGCCGTCTCGCTGATTGCCGGAGCCATCGCCTCGACCTTCCTTTCCTGGCCAACAATCCCGATCCTCTACTACCTGGTTTATCGCAACCATGTGCAACCGATTGAATGCGCCCCGGAAGGCGCAGAAGGAGAAAATCAATGACCGTGGAACGCGCACTGCGCTTGATGGCCGGGCTGGTGATTCTGATCTCGCTCGGACTGGCACGCTACCACTCGCCCTACTGGCTGTTGCTGACAGCCTTCGCCGGCCTTAACCTGTTGCAATCGGCTTTCACGAACTGGTGCCCGGCAATGATGATCTTTCGCGCTCTCGGGCTAAAAGAAGGTGGCGGTTGTTGTGCGTCAGGATCGAAATAATATTTTGAAACAAAGGGCGGGAAGGCATTCATGGTTCATGCAAGCAAAAGTCGAAAAGCTCATGGCGCTGAAACCAAGCGCACCTCAGCAATGCCGGCAACTGCGCAATCGAGAAAATCAAACCGCCTGCAAGACGCCGTCTACCGCGAGATGTTTCTTCTCGAGTCGAAAAGACCCGGCGCAGAAATGGGGCTTGCGCTCGCCTTGCTTCGCGCTATGGCAGCGTCGGAGAAAATGGCGAATCGCGAAGAAATCCTCAATTGGCTTTCAATGATTTGTCCGCACTGCCTTAAGATGATTGAGAGCGCCTTGGATGAATACTGCGCTTGCGCTCCATGCGCGCTTGAAGATACTGTTTCCGTAGCGCCTGCTGAACAATGAGTATGTTCCCATGATCGTTCCCGGAAGAAGAGACGATTCGTAATGCGCTCTGAGTTGATACAAGCATCTGAATTGCTGCGCCGGCAGACTCCAGAGTCGGTCGAGGAGGCGATTGGCCTGCTGCAAAACACAGTCTTCTCGTTCAGCATGAAAATGTGCGGGCATCGCGAAGACGCCGAAGACACCATGCAGGAGGTGTTGTTCGGCTCGCTGAAATACCTGATCAAACTTCATGATCCCGGCGAATTGGCGGCATGGCTTTACACAGTAACCAGAAACCGCTGCCACCGCATGAGGCGAAAATACGCCAATGTGGAGCCGAAGCGCGTTTCTATCGACGAGCTCATGCCCGATGAAGATGAGTTGCGCTTGCTTCTGCAGGATGCAAAGGAAAGTCCGGAGCAGAACTATCTTCGCTCCGAGCAAAATGATTTTCTTCATCGAGCCGTACTGCGACTTCCCTCTGCTATGAGGCTGGTACTGGTTCTTCATGACATGGAGGAACTGAGTTCGGAGGAAGTGGCGAGCATTCTCGGTATTCAAGTCGGAACAGCGCGAGTCCGGCTTCATCGCGCGCGGCTAGCTGTCCGCAAAGAGATGACGCGCGTGATCCGCGGACTGCCAGAAATCTATTCTGCCTCTGACAGCGGTCTTGCGCAAAGGCCCAAGGAGTGCAAAGCTCTCTTTGCCAATCTCTCTGAATATATCGATGCGCGCATGGAACCTAAGAGCTGTGAGCAGATGCGCACACACATCGAGAACTGCCCGGCTTGTGTTGCCTTTATGAAAGACCTGCGCGCCGCAATTGATCGATGCCACGCGCTTCCCGCAGTGTGCGATCCGGCAATTGCGCAACGCATGCGCGCCATAATGACAGAGGAGTACCTGCGCCTGATGCACGCGGATGATATTCAGAATCCGCATTAAGGATGCAGAAAGATCCTGAAAATCAGGCGCAATTACATTATTGCAACCGCTGTTGCGCGGCTATTTCTGTCGATCTGATCGTCTGATAAATCCTGCTTATGAGCGATAAAAAATCCTGCTTGGACACGCGCGCTTGAATTGCGAATACTGAGCATGTGAACAAGAATATTTTCTTCATCTGTCTCATACTGGCGGCAAGCGGTATGATTGCTCCTCCGGTTGCGCTGTTGGGCGGCTTGGTATATGGCCTGCTGTTGTCCCATCCATTCCACGTGGAAAGCAAACGGCTGGCAAAATTCTTGCTGCAGGCCTCTGTCGTGGCGCTCGGCTTTGGCATGAACCTGAATGAAGTTGCCAAGGCCGGAAGGTCTGGCTTTGTCTATACGGGTATCAGCATCACAGCCGTTATGCTTGGTGGATTGCTTTTAGGGTATCTCCTGCGCGTCAAACAGAAACCGGCTTTTCTAATTAGCGCCGGCACCGCGATTTGCGGAGGCAGTGCAATCGCTGCCGTGGGCCCCATCGCTAATGCAAGTGAGGAAGAAATGGCGGTTTCTCTGGGGGCTGTTTTCATTCTGAATTCTGTAGCTCTGTTTCTCTTTCCGGCAATCGGATACGCACTGCATCTGTCCCAGAATCAATTTGGATTGTGGTCGGCGCTGGCGATTCAAGATACCAGTTCTGTTGTCGGAGCTACGGCAAAGTACGGTGCTGTGGCTTTGGCTGTTGGCACTACAATCAAACTGGCGCGTGCGCTATGGATTGTGCCACTGTCGCTAGTGACCGCACTTTCGATGAAGAGCAAAGCGCGCATTCAATGGCCATGGTTCATCGCGTTGTTCGTGGCTGCCGCATTCGTCAACACCTGGCTGCCGTCTATCAACCGGTTGACGATGAATCTTTCACTACTGGGCAAGGCTGGACTTACAGTGACGCTGTTTCTGATCGGAACCGGATTGAACAAAGAAACGCTAAAACGGGTAGGCGTTCGACCGCTCTTGCAGGGTACGATTCTTTGGATCATCATCGGATCTGGATCACTCGCGCTGATTGTTGCAAATTGGATTCACGTTTAACCGTCAATGATCGCGAATCCGCTGCCTGCGAAGATGATGTGTGCAATGTAAGGAAGCTGACAGGAAGTTGTCAGCTTCCTGTCAGGCGAATCTCTGAAATAGTGCTCATTGAGGACGAACACAATGAACACTTCTATTTATCTAAATCGGCTACGCCTTTACTCCGTACTTTTGAACGGTATTCTGGCCTTGCTTTTCTCTCTTGCGTGCAGTTCATCCAGAGCGGCATCGCTGCCGGGAAATACAACTCTACCTGTAACCTTCGCGACTACGGTCGAAGCGGGAAAAGCAAAGATCAACGATCCCATCCGCGTTCACACCATGCAGACGGTGATCCTGCCCGATGGAACGCGGGTTCCGAAAGGGACTGTCGTTGTCGGCCACATCAGCCAATCGGTTCCTTTTCAATTCGATCAGACACCTTATGCAACGCAGAAGCCGTCGCTCCTTGGAATTCATTTCGATCAGATTGAGTTGAAGGATGGCCCACGGCCTGTGAGTTTTGAAGTTCGCGCGATTGCTGGCGCGTACGCAGTTGACGACGCTTCCCGGCCCATCAATGCGACCGAACAGCAGATGACAGGGACGTACGTGCAGATTGGCGGCGACACCTATTGGCCTCCTGACGAAAAAATCCGTTCGCGCAGTGGGGATATTGTTGCCTACGTGCGGAAAGATGGCATCTTTGCCCGGCCTCTTGCCGCGGAGGCAAACAATGCAGAAACAGGCATTGCATGCGACGCAATTTCACGGGAACAAGCGGTTGCTGTCTTCTCAGCCGCGGCGTGCGGACTCTATGGCATCAGCGATGCCGTACTCGAAAACAATGGAAGCGACGGAAGTGGCACGTTCGTTCTGACCTCGAACCGGCGATCTGTATTCATCCTTGCCCGTAGCGCCGCGTTGCTCGAAGTGTTGCCGTAAAGAGACGGTATCCCCTTCTTGTTCTCCTGAGGGCAGGAAACCGGTTGCAATGCAGATCGCGGATGTACTAATGCGAATCTGCATTGCGCCTGGGTGCCTGCCGATCAGTTGCCTCAACTGTATCGCGGCATCGCAGATGTAGCTCGAGAAGTTTTCTGCCAATGCTGCGATCGAACTGGATCAAAGGACCAGAGAATGTTGTTTCGGTGGAGTTCTGGTGTAAGTCTGTCGATGGTAATTGCCCTAGCCGCGGTGGTCGGATGCCGCGGCGGTACTGGGGATGGTGAGCAGAAGGCGCTCGCGGCAGCACCCGTTGCGGCAGTCAGAAGTGGTTCTCTGGCGAACTCCGTGCACGTTGCCGGGGAGTTGCTCCCGTATCAGGAGGTCGATCTGCACGCCAAGGTCTCAGGATACATTCGCGAAATCAAGGTGGACATTGGCGATCATGTAAAGGCCGGAGAGCTTCTTGCGGTTCTGGATGTGCCGGAGATCTCCGCGCAGGTATCCGGCGCGCAGGCGGGCATCGACCGCTCGAAAGAAGAGATTGAGCGCACACGCAGCATGGTGGCCCGGGCCGAGGCCGATCATCAGGCCCTGCACGCTGCGTTCGCGCGGCTGGAACAGGCAGCGGCGGTGTCTCCTGGACTGATCGCGGAACAGGAACTCGATGACGCGCGTGCGAAAGATTCCGCATCTGGATCTCAGGTCGATGCGGCACGATCGGAATTGGCTGCAATGCAGCAGAGCTACCGCGCCGCCCTGTCGGAACATTTGCAGTATGCTTCGCTCGCCGACTATGCGCGCATCACCGCGCCATTTTCCGGTGTTATCACTTGGCGCTTTGCCGACAAGGGAGCGCTGATTCAGGCGGGAACCTCCAACGCCAGTTCCATGCCGGTTGTAAAGCTGGCGGAGGTGGACAAACTACGTCTGCGGCTTCCAATTCAGGAGTCTCTGGCGGGCCTGGTGCGTACCGGCAGCAAGGCTGAGATCCATGTTGAAGCTACGAAGCAAAATTTGGAAGGAGTCGTGGTGCGCACGACCAACGAACTCGATCCAACGACGAGAACGCTGCAGGTTGAGATTGACGTCAATAATCCAGGCGGCCTGCTCACCCCGGGAATGTACGCCGATGTGACGCTCAAGCTCGACACAACAGAGAACGCGCTTTCAGTACCGGTGACAGCCGTAGTGCATTCCGGCGCGGATGCTTTCGTGCTGGTGGTTCGGCCGGATGGCCGCGTCGAAAAACGAGCGGTGACCACCGGCGTAGAAACCGCGGATCGCGTGGAGGTTCGCAACGGTCTTGCGGTTGGCGAACAGGTGATCACGGCCAACCTGTCCAGCTATCAGCCAGGGCAGCGAGTCCATGCCGTGCCGGCCAACGATGGTGATTCACTTCCCACCGGGAAGGGGAAATAAATGTCGCGCTTCGCCATCCGCTTCCCGTTCTTTATTCTGATGATCTGCCTGATTGTGGGCGTGGTGGGCTCGGTTGTGGTTGTCCGCATGCCGGTGGATCTGTTTCCCGAGATCCGCATTCCGGTAGTGGTTGTGGCTACGTTTTACAACGGAATGCCGCCCGAGCAGATTGAAGCCAACATCACCAATCCGTTCGAGCGTTTTTTTACACTCGGTTCGGGAATCGATCATATCGAGTCGCGATCGTTGATTGGCGTCAGCCTGGTCAAGGTCTATTTCCAGCCCGGCACAGACCCGGACGCGGCAGTGACAACGATTTCCAATCTGGCCATGGCGCAATTGCGCCGGTTGCCACCGGGTACGCTTCCGCCCGTAGTACTCAAGTTCGATGCGTCGAGCCTGCCTGTTTGCCTGGTGACTCTGAAGGGAGAAGACCTGGACGAGACCGCGTTGCACGACCTTGGCCAGTTCAACGTGCGCAATCAGATTGCCGGTGTGCCCGGCGCATCGGTGCCGCAACCGTTCGGGGGAAAGTATCGTCAGATTCAGGTCTATGTGGACCCAGTAAAGCTGCAGGCGTATCAGCTCAGCCCGATGGATGTGGTGCGATCGATCAATGCCGCCAACGCGATTCTTCCTGCCGGCGACGTTCGCATCGGCCCCCGCGACTTCAATATCTATACCAATGCCCAGTTCCCTGAGGTCGCTGATATCGATCGTCTTCCCTTGAAGTCGGTTGGAAACGGACAACTGCTTGTCTCCGATATCGGTCATGCTGCCGACGACGCCGCGATCCAAACCAACGTGGTGCGAATCGATGGACAGCGTTCCGTCTACCTGCCGATTCTCAAGCAGGGCGGCGACAGCAACACCATCAGCATCGTGAATGGAACACGCGACCGGCTGAAGAAACTCTTCGATGTTTCCGCTGCGCTGAAAGCCAACGTCGTTTTTGACCAGTCGGTCTTTGTGAAAACCGCCATCGCCAACCTGGGCAAGGAAGGCGGCATCGGACTGTTTCTGACCGCCGTCATGATTCTCGTCTTTCTCGGAAACTTCCGCGCCACGATCGCGGTTTTACTTTCGATTCCACTCTCTGTCTTAGCGGCGTTTCTCATTCTCAACATGATGGGCGAGACCGTGAACTCAATGGTGCTGGGCGGGTTCGCGCTCGCGTTTTCGCGGCTGATCGACAACTCGGTCGTAGTGCTCGAAAACATCTTCCGTCACATGGAGATGGGGAAAAGCCCGCAAGAAGCTGCGGAGGTGGGAGGACGCGAGGTCGCGCTTCCCGTGCTGGCGGCGACCTTCACCACTGCCATTGTCTTCTTTCCGGTGATCTTTCTCTATGGCGTGAGCCGTTTCCTCTTCGCTCCGCTGGCGCTGGCGGTTGTGCTCTCGCTCTTTGCCTCCTATGCGGTCGCGATGACGGTTGTGCCGCTGTTCTGCGCGCGCTTCATCAAAGGAACACACAGCGGAGAGCACGGCGGGGAGAATTCCAGCGCCTTTGCGCGCTTTGTACATTGGTTCAACCACGGGTATGGGCATCTGCTCGGAGAATATGACCGGCACATCATTCGCGCTTTAAACCGCCCCCGGCGAACGGTGGGAGTTCTTCTCGCGGTTGTATTGGCAAGCCTACTGTTGTTTCCATTCATCGGGCGATCGTTTTTTCCGCGAACCGATCCGGGACAATTTCTGATCAATGTGAAAGCGCCCTCCGGTACACGCATCGAGAACACAGAGCAATTGATCGCCCGCGCGGAAAAGGAGATTCGCGACGCGATTCCGGCAAGCGATCTGGGAACGGTGGTGTCGAACATTGGCGTGACGCCGGATTTCTCCGCGATTTATACGCCGAACGCCGGACAGAATACGGCCTTCATTCAGGTCGGCTTGAAAGCCGATCGCAAGAAAAGCAGCCGCGAATACATGGAGATGGTGCGCAATCGGCTGCGGGAGCGTGTGCCGGAGCTGTCCACATACTTCCAGACGGGCGGACTTATTGATTCGGTGGTCAACCAGGGCCTGCCGGCTCCTATCGATATTCAGGTCAGTGGCTCGAACATGCGGAAGGCCTATGATACCGCGGTGCTGCTGCGCCAGCATCTCGATGGAGCGAAGGATGTTGGCGACATGCTGATTCCGCAAGACCTCGACTATCCCGGTCTCCAGTTAAATGTGAATCGCGAGATGGCTGGGCGCCTCGGCCTGAGCTCGAGCGAAGTGGTGGACAACGTGATCACCTCGCTCAGTTCGAACGGCATGATTGCTCCCAGCTACTGGGTCGATCCTAAAAACGGCAACAATTATCTGCTGACAGTGCAGTTCCCACTAACGCAGATGACATCGATGGAGGACTTCAAGCAGCTTCCTGTGCGCGCTCCAGGACAGCAACAGACAACGACGCTTAGTTCCGTCTCCGGGATTCAGTCCATCAAGACGCCAACAGAAGTCGATCACTACCAGCTTGCACGAACTATCGACCTCTATGTTTCGCCGCAAGGGGAAGATCTATCCTCGTTGCAATCGCGCATCGAAAAGATACTGAAGAACACATCCATTCCCAGCGGCCTTCGCGTGACGTTGCGCGGCAGCGTAGAGGGCATGAATCGATCGTTCCAGAGCTTCGGATTGGGTCTTCTGCTTTCCGCGGTTCTGGTTTACCTGATTCTAATGGCGCAGTTTGCATCCTTCAAGGATCCGTTGATCATTCTGCTCGCGGTGCCACCGGGCATCATGGGTGTGATCGCGATTCTTCTTGCAACGCATACGACGCTCAACGTCATGTCGCTGATGGGCGTCATCATGATGACCGGAATCGTAACCTCGAACTCGATTCTGATCGTCGAGTTTACGCGCAACCTGATTCGCGAAGGCGTCCGCATAGAAGAAGCCGTAGCGGTTGCCTGCCGGGTTCGCTTGCGTCCTATCCTGATGACCTCGCTGGCGACGATCCTGGGAATGATCCCCATGGCACTGGCGCTCGAAGCAGGCAGCGAACTGTATGCGCCGCTGGCGCGCGCGGTCATCGGCGGCCTGCTGGTGTCGCTGGCGATGACGGTATTCCTCGTTCCCGCCGCCTATCTCTGGGCGTATCGCTCGCGGCACGAAGCCGGCAAGGAGGCAACAGCATGAAGGTCGCAGTGAGTGTTGTCCTTGCCGGATGGTTTTTTAGCTGTGTGATTGCAGCGGCGCAAAATCAAGCCTTGCCTGCGCCGGCAAAGCTGACCATGGCCGATGCCGAGCAAATTGCGCTCAAGAATAACCCGCGCATCACCATTGCCCAGTTACAGGAGTTGGTGCAGCACGAGAGTGTGCGCGAGGCGAGGTCTCTTGAGTTTCCCCAGGTGGGTGCGAACCTGACGGCTGTGGATGCCGAAGACGCCAGCCGCATCACGGCTGGGTTTCTCAACAATCCTTCACTCTACACGCGCGCCGCGGCTGGTATTTCAGCATCGCAGCTAATCACCGATTTCGGCCGCACGTATCATCTCGTAAAGAGCGCGCAGTACTCCGAACAGGCACAGAAAAGCGCTCTGGCGGCAACAAAGGAGGAGATTCGTTTGGTTGTGGACCGGACCTTTCTGCAAGCGCTGATTCAACAGCGCCTGCTGCGGATTGCCGAGCAGACCGTAACCGCAAGGCAGGCACTCGATGACGAGATCACTACGCTTACGCGCGCCAAATTGAAGTCAACCTTGGATCAAAGCATCGCCGACTCCGAGTTGTCGGTTGCGGAGTTGAACCTGGTGGACGCAAGAACCGCGGCTAGCAACGCGATGATCGACCTTTACGGGATATTGGGCATTGCAGGCGAGCCAAACACAGCGCTGGTTGACAGCGAAGAGAATTTGCAGATGCCGCTCGATCTTGATGCGCAGCAATTGCTGACAAAGGCTTTTGCCAGCCGTCCCGACCTTGCCGCGCTGCGCGAGGAGGAATCTTCCGCCGAGCAGTTGAAGATGGCCGAACGCGATCTGGCACGGCCTACGGTGCAAGCCATGGCCGCGGCGGGCGATGCGCCCGTGCGATCCGATGGGATCACGAAGGCATGGTATGGGGCAGCGGGCATCAACGTGAACATTCCGCTTCTGAACGGATCGCGCTTTGCCGCGCGCTCCAAAGAAGCAGAACTGGCTGCCATGCAAGCGCATGCCAGAGTGGTGGAAGAGCGCCAGCGGATCGAGCGCGATTTGCGCAAGACCCTGCAGAACGCGCAGGCCGCGTACCAGAAGATCGCCGTGAGCGAGCAGTTGCTGGAGCAGGCAAATCTGGCTCTACAACTAGCCTCAACGCGCTACCAGCTTGGGCTGAGCAATATTGTGGAACTGAACGATGCCGAGAACGCACAAATCGCGGCGCAGATCGGCGAGGCAAATGCGCGTTATGTTTACCGGATCTGGTGCGCGGAGCTTCGCTTTCAGACCGGCGATTGACAGCGGAGTGAAATATGAACGCAAACCGCCGCTTGAGAGGTCAGCCCAAACATCGTATTCTTCATGAACAGATGCGGGAAATCCTCAGACGTATGAAGTTATTAATCGTAGATGACGAGCAAAAGCTGAACACCACTCTTCGCGAAGGGCTGGAAGGCGAAGGGTACAGCGCGGTGTCAGTGTTTTCGGCTGAGGAGGCAGAGAGGGTTCTTCGCAAGGATGGATTCGATCTGCTTTTGCTCGATATTATGCTTCCCGGCAAAAGCGGGATTGCGTTATTGAGAAAAGTACGCAGCGAGGGGCATAAGATGCCCATTCTTCTGCTAACGGCTCTGGATTCGGTGGAAGACCGTGTGCTGGGACTGGATGCCGGTGCCGACGACTATCTGATCAAGCCCTTTGCTTTTGCGGAACTGCTGGCGCGAATACGAGCGTTGTTGCGTAGAACCGATGTGCCGCCCGCAACCGTGCTCGAGTACGCTGGACTGCATCTGGATCTGGCGGCCCGATGCGCAAAGCGCGGCACAGCGGCGCTGGATCTCACGTCGCGCGAGTTCGATCTGCTCGAATACCTGATGATCAACCGCGGCCAGGTCGTCTCCCGTGAGATGCTGGCGCGCGATGTTTGGCGCGAAACCTCGCGCTATACAACGCTGGACAACGTGATCGATGTACAGATGACGCGGCTAAGAAAGAAGGTGGATGACCCGTTTGAATTTCCTGTCATTCACACGGTGAGAGGGATTGGTTTCATTCTGCGCGAATGAGCTATTGGAAAAAATTCGAAACCGGTAATCTGCGCTGGCGGCTGACCGTCTGGTATGGATCGGTCTTCGCCTTGCTCCTGTTTGTTTATGTCGGCGTAGCCTCCGTTCTGCATTATTACCAGCTCAAAGCCCAGACCTTTCACAATGAAATTCAGGATCTGGAGACGACCGAGGGCTTGCTCTACGAAGACGATGCTGGCGGCGTTCATTTGAACGAACAGTATTTCAATCAGCCGGAGATGCCATTCCGGCTGGAGCGGATGCTGGAGATCTTCGATGAAGATGGCCATATTCTGTTGCGCAACGCAAAGTTGGGAACGCGTTCAATCGATGGGACGCTGTTAAGCGGCGAAGGGAAGAAGTCCTACAACGAGCGGTATGGCCGGTTAAGCGATGGGCGCCGGGTGTTCGTCATCAGCCATGCACATCGCATTCAGCGCCGGGTTGTAATCATTCGCATGGCGTATGAGACAGCGCCGGTGTTTGCTAACCTCAAGAGCTTCGTATTCAGCCTGCTTGCTCTTGTTCCCCCGGCAATTCTAATCGCGGGATTCTTTGTTTATCGCATGACGAAAAGCGCGCTGGGGCCATTGAGCAGCATGGTGCGCCGGGCCGAAGAGTTGACCGCCGCACAGTTGAACGAACGGCTTCCCGTCGCTGATCCCGACGATGAACTCGGCGCAACCGCCAAAGCCTTCAACGACCTTTTGGCGAGACTCGAGGCCTCGTTCGTGCAATTGCGGCGCTTTACCGCAGATGCATCTCATGAACTCCGGACCCCGCTCAGTTCGCTGCGCAGTGCCGGTGAGGTTTGTTTGCAGAAGGCTCGCAGCGTAGAGGAATACCGGGAAACGATTGCCAGCATGCTCGAAGAAGTGCGCCGCCTGACGCAATTGGTTGAGAGCCTGCTGCAAATTTCGCGGGCCGACAGCGGGCAAATCGTTCTCCAGAGGGAGGTCGTTCCGGTCGCTGAGATTTTGCATGAGACGGTCTCCCTGGTTGAGATTCTTGCCGATGAAAAGCAACAGTCGATTACGGTGAACTGCGCGAACGATGTACGAGTGTTTATTGATCGCGCGATCTTGAGGCAAGTCCTGCTGAATATCATCGATAATGCGATTAAATATTCTCCCGCCCGATCGACGATACGCATCGATGTCAATGTCGATTTGATCAGTAATGTCACGATTCGGATTTGCGACCAAGGGCCCGGAATTGCTTCCGAAGAGCAGATGAAGATTTTTGACAGATTTTACCGGACGGACCGGGGACGCTCGACGGGTGCGGGAGGGCATGGGCTCGGTCTTGCGATTGCAAAGTGGGGTGTGGACGCTCACGGGGGAAGACTTTTTGTCGATCAGAACTATTTCGATGGAAGCTGTTTTTGCGTGCAACTTCCCATCGCGCTTTAGCCTTCTCCGCGGCATTCTCCTTACGGCTAATTACAATTTGCTATTAACATGGGATTCTGCAGCGGTATTTTTTCTGCGTTGTTGCGGGTCTTGGATGCTGCTTATGGCTCCAGAACTTCACTGCAGTTATGCCCAGTGGTAGCTCTTCCAGAGTCACCACCAAATTGGAATGCAGATTGATTATGCAGGTGGCGAAGTACACCGGACGGCCTTGGCCGTAGTGTTGCATGAGCAGATTGCTTCTGCCATCTGCCGCTAAATCCATCGAGGATGAGAGCAACTCCGGGGCAACTGTGAGGTGTAGTTTTTTCGGTTTCTGCGGAACTTCGGCTATTTTCAGTGACGTCTTTGGCAACAGCGCCCGGCAGCCTTCTAGAATCCCGATCTGGCTGGCCAACAGGCGTTGCGCGATTTCCACGGCATGTTTTTGTAGTTCGGTATTTGGCATGGGCGGGCCTTGGTGGGGCGATTCAATTCAGGAAGGCGGGAACTTGCGTCACATGTCTGCGGCCACGGGCAAAGCAGGCGAAGTCCCCGTTCGCGTACAATATAGGACAGTCAAGCAATGGAAGCCACGACCTTTTTTGCGGTGTATTTTCCCTTTCTGCGCTCTCCCGGCGGCCTCCTCGCGGGGCTGGAGCAGCCGGTCGCCCTCTGGCTGGCCTTCGCTCCACAAAACGGGATCAAGCACTTCCTCAAAATGCAGTATGCCGACCAGACCTTCAAGGGGCTCTATCACTGGAACCTCTTCGACTTCTGCATGCTGGTGCCCTACTTTGCGGTGATGATCGTGCTGGCCTTTTACGGCATTCATCGCTATACGATGTGCTACCGGTACTTCAAGTACAAGAAGAACTACGATCCCAATCCGCCGCAGCACTTCGACGAACTGCCGGTGGTGACGATCCAGTTGCCGATCTTCAACGAGCAGTTCGTTATTGACCGGCTGATCGAGGCGGTTTGCTCGATGGAATACCCGCGCGAGAAGCTGGATATCCAGGTTCTGGACGACTCGACCGACGAGACGCAGGAGGTGGCGCGGGGCATTGTGGAGCGCTATGCCGCGCTGGGTCATCCGATTGTCTACATTCACCGCACTGACCGCCACGGCTTCAAGGCTGGCGCGCTCGATGCCGGGCTCAAGGTGGCCAAGGGCGAATTCGTGGCCATCTTCGACGCCGACTTTGTGCCGCCCCACGACTGGCTGATGAAGGTGATTCACCACTTTGCCGAGCCGGGCGTTGGCATGGTGCAGACCCGCTGGGCACACCTGAATCGCGACTACAGCATGTTGACCCAGATCGAGGCCATTCTGCTTGACGCGCATTTTGTCATCGAGCATGGTTCGCGCGTGCGCACCGGCGAATACTTCAACTTCAACGGCACGGCCGGCATGTGGCGGCTCAAGGCGATCCAGGACGGCGGCGGCTGGCAGCACGACACCCTCACCGAAGACACCGACCTGAGCTACCGCTCGCAGATGGCCGGCTGGCGCTTCAAGTATCTGCCCGAGGTCGAGTGCCCCTCCGAACTGCCCATTGAGATGACCGCCTTCAAGACGCAGCAGGCGCGCTGGGCCAAGGGGCTGATCCAGGTTTCCATCAAGCTGTTGCCCCTGATTTTTACCTCCCAGATCACGCGCAAGCGCAAGATCGAAGCGATCTACCATCTGACCGCCAACATCGCCTACCCGTTGATGGTGATTATGACGGCCTTGCTGGTGCCGTCGATGATCTGCCGCTTTTATCAGGGTTGGTTTCAGATGCTTCTGATCGACGTGCCGCTTTTTGGGGCCTCCACGCTGTCGATCGCCGTCTTCTATACGCTCAGCCAGCGCGAGCTTTTTCCGAATACCTGGACCAAGACCTTGCTCTATCTGCCGTTTTTGATGGCGCTGGGCATCGGCCTGACGGTGACCAACTCCAAGGCTGTGATGGAGGCGATCTTCGGCATCAAGAGTTCGTTTGTGCGCACGCCCAAGTTCGCCGTCGCCAAAAAGGGCGATAAATCCAAGGCCAACAAGTACCGCAAACGGCTCAAACTGGCCCCCTGGATCGAGCTGGCGCTGGGTACCTATTTTCTGGGAGCCATCATTTACACCTTCAGCAACCACAATTACTTCACCGCGCCGTTTCTGATTCTGTTTGTGATCGGCTACTGGTACACCGGGTTGATGAGCCTGCTGCAGGGCCGTTTCGATCGCTGGCGGGTTAGTGCAAATCCCGAGGAGGCCAGTCCCCGGCCCTTCCCGGTGGGGGTTTAGGGTGAGCCGGCGCTGGTACCAACGGTTGCGGGAGGTTGTCACGAAGATTCACCGTGAAGTGTGTGGCGCCCCGCGACCCGCCGCGCTATGCTACATTGACGCCATGACGTTGAAAAAAACGGCGATCGCGTTTTTACTCAGCTGCCTGCCCCTGGCCGTGCTCGCCCAGCCTGCCTCGTCACATTCTTCTTCCAAAACCGCGGCGCCGTCGCATGCTGTTACCGATCATGCGGCCACCCAGAGCGGCGATGTTTTGGCGGCTACCGCCGACACGGCCTCCAGCGATAGCACGGCCTCGGATGCAACTCCCACGCCAACCCCGGCCAGGACCACGGCCTCCGGCGAGGTGCAGCACATCGCCATTGCCTCGCCCGTACCGGTGGCCCAGTGGACCATTCCAGAGCGCATCGCTTGGGCGGCCAATCTGATTCTGGTGCTGGTTGCCATCGTGGCCATCTACGTCGCCATCTCGCTGTTGCGCAAGATCGACCGCATGACGGGCTACGTGGAGATCGCCGCCGAATCGGCCCAGGAGAGCGCCAAAGCGGCGTTGCATTTTGCCGAAACCCATGCCCGGCTGCAGGCGCAGATGGACCGGCCCTGGGTCGCCGTAACCGCCGTGCCCATGCCCGGAGTGCCCAATTCGTTCAACGTGGTTGCCGCCAACCGTGGCCGCACGCCGGCCCGCGTTCTCTCGCACCTCGACGAGATCGTCATCGTCAAAGACGAAACGCAACTGCCCGAAGAGCCTCTCTACCGCGAAGAGGACCGCTCGCAGCAGGCGCCGCTCTTGCTGTTGCCGGGCGAGTCCTTCGTCGTCCGCTCCTTCCGCCGCGAAGACGTGAAATCGATCTGCGATACCGAGGATCAGATTCACCGCGTCGAAGAGTGGGAGTCCAGAATCTACTTCTATGGCAACATCAGCTACACCGGCCTGGCCGACCGGGAAGACGATCCGGCTCACCAGACCTCGTGGTGCTGCTGGTACATCCATGGCCGCCAGAAGAGCGGCATGGTCATGGCCGGCCCCCGCGCCTATAACCAGCACACGTAGAGCGGCGGATTGCAGTCCAAAGAATTCCGGGTTCTGGCGCAAAATAAATATGCCGCCAGATATATCAATACGGATATACTTGTTCCATGAAACCTGTGCGGTTTCTCGGAGATTCACGGAGGAAGTTGCAAGAATTTCCCCGGAATGTCCGCCAAAAGATTGGCTATCAGTTGGAACGGGTGCAACGAGGACTGAAGGTTTTTGACTCGAAGCCAATGCCGCAGATTGGTAAGGGGGTTGAAGAGATTCGTGTGTGGGAAGAGCCGGGCACATACAGGATTGTGTATACAGCCCGCATGGAAGAAGCATTGTATGTGCTACACACTTTTCAGAAGAAAACTCAAACTACTCTGCAAACTGACATTGAACTAGCCCGTAGACGATTCCGGGAACTGATGGGAGCACGAAGATGAAAAAGTTAAAAAGACTAAAGGTCGAAGAATTCGAAAACATTTGGGATGCGATTGCCGATACCCCAGAGGAAGCGGCGAATCTAAGCGCGCGTTCCGACTTAATGATGCAAATTACCGAAATCGTTGAAACAAACGCATGGACCCAGGCCGAAGCCGCTAAACGCTGCGGTGTTACGCAGCCTCGTATCAACGATTTGCTCCGCGGCCGCATCGCGCGCTTTTCACTGGACGCTCTGGTCAACATTGCCGCCGCGCTGGGCTGCAAAGTGAAGATTCAACTCAAAGCAGCGTAGCCGCAAGCGGCGCTTACCTGCCTGTTCCTCCCACGGTCATCTTGTCGAGCTTGATGGTGGGCATGCCCACGCCCACAGGCACGCTCTGGCCTTCTTTGCCGCAGATGCCGATGCCCAGGTCGAGAGCCAGATCGTTGCCCACCATCGAGACGTATTTGAGCGCCTCGGGGCCGTTGCCGATCAGCGTGGCGTCGCGGACCGGAGCGGTGATCTTGCCGTCCTCGATCAGGTAGGCCTCGGAGGCGGAAAAAACGAATTTGCCGTTGGTGATATCGACGCTGCCGCCACCGAAGTGCACGGCGTAGAGGCCGCGTTTGACGCTGCGCAGAATGTCGTCGGGTGAATCGTTGCCGGCCAGCATGTAGGTGTTGGTCATGCGCGGCATGGGGATCGACTGGTAGTTTTCCCGGCGGCCCGAGCCGGTGTTGGCCATGCCCATCAGCCGCGCCGAAAGCTTGTCGGTCAGGTAGCCGCGCAGCACGCCGTTTTCAATCAGAACCGTCTCCTGCGTGGCCGTGCCCTCGTCGTCGACGTTGATCGAGCCGCGGCGGCTGGCGATGGTTCCGTTATCGACCACGGTCACCTTTTCGCTGGCCACGCGCTCGCCGATGCGGCCGGCAAAGGCGGAGGTCTTTTTGCGGTTGAAGTCGGCCTCCAGGCCATGGCCGACGGCCTCGTGGAGCAGGATGCCCGGCCAGCCCGGACCGAGAACCACTTCCATCTCCCCGGCCGGCGCGGCCACCGCGCCCATCTGCAGAATCGCGCCGCGAGCCGCCTCGCGCGCCAGCGCCTCGGGGCTTTTATTTCCTGAAAATTGTTCCAAACCCGAGCGTCCGCCGCCTCCCGCCGAGCCTTTGGTCGCTGTTTTGCCGTCCTGCGCAATGACAAAGACATTTAACCGGCAAAGCGGCTGCGTGTCGCTGGCAAAGGCGCCGTCGGAGGCGGCGACAAGAATCCGCCGCAGCGATTCGCCGTAGCTGGCCCGCACCTGCGCGATGCGCGCATCGTAGGCCCGGGCGGCACGGTCGGCGCGCAGAATCAGTTCCAGCCGCGCGGCCAGATCGGGGTTGTAGGCTCCCGGCGGAACTGGATAGAGATCGGCATTGGGCGTCTCCTGAAAGCCAACGACGGGCGTTTTGGCCGGCCCGTTGGCGATCAGCGCGGCGGTGCGCGCCGCATGCAGCAGCCGCTCCGGGCTCAGGTTGTCGGTGTAGGCGTAGCCGGTGCGCTCGCCACTGACCACGCGCACGCCGCATCCGGCGCTGAAGCCCTGGCTGGCCGACTTCACAATCTGTTCATCGACATCGAGCGATGTGGCGGCAACCGACTCAAAGTAAAGGTCGGCGTAGTCGCCACCGGCGCTGAGCGCCTCGCCCAGGCAGCGGTCGATCAGGCCCTCGCTGATGCCGAACTTCTCAAAAAAGTAGCGCCGTTGGCTGGAATCCGGAGATGTGGCTGATTGCAGCATCGTAACCCCAGTGTACGCGAGCCCGTCTTATACTGTAGAAGGCCGGAGGCGCCGGCTCCCGCTCTGGGTGACTCGTTGGTTTCTGGATACCTGACCCAGCCCGGCGCGCCTGCTGGGAATTCAATCCATGCTAGGATGCATCTCATGAAGAAGATTCTTGCCGCTGTTCTGCTGTTGTTGGTCGTCGCCACTCCCGCGTTTGCCGCCGGAAGGCATCATCACCACCATCACCATCATCACCACGCCTCCTAATCGATATCGACCGGCTCGCGGCTGGCAGCCCGACCGCCAGTCAGCGGCCCTTCCCGCAATTTTTCAAGATCACCGGGCCTGACAAGGTAGATGCCATGACAGATCTGGAACAACTGCGTTATCCCATCGGGAAATTCCGTCCTCTTGCCGCTTCGCCTGCCGGCGTGCGCGCCGCGCAGATTGAAACCCTGCGCCAGTTACCCGCACGGCTGCGTACCGCCGTTGCCGGCCTCAATGAGACTCAACTCGACACGCCGTATCGCGAGGACGGATGGACCGTGCGCCAGGTCGTGCATCACCTGGCCGACAGCCACGCCAACGCCTTCATCCGAATCAAATTTGCGCTCACCGAAGACTGGCCCACCATCATGGCTTATGACGAGGCCGCATGGGCAAAGCTGGCTGACTCGCGCCTGCCCATCGAGCCCTCTCTTGCATTTCTCGACGGCATGCACACGCGCATGGCAGCGCTACTGGAAACGCTCTCGGAAAGCGACTTCCAGCGCGGTTTTCAGCATCCCGAGCGCGGGCGCATGACCCTCACCACGGTCTTAGCCATGTATGACTGGCACTCGCGCCACCACACCGCGCACATCACGAGCCTGCGTTCACGCCAGGGTTGGTAAACACCGATGAGCGCCGGCGCTTCGTGGCATCGGCCAAGACCTGCCGCCTCGGGCGCAAAGGCTGAAGCTCTGCCCCCTGAGCAGATGGCGCAAATTGTAGCCGCTTATCTTGCCGCTCATCCCGCTGCTGCCGTGCTTGAAGACGGCCGCGTGCTCTTCGATCTGCGCTCGTCGCGCTATTCTATCGACGAATCTCACGGACGCTGCGTGCTGCAATTGTGGAGTGATGAGCGCAATCTGGTGCGCACCATCGTCGAGGTGCGCGAGCGCGCGCAATGCCTGCGTCTGGCCACGCGCCGCATGGGCGCGCCCCGGCCGCAGATGCTGGAAATTACACCAACCTGCGAACGCCGCACGCCTACGGTTCGCGAATCGGCGCGGCGCAATTATCTGCGCCTGCTGGAGCGCGTGCTCTCCCGCCAGTTTATCGGCGCCAAGGTCGATGGTCTGCGCTCGGCCATGGACCTGGAGCACAGCTTCGGTCCGGCTTACGTGCGCGGGCGCTTATTGAAGGGAACCGCGGCCGACGCGGTGGTCGGCGTTGCCGCCGCCGAGTCCAGCGCCATCGTCGATGGCGTACTTACACTGGGCATTCTCTGGCTCGACTACTGCCGCCAGCACGCCGAGGCGCGCCGCCACTTCGGCGGCCTCAAAGTGATCGTGCCCGCAGGTGCATGGCGCACTACCGCCGAGCGCATGGCCTGGCTCAATCATGCGGCGGCCAACTTCGAGCTTTACACTCTCGACGAGCGTAGCGAAGAACTCGCGCCGGTCGACTTCCGCGATACGGGCAATCTGGAGACGCGGCTGGTGCATGCATTTTCCGCCGGGGCGGCGCTCGAGCGCTGCCGGGCTGGCATCGAGCGGCTCATGGCGCTGGTTCCCGAAGCGGCACGCAGCCGTGTCGAGCTGCGACCCCACTCGCCCGCCGAGGTTGGACTTCTGCTGCACGGCCTGGAGTTTGCCCGCGTCCGCCACGGCGCAGTGGCCGGTTCGTTTGCCCGCGAGGATACGCTCAGCTTCGGCGCCGGCCTCAACGAGACCACGCTCAACCAAGAAAACGAAGCGCTCGGCCGCGATCTTATCCGGCGGCTCTTTGCTGCCCGCCACGCCGATGGCGCGCAGACCGATCCGCTCTTCCGCATGGCCCCCGAGCACTGGCTGGAATCGCGGTTGCGCGCGGCGCTGCCGGAGTTGCAGCCCACTCTGCGCGGCGGCTTCATCTACTCGCAGCTTCCCGCCCTTTCCACCGGCGACCGCGGCCTGCTCGATCTGCTCACCATCGATCGCGATGGGCGGCTGGTGGTGATCGAACTCAAGGCCGACGAAGACCTGCACTTGCCGCTGCAGGCGCTCGACTATTGGATTCGCGTCCGTGCCCTCAATGCCGACCGCCAGCCGGCCGCCGGTTGTGCCGCGCCGCTCCCGGCCTTTGCGCGCAATGGATATTTTGCCGGCATCGAGATCGCGCCGCTTGCTCCCCGGCTCATCCTCGCTGCGCCCGCTCTGCGCATTCACCCGGCCAATGAGCCGGTGCTGCGCTACTTTTCTCCAGAAATCGATTGGGAACTGATCGCCCTCACCGAGCACTGGCGCCGCGAATTGAAGATCGTCTTCCGCAAACGCAGCGGCGAGGCATAAAATTTCCTGCCGGCATCTTTCCTGCCCACAAACTGGTCTACACTGATTGCGATATGACCATCACCGGCGCATCTTCCCCGATTCAACCGCGCACGCCGCAGGGCGTGTTTGCCAACCACCCCTTCACCAACTTCGCCGATCCACAAAACGCCGCGGCCATGCGCCACGCGCTCGAGCATATCGCCACGCACTTGGGCGTGGAGTACAGCTTGATCGTGGGCGGCAAGCGGCTGAAGACCCAAGAAAAGATCCGCTCCATCAATCCGGCGCGGCCGGCGCAGGTGGTTGGCATTCATCAAAAGGCCGGCGCGGCGCTGGTGGAAACCGCGATGGCGGCGGCGCTGCACGCCTTCGAGTCCTGGCGCAAAACCACGGCGGAGACGCGCGCCTCGCTGCTGCTGGGTGCGGCCGAGATCGTGCGCCGGCGCAAGTTCGAGTTCATGGCCTGGCTTACCTACGAGGCGGGCAAAAATTGGGCCGAGGCCGACGCCGATGTGGGCGAGACCATCGATTTTCTTGAGTTCTACGCCCGCGAGGCGTTGCGGCTGGCCGGCTCGGTGCCGCCCATCCAGTATCCTGGCGAGCGCAACGAATTGCACTATATTCCGCTCGGCGTGGGCGCGGTGATTCCGCCGTGGAACTTTCCGCTGGCCATCATGGCGGGCATGACGGCGGCGGCCATCGTCACCGGCAACACCGTCATCCTCAAGCCGTCGAGCGACGCGCCCACCATTGCCGCGCGCTTTGTCGAAGTGCTGGAAGAGGCAGGCCTGCCCGACGGCGTGGTCAACTTCTGCCCCGGCACGGGGGCAAGCTTCGGCAACGCGCTGGTCGAGCATCCCAAGACGCGGTTCATTTCCTTCACCGGCTCGAAGCCCGTGGGTCTTGAAATTCACGAGCGCGCCGCGCGCACCCAGCCGGGCCAGATCTGGATCAAGCGCACGATTCTCGAGATGGGCGGCAAGGACGCGATTCTGGTCGCCGCCGATGCCGATCTGGACGCGGCCGCCGATGGTGTCGTCGCTTCGGCCTTCGGATTCAGCGGACAAAAGTGCTCGGCCTGCTCGCGCGCCATCGTTGAAGCGCCAGTCTATGATGCCTTCGTGGAAAAGCTGCTGGCCCGCGCGGCCAAACTTACCGTCGGCGATCCGGCGGCCAATCACAATCTCGGACCGGTCATCAATCAGGCGGCACTCGATACCATCAAGAACTACATCGAGACCGGCAAGAAAGAGGGCAAGCTCGTCGCCGGTGGCAACGCGCTGGCGACGGCCGAGGGCGGCTACTTTATCGAGCCAACCATCTTTTCAGAAATTCCACCGCACGCCGTGCTCGCGCAGGAAGAGATCTTCGGGCCGGTGCTGGCACTTATTAAGTCGGCTAACTTCGATGAGGGGTTGCGCATCGCCAACGATACGCAGTTCGGGCTTACTGGCGCGGTCTACTCCGCCAACCGCGAACACCTCGACCGCGCCCGCCGCGATTTTCACGTAGGCAATCTCTACTTCAACCGCAAGTGCACGGGCGCCATGGTCGGCGCGCATCCCTTCGGCGGATTCAATATGAGCGGCACCGACTCCAAGGCCGGCGGCCCGGACTACTTGTATCTGTTTACGCAAGCCAAGAGCGTGGCGGAGAAGCTGTGACCAACCGCCTGTGTGGATGCGCGGCCAGAGGTCGAATGGGGTGAATACCCCGGTCCACAAATGCGCGGGACCGGGGCCACCGTCGGGTGGATACAACCTCATAGGGGTCCGGGGCAACCGGCCGGGAACCCACACCTGCAATGAGGAGGCAAGCAATGAAAAGCATCCTCTATTTTTCGTTATATCTGGTCCTGACTGTAGGTCTGACGGGCCAGTCTCCAGGTACCAATGAGTCTCCGTTTACCATCACCATAGCCGCGACCCAAAGTCCTTTTAACCTTGGGGATCCTCTCATGATTCACATTGTGCTTAAAAGCACCACGCGGGGGGAACTCATATTGCCGCAAGATAGACACGATGGAACCCGGGGCGAAATGAATTATTGGATTTCCGTCGCCGATCCCAACGGTAATCCTGTTCCGGACACGGATTACGGGCAAAAACTGAAGAACGGCCACGCGGTAATGTCTCGAAGCGTAACGCTCAAAGACCTGAACTTCGGCGACGAAGTTGCGGAGGACGTGAATCTCAACAACCTTGTGAAGATAACCGAACCAGGCGATTATGTTGTCCTGGTTGAGCGTAGGGACAACGTGTATGGCCCCTTGCATATCAAGTCGAACAAGCTTGTCATTCATATTGCCGCTCCTTGACGCGGGTGACCAGGTCTTGAGGCCCCACCTATCCGCAATGGACGACGGTCGAATCAGGCAATATTCACCTGCACGTACCAGTAAACATGGAGGAGGATTATGCTAGTCAATCAAAAAAAAATGACATTCCGTTTTACCTGCTTATTATTTTGGATGGGTCTGGCATGCACTCTTTTGGCTCAACAGAGCAGTAAGCCTGAGGCGGTCATTACGATTAGCGGCCCAACAGAAGAAATAAAGGCTGGCGCTGATGTTTATATCAAAGTTCAGTTGACCAATATATCTGATCGCGAAATTGACTGTTCTTCATATAATGTGGGCCCAACAAATGGACGTTATAGAGTTGTTGTATTAGATGAAGATGGAAATTCTATGGCTAAGAAAGATATTCATCCTGAATTGATGGCAGGAAGCCTGAAGATGTGCACTCTGGCACCGGGAAAAAGTACGGGAATGGAAGAAGAGCGTATTAGTTGGCTGAATGACATAAGCAAGCCAGGCAAATACGAAATCCAGTTTTCTCGAGTTATTGCAAACGACGAGAAAAACGGAACTGTGTGGTCAAATAAAATCACAATAACAGTAGTACCTTAATCCACTTTTGACCATTTAGGGGCCGTTTTACGCCACGGCCCCCGAGGCGGCCTGTGCTTCGGCTTCCATCTTGCTGCCGACCTCGGCGGCGGCGCGGGCCAGCACCTGGTGGTGGATGGTGAACAGCGCCAGTTCCAGCCGGTCGCTGACGCCGGTCTTGTCGTAGATCGAGCGCAGATAATTTTTGATCACCTGTTCGGTGGTTTTGAGCCGGGTGGCGATCTCGCGGTTCTTGCATCCCTGCACGATCAGAGCCACGATGCGCATCTCTTTGGGGGTGAGCCGGTCGCGCACGCGCGCGCCCACCATGTCGTCTTCCTGCGATTCGGCCTGCAGGGCCTGCGCCGGCAGCCAGGTATCGCCGGCGGCCACGCGGCGCACGCACTCCACTAGCGAGGGGCCGGTGACGCTGCGGAAGACAATGCCGCGAAAGCCCTGTTGCAAATAGGTGGAGGGGTTCTCGTGGTTTTCGGCAATCACGATGCCGCGGCTGCCCGTGGTCTCCAGCAGCATGGCCAGGCGCGCGAAGTCGGGCCGCAGCGAGGCGGCGAAGATCACAATCGATCCGGGGAAGGTGGTGATGGCGTGGAACATCCGCTCCAGGTCCGTGCACTGCGCAATGATACGCAGATCCTCGTCCATGGCGAGAACCTTGGCGGTTCCAGCCCGGAAGATAGCTTGCGAATCAGCCAGGATGATTTTATTCATGATCGTTGCTCGAACTGTCCGTGTCCCCGCTTGGGGTAAATCTTGGGGCCGCGCGCCTCGCCGCGGCATCTATCGCCGTGCTCCAACGCTTGCGCTGCTTGGTTCAATCATTTTGTACTATCGGCTAAAAGGGCAGAAAGCCTTGGTCATGTCTGCAATTGCTACAATACGTGACTACGCCGGTGCATCTTGCGGCTCTATTTCTTCGACGGTGGCCCCATGGCGTACTACATTCTACGACCGAGCTTACCGCGTTCTGGTCCGGTTCGCCAAAAAATCCTGTCAAAGTGGCGGTGGAAAAATCATTAACTACTAAGAGACGTGCGGGATGGATGCGCTCTATTTTGAGAGCGCGCCCATCCAACTTGTTGAAGAATGTTTCAATTTGCGACCATAATTTCCGGCTGCGAGTTAATGGATCTCCAATACGGCATCGAGCGGCGTGTTGGCCGACGAGTCGCCCACGAGTACGTGGAAATCGCCCGCCGCCAGTTGCCAGCGATGAGTTTTTTCTGACCAGTAGGAGAAGGCCCGCTCGTCGAGCGGAATCTCGACGGTCTTGGTTTCGCCGGGATTCAACATGACCTTGCTGAAGCCCTTGAGCTGCAGCGGCGGCTCGTTGCCCTCGGCGATGGGCGGGAAGCTGAGATACAACTGCGCCACCTCGGCTCCGGCGCGCTTGCCGGTGTTGGTGACTGTGAAGGAGACCTTGGCCTGGGCGCTGCCCGGCTGGTGCGTGACCGTCAGGCCGTCAAAATGGAACTGCGTATACGAAAGCCCGAAGCCGAAGGGGAAGAGCGGCGCGATTTTGTGCGCGGTGTAAGCGCGGTAGCCCACCTCCAGCCCTTCGCTGTATTTCACCACGCCATCGGTTCCAGGAAACTGCTCGGGATGGCTGGCCAGCGTGTCGGCGGCGGTTTGCGGAAAGGTCAAAGGCAGTTTGCCCGAGGGGTTGACCTTGCCAAAGAGCACATCGGCGACGGCGTTGCCGTCTTCTTCGCCCGGATACCAGGCTTCGAGTACCGCAGCCACGCTGCCGAGCCAAGGCATCAGCACCGCCGAGCCGCTTTTGACGACGACGATGGTGTGGGGATTGGCCTTGGCGACAGCCTCAATCAGCCGGTTCTGCGCCGCCGGCAGCTCCAGGCTCTGGTCGCGGCCCTCGGTGTCCTGGTCGCCCACCATCACAATCGCGACCCGCGCGCGCGTGGCCGCGGCCACGGCGGCGCCGATATCGCTGCCATCGAGAACGTTCAGGCGAACCTGCAAGTCAGAGGCCGCGTTCACGCCGTCGTAGGGCGTGATCGTATAGAGCGGAATGACGTGCGAACTGCCGCCCCCGCCGGTGTTAGGCCGCACGGCGTACGGACCCAGCAACGCGATCGAGCGGGTGCGCTGCGCGTCAAGCGGCAGCAGATCTCCATCGTTTTTGAGCAGCACCATGCTTTGCGTGGCAATCTGGCGCGACAGAGCGCCGTGCTCGAGAACGGGGATCGGCGTTGGCGCCGGCTGCGGCGCGAAGAGGCCGAACTCGATCATCTTGGCAAAACGCAGCACCAGCATCTCGTCGATGCGCGCCATGGGAACCTGGCCGGCCTTGACGGCGGCCAGCAGCTTATCGCTGAAGAAAACGCCCGAGGGCATCTCCAGGTCCAGCCCGTTCAGCGCGCTGTCCACGGTGCTGTGCGTCGCGCCCCAGTCGGAGAGCACGAAGCCATCGAAGCCCCATTCCTTCTTGAGCACATCGATGAGCAGCGGTTTGTTCTCGCAGTTGAATGTGCCATTGACCTTGGGATAGGCGCACATCACCGAGGCCGAATGCGCCTCTTTGATCGCGGCTTCGAAGGCCGGCATGTAGATCTCGCGCAGCGCCCGCTCGCCGATTTTTTCGTCGATCGACAACCGTTGCGTCTCCTGGTTGTTGGCCAGATAGTGCTTTACGTTGGCCAAGATGCCGGTGCTCTGAATGCCCTCGATGCCGGCTACCGTGATGCGCGCGGCCAGATACGGGTCTTCGCCGAAGCTCTCAAAGACGCGGCCGCCTTGCGGCACGCGCGCAATGTTGATGTCGGGCGATTCGAAGAGTTGGCTGCCCAGCGAGCGCGTCTCCTCGGCTTCCATCTTGCCGTAGGCGCGGGCCAGATCGATGTCCCATGTGGCGGCCAGAGCGAGCGGCGCGGGCATGGCCGTGGCTGGCGGTTGCGGGCTGGTGCCGCCGGGGCCAACGCCGGCCGGACCGTTGGTCATATGAAAGTCGGGAATGCCCAGCCGCGGCACGCTAGGCACCATGCGGTAGCGCGTGGCGTCGTGTACGCCGTGCAACTCGTCGATTTTTTCTTCCAACGTCATTTGCGCGACGATCTGTTGCGCTTGCTGGACCGCCTGCTCGTGCGTGAGGGTGGGTTGTTGGGCGATGGCGAGGACAGAAAAGCACACGGCGCACCAAAAAGCCGACGCCGAGAAAACGTATTCACAAAGGGACCAGTTCCTCGTCCCCGCATGCTGCAAGATGCTTCTTTTCATGAATCCCCCATGGTAGTTTGGCGGAACAGCGGAATTGTACTATCTGGCGCGGTCGCCGCAGGAGACGTACGGCGAATGCTCATGGCATTCGCATTTGGATTGCACGATGCAATTGCTTTGACAAGGGCACGGATTTATCCGTGCCGAAAGAGGCGATACAAAAAGTTTGGGGCTTCAGCCCCGGAAGAAGGGTTTGATGGTGCGCAGAACCTTCCCTCGGCGGCTAAAGCCGGTCGTTTTTTGTCCGCTTCAGCGGCACGACTGAAGTCGTGCCCCTTCAAAACCCGTGCCCTTCAAAACGTTGGTGAATCGTGAACGTCTTTTCAAATGCGATTGCCCTGGGCGAATGGTAGGACCACTGGCTGCCCACGGCGTATCATGAATGAGCAAGCATTCCACTTTTTGCGAGGAATCCGCCGTGATTCGAGTGAACCATTCGCCCCGCAGCCGTTTTGTATTGCCGCTTCTTGCTCTTGCTTTTGCCGCCGCTCCAGCTAGCCTGCTGCATGCTGCCGCCACCTGCAACCCGCGCGAGTTCGGCGCCAAGGGCGACGGCGCGGCCAAAGATACAGTTGCCATTCAGAAGGCCATCGACGCCTGCTCGGCCAAGGGCGGCGGCACGGTGATTCTGACCGCCGGAACCTATGTGAGCGGGCCGATTGTACTCAAGAGCAACATCGATCTGCATCTCGACAAGGGCGCCACGCTGCTGGGTTCGCCCGATCACGGCGATTTCCCGGCCATCACCGAGTTCCGCCTGCCTGCCACGCAGTCGTTGGTGAGCGCGGCCAACGCGGAAAATATCTCGATTACCGGCGAGGGCACCATTGACGGCAATGGCGAGAGCTGGTGGCAAGAGGCGCGTACCGTGCACGATGCTGGTGTGATGGGCGTTCATCCGCGGCCGCGGCTGGTGGTCTTCGATCACTGCAAACATATCCGCCTGGAGGGCGCGACCTTCCAGAACGCGGGCTTCTGGCAGATCGTTCCTTACTACTCCGACGACATCGTGATGCGCAACATCAAGGTGCTGGCGCCGCAGCACTCGCCCAACACCGACGCCATCGATCCCTTCTCTTCGTCGCATATCGTCATCGATCATGTGCTGGCCGATGTGGGCGACGACGATATCGCCATCAAGTCCGGCTCCATCAATTCGCCGGGCGGCGACGAGCCGAGCCACCACATTACGATCACCGACTGCACGTTTTTGCACGGCCATGGCCTGTCGATCGGCAGCGAGATCGCCGGCGGCGCGCACAACATCGTCGCCGAGCGCGTGAGCTTCGAGGGCACCGACAACGGCATTCGCGTCAAGGCCAATCGCGACCGCGGCAACGATGTGAGCCATCTTGTCTTCCGCGACATTACCATGAAGGATGTGAAGAACCCGCTGATCATCAGCGAGTATTATCCGAAGATTCTTCCGCCGGAAGGGACCGTGGCGCCGGCGCCGATTACGCACCTTACGCCGCACTTCCACGACATTGTGCTGGAGAATGTGACTGCGACGGGCGGCGAGATCGCCGGCGCAATTGTGGGGCTGCCGGAGTCGCCGGTGGAGAACGTGGTGCTGAAGAACGTGCAACTGAGCGGCAAGACGGGCTTGTCGATCGGCTACGCCACCGTGGTGGGCAAGGATGTGAAGGTAGTCGCCGCGCAAGGGGAGGCGATCATGAAACTCGTGGGCGCGAATGTGACGCTGAAGTAGGTCTTTCTGTTGCTGCAATCACCGGTCCCTCTACCACAACGAACGAGGGACCGCTGGCACAGTCGGTTGGTTCGGTGTTACAGCGTCGATTCGAACCGCCGAACAACATGTAATTACTGACCATATACATCATCTAAAAGCAGCTTCGTTAGAGCGTTTTTTTGAGTGCCTTTGTGCGTCTTGACTTCATGTGGCTTTTCAAGATATTTGCGCACATTGCTGTATTTGTCAGTCAAATATTTGATTTGATTTACGGTCTTCAAATACTCCACAAACTTGTCGTAGACAGCCTGTTGGTTTTGAACAGGGGTCTTACCGTTTTGCTGTCCGTATATGTTGTACTTAGTATTTAGACTTTGACCGATCGCCGCCAATGTTTCCTTCGAGCCATAGATATATACGAAGTAGCCAATGAGATCGAATCGGTAATCGATGCTGTCTTCGCCCACCTTTGGCATTGGGTACGATTTGACTTGAATCTTGCGCTTGATTCTTTGCTGAAGAAGTTCCTGAACCTTCTGGACGTAGGTCATTTCATATGGAAGATCGGTTTGATTTGGTGCACAGCCTAAGATCTCAATCAGCGTATGGCCGGAAGTCTTAAGGCCCTTGCCGATTAATGCGTCTACCAGTTGCTCAGCCGTCAGCCCTCCAAAAGTATCCTGGCCGGCATGTCCCCACATGGTGATGTTTTTGTCCGCGTTCTGGGTCAAATCGTTATAGTTAGCGAAAAGTTCATACTGTTCGGTTGAGAAATACCAGCCGTGCTCGGCCAAATTTCGTATCTGAGCAGCTTGATCGTTTCCCATGGCCAAGGCTAGCCGTTGGATTGCGGCGCTGCTTGGGATTGCAGGAACTTTTTGCGGCTGAAGCGCTGGCAATACGGGCTTGTACGTTGGGCTGATGCGTTTCACTGGCTGCCGAATACTGGCAATGTATCTTCCGTGGTTCAGTGAAATGCTCATGCGGTTGGCGAGCGGCGGTTGCATTTTTGGCTGGGCGACACCGGGTGATGCGGAACAGCCGGATGTAGCGGTAGATCTGTATGGATTGTAGACAGGAGGTGGTAACTGTTGGGCGGAACGTTGCTGTATTGCGATCGGATGTCTGACCGGTTGCGGTGACAGCTGCGTGAGCGGAATTCGACTTGGTGACGATGGCTGTATGGGCCCGAGATTTGTCCTTGGCCGCGAACCGGAAAGTTGCATGTTCGGTGCGGCTTGCCATAGCGACGTGCCCGGGACATTCGATGCGCAGTGCCGGGGTGCGAGTAGTCCGGAAACGGTAGTTTGCGAAGATTTACCAAGCTGACGATTTGGTGTGAAATCGCCAAATCGATTGCCGGTTAGTCCTGATTTCATGACGCCCACCAAATCTTAGTCTGACTGAGGATACTCGCTGTATAGCACAATTTCAAGCTGCTGTTCGCCCCGCGCCGTCAGTGGATGAGATTTCCGATGCAACGAGCACTGACCACTGATCACTGTCGCTACTGATTGACCCCGCTGGCCAGGAATCCGCCATCGACGGCAAGAATCTGTCCGGTGACAAACGAGGCGCTGTCGCTGACCAGATAGACCACCGCGCCGACCAGCTCATCGGTATTGCCGAAGCGGCCCATGGGCGTGCGCATCAGCAGCTCCTGGCCGCGCGGGGTGTTGTCGAGCAGCTCGGCATTCAAGTCGGTGCGGAAGACGCCCGGCGCGACGGCGTTGACGGTGACGCCTTTCTTCGACCACTCGACGGCCAGCGAGCGGGTGAGCGAGGCCACGCCGGCCTTGCTGGCGGCGTAGGCGGCCACTTCGCTGAGGGCGACAAAGCTGTTCAGCGAGGCGATATTAACGATGCGCCCCTTGCCGCGCTCGAGCATGTGGCGGCCGAAGATCTGGCAGGCGCGCAAGGTGCCAGTCAAATTCGTGTCGAGAATGTTGTTCCACTCCGGCTCGGGCATGTCGAGCGTGGGCAGGCGCTTGATGCGGCCGGCGCAGTTGACCAGAATATCGACTTTGCCGAAGTGTTCAAGGGCGCCGGCTAAGACTTTTTCCAGCGAGGCGCGGTCGCTGACGTCAGAGGAGATGCGCAGCGACTTGCGTCCGCGGGCCTCGATTTCGTTGGCGGTTTCGTCGACTTGCTGCTGGCGGCGCGCGGTGGCGACCACATCGGCTCCGCACTCGGCCATGCCCAATGCAATGGCCCGGCCGATTCCGGTGGTTCCGCCGATGACGACGGCGGTTTTGCCTGTAAGGCTGAATAACTGGCAATTCATGCGATCTCCTTGAGGAAGAAATACAGAGCCGCGCGGCTGGCGAGCGCGAGAAACAATACTTCGCGCCCGCCAGGCCTTGCGTCTTGTTGGTTGCCTCAGCCTGGCCGCGATGAATTGCGGCGCCCGGGCTGAGGCAGCGGAAATTTTTTCAGCGGCAGGTAGTGGGGAAGAAGAACTACAAAGCGCGGCCCAGGAAGACTGGAGCGATATGCCGCGCGAAGAGGTTTTCGGTAACGTTTTTGGCGATCACCGGTTCGTTGGTTTCGAGCAGGTCAAGATACTTGCGGCCCAACTTGGCGGCCACCTTGAAGCCGACATGCAACAACTGGCGCAGGTCGGGATTGTAGCCCTCGGCGCTCTCGATGTGGCGCAGCGCCGAGGTGTACTGCTCCGAAGTCCAGCCGCGCACTTCGTCGGCCGTGGGCAGCTTGGCGGGGTCGATGTCGATGACCGTGGCGTAAGGCACGCACAGCTCTTCGCGATGCGCCAGCGCCTCGGCGTAGATCTCTTTGGCTAGCGCCAGGCCTTCGCCGCCGGCCTCGGCCAGCCCGATCAGCTCTTCCAGCCAGGTGGTGCCGGCGGTCTTCAGGTGCACGCCCACATTGAAGCGCTGGATGGTCGCGTGGATGGCCGGATAGATGGAGAATTTGTCGCTGCCGGAGTGCACGCTGAGCTTGAGATTGCCGGGCAGGCCGTATTGCTTGATGGCGTAAGCGATGGCTGCCACGTCGAGGGCGATCTCGCTCTCGAACTGCTTCACGTCGCCCACGTAATCGACGCCCTTGTTGAACCGGCCGCTGAATTTGGGCGCGATGGTCTGGGCGGGAATGCCTTCGTCGGCCAGCGCGGCCAGAATGATGAGCAGCTCGACCGGGCTCTGTGCGCGGTCGGTCTCATCCATAGACACCTCGGGAACAAAGTTGCCCGCGCCCTTGGCGTTGACCACGGTGCGGTAGACCTCGCCGGCCTGTTTGACCGCGGCCAGGAATTTTTCCGCGCTCTGCCGCAGCATCTCCGGCGTGATCTGGCAAGGCAGATCTGCGCCTTGCAGATGAATGCTGCCTACCAGCTCGGGATGGCGCTTGATGAAGGCGTCGATCGCGGCCGGATCGGCAGGCTGGCCGATGAAGTCGGCTACGTCGAAGGTGTAAAAGTCGCAGGCAGGCAGAAAGCGGTCGACGGTCTTGGAGTTGATGTGGTCGGCATCGCAATAGTAGGGCAGCTTCCAGCCCAGCGCCTTGACCGCGGCGTCGGCGGCGGCGCGGGTCGAAGTGGGCTCGGAGCCGATGATGGTATGCTCGCGGTTCGATTTGTTCCACACCGGAACCACTTCCACGCCCAGCTTTTGCGCTTCCATGCAGGCCGCCAACTGCGCCTTGGCCTGATGCGCGAAACGGTCGCCGGTGCCGACGGAAAATTTAGGGAGATTGAATCCTTGATTTGCCATGTGTCCTGCCTTCGTGTTTTTCAATTGCTCTTCGGTTATGCAGCGCCTTCAAAGCGGCTGCGCTGGGCCCACAGTCCCAGTCCAGGGTTGGAGATGTAGAAGATCTCTTCGCCATCGACTTGGTTCCAGCCGTGCGTGAGTTGATCGGGGTTGTAGCGCGCGGTGTATTCGCCAATGTCGCCGTAGGTGAAGCCGGCCTTTTCGATCTCCTGCCGGGTCAGGTGCGCGGGGCAATAGACGATCTTGAAGCGGCCCTCCGAGGAGCCATGGATCAGGTGCGCGGCGGCGCCGAGGTTGTCGGCCAGATCGGCGTTATCTTCGACGGCCTTGAGCGTGGCTTCGGTGCCATGGTAGCCGTATTTGCGGATCATGGCGTCGATGCCCTTGTCTTCGCCGAACTCCTTGACGCCCGGCCCCAGAATGATCAGCTCCGCGTTGTCGGCCAGCGCCATGCGCGTGCGATAGATGGACTTGTTGCCGATCCAGGTGGAGTGGAACTCGGCAGGGTCGAGATAGACGACGGCTTTTTGGATGGGCTTGTCGAGCATCTCGAAGTTCACCTTGAGGCTCAACTCGGCGGCCTTCAAGAAGCACTCCAGATCGTCGCCGATGAAGAGGCCGCGCACGGCCAGTCCACCGTTGCCGCCGCGGCCGACCACCGTCTGTACATAGACGATGGGCAGATCTTTCAGATAAAGTTCGCAGGCGCGGTTGAGCACCTTGCGCACGGGATTGATGGCCCGTCCCATGATCCGCTCCATGCCGTAGACCGCGCCCAGATAGTGGCTGCGGCTGATGCCCAGATGGCCGCCTGTGCCCACCAAAATATTCTTGGAATGGTTGGCCATGCCGATGACTTCGTGGGGCACGACCTGGCCGAGCGAGAGAATCAGATCGAAGCCGCCCTGGGTGAGCAGCTTGTTGACTTGCGCTGGCCAGGGATAGTTCAGCTTGCCTTCGGATAATTCGTTGATAAACGCGGGCGGCAGCTCGCCCAGCGTTTCAATATCGGTGCGCCAGTTGTGCACGCGGAAGAGATCCTGCGGCATGGCGCCGAACATATGCGTGATTTGATCGGCGCGCATGGGCGTATGCGTGCCGATGGCCGGCAGAACGGCCTTCAACTTATCGCCGTAGTATTGCCAGGCGTAGCGGGTCAGTTCACCGGCGCGGGAGTGCTCACGGCTTTGATCGGGAGGCAGGGCCAGTACGTTCTTGCGCGTTCCCAGTTTGGCCAGGCTTTCGGCCAGCAACTCCTGTAACTGCTGGGCGGTGAGCTCGGTATCAGGGCTTCCAACGGAACAATAGAGACTCATCGGCTTACTCCGTTACTTTTTTACGTTCATGTGCGGGCGTAACCACGGTACAGAACCGCGGCCACGCCCGGCAACAGGACTAGAGTTTGTAGGCTTTCTTCACCAGTCCGTAGGTCAGTTGATAGGCCAGTTCATGCGCCTCTTCTTCTTCCAGCCGGTGCTCGGCGACCAGCCGTCCCAGGAAGGCGCAATCGACGCGGCGGGCCACGTCGTGCCGCGCCGGGATGGAGAGAAACGCCCGCGTGTCGTCATTGAAGCCGACGGTGTTGTAGAAGCCGGCGGTCTCGGTGATCTGCTCGCGATAGCGCATCATGCCCTCGGGGCTGTCGTGGAACCACCATGCCGGGCCCAGGCGCAGGCTGGGATAATGACCGGCCAAAGGCGCCAGTTCGCGGCTATAAGTGGTTTCGTCGAGCGTGAACAGGATGATGGTCAGTTTGGATTCGTTGCCAAAGCGGTCCAGCAACGGCCGCAGCGCGTCCACGTAATTGGTGGGGCGGGGAATATCGCAGCCCTTGTCGCGGCCGTACTTCTCGTAGACCACCTTATTATGGTTGCGCGTGGCGCCGGGGTGGATCTGCATGGTCAGCCCGTCTTCCAAGCTCATGCGCGCGTTTTCAGTGAGCATCTGCGCCTGGAAGAGCACGATCTCATCCTGGCTGGCTTTGCCGGAAATGATTTTGCCGTAGAGCTTGGCTGCCTCGTCCTGCGGAAGGTCGGCGGTCTGCGCCGTCAAATGGCCGTGATCGGTCGAGGTGCAGCCCAGGGCCTTGAAGCGGGCGCGCGCCTTGAAGAGCGCGTTCAAGTAGCCCTTCCACGTCAGCGTGTCTTCGCCGGTCTGCTTGCCCAACTCGGCAATGCCCTCGACGAAACCCTTGAACTCGGCGTCGACAACCGGGTCGGGACGGAAGGCGGGAACGATGCGGCCCTTCCAGCCAGATTCGCGGATCGTCTGAACATCCTTCAGCGAATCCAGCGGCGAATCGGTGGTGGAAAGAACCTCGAGATTGAAGCGCTCGAAGAGTGCGCGGGGTAAAAACTCCGGCTGGCTCAGTTTTTCGGCGATGGTGTCGTAATACAGATCGGCGGTTTTTTCCGACAGCCGCTCCTTCATGCCGAACAGCTCCTGGAAGGCGAAATCCAGCCAGAGCCGCGACGGCGTGCCGCGGAACAGATAGTAATGGCTGGCAAAGATCTGCCAGACCTTGCGCGGGTTTTTGACCACCGGCTGGCCGATCTCCAGGTCGTCGAGCGATACGCCCTGGCTATACAACATACGGAAGACATAGTGATCGGGCTGCACGAAGAGCGTGGCCGGATCGGGAAAGGGCTCGTTGCTGGCAAACCAGGAGGCCTGGGTATGCCCGTGCGGGCTGATGATGGGTAGGTTGCGGATCTTGGCGTAAAGCGAACGGGCTACTTTACGGGCACTTTCTTCGGCAGGAAAAAGGCGGTTGTCGTTGAGTAACATGGCTACATTTTACCTCTGGATCGTTTGACTTTGTCCGGGTGAGGTCAGACCACAAGTATACAACAAGGCTGGCCGTTGTTTTAGGGGCTTAACGTTGGCGGCCGGCCGAAAGTTTCCCGGCCAGCGCGGGCCGATCGGTGATAATCTCGTTGAGTCTCTTAATTTTGGCAAGCGCAAGAAGGCTAAGGATTCTATGTCTCGGGTGAAGAAGGAAGAAGCCAACACCCACCGCGCCATGCAGGTGGTTAACCACATCCGATCCCTGATCGAGGACGGAACCCTGCAGCCCGGCGACAAAATCCCCCCCGAGCGCGAGTTTGCCCGCACCTTGAAGATCAGCCGCGCCAGCCTTCGTACCGGCATCGGCTACCTGGCGGCGATGGGTGTGATGAAGGTGCGCCACGGCGTAGGTACTTTTGTGGCAGACGGGCCGCCGCAGTTTGGCAAAACCTCGCTGAGCCTGATCGGCGCGCTGCACGGCTTCCAGTCCTGGCAGATGTTCGAGGCACGCATCATTCTGGAGAGCCACCTGGCAGGCTTGGCCGCCGAGCGTGGCAAGGAAGAACATCACGCGGCGCTGGCCGAAGAGGTTGCCGAGATGTTCGCCTGCATGAGTAACCCGTCGGACTATCTGATCCATGACCTGACCTTTCACCGCACCGTTTCGCAGGCCTCGGGCAACCCGATTTTGGCCGCGGTGATCGAGACCATCACTTCGGCGCTTTACGATGCCCGCCGCAAGACCGTCGAGCAATCCACCGACATCCGCCAGTCCGCCGAGATGCATCGCGAGATCTATCGCGCCATCCGCTCGCACAATGCGCAGGAAGCCAAGAATCTGATGGAGCAGCACCTGCGTCTGGCGCAGAACGCGCAAGGCATGGAGCGGCCCGTCGAGCGCCGCGCTGCCGCGGCCAGGACAAAGCCAAGCAGTGCGACGCTAGTTGCCCAGTAATCTCTTTCGAACAACAAGGCTCAACCGCCGCCGGCGAAGTGCCCGGCCCGAGGTTCGGCGCGGTGCGATTCAATCGACAAATAGATTCCTAGCCGGCGCTATCCGCAATAAGTAACAACCCGGCAGGCTTGCATCGCGAGCTGATTTCGGCTGGGAAAATAGGTCTTGCCGCACCATTCTCCGCGCGGCTTCCGCACGTGGGAATTTTTCTAAGTGAATACCAGCATCGTATTTACTTCTTATCTGCGGCGCCTCGCGGTAACAAACTATCTTCTCGGGTAAGTTTTTTTATTGACAGCGCCAAATCCACTGCATAATATGGCCCAAAATCAAGGTGTGGTCATACCACGTGAAAACCTTTGTTGGACAGGACGTGGTTCACACCTTGAAGTTTAGCGGTATCTGCATTGAAAAACGAGAAAACAAGTGGAGGCTGACATGAGCGTTTCGATCCCTCATCGCGAGGGGAAAGTTTGGTTTGCGTCTGGTCAGAGCACAGGGCTTGGAATCCTGCTATTCATCCTGGTCCTTCTGGGCGCCGCATTGCCTGCCATGGCGCAATTGGCTGGCAAGGGCGCGATTACTGGAACCATCACCGACAAGACCGGCGCTGTAATTCCGGGTGCTGCCATCACTGCCAAAAACACGGCCACGGGTATCGCTACGGTAAGTAAGTCGACCGGTGCCGGCGACTACAATTTCTCTACTCTTGATCCAGGCGTTTATACGTTAACGATTAGCGCGGCCGGCTTCGAGAAGCTGACGCAAGAGAACATCCACGTAAATGCGCTGGAGACACTTACCTACAATCCCGTGTTGCAGGTGGGTTCGGCAGACGTGCAGATTACCGTCACCGCCGCGCCTCCGCAACTGGAGACCAGCAACGCCACCTTGGGCGCCACCATGGAGCAGGAGACCTACTCGGCTCTGCCCATCGAGATGGGCGCATACGGCCAGGCCGATCAGCGCCGCGCCACCGATTTCGTCTTCCTGATGCCGGGTGTGCAGGGCAATAATACCAACGGCAACGCGACCACCAACACCGGCGTGGTCAACGGCTCGGGCAGCCGCGGCGCCGTTTCCAACGTCTACATCGACGGCATCGCCTTTGTCCGCGCCGGCGGCAACGGCGACCCCCGCTATGTGTGGTCGGCCATTTCTGTAGACGCCATCGATCAGTTCCAGGTGCAGACCAACGGCTACTCGGCCATGTTCGAAGGCCAGGGCGTGTTGAACTACTCGATCAAGCACGGCGGCAACCAGTATCACGGCTCGATGTACGAGTTCTTCCGCAACACCTCGCTGGACACCTGGGGCTTTTTCCGCTCCCAGATACAGACCGACATCGCCAACCCCAACGCGAGCGATAACGTCTATCAATCGATTAAGCCGCCCGAGCACATGAACGAATATGGCATCGCTTTTGGTGGCCCGTTGATTCCTTACACCAAGTTGAAGGATAAGCTCTTCTTCTTTACCAACTACAACGGCTACCGTTATGCCGCTTCCAACCCGACGGCGATCCGCTTCCCCACCAACCGGGAAAGAACCGGCGATTTCAGTCAGGATGGCATCAACATTTACGATCCGTTCTCGACCGGCGCGAAAAGCACCCGCTGCCAGCTCACCAGCACCAGCACCAAGGGGGGCGCCAGTTGCGGCAGCGGAACGGCGAACGTGATTCCGTCGAGCTACATCCCGACCTGGGTCACGAATATGACGGCGCTTCTGCCCAGCATTTCCAGCGATGCCACCGGCAACAACTACATGGCGGCCAATAACACCGCACTCAACAACTGGTCCACGACCTCGCGTATCGACTACATCATCAACTCCAGCGATACGCTGTCTGTCTTTGGCGCCGTCGGCCGTCAGGCCAGTTCCAACCCGGTCGGACAGAACACTGCGGGCCGCAACGTCGGTCCGGTTCCCTTCAACTATGGCCAGACCTACGCTCCGAAGACCGCCGTATGGGCCGTCGAAGAGACGCATACCTTCTCATCCAACCTGATCAATCAGGTCAAGTGGGGCTACGCCCGCTATAACGGGCCGACCTTCAGTCCCAACGAAAACACGGCCTACGCGGCGACCGCGATGGGATTGTCCAATCTACCTGCCGGGCAGGCGCAGAATGTGTTCCCCATTGTTGTCTTCGGCAGCGAAACCTCGGCGCCGACCCAGTGGGGCGGTACTACCGAAAATCGTACAGTCGCCGAAAACTACACTGTTCTGGATAACGTGCAGTGGAACGTCGGCAAGCACTCGTTCACCTTCGGCGGACAGGTGGCCTGGCTGCTCTACAACGTCTATAACGCCTACAACAAAAACGGCTATTCGACGCCAATTACCTTGACCAACGCGACGACCGAGACCGCGCAATTGAGCGGAACGACAGCGGTCAGCGGCACGGGACTTTCCTTGGCCAGCTTCCTGATCGGCGAAGTCGACAAAGGCAGCTACACCGATTACTCCTACCATCCGGAGTACGGCGCCCGCTTCCGGGCCATCTCGCCTTATGTGCAGGACGACTGGAAATTCAACCAGAAGCTGACGTTGAATCTGGGACTGCGCTACGACTTCTATCCCAGTGCGAGAGAAGTCAACAATGCCGAAAGCTTCTTTGATCCCAATGTGACCAATGCGGTGACGGGGCTTCTCGGCGGTCTCAATTTCACGGGCAATGGCGCGAATACCTGCAACTGCAAATCACCGGCCAAAAACTACTACAAGAACTGGGGACCGCGCATCGGCCTGGCCTATCAGCTCGATCCCAAAACCGTCATCCGCTCGAGCTGGGGCGTGATGTTCTCGCACGGCGATGCGGTCGGCGGCTTGAACACCAGCATCGGCACCCTCGGCTACTCGTCGGCGCTGAGTGCCTCGTCGGCCAGCAATTTGTCTACGATGACTAACCTTCAGGCCGGTGGTTCCGGCGCGCTGCCGAGCATCTCCGCTGCTGCCGGCGCTGCTTCGGGTTCGGCCTACGGTACCGGATATTACGAGAGCTCGTCCTATACCAGCGGCTACACCGGTTCGCCCACTTCGGCCACCTATGACGATCCTTACCTGGGCGGCCGCGCGCCGGAGTTCATCAACTGGAACCTCAGCATTCAACGCCAACTTACCAACAACCTTGCACTCACCGTTTCCTACGTGGGCGCCGAAGGCCACTTCCTGCAACTGGATGGCTATCACGCGCGGGGCGCGGCGGCCAACGACCTCGATCCCAAGTATTTGCCATTGGGAACAACCGGCATCCCCTCCTCGTCGGTGACTGTTCTGCAAGATACCAAGACCAGTCTGGTCACCGATTGCGTAACCAATGCCGCGACGCTCGGCATCACTTGCCCGGGCTTCAATAGCAGCTATTACGTCAGCAGCAACAAACTGTACTACTACCTCAAACCGTATCCGTATCAGGCGTTCAGCGATAACTACGGGTATGTCGGCAACTCCAACTACCACTCGCTGCAAGTCGTCCTCAACATGCGCTCCTGGCATGGGCTCACCTTCAACACCAGCTACGTCCAGTCGCGCACCATCGATGACGGTGGCACCTTCCGCACCGGCTATGCCATTCCTGCCGGAACCCTGGCCAATCATCCGACGGCCAGCTACTCCGCCGACAAAATCGAGCGCGGCGTCTCCACCACCAACCAGCCCGAGCACTTTGTCTTAACCGCGGTTTGGGCCTGGCCACTGGGCAAGACGATCTTGGCGCAGAATCCCCTCGAACGCAATATCCTCGGCGGCTTCCAGTGGTCCGGCGTCTTCCAGGCCTTCTCCGGCTCGCCGCTGGCGATCACCGAAGGCACCTGCCAGACCAACCCGGCTCAGGTCACCATCAGCAGTTCGACTGGCTGCGCGGCGATCATGAACCCAGGCTTTACCGGCTCGGCGCGGCAGAACGGCAAATGGGGCAAGGGATCGCTCGGCACCACGTACTATAATGGCGCGGTCGTCAGCACGGCCACCGCCATTTCCCAACCCACCTACATCGTGCCGAGCACGGGAACATCCACAAGCACTGCCACCGGACCGTTCATGGCCCCGGTGTCGGGTATCCTGAGCTCGTATTACAACCTGATCAGCGATGCTCCGCGCACCGCTCCCTACAACTTGTACAGCCCCAGCTACTACCAGGCCGACATGGCGGTCATCCGCTCCTTCCCGTTGAAATTTATCGGGGAAGCGGGCAAGTTCGACTTCCGTGCCGAGTGGTACAACGTCACCAACCATACCCAGTTCGCGCTGGCCAGCACGGTGCTCGGCAAGTCCACCTTCGGTCAGGTCACCAACGCCTCGAACCTCGCCCGCAAGTCGGCGCAGTTCTCCGCGCGTATCAGCTTCTAAGACAAAATTGTTCACTCTCTTCCGAGGCTGCCGTTCATCCGGCAGCCTTTTTTGTGCGCCCAGCATGGGCGCACTCATGCGGGTGCAAGTCCCGCCACAAGCTGGTCACAGTGAGTGAAGTGAAGCGCAACTGCATGAGGGCGACCGATTGTGGGGAGGAAGCGTGGATCGAAGCTG
>Ga0326727_10002987_pt1 | contig 55625 bp, 61 predicted proteins | sample MB2enrmetagenome_FD_207643 | JGI IMG/M metagenome (GOLD analysis project Ga0326727, IMG submission 207643) | Lab enriched peat soil microbial communities from McLean, Ithaca, NY, United States - MB29MY | ecosystem: Environmental > Terrestrial > Soil > Wetlands > Peat | place: USA: New York...
CAGTCCGGCGGAAGAAAGTCCGTGAGGAATTCCCACTCCTCATCCAGTAGATTGGCGTGCTTCACCCCAGCTTGATAACACAGCCAGAACCCGATTGGCAATACTTAAGTTAGCGCCTATGGGGGCGTGGGCTGGGGTGCGGCGGGCGGGTTTACGGTGGTGGCGGCAACGGCTCCGCGCAATTGGCCGTGGCGATGGGCCAGGAACCAGCCACCGACCGCTACGCCGACACCGCCCAGAATGAGCAGTTCATTGCCGACCAGCAAACTGGGCAGGACCATCAGGGCGACGCCGCCGAGCATCAGGGCTGCGCTGGTCGTCACGCTGCCGATTACTGCCTTGAGGGGCGGCCACACCAGCGACGCGAGGCCGAACACGAACAGGCCGACACCCACCCAGACAATGCCCTTGAGGCTCGCGAGCTTGGCGCCCAGCTCCCGGGCCGTGTCCTTTTGCGCTGCTCCGAGTTCTGTACCTGCCCGACTTTCTTCGCGCTCGACCACAGGCATTGGCGAGCTGAGGGTGAAGCTGGTTGAGGGTTGAGAGTTGAGGGTTGAGGGTGGCAAGTTGATAGGGTGAGAGTTGATGGTTGATGGTCGCGCTGGGGCGACAGTGAGCGGCTGGGATTGCTCCATTCGGGAGCCTGCGGGCACGGTATAGGTCCGGACCTTGACGGTTTCCTGGGTCTGTTTCGTGGCCTGTGCAGGGTTCTCACCTTGCACCAGGGTCTGGTCAATGACACCGGGGGGCTTGCATGTCGTGACAGCCTTGCCGCCCTTGAGCGGGCGGGGGGCGGCACAGCCGGTGGCCAGGAGCGCGAGCGCGAGCCACGCGCACAGGAACCGCGAGAGGTATTCCGGGGCGGCAGGACCCCGGTCCAGGGAACGATGATCCTTGAACCTTGAACGTCGGACCCTGAACCCTGGACATCGTCGTTCATCTCCCGAGCCTCGGACCTTGGGCCTTGGACTCAGAACTTTAGACTCTAGACTTTGAACTTTAGATTTCGTTCTCATATCACCCTATATAGGTCCACAAAAGCTGTTACTTGGGTCACAAGCCTTCTCCCGCGGTCCAAACCACCCCCGGCGGCGGCTCGTAGATAAAGCAGCCGGCCGGGGCCGAGGCTACCCGCGCCCCACCGGGTCCGGTGCCCCTGCCTGAGGGAATCAAGAGGTGCTCGTGCAGATGCCGGGCGAAGCCCTGCAGGACCGGATGTGGCTTGGCCTCGGCGTCCACCGCTTCGGCGAGGTGGCCGTGGAGGCGCTTGAGGGCCATGGCGACCGCCCGGACGCACCGCTCGGCACCGTGGCGGCTGCGCCACGGGCTCTTGCGCAGGAATTCGGTGACCTGCTCGAGCTCGCGCAAGGCCTCGGCCTTGACCGGCTCGATTTCCTGGTCGTCCTCGAGCAGCCGCTCCAGCGCGCGCTGCCGCCGCCACAAGGCCCCGACCGCCGCGGCGTCGTCCAGGCCCAGGCTCCGCTGCTGAACGCGTTCGACGGTTCCAGGGGGCTGACCGGACATGCGGCTGGCCTCGAGCGCCAGGGCCACGGCGTGGATGGGCTCTGGCAGCGGGTCCAGGAGCAGGCAGGCGACGTAAAGCGCGCCCCGTTCATGTTTGAAGATGGCCTGCCGGCCCTGGAAGGTGAGTTCCCAGAAGCCCAACTCTCGGCGCAGGGCACATTGGCCTCCGTGTGGGTGGTAGCGATCAGTGGTTTGTCGGTTCGTTTTCACATCTTTGCTTGTAGTTCCTGGCCGGCGCTTTCAGGCGACTGGCCTTTAACTACCGGAGGGTGTCCAAAATGGAGCAGCGCCGGGGGTTGAGATTCCCAATGCCGACGGGGGTTTCCTTGAGGTTTTGGACTATCCAAAACCGGGTCCAAAATGGGGGCGCCAGGGGCTGGTCGTCCGGGGCTTCAGCCTGACTCTTCGCCGCCCCGTTCGTCCCCGTAAAAGGCTGCCTTCCGGTGGATGTTCCTGGCCCTGGAATCGCTGACAGCGTGCTGCATGGCCTCGACGTGGGCCGACAATTCCTGGAGCTGTTGTGGCTTCCAGGGGAGCCTTTGCTGGATCGTGCTCAGGCGGAGCGCCACCAAGGACTTGCCGCAGTGGCAGAGCCGGGCAATCTCGGAGCGCGAGCGGTTCTGGCGGAAGCGAAGCAGAAAGACTTTGATGGGGGGCGCTTTCCGCAGTCGGTTGTCGGGGTCGAGAGCGGTGAGTAGCTCGAGGACTTTGGCTGCGAGGCTGAGGTTTGGCTCATCGGGTTGGGAGGGCGCGGGAGCGGAGACCCCCTGCGGGGCGGTGGGGGCGCCCTTGTGCCGATCCGCAAGACACCGCCCCCCAAGAATGCGCTCAATCGCCGCCTCGACAGCCTTCACCACCGCTCGCGCAGCCACTCCCGGCATCGCCACTTCCAAATCTTCGCTTTCCACGCTCCGCAGTGCTGCTACGGAGGACGGGTCTGCTTTCCCAATCACGGCTTTTCCCGCCCCCACGTCTCCCGCGCCGGAAGACAATCGGCACTGCCGGTTCAACCGCTGGCACTGGCCATCCGCCATCCGGTGTGCGCACTTCGCCGCCCGCGCCTCGCATTCGGGCCGGCCGGCAGGGCCACTATCGCCGGAAGCGCCAGCCGATCCGCTGTCAGAGCCGGGCAGCTTGCCGCCGGCCCGCTCCCGGGCCTGAGCCGAACGCGCACCGTGAGAAGTCCCGCCCGGCTGCTGCGCGACACTGCAACCCACGTCGTCGAACTCGTCTCCATCCCCAAGACCAACTCCAACCCCAGCCGCCAGCAAGACAAAGGCCGCGAGCCGCAATCCGGCCCAGGCCAACGCCGGGGCGTGGCCAACACCCGCGCCCGGGGGCGCAGACTGGGCCCGCTTGCTCAGCATCGCCCGAATCGTAGCTTGCTCCTCCTCCGTCGCCCGGACCACTCCCGACCCCCTCCCACCCTCTAATGTCCGTTGCGCCGGACACTCATGTCCGCCGCCCGCGTCGTCGCCATTTGCAGCATCAATTCCGTCCATGCAGCTTACGTACCCACCAGCCAAACCGCCTTCTCCTGTCGCCCAGAAGACAGGCTAACCTCACTTAGAAGGCGCCAGCCGCGCCTTAGACGCTCACCGCTCGCCGCGAGTGGGGAAAACCGCCAACCTGCGGCCAGCCTGAAATTGCGGACCAACCTGCTTCAAGGGTGCGGCTTGGGGGAACAGGTCTGAAACGGAAACACCCAGCACCCGCGCCAAAAACATCAACTCACAATCCGGCACCCGGCGCAATTGGGCCTCCAACTTTCCAACCGAGCCGGTGCTGACGCTCCAGCCCTGGAGTTGGAGTTTCTGTGCGAGGACCGGCTGCGTCCAGCCCTTCCGCACTCGAAACCTCTGCACCTGCGGCCCAACCACATTCAATCCGCACTTCATCCGCGCTTGACCTTAAGCGCAACGAGGCCCGACCCTGACTCCCACATGGGAGTGAAATTTCCTCCTCTCTACCCCGCTCCCCAACCCCAGAAAGCCGACACTCCGACCCCCGTTCAATGGTCAGTGTTCGACGTTCGTCCACCCTCTTTAGCACTGCGGAGGAAGGGATGCTCGATGTTCGCCCCCTCGTCCGGTCCCGTGGTCCGTGGTCCTGTGCTCTTTGTGCCCGTAGTCCCGTGGTCTCGTGGTCCCTTCCGCCCATTTCGGCTTTCCGCTTTCCCAATTTCAGCTTTTCCCCGTGGTCCGTGGTCCGTGGTCAGTAATCGGTGGTTTCCCCGGAGCAGTTGGAGACGACGATATGGCGGCTGGATGAGCGGTGCCGTGTGGTGGAATTCTAGGGGACGGGGGGGATGGCGGGCCGGAATCCCGGGACCAGTTCCCTGACAGGAATCGAAGGAATTGTTGCCCGGTTGGGGGCTGTTTTCGGTGAAGCGGCGGGTGGTGCCGATTGGGGACAACCTGCGGGCGTAACTGGTCAGGCATCCGTCAGTCAAAATCTCCATTCGACGGCTCGCTACTTCTTCGGGGACTGCTTTTGCGGTGGGGACTGGATTCGTTCTGGGGATGGAGTGGGATGGCTGTTCCTACTGCGTGACCGCTCGACCGAAGCGCTGGCTGCAGTTGGTTGCCCCCGGATCGCTAGGCTCTGGCAGCACGACGGTGACGCCGCCCCCAAGAAGTTCTGGATTCTGTATTGTTCAGCGAACCGCATCTGCGCATTTATCTGGCCAAATCACGCTTTCTAATCGTGATGATTTTCGGCGTTTTACTGGCCGGCTTGATGACGATGCTTCGACTGCAAGAGCCTATCCGCTGCTTGTGGCCTGAGGTGTCGTACTGATCCGCGAAGAACCCGATCACGATCCCCGAATCCTTGTTTGTCAATGTGATTGTCTGGTACGGCGACACATAGACAATGGGATAAAACCTCTCTCCGACACCGCCGTGTCCTCGACCGTGAGTTAGATGCACACCGATCCTAGTTACGCTAAGGCTGTATTCAGTCAAGTTTCGAACTACCAGGTTGCCTGTCATGGCAGTCTGTGCCGCTTCCGGCTTCGTGGCACATCCGCCGATGAACATCGCAAATGCGACGAATGCTTGGACGGGACATTTCATTTATGCCACATATCCCTCCGCGAGGCGCCAGCACCTGCCATGCTCCACGCGTTCGAGCCCTGGGTTGACTCGCTTGCTTGCTCCAGGAATGTGGATCCCACAATCTCGGCGGGTGGGCCGTCAAAAATGGCGCAGAAAGCACCGCGCCACCAGGTCGAAAAGCGGAAAAAAGAAGAACATCCCCATGAGAATCCACCTTATGGGGGTGTACGGTTCTGGTGACCCGACGAGCGCCTCCTTACATCCCTTGAGTTCATCCCTGTAGAACCGGTGGCGCGTGCTGACGTAAAGCGTCAGAGCGATAAAAATGCAAGCGACCGCTAGCAGAAATGTTGTACCGACTAGGTACGTTTTCAACGACAGGACGCCCCCCTTGGCAAGCTTTCCGGAGTGAACCAATGACTCGACCGCCACCCTTTTCGCCTCGCCCGGTGTAACCTCCCTGTCAATCAGGTTACTAATAATCTCCTTCCTGACAAAAAAGAGGCCGGTTTGGAGAGCAACGAGTACACTCACGCCCCACTGGACCATTCTGAAATTAAGGTCGCGAAGCGATCTGGTCTCCTCTCGGAGGATTTCTTCTTTTGTCATAGTCGTTTAGTTGTTTAGTCCAAAAAGGGTCACCAGTGAGTGAGGGTTACTTTCCTCTCATCCCTCAAGAACGAGGTGGCGAGAGCGGTGCTGATTGCTGGCGCATCGTCTCCGCCATCTTGCTCGCCATTTTCTCCGCAATAATCGTGGCGTGCTCGTGCATCAGCGCCTTCCGTAAATCATAAACGCCAACGACAGCGCACAAACCCCACAAAATCAGTGATACTGGGATAAGCACGACCGTCATAGCCAAGAAGAGCGAGAGAACGAGTAGAAACGACGAGACGACCAATGCGACCCACTTCCTCTTGATCAGGAAGTAGAGTGGCGGAATGAATACTGCGACTAGGTACGTCATGCGACTTTCCTTTCTGTTGTTTGTTGTTTTGTTCGTTTTTGTGCGTGCAGCTCGGTTACTAATGCAACGGTCAGCGGCAGACTGATGACTGAGTTCTCACGACAGGAACACGCCCCACTTCTGAATATCTTTCAAAGCATTTCAAGCGGCCCAGGATACGCACTTCGCCGGCAGCCCGGTGGAAACAAACCTTCACGACCGGCCTTCTATTCTGGCGAACGGCACTCCTCCACTAAGACAGAATTAAGCGCCGGGTCAGTCGCTGGGATCAAACACGCAAAAGCCTCGCTTACCTGAAGGGGGTTAGGCGGGTGTTCTCACCGGAGCAGTTGGAGACGACGATACGGCGGCTGGATGAGCGGTGCCGCGTGGTCGAGTTCTAGCGGACGGCGCGGGTAACATCGTGGCGGCAGCTCGACGAGTGGCGCCGGTGGTGCCATCCTCGTCGGTGTGTCCGAATAGACGACGCTTCTGCCGCGCACAACCCGAAATGCTGTCAGCCCCGCTACCCGCTTCGGTGCCAGAAGTGGAGTACCCACGACGCGCGCAGCTTCAGTTGCAACCTCCGGTTTGACCCGCTTCAACGGCGACCCTTTCGTGCTCAGTGTTTCCAACCTGCCGAGTGGACAGAGTTCTTCAAGGTTTGCGAGCCACTGTCGCCCATACATCCCTGAAATTGTCACCTTCTCGAATCCAGAAGTCAGCAGCCACGTCACCGTCACAAATGGGCAGATATTCGACACCGTAAGTAACGCTTGCGGTGTCCCCAAGACTGGTTACCAGTCCGCGTCCCAGAGCAACGCTTCGGTCAGGGCCAATTGTTCTCTGGCTAAGGGGGTTCTTATTCGGATGGAACACAGTGAACCAAATTTGTTTGTGCTTGGACAGCGCGTCTGCAACTACCTGTCTCTGATTTTCAGAGAATGCCGACTGTAGCCCTCTTAGCTCAAAATCGTCTTGAAACCGCGGTTTTGGCCGGAGTCCAAAGCTGTAAATTGTGCAGACTCCTCCGTCATCGCTCGGTTTCCACTCGTAGAAGAACCGCAAATCCGGCGACCAGCCATATCTCTTCGCATTTCCGCCGTCCATGATTCCCTTGCCAACATCAAACACGATCACTCGCGCATAAGAAACCTTAATGCTGTCCAGCACGAGACTGTGCTCGCTGCCTCTGATGTAATCACCTATGCGTGGCACGACCTTTTTGTGATTACTGACCTGGAGATCTTTTCCAAGCCAATCCCACTGGTCATCCCTTAGTGAAGTCGTTTTCAGCGTATCCAAATTGAGGAGCCTCCCCTCCGCCCGCATCCAAGAATAATGGTGAATGTAAAGGGTGGTGTCATTCGGCCAGGTCACCCTGCTGTCGTTGACCCCCTCTCCCCAAGCTAGGTCGGTTAATTTGATGGGAGTGACTTTCTCTGTTTCAAGGTCAACGAACAGCAAGTGAGCGTCGATGTCGCCGCCTGAAATCAAACACGCGATCTTCTTTTCGTCTGGCGAAAATGCCAAGGAGTGAACGTCCGCTGGAAGCCGAAATGATTTGAGCGGCTTTGAATTAACCACGGCCCTCACGACTAACTGGCGGCGAGCGACATATGCCAGCTTCGAAAAATCCTTGGAAAAAGCGGGCAGAGAAGACTGCGGAGGGAGTTCTTCGTGGCTGACAACCTCAAATTCCCAGGCTTCTGTGTTTTCAGTAATCGGTTGTAGTTCGACCGGTTTTTCCTCGAGTTTTGCTGCGGCTGCCGCGGGGGCTGATGCAGATGAACCTGTTTCCTTTGGAGTGTTCTCAGCTTTGGGAGAGCCAGCCTTGATGAAGTCAACCCTTGCGGCTTGGGCATCCAACTTACCTTCTAAAAGAACCGTTGAGGTGCGGACCGTTAGGCGCCCCATGCCCTCGGAAGATCGGGGATCGATACCCAGTCTGGCAGCGAAGTTGTTGAAAAGCTCCCGATGATCCGAGTAGCTGCTATCGTTCAGGAATCTAATGGAGGTGCTAAAAAGCTGACCTTCGAAGAAGAGGAAGCAGACATAGCTGGAGTCCGAGCATTTCCCTTCAGCGAGTCTCGGAACATTCTGAAGCTTATTAACGTATTGCCAGCAGTAGCGCACGTCTGCTCCGCCGTATTCCCGGGCAATAGGCAGGGACGCCCAATTTGCAGGATTCATCCCTATCAAGGGGAAAAGCTCCTCCGGTTTCATCCCAAATTTGAAGTTGTCGTAACCGTCGCGATAGAGGTTTTGGACTCGTTGAACCGCTTCCTTCTCCGCTTGGAGTGATTGCCTCTCCGAGGATGCAGGTCCGCCCAAAACGGTCCAGCGACCTTGCTGCACGTCGCTGCCAGCACCTTTTGATTGTTGGATCGGGTTTGGACGAGTAGCCGGCTTCGGCGCATTCTCGACATCTCCTTTCGTGATATCCACTCCTTCAACCGACCAGCCGTTTTCTTTCTTCACAAACCTCACTACTCCAGCCAACTGCACATGCTGACCTTTGGAAACTTGCATCCCTGGATTTTGGCTGGCTTCCATAAAAGCAGCCAAACCGTCTTGTGATTTCGGAGGCAGTTTTGTTGTGCGAAAACTCAACTGTGTGCCCATGAATCCTATGACCCATTTGCAATTCTCCGCGAATTCGATTTCGGCATTGAACTCCAGGGCATAAATCTTAAACCCCATTAATTCTCCCTGAGTGCCATCCATTTTTTGGAACTTTACTAACTTAACCCGCCCTTCAGATTCCTGGTTGATGCGATTTTGAATCTCGCGCTCAGCGTCTCGAGACGATGGAAATGAGGAGCAGCCGGCGAGAAAGGCGCAGACTATCGTTAGTAGAAGCAAGGTGACTGAAGATTCCAGAGGTTTGGCCGCCCGTGCGTTCATTGTGATTTCCTTTCTTTATTGAATTTCGTTGTTGGCACGCTCGTTTGTATTTGACGCTGTGCTGTTGATGCCCGCGCGACTTGCCAATCAAATGGGTTTGCTCACTTCTTCGGTACATCCTGAGTCATACCCCGGGACTCCGTGCCGCCGCCGCAGCAAACGAAGGTCTGGACCTTGCCTTCCAGAAGGGTGACGGTCAAGTTATTGCCCTTTGAGTTAGTGCCGCCCACGAACGGCGAGGCGTAAGGAGTGAACGACTCCCCTCTTATTGATAAGTGAGTTCTCACGACAGGAACACGCCCCGTTTCAGAATGTCTTTCAAATTATTTGCAGGGAGCTCGTGAGGGGCTCGTGGACGCTCATCGGCATGGCCACCAAGGTTGGGGGGCGGACATTCCTGGTCGCAGGAATGTTCGATGGGTAAGATGGTTTGGGGCCTGGGTGGAGCGGGTTGGCTCTCGGAGCTTGGCTGCGGACAGGAATGTACGCGCTCCGGGCTCATTTGGGCCGAAGAAAGTCGTTAGTACTGACGAAGATGGTTCTAGGCGGATCGTCAGTGCCGACAGTGATATTCCGTGTACAAACGCCCTTGTCACGGCGCTCGACGATGCAACCGGCACTTTTCAGCTCCTTCGCCCGAAGGAGAATTAGGATCTTTTCGGCTTTGGTTGCAACGACGTTGGTGAAAGTAATCACACCGCCCGGGACAATCTCCGCCGGAAAATGAAACCGTTTGGCTGACGGTATCATTCCCTGATCTTCCCATGGGACACCATTTCGGTACACCAGCACCTCATAGGGCGTTTTATTCTGGATAGTGACGCTGTTGGTGGGACCAGTATTGATTTCGGCCATTGAAGCGTTAACGTTCTCGCCAAGACCGAGCCCTTTTAAATCAATGATTGTCGCGTTATTGAGGACCTTCTGTTGTTGCGTCGGCTTTGCCGGAATGGGTTTTGAAGCGGGCTCGTCCGCTGAAGCGAACAAAGCCGCCATCAAACTGGGTGCAGCAATCAGGAAGGGCAGTGAGTAGTTTTGTTTTTCGATTGATTGATGCATTCGGTAGCGTGGGGTTCGGGTTAGGCGTGGAGTGTAGCAGTTAGTTGTTTCTGTGGTTTTCATACTGTGAACGTAAATTCAGCCATATCATATAAGGAACCCGGGCGCTGGGCGTCATTGTCGGGGGAAGGCAAAACACAGGACCCCGGCCAAGGGGGAGGCACAAAAGAGCAGTGCAATGATCGCAGGCCAGCGCGGCCTTTGGGCTCGCACGAGGCCAGTGATGGCAAACCCCGTTCCCAGCAGCCACAAAATGAGGGCGCCGCGGCCAGCATTAAGGCAAGTGGGAATTCCGGCCCATGACACGGTAGTGCCCGGCGCCGGAGGAATCCCCACAGACGAAAATGTGTAATACAGAAAGTGCTCGCAATGCGTCAGCGCGTACGCCCCGAGGGCAGTAACAACAGAAAAGCACACAATCGAAGCGATGCCGAAGGCGGGCTTCCGGCTGCGCAACCGACCTGCGTTGGATTCATTCATAAGGCGCGCTCGCTGTTAAGAGAGTTGTTCTAGCTGGGGTTCTTCATGCAGTTGATGATGGCTAAATCAATGTTGGGATTGGATTGTTGCAGCGCAGTGATGTCTGCTTCAGTGTAAACGGACTTCGATCTTCCAATCTCGGCAATTATGACGTCCTTTTTAACACCGGCGGAGTCCAGCGCATTGACGTCCTCCACCGTGAGCGGCTGCATTTGATGCGAGGTCTCCGCCGGTGGCGTTGCCGTTGGCTGGGATGGGTTTGCCGATGGCGCTGACGGTTGCGGCGATCCGGCAGCGGCGGCATCGTTATTCTCGATTTTTGCCCACGTTCGCGGCGAGTCTTGCTGTAATTGGGCTTTTTGCTGTGGACTCAATTCGGCGATTATTCCCTGGACAAACTGGCTCGCGGGCTTGTTGTTTATAGTTACAATGTCAAGCATGTGCGAAACTGTATCGCATCCGGTCGTCAGCGCGAGGCTCATAGTCACAACTGTAAGCCCAACTGTTCGATACATGATTTTCATGGTTTTCGTGCTTTCTTGTTTGCAGTGTTGATTTTGTTACTGGTCAAGACTTCCATCGGTTATTGCGCCGAACCAATCGACCCCAGAGACAGTTGTTTTAGCTGGGGTTCTTCATGCAGTCGATGATGGCTTGATCAATGTTGGGATTGGATTGTTGCAGCGCAGTGATATCGGCCTGGGTGTAAACGGACTTCGATGCCTTAATCTCGGCAATGATGACCGCCTTTTTCACTCCGGCGGAGTCCAGAGCCTTGATGTCGTCCACGGTGAGCGGAGTGAGGGCCTCGGCCGGCGGAGCCGGTGTCTGTGGTTGCGGTGGCTGTCCTGGTGTCTGCACTCTGGACGCTTCTTTTTGTTGCTGATAGACATCATCGTTATGCTTGATGGTTTTCAATGTTCCGGGTGACTGTGCCTCCAGTTTGGCCTTTTGCTCTGCGTTAATATGGGTCATGATTGCGCCGGCGGTGATTGCGGTCGCAAGAGTAAGCACCGTGATTATTGACGTGGTGCCGCCAGGAGTGTTACATCCTGAGGTTAGCAGGAGAACTGCGGGCACAAGTATTACTCCAATAGTTCGTTTTATAATCCTCATAGTTTGCTCCATTTCTTCGTAGTTGCATTCTGGTTGTTCGTTAACCGATAAGATTGCTACTTTTTCTTTACGCCGGACGAGGCAGGGGCCGGCGGTATGAATACTTTGCTGTGGGCCTGCGGTTGTGCGACTGTACCCGGATGGTCAGGTTGGGGCCGTACCGCAGCAAGGTTGGTGCGGTCTCCAACCGGATGTCTCACTTTGAAGGCCGCATGTTCCATTCGGCCATTAGTGACGCGTTCCATGCGATCGCGCCCTATTCCATGATTGACAAGCCTCCCGTGCTCATCTCTGCGAAAGTCATTTCTGACGATGCTGCTGCCATAGAAGCCATGCAGCCGTTCCCGACCGATGTGGTAAGGCCATTCATGCCCTCTCATCCGGAAGAACCCTTCATGGAAGTGATCGTAACCCACGAATACGAAGACGCCTTCGCCCAGGCCAAAATCGAAATCAACGCCCACCCGGACTCCGTTAAACATAAACGCCCCACCTACAAAAACCGCTCCCACCGGCAAAGGCGCCCAACCAATAGCTGCGTCGGCTTCCCCATGACGCCAAAAAACCCAGGCCGGGCCCCACTCATAATCCGGCGCCCAGAGCCAGCCCAGACGGGGGTCTCTCACCCAACGGCCATAGTGAAAAGGAATGTCTCCCCACTGATAATCCGACTGCCAATACAAACCATTGTCCGTTTGAACCCACTTACCCATATCGTAATAGGGACGCCAGTCGGGATTGGCAGCGATGGCTTGGTCTGGACGCCAATACATCACGCCCCCCACGCTCACCCAAGTGCCCCAGGGCGCGAGTTGATCGTGGAAATAATTGAAGTTGATCTCCGGGGCTGGCGGCGCAGGCGGGGGTAATTGGGCTGAAGGACCAGGCGGTGGTGCCACAACTGCAGGCGCAAACTGGGGAGCGGGAACGGGTGCTGGATTTACGATAGGAGCCGGAGCAGGCCCTGGATTCGCGATAACTGGCGGCGCAGGCTGGGGAACCGGAACAGCCGCTTTGGATTGGAGCATGGCGGCAATGACCGGTTGGGAGACGCCCTGTTCTTTGAGAGAAACCATGTCGTCCGCGGTCAAATGGAATGCGGTGCCGGAATTGGTAATATAGCTGACAATGACATCATCCCCCATTTGCGCCTTGGTCAATTTCAAGACTTCCTGCACTTCGGGGGACAGAATGGCTGGTGTTTGAGCCGGGCAGGTGTTCTCGGTGTTCCAGCAGATCGCGCCGGTGATCATCCAGGCGATGCCAATGACAAGGCGGGCCTTATAGTTGGTTGGCGTGTGTTTCATATTGTTTGCTTCTTTTCGTGCCGACTGAGTTCTCACGACAGGAACACGTTCCGTTTCAGAATATCTTTCAATCTATTCTCGGCGGCCACACGTGGATTCGTGAGTGCATCTCGGGATTGCCACCGAGGCCGGAGGGACATTCGTGTCCGCGGGAGTGTTCGATGGGTAAAATGGCTTGGGGACTGGGCGGACCGGGGTGGCTCTCGGAGCTTGGCTGCGGACAGGAATGTCCGCGCTCCGGTGGTGGCGGCGAGATGTGCCGGGGCTGGTCAGAAATCTTGAAAGAACTTTCGGGATGCGCCGTGTTATGACAGAATGACGAACGTTGTGAATCCCGAGGACGAGAGGGTGCAAACGAGCTGGACGCTCGTGGGGCGCATAAAGAACGTGGAGGACCAGCAAAGCTGGACCCGGTTTTATGATTTGTACAAGGGGCTAATCCTGGGAGTTTCGATGAAGGCAGGGCTGGCAAAGGAGGAGGCCGAAGATGTCTTGCAGGCGACGATGGCGTCCTTGAGCAGGAAGATCGGCGAATTCGAGGCGGACCCGAAGCGGGGTTCATTCAGCGCCTGGCTGTTACAGCTTACCCGGTGGCGCATCCATGATCAGTTGGACAAGCGTTTGCCGCGGGGGTCGGAGCAGGGCAATGCCCCGACGGCGACCGGGGTGACGCCAACGGTTGAACGGGTGCCGGACAGCCGCACGGTTGACCTGGAGGCGTTGTGCGATGCGGAATGGAAGCAGCGGCTGATGCGGCAGGCGCTCCGGGAACTGCAACTCGAGGTGAAGGCGGAGCACTACCAGATTTTCCACCTGGTGGAGCTTGAGCAGAAGCCGGTGGGGGAGGTGGCGGCGGCGCTCGGGAGGAGCCGAGCGCAGGTTTATGTGGTGAAGCATCGGGTGTCGCTCACGCTGAAACGGATTCTGAAAAGGCTGCAGAAGCAGGTTGGATGATTTTGGGGAGGCGGCCTCAGAGCGGATAGCCAATCGCCAGTCGCAGATGGGAGAGGGGAGAGGGGAGAGGGAAGATGGGAGATGGCAGATGGGGAATGGCGATGGTCGCATGTGCGGCGGGAATTGGCCGGATTACGACGGGTTTTGAATTTCAGGGGCTCTATTGGGTCCCAGTAGCGCCAAGGGGTGGTGGGGAAGGAGGGGAGAGGGAAGAAGGCAGAAAGTGGGATGCAGAATGAAGAAGGGCAGGCCGGCTTGCACGCTGGGGCTTACTTATTACCTCGGCATTGCCACGATGTCGGCGCGCGGACATTCCTGTCCGCAAGAACGTGCGATGGGCAAAATGGCTTGGGAAGTGGCCAGGCCGCGTTGGGCTTCGGAGCTTGCTGCGGACAGGAATGTCCGCGCGCCGGTGGGGCAGCCAAGACGCGCACGGCCACCGCCCGCTGCTCAACTTTAGCTTGTTTGCAGCCGGAGAATCACTAATCTGCGATTATATGACCGGTGACAGCACCGCGAATCGAACGCCGTTCCCGGCCGGCAGCCAGCCTTCGCAGCCTCCTCCCGATGTTCCCGATCACCAGATGTTGCGGTTGATCGGTTCGGGCAGCTACGGACAGGTGTGGTTGGCGCGAAACGTGATGGGGCAGTTCAAGGCGGTGAAAGTCATCCATCGTGCCCGGTTCCTGGATGAGAGGCCGTACGAGCGCGAGTTCGAGGGCATTTGCCGGTTTGAGCCGGTCTCGCATTATCCAAGCCAGGTCAACATTTCGCACGTGGGGCGCAATGACCACGACGGCTATTCTTACTATGTGATGGAACTGGCGGACGACCAGCATAGCGGTCAGAAGGTTGACCCGGCAGACTACGAGCCGAGGATCCTGCGTAGCGAGCTCAAACAACGCGGCAGGCTTTCTTTCAACGAGTGCTTGGACCTCGGGCTGGCGCTCACGGCGGCGCTCAGCCATTTGCACAGCCACGGGCTGGTCCATCGCGACATCAAGGCGGCGAATGTGATCTTCGTGCGCGGCCATACGGTTTGGCGTTTGCGCCGGGTGGCAGGCGGTTCCTAGTGTGGGACAACGTCGGGAATCTGACAAGTGTCGTGTTACGCGCTTACGATACGGAAGGAAGGGAACTGTGGAGAGCCAGCTCTGCCCGCTCCGGAGGTGGGTTAGGGGTGCGTCTGGACCCCTCAGGGCGGCGGTTTGCCTTGTATGATTCCAGCAGTCCCAATCGGTGTAAGTTGGTTGATTTTGAGGGTTTCAAAGAGTTGTCCACCCTGTCGGGGGACTGCACTGCATTGAGCCCCACGGGGCAGGGCCTTACCGGCCGGGGCTGGGTTCACCTGGACTCTTTCAAGCCGGACAAAATGCTGCCGATGCTGACGACGGATTGGACTGGAAATTATATGCGCTGCTTCAGCCCGGACGGGAAGTTTGTCGCACAAGCCACGGAGGAAGGGGTACTGGTCATTTCTGAGATCGCGGAAGTAGCGCGGCGGCTGGGGGAGCTGTAGCCGCAGGGGAAAAGCTGAAATTGGGAAAGCAGAAAGTAGAAAGCTGGGGCAGGGATGAGGGATGAAACCTGAAACCTGAAACCTGAAACCGGAAACGGGCCGGCGGGACTGGCGGCGGGAGATTCCAGGCGAAGAACGACTGGGCCTGTCCTCCTGGGTTTCAAATCGGGGCTTCAATGCGCGGCCCCGAGTCGGCGGCAAGGAAGGCTGCGGGCTGGAGGATGGCAAAAAAGGCTCGCGCAATTCAGACAGAAAGCGCACAACACTGGCGACGATGCGAAACCTGGAAAAGAGCAAAAGCGGCCAACCGTTCCTTGATGTGTTCGTGAGGTGTGCGCAGGGGGTCGGGTCGGGCAAATTGATCACGCGGGAGAGCCGTCAGGACAAGGAGTTTCATTTTCAGAATTGGTTCAGGGCGCGGCTGACCGAGACGGGCTTCAACTTCGAGGCTGGCGGACGAAACAGCTATCCTGACTTTCGTCTGGTGGCCTCTACGGATGGCTTCGAGGTGAAGGGGCTGGCTTATCCAGGGCGCGAAGCCAATTACGACTGCAACAGGCAGGTGCCCTCGGGCAGCCACAATGGCCGCACGATTTATTATGTGTTCGGGCGTTATGCTTTCGACACCCGTGCGAACACGCTTGTGCCAGAGCTCGTGGATAATCCGTCCGCTGGCTGCGAGCATTCTTTCTCAGCATTTCGGCTGAAGGGCGCCGGCGGAGAGGAAGTGGCCGTTCGTCCGCCTGCAGAATGCAGCGAGGCTCGACCTTTGGATGAGCCCGACGCAAGGGTTACTTGGTCTTGAACTTTGCCAGGTCGGAGCACTCAACCAAGCGGTCGAGGGTCTTGAGGGTGAAAACCTTCCCTCTGGTTGCGAGGAGCATCTTCTTCATGTCTTCGCGACGAACGCCAAAGCCGCGACCGGCGATGCAGGCGATGACCTGGTATTTCTGCTGGCCCGCCGGTGCCCCCATGAGGCTGAGCTGTCCCAAATGCTGGATGCGTGTCACTTTGTCGCGGGCGGGGCCGTCGTCTTCCGTGAGCTTGGCTTCGATGACCACTTGGGGATTGAACTCGTCGGGCACGATGAAGTCAGGTGCTTGGTCGAACCCGGGCACTTTCTCGGCGCGCTTGGTCTTTCGATAGCTGATGCCTGCCTTTGTCAATTCTTCCTCAATGGCCAATTCGAGCGGGTCTCCAACCAACTGGCTGACTGAATCCCGATGCCCGGCGAAGGGCCGGCCGAGAAATCGCTCGTAGAGCAGCATGGCATACGGAGCGCCTATGCTCGCGAGAGACTTGATGCTTTCGAGCCCGCCTGCGGTGTCGGCCTTTTGGAGGCGATGGATGGTGATGCCGTTTGGGGGTGGGCATCCTTCCTCCAGGAGGTCGAAGGCAACCTCCAGCATGGCGTTCAGCCGTCCTCTCTTGAGGGTACTGCACCTCAAGGGCTTCAAGGGCTGCATCCTCACGTCGCGATCGAGATTCCGAGCAAACCCCTGGGTAACAGCGATGCCCTTGCGTTGTTTCGTCACGTACGCCCACTCCGGCGGCGTGAAGCCCAGAATTGAGCGGATGACGATAAGGCAGGCGTTTCTCGTGGTTGGAGGAACCTGCCCCAAAGTCAAAGAGCCTGGAGGGAGTGCCCTTGGGCCGGTTGCACACTATAGTCTGAAGACAGGAGCGCGCTTCTCTGAAACCATGCACCGAATGACTGGCGGCTCCGATATTGTTACTCTTCGCGCCGCGCTTGCGGAACAGATTCGGCGTGTGCGCAAGAAACGCAGATTGAGCCAGGAAGAGCTGGCATGGAGGAGCGGTCTGCATCGCACGTACATCAGCATGATCGAGCGCGCGCAACGGTCGGTGACTATCGACTCTCTGGAGCGAATAGCCGTAGCCCTTGGGCTGTCTGCGTCTGCGTTGCTGGCCCGTGCCGAAAGGTCCCGCCAGCGGAACGGACCTGCTGCCAGATGATCAGGACTCGTCAGCGCGAATTATCAGGCGGTTCGGCTCGCGGTGAGGCGGTGGGACGGAGGCCGCTCACGGTACCGCAGATTCTGGAGCTTGAGGCCGCCCTGATGGAGGTTTTTGGTACCATTCGTGAATTGAGGGAGCGGAGCACCGCTGCCCGATACATAAAGTTCCCACCGCTGCCAGCGGTCCTGAGTGAATCTATTGCGATTGCCATAACGCCCACCCTGTTTGGGTCTGACTGGACGGGCCGCTACGGAGGAAGCGCAGCGGATTTGTTAATTGAGAATTTGGCTACCCGCAGTCTTCTGAGGGTCGAGGTAAAAGCCACTGGCCGACACGCATTCCAAGAGCTTAAAGAAAAGGATTTGCGCGCGGACGTTCTCATTTGGTTCCGCTTCGGCCTGAGACTGGAGTTAGGCACCGGTCCGATCGATGCCGCAGTAATCAAGGCTCCTGGCAGATTCGTGAGGAGCCAATGCCGGTTGGATGTCCGCAGATTTGAGGCAATCCCGGGCATTCAGGAGGCGCAGAAGGTGTTCCGGTTTGATAGCCTCGCGGCCATGTTGGTCCCTCCTCGCCGGTTGGGCTCAGGATCTAAAACTGACTAAACCTGTTGGCGGAACCGCTGCCCGGGTCAAAAGGTCCCTTCTTGATCAACACCTCCACCAATTCTGGGTCGTTCAGGAGGTGGAGGCTGTCTGCAATAGAATCCCTGATCGTTCCATAATCCCAAAGTGATCCAAAGTTGTTCGCGACGCGGCGTGGACCACGAGGACTGCGAAGCCGCATGGTTATTGTGAGTTCATAATGCATAAGCGTTTTCCTTTAGTTCGCTTGACCCCAAATTCCACTGCAATGGAACCCGGAGATGCTGGACGGGCCGGAAATAACCGAGGTCTGTGGGCATGTTGACGCCTGTTTTGGCGAGGGGCTGTCGTAGATCTCGCCACAGACGCGGCAGACAAAAACGTTCGTTGGGTGGCGGACGGCCTCAGAGAGGATTAGTGCGCGAAATAGAGTGCCCGGTCGTCGGGCAAACCATTTGTGGACCGCCATGATCGGGCGGTAGTTCTGCTGGATCTGCTTTTCGCGCAGAGCCAGGTCAGCCACAAAGGGCACATCGAAGTCGCGCTCAATCATCCGGGAGTGAAGGTGTCAGAAGTTGGCGGAGGGGAAAAGCAGAAAGCTGGGGGAGGGATGAGGGATGAAACCTGAAACCGGAAGTGGGACCACGGACCACCGACTACTGACGACGGACCACGGACCACTGACCACTGACCACAGGACTATGGGACAAAGGGCGAGGGCAAAGCCACACTCGGGAAAAACAGAAAGCAGAGAGCAGAAAGTAGAAATGGAGGCAAGCCAGCCAAAGCGACATCAAAGCCACCCCAAAGCGTGTTGGTAGCCAACCGATTGCGACCCCAAAGCCACCCTAATGCGACTCTAAAGCCACCCCAAAGCCACCTGAAAGAGAAGGTAGAAGGAAGAAGGAAGAATGCAGAAAGGGCGGGCAAAGGCGCCCGAAGGCACCCCGGAGCGAACGCAGAAGGAAGAATGCAGAATGCAGAACGGTGGGCCTTCCGCAAGTTTTCCGCCGCGGATGCCCCCGGGCCCGTTGCGCAGCGGGCGCGGCGGGCTCGGGTTGGCAGACATTAATGATTCCTATATTCACGCCGGCAGTGCGGGACATTGTTAGTAGGGCTAATTATTGCGATACTATCTATTTTGTTGACCCTGACCCCGGCAACGCGGAAGTTATTCATAATGACCATAACGTGTTTTGTGCCTAACAACACCTTTTGTCTATGGACGATGTGCTGAACGGCGATTTGATCTACGTGTTCGCCTTTTGCCTGGGCGGCCTGGCCTTTGCGCTGGGGCCGTTCGTCATCGTGCATTTGCTGGCGGAGCGCAAGACGCGCAATTACGCCCACAAGACCGAGCAGTTCATCGAGTGCGGCATGGACCCGATTGGCGACGCCTGGATTCGCTATAGCGCGGTGTATTACTTGTACGCGCTCGTGTTCGTCGCGTTTGCGGTGGACGTGCTGTTTCTGATCCCCGTGGCCCTGGTGTATAGCCGCATCAAGGAATTCGTCGTCCGGGATTTTGTGGAGCTGGTCCTCTTCGTGGGGATTCTGTCCCTGGTAATCGTCTATGCATGGAAGAAAGGCATTTTTGAATGGAAGCGCCGGAAGATGGTTCCCAAGTCCTGAAGGACTGCTCGCCTTACGTTAAGTTTGCGAAGCTGGACGAGTTGCTGGCGCTGGGGCGCGCCAACTCGCTCTGGCCGCTGACCTTCGGCCTGGCCTGCTGCGCCATCGAGATGATGGCCGCGGGCGCGTCCCGCTTTGACCTGGCCCGGTTCGGCGCCGAGGTCTTCCGCCCCTCGCCCCGTCAGGCCGATGTGATGATTGTGGCGGGCACCGTCAACAAGAAGATGGCGGCGGCGGTCAAAACACTCTACGACCAGATGCCGGAGCCGAAATGGGTGATCGCGATGGGCAACTGCGCCATTTCCGGCGGGCCGTTCGTCTTCCCCGGCCAATATGCGGTGGTTGAAGGCGTGGACAAGCTGTTCCCGGTGGACGTCTTCATCCCCGGCTGCCCTCCGCGCCCTGAGGCGCTCATCGAGGGGTTGCTGAAACTGGAGGAGAAGCTCACGGGCAAACGGCGCTGGCCCACCGTCAAGCCGGAGTAAGGGGCGCTTGGAGTGATGGATTGGTGGATTGATGGATTAATGGATTGATGAGCACGAGCGTCCCACAGCCTAAGGTTGACGGTGTACAACCGGCGACCCCGCCGACGGCTCCGAAGCCAGCGCCAGCCGCTCCGGCCAAGCCTGCCGTGGCGGCTGGTGTTCAACCGCCCACCCCGAGCCAACCGGCGCCGCCTCCTGCTCCACCCCCACCGAACCCTCTGGCCCATCTGCCGCTCCCCTTCAAAGGCGTGGATTACGCCGCCAAGGGGTTTCATTGCGAGGCGACCGTCTCCCCGGACCAAGTCGTGGTGGTGGCCGAAATGCTCGACAAAGAGGGCCTGGCCCTGGACACGATTACCGGCGTTGATTGGCTAGCCGAGGGCCAGATGGAAGTCGTTTATGATTTCTTCCATCCTGCCAAGGCCCTGCGGGTCGTCGTTCGCACCCGCATCCCGCGCGACAACCCTGAAATTCCCAGCATCCACAAGGTATTCCCCGGCGCCAATTGGCATGAGCGCGAGACCCACGACTTCTTCGGCATCCGGTTCCTCGGGCACCCGAACCTGACGCCCTTCCTGTTGCCGGAAGACGCCGACTACCACCCCCTGCGGAAGGATTACGCGGCGTGATTGTCAAAGACCAGCTCAAGACGGAGCTTTCCGCAGACGGCGCTCCCCGCGAGACCTTCGTCATCAACCTCGGGCCGCAGCATCCTGCCACCCACGGCGTGCTGCGCGTCAAGATGACGATGGACGGCGAATACATCGTCCGCGCCGAGCCGGTTTGCGGCTACATTCACCGGATGCAGGAGAAGATGGGCGAGAACCGCACCTACGCCCAGTTCCTCCCCAATACCAGCCGCATTGATTACCTGTCGGCGATGACCTACACGCACGGCTTCGTCGGGGCCGTGGAACGGGCGGCGAAGCTCCAGGTGCCGCCGCGCGCGGAGTATATCCGTGTCATCACCTCCGAGTTGAACCGCATCTCCAGCCACCTGGTGTGGTGGGGCGCGTTCCTGATGGACTTGGGCGGGTTCACGCCGATGCTGTATGCGTTTGATGACCGGGAGAAAATCCTCGATCTGCTTGAAGGCATCACCGGGTCGCGCCTGACCTACAGCTATTACCGCATCGGCGGGCTTTACAACGACGTGGATGACACATTCATCAACGGCACACGCGCCTTCGTCGCCCAGATGCGCCCGCGGCTGAAGATGTATCGCGACCTGGTCACGGACAACATCATCTTCCGCAAGCGGCTGATTGACATCGGCCCCATCAGCAAGGAGATGTGCCGCAAATATGGCGCGACCGGCCCGGTCATCCGGGGTTCGGGCGTGCCTTACGACGTTCGCCGTATCGAACCGTATTCCGTCTATTCAGAGTTCGATTTTATAATCCCCACCTTCGAGGAATGCGACTCGATGGCCCGCTATCTCGTGCGCATGGAAGAGATGGCCCAGAGCCTGCGCATTATCGAGCAGGCCCTGGACAAACTGCCCGCCGGGCCGGTCATGGTCGAAAAGGTCCCGCGCGTCCTCAAACTGCCCGCCGGTGACTATTGCTACGCCGTCGAAGCCGCCCGGGGCCGTTTCTCCGTGCGCATTGTCAGCGACAACAAGGAAATCCCTTACCGGGTGAAGTTGCGCACCCCGTCGCTCTCAAATCTGAGCCTGTTCGAGGAAGCCAGCCAAGGGATGCTGCTCCCCGACGCCTTAGCCCTTATGGGCAGCCTGGACCTGGTGATTCCGGATATTGACCGCTAAGGAACCATGATCCAAGCCATCCAACATTCCCTCTTCGCCTGGTGGCCCGAGCCGCTGCGATTGGTGTTGTTCCTGGTGGCCATCCTGTCCTTTGTCGGCCTGAATGCCGCCTATCTGGTCTGGGTGGAACGCAAAGGCGCCGGCCGCTTCCAACGCCGCCCCGGCCCGACGGAAGTCGGCTATGCCGGTTTGCTGCAGCCCATCGCCGATGCCCTTAAGCTCATGACCAAGCAACTGATTGTCCCCGCCGGGGCGGACACCACGTTATTCCGGCTCGCCCCGCTGCTGATGATGTCGCCGGCCCTGATGAGCCTGGCGGTAATCCCCTGGGGACAGAGTCTGGCCGCGCGGAACATCAACGTCGGGCTGCTGATGATCTTTGCCTTCGGCGCGATTAATGTCATGGCGATCATGCTCGGGGGCTGGTCGTCCCGGAACAAGTACGCGATCATCTCGGCCGCCCGCGTCGTCTCGCAGAACGTCGCTTACGAAATCCCCATGTTGCTGGTCGTTATCACGATGATCATGGTCACCGGCACCATGAACCTGACCGAGATCGTCACACAGCAGGCCGGCGGATTCTGGCACTGGAACCTTTTCCGGGTGTGGGTCAATCCCCTCATGCCGGCGACCTTCCTCATCTTCTTCACTTGCATGTTGGCCGAGACCAACCGCGCTCCCTTCGACATGGCCGAAGCCGAGAGCGAGTTGGTCGCCGGCGCCTATACCGAGTATGCCGGGATGGGGTTCGGCGTGTTCTTCATGGCCGAGTATGCCAACATCCTCCTCGGCTGCGCGCTGGGCACCGCCCTCTTCCTGGGCGGCTGGCAGAGCCCCGTCGGCATCCTGCCCGGGGTGGTCTGGTTCCTCTTGAAGATGTACTTTCTGATCTTCTCCGTGGTGTGGATTCGCTGGACCTTCCCGCGCACCCAGTTCTACGGGCTGCTCAATCTGTCCTGGAAGATCCTGATCCCGGTCTCCCTCGTCACGCTCCTCCTTACCAGCGCCATGATGAAGCTTGTCCACGCATGAAAAACTCGCTTAAAGAATTTGCCACCGGCTTCAACAGCCTCCTGGTGGGCATGCGCGTCACAATCCGCCAGTTCTTCCGGCCGACGGTCACCGTGCACTATCCGCACGAGACTCTCAAGATGCCGCCGCGGTTCCGGGGCCATATCGAGCTGGTGCGCGACCCGCAGACAGGCAAAGCCCTCTGCTTCGCCTGCAAGCTGTGCGAACGGGCCTGCCCCAGCGACTGCATCAGCGTCGAAGGCGCCAAGCTCGAAGGCGCCAAGAAGCGCTCCGTCACCAACTACATCCTCGACTTCACCAAGTGCAGCCTGTGCGGCTCCTGCGTCGAGGCCTGCCGCGACGGCGCTATCCGCTTTTCCCGGGAATACAACCTGGCCAGCACCGACAAGGCAGACTACATCATGGACCTCTTCAAGCGGCTGGAAAACGAAAGCCTTGAAGCCGAGGGCAATGCAGGGCAGCCGTCCCCGCCTGCCGGTGCAGTAGTGGGGCAGGCGTCCTCGCCTGCCGGTTCCCCGGGCGTCCCGCCCGGTGTTCCCGCCCCCACCGCGCCACCCGCACCGCCTCAAGCTGAGGTGCCCAAAGCGGGTCAACCCAAGCCGGCATCGCCGCCGCAAACCACTTAACCCATTGGCCCTGGTATTTCATGCGCCACACGAAATTCCCACCGCTCGGAGCGCCGGCATATTGCCGGCTTAGACCGTTCGGGCAGTGTAAGCCGGCAATATGCCGGCGCTCCGGGCTCGCGCCTGAAGCATCCAGGTGAACTCGCTTAATCTATTCAACCTGTGACGCCCCAGTTCCCAGCCTCCCAGATGATCGTCGGCGCCATCTTCCTCCTGTGCGTCGCGACCACTGTTGTGGGCGCGCTCATCGCCGCCCTGACGGCGCGCATCATCCGGAGCGTGTGCGGCTTGGCGATCTGCTGCATCGGTCTGGCCGGACTTTACTATTTCCTCCACAGCCCGTTCCTGGCCCTGATGGAAATCCTCATCTACGTCGGCGCCGTCTGCGTCACTATCATCTTCGCCGTGATGCTGGCCGAGCCGGACGAGCCCGTCAGCGAGGAGAATCCCGGCTCGACGGTCCTCTGGGGCGGGGTGGCGCTGTTGGTCAGCGTCGCGATCTTTTGGGGCCTCTGGCACCTGGGCACGCATCAGAACCTGGCCGCGCCGGCAACTCGCTTGACCGACGGCTCGGTCAAAGCGATCGGCTACTCGCTGCTCACCGCTTACAGCATGGCCTTCGAGCTCATCTCGCTCGCGCTGCTGATCGCCATCATCGGCGCCCTGGCCATCGCCCGCACTGGAAGAACCAAACCATGACCCCCTCACCTCTGCCTGACAGACTGGACATCTACCTCGCGGTCGCCGCCCTGCTGCTGGCCATCGGCATCTTCGGCCTGCTGCGCCGCCGCACGCTCATCGGCATGCTCATTTCCGGCGAGCTGATCTTCTCGGGCGCCTCGCTCAACCTCATGGCGTTCAATCGCTTTAAGGCGCCGGACCCGACCGTCGGCCAGATCTTCGTGCTGTTTATCATGGGGCTGGCGGCGGCGGAAATCGCCATCGCCCTGAGCATCATCATCGCTGTCTATCGCAACTATCGCTCCGTTAAAACCCAGGACCTGGCTGAACTGAACGGTTAGACCAATGGAACCCGTTCACGACATCAGGCTCCTCCTGGCGATCCTGGCCCCGCTCCTTGGCGCGGGCCTCGTCATGGCCACCGGCAAGCGGCCCAACGTCCGCGAAACCTGCTCCTTCCTCGCCGCGGCGACGCTGTTCATCCTCACCGCTTCGATGATCCCGGCCATCCACGCCGGCGAGCGGCTTTATTTCTGCGTCTTCCACCTGCTGCCGGGACTAAGCGTCGCGCTGCGGGCGGATGCGCTCTCGATGGTATTTGCGCTGTCCGCCTCGTTCCTGTGGGTCGTCACCGTGTTCTACTCAGCGGGTTATATGCGCGGCCTCAACGAGCATGAGCAAACGCGCTTCAACACCTGCTTCGCCCTCGCCCTCTTCGGCGCCATCGGCTGCGCCTTCTCCGACAACCTGCTCACCCTGTATCTCTTCTACGAGATTGTCAGCATCTGCACCTATCCCCTGGTCGCCCACCACCAGGACGAGGAAAGTTACGAGAGCGGGAGGAAATACCTCACTTACCTGACCGGCACCGCCAAGGGCCTGGTGCTGCCGGCGATGGTCTTGATCTACGTCCTGAAGGGGAACCTCGACTTCGCCAACAACATCACTACGGGCATCCTGCCGCCGGATGTTAACCGTTGGGTGGTGACGGGCCTCTACGCCTGCTGCATCCTCGGCTTCGCCAAGAACGCCGTGATGCCCTTCCACAACTGGCTCCCCAGCGCCATGGTCGCCCCGACGCCTGTCAGCGCGCTGCTCCACGCCGTCGCGGTGGTCAAGGTCGGCGTGTTCTCCACCGTCCGCGTCATGCTTTACGTCTTCGGCGTGGATACGATGCAGGCGCTCAACCTCGGCCTCCCCACCGCCTATTTCGTCTCCATTACCATTGTCGTCGCCTCTATCATCGCGCTGAGCAAGGACAACTTGAAGATGCGGCTGGCCTACTCCACCGTCAGCCAGCTCTCTTACATTATTCTGGGCGTGGCCCTGCTCACCCGGCCCGGCATCGAAGGCGGCCTGGTCCACATCGCCAACCATGCCTTCTCCAAGATCACGCTCTTCTTCTGCGCCGGGGCCATCTATGTCGCCACCCACAAGAAGAATATCTCGGAGATGAGCGGCCTGGGGCGCGTGATGCCCTTCACGTTCGGCGCTTTCGCGCTGGCCTCGCTGAGCATGATCGGCGCGCCGCCGGTGGCGGGCTTTGTCACCAAATGGTACCTGTTGAACGGCGCCTTTGACGCCGGGTCGGTCGGCATCATCATCGTCCTGCTGGTCAGCACGCTGCTCAACGCCGCCTACTTTGCCCCGGTCGTTTATAGCGGCTTCTTTGGTCAACCTTCGAGGGAGGATACCGAGCATAAGTTTCGCGAGGCCCACCCGGCGATGGTGGTGCCCCTGGTCATCACCGCCGCCATCTCAGTCCTCATCGGCCTTTACCCCGGCTTCCTAATGCGCTTCGTCCACGCTGTCCTGTGATGAAACTTGCCAAGCTTATCGAGTTCCTGCGCGACCGGCTGAAGGCGGTTACGCTGGTCTGCATCGGTGTGCTCGCGTTGCTCGCCCTGCTGGACATACTATTCGTGAGCAATGAGGAGGCGCATACGGCGATCGAGCACATTCCGGCCTTCTGGTCCATCTTCGGCTTCGTCGGCTGCGTCCTGATCATCGTCCTTTCCAAATGGTACGGCCACCTGGGCATCATGACCCGGGAGGACTATTACGAGGATAAAGATGAATAGCTTCTGGCTCCATCCTTCGCTGATCCTGATCTTGGGCAGCCTGCTGCTGCTGCTGGTGCCGACGCGCCTGAAGCGCGGCTACCTGCTGCTCATCCCGATCCTGCTCTTTGCGCGCATCCTCACCATGGCCCGCGGCGAATTCGGCCAGGTGCACATCCTCCAGTGGACGCTGGTCTTTGGCCGGGTGGATGCCCTCAGCTCGGTGTTCGGCTACATCATGAGCCTGATGTGCATCCTGAGCACACTATACGGCGCGCACGTCAGGGATGACTGGCAGCACATCGCGTCGTGGTTCTATGTCGCCGGCTCCATCGGCTGCATCTACGCGGGCGACTTCATTACCCTGTTCCTGTTCTGGGAGATGATGGCCTTCTCGTCGGTGTTCCTCATCTGGTTCCGGGGCCGGCGGGAATCGCTGTTCGCGGGATACCGCTACTTGCTGGTGCACGTCGCCGGGGGCGTAGCCTTGCTCGCCGGCATGGTGCTCCACTGCAATGCGCCGGGCAACGACTGGTCGTTTAACCTGTTGGATGTCCACCATCCCACTGTAGCCATCTATCTCATCATGGCAGGCTTCATCCTTAACGCCGCCGTCCCGCCGCTGCACGCCTGGCTGCCCGATGCCTACGGCGAAGCGACCTTCAACGGTTCCGTCTTCCTCTGCGCCTTCACCACGAAGACGGCGGTATATGCCCTTTGCCGCGGGTTCGCGGGCATGGAGATCCTCGTCGTGCTCGGCGTCATCATGGCCCTCTACGGCGTCATATATGCTGTGCTGGAGAACGACTGCCGCCGGCTGCTCGCCTACCACATCATCAGCCAGGTCGGTTACATGGTGGCAGGCGTCGGCCTGGGCACCCAAATGGCCATCAACGGCGCCTGCGCCCATGCGTTTGCCCACATCCTATACAAGGGCCTCCTGTTCATGGGCTGCGGCGCGGTCCTGCACATGACCGGCGAGAGCAAGTTCACCGAGCTGGGCGGGCTGTGGAAGAAGATGCCTTGGACGTTCGTCTTCACGCTCATCGGCGGCCTGTCCATCTCCGCCTTCCCGCTCTTCAGCGGCTTTGTCAGTAAGTCTATGATCGTCAGCGCCGGCTTCGAGGAGCACAAATACTGGGTTGGCTTCCTCCTCTTGCTCGCCTCCTCGGGCACATTCCTGCACACCGGGCTGAAGGTGCCCTACTTCATCTGGTTCGGTAAGAACAAGCCCAAGCAGGAAACCTGGGACCGGGCCGGCGAACCGCCCTGGAACATGAACGCGGCCATGATCATTGCTTCAGCGCTCTGCATCTTCATTGGCTGCTACACGCCTTACCTCTACAAGATGCTGCCCTATCCCGCGCTGGCCGCCGAATATCATCCTTACAACGCCTACCACATCTTTGAGACCCTGCAGATTTTGCTGTTCACCGGCCTCGGCTTCTTCTTGCTGCTCAAGAAGCTGGTGCCGGACCCCACCATCAGCCTCGACATGGACTGGTTCTACCGCAAAGGCTGGCGCGTCTTTCTCTGGGTGGCCCACAAGCCGGTCCAGGCCGCCGATACCTTCATCGGCGAACTCTACCGCGTGGCCGGGCTGGTCCCACTCATGTTGAGTGCCCGCGTGGCGGGCCTGTTCGACAATGAGGTGATTGATGGCGCCGTGGACGGCTTCGCCGAAAGCATCCGGGGCATCGGGCGCCGGCTCCGCTTCGCCCAACGCGGCCAGATGCAGCAGAATCTGGCTTTTGCCTTCGCCGTGGCCGCGCTTCTCATCCTCGCCTTCCTCTGGTATTCCAACGCCCTGGCAAGATGACCGCTCCCAGCCCCAACGAAAGCCTTCACTTGCTGAGCGTGCTGATCTTCAGCCCCCTGGCCGCCGCGGCGGTTGCGGTGTTCATCCGCAACGAGCGCCTGCTGCGCTTGTGGACACTCGCGTTTACCTCCGCCGTCGCCCTCTTCTCGCTGCAACTCTGGTGGCGGTTTGACCCCAAGACGTATAACTTCCAGCTTACCGAGTTCTCCCGCTGGATTCCGGCCTTGGGCATCAACTACTCCGTCGGCATTGATGGCATCAGCCTGTTGCTGGTCCTGCTGACCACCCTCATCATGCCGCTCTGCGTCCTGGCGTCCTGGCGCTACATCGAAAAGCGCGTCAAGGAGTTCATGATCTGCCTGCTGATCATGGAGACGGCCATGATCGGCGTCTTCTGCGCCCTCGATTTCGTCCTCTTCTACGTCTTTTGGGAAGCCATGTTGATCCCCATGGCCTTGCTCATCGGCGTGTGGGGCGGCCCCCGCAGGATCTACGCGGCGCTCAAGTTCTTTATCTACACCATGGCGGGCTCCGTCCTGTTGCTGGTCGCCATGATCGCGCTCCGCATCCAGGTCGGCAGCTTCAGCATCCCCGACATGATGGGGCACAACTATTCGCGTAGCTTCCAGTTCTGGATCTTCCTCGCCTTCTTCATCTCATTTGCCATCAAAGTGCCGATGTTCCCGTTCCACACCTGGCTGCCTGCCGCCCACGTGGAAGCGCCCACCGCGGGTAGCGTCCTCCTCGCCAGCATCCTGCTGAAGATGGGCACCTACGGCTTCCTGCGCTTTTCCCTGCCGATCACCCCTTATGCCACCCAGCTCTTTACGCCGTATATCCTCTGGCTTTCAGTCGCCGCTATCCTATACGGCGGGCTGACGGCTTTGGCGCAGACCGACCTCAAGAAGCTCGTTGCCTATTCCAGCGTCGCCCACATGGGCTTTGCCACGCTGGGCATTTTCGCCCTAAACCAATTGGGCATTGAAGGTGCCGTGCTGGTAATGATCAACCACGGCGTCACCACTGGGGCGCTGTTCATTATTGTGGGGATCATTTATGAGCGGTTGCACACCCGCGACCTCGCGGAGACCGCCGGCATGGGCAAAACGATGCCGATCTTCGCCATGTTCGCCGGGGTCTTCGCCTTGTCCTCCCTGGCCTTTCCCGGCACGAATAGCTTCATCGGCGAATTCCTGGTCATGAGCGGCGGCTTCAAGCTCTCCGCGGAGAACCCGGTCTTCATCATCGCGATGATCTGCATCGTGCCCGGCGTGGTGCTCGCCGCGGCCTATATGCTCCGGATGTTGCAGAAGGTTGCTTACGGCGGCACGAGCAACCCGGACCATTCCCACGTCCTGGATCTTGGGGTGCGCGAGATTCTCACCCTCACGCCGCTGCTGGCCTTCGTCTTCTGGATCGGTCTCCATCCCGAACCCTTTACTCACGTACTCGACGCCAGCGTGAAGCACCTCCTCGACCAGGCGCATCAAGTGCACTCTATCAGTACCTATGCTGTCGCGCCCTGAACCTCGAATTGGAAAATCTCTAGCCTGGATGTTTCATACCCGCGAGGCTGGAGCGCCGGCATGTTGCCGGCTTAGACCGTTCGATCCGTATAAGCCGGCAACATGCCGGCGCTCCGACCTGTTCGCGATTCGTCGTGGGTGTGCAGTATTTAGGCTAGGCGTGGCAACGCGACGACCAACGGAGCGCGGACATTCCTGTCCGCAACTCTCTCGCTGGCTGTCTCGCGGACCGCAATGTTCAATGCCGCTAGCATTTCCTCTTCATCCCGAAGGGATGTTTGAAAATAGCCCAACGTTTCAACGTTGGGTGCGCCCGTTTGGAGGCACGCAAGTCCCGAAGGGACGGCTGAGCCCACGCCCCCCCTCAGCCGTCCCTTCGGGACTTATTCTCCTTCGGGCGCTGGTTCCCAACGTTGAAACGTTGGGCTATTATCGCTTGTCCCTCCGGGACAAAGGGCAGGCGAAGGCCCTCAACGCCATCGCCGGCGCCATTCGGCCTTCGGACTTCGGCCTTCCTTCGGCCTTCGGACTTCGGCCTTCGGACTTCGCACGGCTCGCGCAGTCCATCTCCCGATGACACCCTCCCCTTTCATGGCTTTCCTCCCCGAGTTGGTGCTGCTGGTCGGCGCGTTAGTGGCTTTCGTGATCACCTTGGGTGAATCGCGTGTCCGACAGGCACGGGCTGCGGCGTTGATTACTTCTCTCGGCGCCATTATCGTTTGCGTGTTCTGCCTGGGACAGCAGGCAACGCTCTTTAGCGGCGCCTATCGCGTGGACCTATTCTCCCAGGTCCTCAAGCTGGTCTTTGCCTGCGGGTTCACGCTCATCCTCCTCCTGAGCGGGAACCTCGAGGACATCCGCGAGGACATTAAGCCCGAATACTTCTTCTTCCTCACTCTCAGCGTATCCGGGCTCGCCATGCTCGTGAGCTGCGTGGACATCATTACCCTCGTCGTCGCGCTGGAGGTCTCGGCTTTCCCGCTTTACTTCATGGTGGCCATGCGCCGGGAGCGTGAGGGACAGAAGAGCCAGATGGAATCCGCGATCAAATACATCATGTTCGGCGTCGCCGCCAACGGCGTGATGTTCTTCGGCATGAGCTACCTGTTCGGCCTGACGGGCACGACCTCTCTGACCGACTTGCTCCCCCGGCTCAAGCCGGTAATCCACTCGCCCCTGGCCATTGCCGGCCTCGCCCTGACCTTCTGCGGCCTCTACTACAAGCTGGCGGTATTCCCCTTCCACTTCTGGACGCCCGATGTCTATCAGGGCGCGTCCAATGAAACAGCCAGCCTCGTCGCCTCCCTGCCCAAGATCGGCGCGGTAGCCGTCCTGGTCCGCTTCGTTTCCCTGGCCACGCCGGACAACCACACCGTCGCCATTATGCTGGCCCTGCTGGCGACCGCCTCCATGTTCTACGGTAACCTCATCGCCCTGATGCAGAAGGACTTCAAGCGGCTGCTGGGATTCTCCGGCATCGCCCATGCGGGTTATGCGATGATCGGGTTCGTCGCGCTCGACCAGTTCGGCTACACCGCCGCCCTCTACTACATCATCGGCTACCTCTTGATGATCCTGGCCTGCTTTGTGGTGATCTGCAAAGTCTCGCGTGACGGCACCAATGTCTCCATTGACGAACTGGCCGGGCTCCACCGGCGCTCGCCCTTGCTCGCGCTGACTTTGATCGTCGGCGTGTTTTCCCTGGCGGGCATCCCTCCGTTCGTAGGTTTCATGGGCAAGCTCACCCTGCTGTCCGCCGCGCTGGACAGAGGCTACCTCTTCCTGGTCATCATCGCCGTCCTCAACGCCGCCATCGCCGTTTACTACTACCTCTGCGTTGTCCGCGAAGCCGTCTTCCGCGATCCCGGCGACCGCCCCGTTATCCGCCTCGACTGGGCCACACGCGCTCTGTGCGTCATGCTCATCGCCGGCATCCTCGCGCTCGGCGTCGCCCCGGCGCGTGTCCTCGACACCCTCTCCACCTCGGTGGCCGCTGTCACTGGCACCGCGCCGCCAGCGACCGCAGGGGTCGCCAACGCCACTCCGTAGTGGCGTCTCGCAAGAGCGCCGCCGACTTTCGGGACGCCAGAGAGCGGCGCTCTGCCGCGACGCCGCTACGAGATTCATGAACGGGGACCTTGCGCCTCCGGTGCATCCCGGAGTCATCTCGGCGCTTTTGGCGTTCCCACGCCCCCTCAAAGAGGAGCGTCGCCCTCCTCCCCGGGCGGTTTCTTCCCCTCCAAAGGCGCTCCGGGGGCCTCTCCAAGCCCCCTACCGCCCGCTCATACCTACGTAGCCCCACCGGAGCCTCCCCGTAGTACCTCTGATTTGAATCAGAGGTACTACGGGGAGGCTCCGGCGCGGCCCGCGGGACGGTCTGGTGCGGGGTTGGAGGAATAGAGGGCCAGAGGCTAGGCTGTTTGGGGTGCCAAGCTGGGTTCGGATGGGTCGCCCAGACGCGGGAGACGGGTAAACGGCCAGAGCCGGGGCACCGCTTGGCGCGTGATCCTTCAGGCAAGCCCAGTAACCCTTCCATCGGAAAGAGCGATGAACCGGGTTTTGCTCTCTAAGGGCTTGGAAATAAATAACTTGTGCTCCAGTCTCCGCGAAATAGTGCCCTCCTCCTGGGCTGAGGGATGGCTGATCATTATGAACTCTTGAGCCAAGGGCGGACCCGTCGGATGACCACAAATGCGGAAACCTATTACCCCGACAATGGGAGCAAGTTGTTGATTATGAGAGGGATGCCTTTTTCATGCTGAGTGGTGTCCCTCAGAGGCACAGGGGTTTCCACTGGAAACAGCGAAGAGCCCCTTTCTGGGCGAGCCTGGGGTGGCTCATCACCTGGGGCCCGGCGAGGTTCCAGCGGTCGCGCTGTTCCTGGCTCAGCCCTCGGCTCCACGTTTGGGAGTTGCACCCGAAGACTTCGCGCATGTGCTCTTGCGCGGTCGTGCGGCCGTTCCGGCGGACCACGTAATTCCTAAGGGCTTGGCCATATCGGCTTTGGTAAGCGACCGAATTGCCCCAGCGCCCGCTGGCGGGATGGAAGAGGATCTTCGTAAGGTCTTATTCGCTGTGTTGCAGGCTGGGCGGGTTGACGGTCTTTGCCCCAGGTCGGTCTCCCCCGGCCCGGGTCCGTCACTTGCTCAGCCGAATGCGCCATTGTACCTCGCTCCTGAGGCAAGCACAATCCCCTGCGGCGCCGCTGCCGCCGGCTCATTTGAGCAACGCGGTGAAGCACGCCGGCTTTGTTTTTCAGAAGAAATGCAACCTTTTCGAGATTCGGGCATTATCATTTGTGAATGTTGGACTATGACGAGTGCAATGACTGACAGCGCTTTGGCGGTACGGCTGGAAAGCCCGGCGGAGAAGCTCGAAGAAGATCGAGTGCTTGTTGCTGCTGCGCGGAAGGATTCCGGGGCGGCGGGCCGACTGTTCGACAAGTATTACGCTGACGTATTCGGTTATATTTATCGCAGCACTCTGGATCGAACCGTCACGGAAGATCTGACCTCGAATGTTTTTCTTTCTGCCTTCCGGCATCTAGGGCTGTTCCGCTGGAGAAGGGTGCCTTTTGGGGCGTGGCTTTATCGTATTGCGACCAACGAGGTCCGAATGCACTACCGGCGGCAGAGGCGCACTCCGGCCACCAGTTCCGGAGTCGTCAGCCTCGATCTGGCCAGCGAGGCTCCTAGCGCCGCTGAAACCCTCGCCGTAGCGGAGAACTATCGCTTGCTGCACGGCGCGCTCCTCGAGCTGCCCTTGAAGTATCGCACGGTCGTCCTCCTTCGTTACTTTGAAGGCAAAAGCATCGAACAGATTTCAACCATCACGAGAAGAACCGAAGGCACGATCAAGTCCCAACTGCACCGGGGTTTGGCGCGGTTGCAGACAGCCTTGGAACGCTTGGGGGTCGCGCCGCTTTGAAGGGAGCCGCATGATTATGATCACGAATGAGAAAATGGAGAAATACCTGGAAGGAATTGTCCTTCCCGAGTGCGAGTCGGATGAGCATCGACGCCGCTTGCGCAGCCAGATTCTAGGGCAACTGTCCACACGTCGCTCGGGCCGTCCCCCGAAACGGATATGGAGAGTTGCCGCGCTCGTTGCCGGCGTGCTCTGCGCGGGAGCGCTGGCGGCGCAGGTTGCCGTCCAGGTGCATCGCTATTTTTTTGAAGGCCGGACCGCCGATGGTTCCTACAAGTTCGCCACTCAACCCCAGATCCTGCGCTTGCCGCACGCGACCGTGGTCCAGAGCCGGTCCGCGAGCATGGGGCCCGAGGAACTGGGCGCGGGAGGCATCGAGCAGATGCAAAGCGACCTGGAGGAAATCGATTCGCTGCGACAACAGGATGCCGGAGAGCTCATGGGCGTGACTGGTACGGAGGTCAACGGCCACTCTCTCGGCAGGGTGTTCCAGTTCAAGTATGTCCTGGCCGATGGCCGGACAAGGTTCATGAATGAAGGTGAGTCCGAGTCGAAGGGCAACGCGTCACCAGCCCAAATCGAAAAGGACCAAGAACAAATCGCCGAACTGCGGCAGCAAGGCCAGCGCGAGATTATTGCGCTCATCGAGACCGAGGTGGGAAGCCAGGTTGACCGCACGCTGGGCTGCCGATATGTGCTGCCTGACGGCCGGGAATTCATCCAAGGTGAGAGTGATCCTTCTGTGGGAAGTTCAGCCACTCACCTGTCCTCCGCGCAGCGGGACGAGTTGATGCGACTGGCGGGTCTCAAAAGCGGCACGTTCGTCGGCTCCATCGAGAGACAACTGTTCGGGAGAAGTTTCACCTTCGAGCGCTACTCGTATAAGCTGGCCGATGGCACCGTGGCAATCCGTGCCGAAGGCCACCCAACAGGGTTGAAGTGGGACCTCACGGCGGCGGACCGGAGCGAATTAGCCAATCTCACCAAAGCCGGAGCGGGCGAGTTGCTCGGCAAGTATGAGCAGGAAATCAGAGGAAAACTGTTCAGCTTTGAGAAAGAGCGTTACATTCTGAGCGACGGAACCGAAGTCGTCCGGTCGCACGGAGTGCCAAAGGGCGACAATTGACCAGGAACAAACTTGAACACTTTTGCCCTATGTTCCTCACTGAAACTTCTTCAAAGGCGAACAGCCGCGGTTCGCTGGTTCACGACCCCGGCTTCACTCTGGTTGAACTGTTGGTGGCCATTGCGATCATCGGGATCCTCGCCGCGCTCCTTTTCCCGGCGTTGTCACGGAGCAGACAAAAGGCGCAGCAGGTCTATTGTTTGAGCAATGGCCACCAGATGATGACGGCCATGACCCTCTATGGGGGCGACTCGAACGACTATTTTCCACCGAACCCGGATGACGGCAATACCGTCCCTGGCCATAACTGGTGTTCCGGCAACGCTGGACGCGGTCAGCCGCAGGAGTTCGATCCCGACGTGCTCAAAGACCCCACCCGCAGCCTCCTTGCTCCCTACCTTAAAGGCAATACCACCGTGTTTCATTGTCCCGGGGATAAAAGGACGGGGTTGTACCAGGGGTCCGACCCGGGGATGATGGGTCAGACCGTTCCCGCCGCGAGGACCTTCTCCATGAACCAGGCCGTGGGCACCATCTGTGCGGAGTTTGACCGAACCCGATATACCGGGTGGGCGAACTCCAAGCACGCTGGGGCTCCGACCCTCTCCGTAAATGGAATCTGCCTGAATAGTCAGAAGACTCACCACCGCGACTCGCCCTGGATTACTTACGGAAAGCTCTCCACGATCCGCGAACCCGGTCCCTCCATGCTTTGGGTACTGGTGGACGAGGACATCAACGGGCTGAACGACGCCGCTTTCGCCTTCGGTATGGAAGTGCCTTTCTGGTTCGATGCGCCGGGCACCTACCATAACGGCGGTTGCGGTTTCGCCTTTGCCGACGGTCATTCGGAATCCCACCGTTGGGCCAGCACCGCTCCCAAAAAGGCCAACTCGAGCCTGGCCAACCCTCGGGATTACCAGGACTGGCTCTGGATGCGCGCCCGTACTTCCGCCAACATCTCCGGCGTGATGCCACCGCCACGATAAGGGCGCAGCGGCGTCCATACGGGCTGAAGAAAATGAACACGCACACGAGAGAAGTGGTGAAGGGAAGGTATGCCGTGACAGGTTGCTTTTGCCTGCTCCTCTTGGCGCTACTCGTGTGGCGATTGGCAGGGGACGGCTTCAACCGCGGCTGGCTTTTCGGGGCACCAGATTTCGCCAAGGGCGCGCCTGCCCTGGATTCCTTTTCTGAACCATCGGTGGGCCTCGCCATTCTCAAGCAGAAGGCCGCGCAGTTGCTGCTCGCTTATAACGAGAACAGAAATCAGGTGAAACTGCCAGTCGCGGAACCGCTGCCCAGCAATCCGGCGAATCCCCAGAACCCCCTGCCGCGCATATCCGACGTTCTCGGCCCTTACGCCGGCAAAGTGGCGACCACCAACGCCACCCCTTCCGTGTTCAAGTGCCCCTGCGACGAGGCTTGGTTCTTTGAAGCGGAAGGCTCAAGTTACCAGTGGAATGAGTGGCTGAATGGCCAACGCATCGACCTGGGTGAAGCCAGCAGTGGCGGCGGCATCGCCATTTCGAACGGCGTTGTTCTCTGGCAGATCAACTTTACTCTCGCGCACGCGAATGAAACGACGCCCCTGCTGGTGGACTACGATGATTTCCACCCGCGCCCGCCCAAGTCCGGCCGGAACGTCGTTTACATGGACGGCCACGCTGCCACGTTTGTGCCGCCGCCGCTCCCATAGGCGTGGCCCTCGGAAGAGACTAAATGAAAAGTATCGACGTGACCATCAAGGGCATCAGTCCTTTACTCATGCACAAGTTTCCAGCGCTGGCTATTGAGGCGTTGGAAAAAAAGTCAGCAGAAGAACAAGCCGAGATCTCAGCTTACAGAAACGACGCCGGGAATCTCTGCATTCCAGGCGTGAATCTTCAGAGGTCACTAATCAGTGCGGCCACATTCAGCAAGGGCAAGGGCCGCGCCTCATTGCAGAAAGAATCGGCTGCATGCCTGATGGTAGAGGAGGCCAATCTGGATTTGGGGAAAAAGGAGTATGCAGTTGATACGAGGCCGGTAGTGATACCAAGCACGAAGGGCAGAGTTCTGAGACATCGCCCCCGCCTAGATGCCTGGGAAACGAGCTTCACTTTGATCTTCGACGAGATACTGATGACCGAGAAACAAGTCCGCAAGATCATTGATGACTGCGGTTCGCGGGTAGGGTTGCTTGATTTTCGGCCTGAAAGGAAAGGGCCGTACGGGCGATTCATGGTGACGAAGTGGAATGCAAACGGGCAGTGATTTTCAGGGCATGGCCCGGCAAGGCGTGGCCAGGCGCGGCGAGGCGGGGCACGGCAAGGCGAGGCACGGCGAGGCGAGGCGGGGCAGGGTAAGGCAAGGCATGGTAACTGATAGGTAAGCCGTCGCGCCTGTAAAGCTGACCTGGTTGACCCCCGCCTTGAGATTAAGCGGGACGGTGTCTCGCACGACAGCGAAGTCCTGGTTGTAAATGGTCAGCGCTGGCTGCGAGGCGCTGGCGCTGGCTGAGAACAAGAAACACAGACCGACGACTTGCAGGAGCTTTTCCATGGGTCAGCGCGTGGACGCGGTGCGGGCCACCGGCGGCTCGATTTCCCAGCCGCCGCCGAGCGCTTTGTAGATGGCGACGAGACTGGTGGCGGTGCGGGTTTCGCTTTGGGCCAGTTGGGCCTGAATGGCATTGAGAAGGTCAGGGGTTCGACCTCCCTCGGCTCCACCATCCGGCGAGTCTATCGAGGAGGGGTATTCCAACCGCCGCCGAGGGCTTTGTAAAGCTGGACGGTGGACAGCAGTTGATTGAGGAGGGTTTGCGTGAGGGCGTTTTGCGCGGGGAAAAGCTGCTGCTGTTCTTGCAGCAATTCATAGTAGTTGGCCTGGCCGCCCAGATAACGCTCGTTGGCCACCTGCACCGCTTCCTGGTAGGCCGCCACCGCGCGCGCTTGTTCGCGGCGTTCGCTGGCCAACTCCTGCCGCGACACCAGCGCGTTGGACACTTCCTGGAACGCGTTCAGGACGGCAGATTGATACTGAAAGCGCGCCCCGTCCCAAGCCGCGCGCGACTGCCGCAACTGGCCCTTGAGCAGGCCGCCTTGAAAAATGGGGCCGGCCAAGTTGCCCGCCAGAGACCACGCGCTGACAGCGCCGGAGCTAAACGGGACCAACTCCGGGCTAACTTCGCCGAAAAGTCCGGTCAACGTGATGTGGGGATAAAAGTTGGCTGTGGCCAGGCCGACCTGGGCGTTGGCCGAACGCATCAATTGCATCGCCTGGCGGATATCCGGCCGCCGCTCCAGCAGCGCCGAGGGCAATCCCGGCGGAACTTCCGGCAGCGATTCCTCCCGCAACGCGCCCGGGCGGCGCGGGACGGGGCCGGGATTGAGGCCAAGCAATACGCGGATTTGGTTCTCCTGGAAGACGATTTGCCGGTGAAGTTCGGGAATGGTCGCCGCGGCGGAGGCCATCAGGGCTTCGGCGGAAGATGTTTCCAGTTTGGAGGAGACGCCCCCTTGGAGACGGTCGTTGAAGAGTTTCCAGCTTTGGCCAAAGGAGTTAGTGGTGTCCCCGGCGATGGCCAGTTCCTCATCCAGGGCCAGCAATTGGAAGTACGATTGCGCGACGCTGGAAATCAGGCTGATCACCACATTGCGGCGCGCTTCCTCGGTGGCGAAGTATTGCGCGCGCGCCGATTCGTTCAGGCGCCGGATGCGCCCCCAAAGATCAATCTCCCAAGAGACGTTCCCCGTAAGGTCATTGCCCTTTCCAGCGCCTTCGCCCGTGTCGTAAGGGGTGCCGCCCAGGACGTTTTTCGATCCCCCGGTCGCCCCCTGGTAGGTCACTTGGGGATAAAAAACCGAGCGGCTCTGGGCCAGCAGCGCGCGGGACTCCTCGACACGCGCTGCCGCCAGGCGCAGGTCGTAATTGTTGGTGAGGGCCGAGCGGATGAGGTCCTGCAAAGCCGGGTCTTGAAACAACTGCCACCACGCTAGGTCGCCAAGCGAATTGGTGCCGGCCTGTTCCGCGCCACGAAAGGCCGCGGGCGGGTGGGCGTCGGGAGCTTTGAAGTTGGGTCCAACTGCGCAGCCACCTGCCAGAACGACGCAAATGAAATATGGCAAAGGCCGCAAGCTCATGAATGCTTTGGGGCGTCGAGGCCGGGCGCCGACGGGGCTTTCTTGTCGCCGTGCGAGAGGCGACGGACAACGTAGAAGTTCACCGGAATGATGAAAATGCCCAGTAACGTGGAGCCAAGCATCCCGCCGATGACGACGGTCCCGAGTGTTTCGCGCGAAATCCCACCGGCGCCCGTGGCGAACCACAGCGGAAGGCAGCCGAAAACAAAGGCGAACGAGGTCATCAAAATAGGCCGCAGCCGGATGCGCGCGCCGGTCAATGCGGCCTCGATGAGGGATTTGCCGCGCTCGACTTCGGCCTTGGCAAATTCGACGATCAAGATGGCATTTTTGGCGGAAAGACCGATGAGCATGATCAAACCGATCTGGACATAGACGTTGTTCTCAAACCGGCGCGCCCACAGCGCCAGGAAGGCGCCCAGCACCGCCACGGGCGTGCTGATCAGCACGCTAATAGGCAGCGACCAGCTTTCGTACAACGCCGCCAGGATAAGAAAGACGAACACCAACGACAGGCCAAAGACGGCGGCGCGCGGCACGCCGTGGGCCGCCTGCTGCTCCTGGAAAGACATCCCGAAGTAGTCGAATCCCATCCCCAGCGGCATGGTCTTGGCGAAGACATCCTCCAGGGCGCGAGTAGCATCGTCGGAACTGAAGCCCGGGGCGGCGCCGCCGTTGATCTGCGCGCAGCGATATTCGTTGTAGTGCATGACAAACTCCGGGCCTTCGCGGCGCTCGACTTTTGCCACGGCTGACAGCGGCACACTGCCGCCCTGGCGGTTGCGCACGTAAAACAGGCCGAGGTTGTCGAGGCTGGAACGGTACTTTTCCTCGGCGCCGACATAGACCTGCCATTGGCGGCCAAAGCGGTTGAAATAGTTGACAAAGTAGCCGCCCAGGAACGTTTGCAGGGTCTTATAGACCTCGCCGATATCAACCCCTTGCTTGAGGACTTTGTCGCGGTCAACGTTGATGAACATCTGGGGCACGCTGGGAAGGTAGGTCGTCAGCAAACTGGACAATTCGCGCCGCTTGGCGGCTTCCTTCATGAACACGGCCAAGTTTTGCGACAGGAATGCCGGGTCCTTCCCCACCCGGTCCTCGAGGATGAAAGTAAAACCGCCGGCGGTGCCGACGCCCGGGATGGCGGGCGGCGGGAAGGAGACCGACCTGGCCTCGGGCATGTTCTCCAGGGCTCGATTGATCCGGGCGCGAATGGCGGCGGCCTGCTCGTCTTTTCCTCGGCGCTCATCCCACGGCTTCAAGGTGACGAAAAACAGCGCGTTGTAAGTGGTTTGCGCCTGGCTCAACAGGCTGAATCCCAGGACCGTCGAGTAATACTTGATGCTCGGTATCTTGCTGAGTATCGCCTCCACCTTCCGGCAATAGGCGTCGGTCCGCGGCATGGATGCCGCGTTGGGAAGCTGGACATTGATGTAGATATAGCCTTGGTCTTCCTCGGGCAGAAACGACGACGGAAGCTGGCGTCCCGCCCAAACGGCCATCGCCGCAACGCCGGCCAGCAGCACCAGGCTGAGGATGCTGCGGCGAATCAGCAGGTGGCTCCAATTGACGTATCCGCGCGTAACGCGTCCAAAAACGCGGTTGAACCAGCCGAAGAATCCCGCCAGTGGACTGTGGTGCAATTGTCCTCTTGGCTTCAGGAGCAGGGCGGAGAGCGCGGGACTGAGCGAGAGGGCGTTGAAGGCGGAGAAAATCACGGAGATGGCAATCGTCAGCGCAAACTGCTGGTAGAGCCGCCCCGTGATGCCGGGAATGAATACCGTGGGAACAAACACCGCCGAAAGAATCAACGCGATGGCGACGACCGGCCCGGAGACCTCCTCCATCGCTTTAACCGCCGCGTCCCTGGGCGAGAGGCCCTCCCCGATGTGGCGTTCGACGGCCTCGACCACGATGATGGCGTCGTCCACCACCAATCCAATAGCGAGCACCAGTCCGAAAAGAGAGAGGGTGTTGATGGAAAACCCAAACACCGGGAACAGCGTGAAGGTTCCCACCAGCGAAACCGGCACGGCCAGCAACGGGATGAGCGTCGCCCGCCAGCCTTGCAGGAAAATATAAACGACGATCACCACCAGCAGCAGGGCCTCCCATAGCGTGGTCATGATTTCCACGATGCCCCGGCTGACCGCCAGCGTCGTGTCCAGGGAGACGGCGTAATCGAGGTCCTGCGGGAACTGTCTTTTGAGCTGCGCCATCAAATCCTTCACGCCCTTGGCGGCGTCCAGCGCGTTGGAGCCGGGTAACTGGTAGATGGCCATGACCGCCGCGGGTTGGCCGTTGAGACGGCCCGCCAGGTTATAGACCTGCGCGCCCAGCTCGACACGCGCAACATCCCTAAGCCGCACCACCGAGCCATCCAGGTTCTCGCGCACGACGATGTCGCCGAATTCCTTTTCCGTCACCAACCGCCCTTGAACGATGGCCGTGTACGTAAACTCCTGGGTTGGCGCCGAGGGCGGGCCGCCGACCTGGCCGGCAGGATTAACCGTGTTCTGGCTGTTAACGGCGTTGATGACATCGCTGACCGTCAAGTTGAGTTTGGCCAGCTTGTCCGGCTTGACCCAAAAGCGCATGGCGTATTGGCCGGCGCCAAAGACGTTGATGTTCGAGATGCCTTTCACCCGGGTAATCTGGTCCACCAGATTGATATACGCGTAATTGGCCAGGAAGGTTTGGTTGTAGGTGCCGTGCGGCGAGTAGAGCGCCACCAGTAACATCGGCGTCGTCGGTGATTTGAGGATGGTCACGCCGTAATTCTGGACCAGCGCCGGCAGTTGCGGTCCCGCCTGCGCCTCGCGCAATTGCGCCAGCATCTGGTCTATGTTCGGGTCGGTCTTGACATCGAAATTGACCACCATCCGCATCACGCCGTTGTTGGCGTTGATGGAGTACATGTAGTTCATGTTGTCCACCCCGCTCATCTGTTCCTCGATCGGCGTGGCGACCGACTGCTGCACCGTCTCAGCGTCCGCGCCAACGAAGGTGGTCTGAATGCGGATTTCGGGCGGCACCACGCTCGGAAACTGCGAAATCGGCAGCGTCGTCATGGACACTAGCCCGACCAGTACCATCAGGATGGCGATGACCATCGCCACGATAGGGCGGTTAATGAAGAAGCGGTACATGACGGCAATGGCTCAAGGGCTCTGGTTTATCCCTGCTTCTCCCCGGCCGGCGGCGCCGTGGGGGGGTGCTTGCTGGCTTCCGAGGGCGTGAAAGGCTCTGGGCTGACCTTTGTGCCCTCCCTGATTTTTTGGGTGCCTTCCGCAACGACGCGGTCGTTGGGTTGCAGACCGCTTTCGATGAGCCAATCGGTGCCGATTTGCTCGCCCACTCGGACGGTCCTGATGTGCACGATGCTGGCTTCGTCTATCACGGCAACCTGCCAGGCCCCTTGCAGTTCCGTCACCGCCCTTTGCGGCACCACCAAGGCGCCTCTTCGCGTCTCGGTCTTGGCCCGGACCAGGGCGTATTGTCCGGGCCGCAGAAAGTTGCCGGGATTGTCAAACTCCGCCGCCACCTGCAATGTGCCTGTGGTCGCGTCCACTTGCCGGCCGGTGATAATCCACTTGCCGGGAGCCGGGTAAACCGAGCCATCGGAAAGGATCAACTGCAAGGGAACGTCCTCCTGGCGCGGGCGCTCCGCAGGGCGCGGCGCGGAGGCCCGGAAGAAAGCCAAATAGAATTGTTCGCTGATGTTAAAATAGGCGCGGATAGGATTGACGGTGGAAACGGTAGTGAGGACGGCGGTGTTTGGCCCGACGAGGTCACCGATCTGCCCCTGGGCTACCCCGGCAACCCCACCAACGGGCGAAGTGATGCGGGTGAAGCCAAGGTTCAGCCTGGCGGTTTCCACAGCCGCCCTGTCCGCCACCACGGCCGCCTTGGCCATCAAATTGGCCTGCACGGCGTCGTCGAGCTGCTCCTGGCTGATGGCTTTGGTCTTGGCCAGAGGCGTATAGCGCGCCACATCGAGTTCGGTCTTGCCCAGCATCGCCTCATCTTGCTGCTCTTTGGCCAGGGCTTGGTCTAGGGCCGCCTGAAACGGGCGCGGGTCAATCTCGAACAGCAAATCACCTTGTTTGACGGTTCCCCCCTCCGGATAACTCTGCTTCATGAGATAGCCCACGACTTGCGCCCGAATCTGGGCGTTTGGGTAGCCGTCGAGGGTGCCGATCCACTCCTGATAAACCGGCACGTCGCGGGGCACAACCGTCACCACCTCCACTTTCGGCGTGGCCGGGGCGCCAGCCGGTTTCTCCTTGCAGCCCGTCGCTAGTAGCAACAGGACGAACGGTGGAAATAAAACTTTGGGCATTCTCATTTGTATCTCAAACGTGCGGGATAGGGAGATCAACTGATGGCGATCAGGGAGACCGTTTCATTGCGTTCGTTGTGCACCTTCCCCATGGCATTCGGATCGAGCGTCAGCTTCCCGTCCACGAGGAAAAGGTACTGATGGTGGCCGTGAGGCAGCTCCAGCCGGATGCTCCAGCCGCCGTCCGGCCTCCGGGTCATGGGATGGCCGTTGGGCTGCCAGTTGTTGAAGTCGCCGATCAGCGCGACACTCTTGGCCTCCGGCGCATGGCAGAAGAAATCCACCAGGTGGAGCGGTCGGCGCTGCGCTTGCCCGCGAGGCGGTCCGGGCGGATTTGGGCTGGAAAACGACGGGATCATAAGACAGGGAAGCTCAGGGTTTCCTGGCGCTGCGCGCCAGGGCGCGGAAACCAGGCGAGAAGAATTGGATCATTGCCGCCAGCACCTCGCTGGTCCGGGCGGGGTTGCAAGCCCCGTGGGTTTCGATCTCAATCTTCCGGGGATTGCATAGCGCGAACGCCAGCGCGCCCCAGACGAATTCCAGGCTCCAGAGCAAGTCGGGCAGTGGCATGTGAGGCAGGCTGCGCTTCAGCGCTTTCACGAACGCTATCCGCACCTCCGCCCGCTGGCTCCGCAGGACGTGCTGAATCTCCGGGTTGGGCTCACTCACGATGCGGCCGAGCAGGCGAGTGATCGCCTGGTGCTTGGCGGGGCCCTTGGCCGCCAGGCACAAAGGGGGCTGCAGCATCGCTTCCAGAATCTTCTCCACCGGAAGCGGCCGGCCGTTAGCCGCCGTTTCGAACTGCCGCAACAGTGCCAGGTGCTGCTCTCGCAGGGGCCCGAAGCGGCGCTTGAGCACCGCTTCCATGAGCCCCACTTTGGAGCCGAAATAGTAATAGACCGTCGCCAGGTTGACCCGGGCCTTCAGAACTATGTCCCGCAGCGATGCGCCCGTAAATCCCGATTCCGCAATCGCGTTCTCGGCGGCGTCCAGGATACGGGTCCGCGGGTCGGGCTCAGATGATCTGCGCATTTAAGTAAACGTTCGTTTTAAACGACTGTTTAACTTTGCCACGTCCCCGGCTGGGCGTCAACGCGGATCGCGCGACCGGCCAGGCGCTCGAACGTGCCCTTCAGGGGCCACGCCCATAAGGTCTGAAATGTCCTGAAATGTCCTGTTGATATTCCGGGGCCGAGGCGCTAGACACAGGGCTTCTAATTCGACGATGCGCTATGAACACAACCACAAATGAGCAATTGGACTTCATCTTCAGCCGGCGGAGCATCCGCGTTTATTCCCCCGGCGAGGTGAGCGAGGCGGCGGTCACGAAAATGCTGGAAGCGGCAATGGCCGCGCCTTCGGCCATGACCACGGACCCCTGGCGCTTCGTCATCGTCCGCGACAAGCAGACGCTCTCGAAGCTGGCGACGCTCCATCCTGGGGCGGCGATGCTTTCCGCCGCCGCCCTGGCGATCGTGGTGTGCGGCGACCTCGAAGCAGCCTTCGAGCAGCACATCAGCTACCTGTTGCAGGATTGTTCGGCGGCCATCGAGAACCTGTTGCTGGCCGCGCACGCGCAGGGGCTGGGGGCTTGCTGGGTGGGCATCCATCCGGGCGAGGCCCTGATTAAGCAGGCGAGAGAATGGTTGTCCCTGCCCGCTACTGTAGTTCCGGTGGCCGCAGTGTCGCTAGGCCAACCCGGAGAGCTGTTGCCCGCGCGAACGCGCTACAAAGCCAGCTCCGTCCACCGCGAGCGATGGTGACTCCGGGACGCCCACTGGGAGTCCAAATGTTATCCCCGGTGAAGGTCCGGTGAGGCTCCTATGTTTGCCCGGTGAGTCTCCCCGGCTCCCATGATCGGTCCTGGCTAAACAACTGAGGCTTCAGCGGTGTGCCTAACTATAGGACACTGGGATGGATGACAGAAGCCCTTCGGGCGTGTCCGTGGGGAGACGTTGCATGGAGCCCGATCTGTGATGCGGCCTGAGCCGACCGAATGTGACGCGTGATGTTTCCCCAGCCGTGCGGTCTAAACAGGCATTGAATCTCCGACATCAGAAATGGCGGCCATCATGAGGAACCAACGGATGCTCCGACTGCCGCGGAAAGGCTGGGCGCGGCCAGGGGCCGCGTGGCTGGCGACGGCGGTCATCGCGGTGACTTTCCCGAGCAGCGTTTCGGGCAGGGAGGATTCCGCCCGGACCGGCACCCCAGGCGGAACGGTGACTACGGTCCGCCTGGAGTATCAGGAGACGAGCTACCAGTTCCTGTTCCGGCATATCCCCGTGGAGCGCCGATTGGCGCCGTTTGCCAAAGAGCCGGCATTGGCTCACGGCCCGGTCGTGCGTGGGGTGTTCAAGTTCGGCGACAACCCGAGCAATGCCGTTGCTTTTGTCTGGGTCGGCGGCGCGAAGAGGCTCCTCCTGGATCTGAATCGCAACCAGGATCTTACTGACGATCCGGCCGGCGTGATTCCGGCAACGGCGCTGTTCTCGGCAGGACCGAGTTTCATTCACCAGATGTTCACCAACATCCCCCTGTCGTTTCCCGCGACCTCAGCCGGCGCGCCGATGATGGTAGACCTTGAATTGGGGATGGACATGATGCGGCGGCCGGGGGAGCCGGTCTTCACTGCGTGCTTGCGCTCGTATTGGGAAGGCAAGGTGACGCGGGAAGGACATGATTGGCAGGTGGGGTTGATGCAGAACTTGTCCGATCAGCCGGGTTCTTTCAAGCGCGGCGAACTGTTGCTGCGTCCCTGGGAAGAGCGAAGCAAACGGTTCATTGCGTCCTGCGAAGTGCCAATGGACACATTGGCGCTTGCCTGGACAGGGAAGAACTGGATGGTGAGAGCGTCGGACGCTTTTGCCTTTTCGCCGAAGGTATTCTTTGAGGGGCACGCCTGCCAGTTGGATTGGAGCGGCGAGCCGCGAGGCCGTGAAGAGGGATTTGCGTTGAGCTTGACCGAACAGCCGACCGCGCTGGGTGAATTGCGAATCGCCGGCAGCTTCGTTCAGCGCCTCGTGTTGACGGGCGGGCCGTATATGGTGGTTCTCGCCCAGCCGCCGGCGAGCGTGAACGTCCCGCCGGGCCGCTACCACCCATATCGGGTCTGGCTTAACCAGGGCAAGGCAGAGGCTTACTTCAATTACGGCGTGCCACAATCGGGGATGGCGAATGTGGTGGAGGAAATTTCAGGGTCGCAGATGCCGGTGTTGGGCTCGCCGCCGCCGGAGCAGGCGGTCGAGGTAGTTGAGGGGCGGACGGCAGTGCTGGCTGTAGGCGGGCCACTGACCAACTGCGTCTCCGCCAGCCACCGCGGGCAGAATCTAATGCTCAACTACCGATTGATTGGCGCCGGCGGTGGAGATTACTGGCTGGCGGCGGGGGGCGACAGGAAGCCGCCGCAGTTCACGGTCGCCAGGTTGGCGAAGAGGATCGGGTCGGGGCAGTTTGAATTTGGTTGAGACGGCGTCTGCTCGTACTCATGGCGAGTACCCTACACGACGGCCGGCAGACTCCGAATCGCTGCTGCGAGAGGCCTGGGCGGTTTGGGCGCGACGGAAGGTCCGCCGGTTACCTGTGATTGGACGACAGCGGGCCTGGTGCCGCAGTTGCTGCCGTGGCTGGCCATCCTCGCCCTGCTAGCGCTCAAGCCTAGTCGCGGCTGGTCCGCATGGTGGATCTGGCTGCCCGTGGCGGGTGTGGCGGCTGGGTGTCATTGGCTGCAACAAGTGGCGCAAGGCTCGCCTGCTGATCGGTCCGGGGAGGCGATCGGGATGCTGCTGCAAGTTCCTATCGCCCTGGGGTTTGGCCTGGCCGCGCTCTGGTTGCTGGCGCCCTACCTTGGCAGCGGCCATCGCTTCCGCACCTTCCTTGGAATCCTGGCCGTCCTGGTAATTTCCATCGCTTTCAGCTTTGCGGCCAGAGTCGGCTGGGGCCTGGGGATGGAGCCGGTCGCGAGCCTTTTAGACCCGCGGCACTGTGCGGCCACAGCCAACGTGGGAGTGATGGCGTTGCCGTTTCTCATTCCGCTGACGCTGCCGGCCCCGGGGCTCGCGGCGGCCATGGTTTTGTGCGGGCTGGCCTGTCGGGGGCGCCCAGGTTCGTTCCGGCTCTGCCTGTGGCTTTTTGTGTCCCTGCTGACAGTCTGGGTAGGAGTGTCGGCGCTGGTCTATGGTTTGTGGCGGATTGCCGCGCCCGGCAATGTGGAATACGCACTGTTCCTCAGCATCGGGCTGCTCATGGTGGCGGTCACTTTCGCCACCTTGCTGCCGTTTCTGGTCCTTTCGTGCGCCAGTCCGTTTTTCCGTGAACGACTCAAGGCGTTGCTCTGTGTGAAACCGGAAGTGCCGGCAGCAGTTGAGGCAAAGCGCAGGGAAGGGCCGGTGCTCGCATTTGACAGGTCCGGCACCGGGGTTGACACTCTGCCTGGTTGCTGAAGAAAACCATACCAACAAATGCGCCCGGGTGGGTAATCCTGATCCGCCTGGCAGTGGGGGCCGTGTTTGTAAGCGAAGGCATCCAGAAGTTCCTGTTTCCCGCCGCCTTGGGGGTGGGGCGCTTCACGAAGATCGGCATCCCGGCCCCGGGGATCATGGCCCCTTTCGTGGGCGTGGTCGAGATCGGCTGCGGCGCGCTGCTGATCCTGGGGCTGCTGACGCGGCTGGGGCGACTAACGACAGCAGCGGATTTAGCGCGCCTGGCGACCTGGCCGGCTCCAAGGCATCCCCCCTCGCCCCCAAAGTCGCGCCCCTGGCTGACAATGGCGGCCCGACCCTGACCATGGCGTTGCTGCCTGGCAGCCCGGCGATTGACGCGGGTGGCCACGTGGCCGCTCCTCCGACCGATCAACGCGGTGTTCCGAGGCCTTTCGGACCCGCCGCTGACATCGGCGCTTATGAGTTGTGCTATCCGGTTTTATCGCGTGGCGATGCCATGACCCTGTCAGCAAGGTATGACGCGCACCGCCCAAACTGAGCCGCGGCCGCTTGGCGCGGGGGCAAAAATTATCAGACGCCCCGCAAATCGAATTCCGGAATGAAACTCTCCCTGGCCGCGCCGCCTTCCTGGACAAAACCGTGGTTCACGCCCAGGGAGCAGGCGTATTCCACTAGGGCGGTGTATTCCGCCGGTTCGACCGTCCGGTTGATTTCGGGATGCCGGGCAGCCCGGTACACGGGAGTGTACTGGCTCATTAAGCTGACAAACACCGCATCGCCGAAAGTCCGGTGAATATACTCAACGACCCGTTTGGAATCCTCGACGTAGCCGGGCAGCAGCAAGTGACGGATGATCACCCCGCGCCGCATCAGGCCGTCGTTTCCGAAAAGCGGCGGCCCGGCTTGCTCGACCATCGCCTCAACCGCTCTTGCCGCATGATGAAAGTAATCCGGTGCCGCCGAATATTTGACGGCGATTCGCGGCTCGAAGTATTTCAGGTCCGGCAGGTATATATCCACATAACCCGCCAGGGCTCTGACCGTCGCCCTCGTTTCGTAGCTGTTGGTATTATAGACCACGGGCAGGGAAAAACCGCGCTCCCGGGCGCAGTCAATCGCCGCGAGGATCTGCGGGACGTAAGGCGTCGGAGACACCAGGTTTAAATTGTGCGCGCCGCGCGTTTGTTGTTGGGAGAAGATTTCGGCCAGTCGCTCGATGGAAACTTCCTTGCCTGCGCCATCCTGGCTGATGGCGTGGTTCTGGCAAAACACACAGCGCAGGTTGCAGTGGCTGAAGAAGACCGTGCCCGAACCCCGGTCGCCGGACAGGCATGGCTCCTCCCAGTGGTGAAGGGACGCCAGGGCGACCCGCGCATTCCGGCCAGCCCCGCAAAAACCCTTGTCGCCCGCCAGGCGGTTGATGCCGCAACGGCGCGGACACAGGCGGCAGCGTTTCAGCAATGATGCCGCCCTTGTCGTTTCGCTCTCACTCATCGAGTCTGGATGATTAGCAGAGGGGGAGTTGCGCGAAAAGCGGCAAGTTCGGTTAGTGAAAACGCGTGTTCCAGGGCAGCGGCCCGGAGTTGAGTCCGGCGGCACCGCCCGCGCGGAGCGGTCTTTGCCGGCGCAGGAGAGAAAACCACACGCGCCGTCACGAGGCGGGCACCAGGGCGCGGAACTGAAGGGGCAGGCTCTCGAATCCGCTCACCATCGTGCTCGCCCGGAGGAAGATTCGCCGACCCACCGGCGGGGGGCCGAAGCAATTGGCATAGTGCTCGGTGATGTCCGCTAAACCAGCAGCCGGCGCCGGGCATGTGCCGATGACGCGGAATTCCCTGCAGGTTCCGCGCCCGGGCGATTGCGGCGGGCTCGCCCGCAACACCGTGTTATCACCGTGGTCTGCCGGACAGACCAGCTTTACCGCGATAACGCCTGCCGTGCTGGTGATGACGAGGTCCTGCGGCGCCAGTTCCGGGAACACAGGAGGCGGAGGTGGTGTGTTTAGCGGTTCCAGACCGAAGAGGGCCAGCTTGCAGTTGACCCTGATGAACAGGTGCAGCCCCGTCAGCGGGCCGCTTTGGCCTTGTCGGGGATGCGACCGGTACGTGGCGGCGGCGGCGCTCCAGGCCTCGCGCTGCGCATCGGTAAGATCACCGAAGCGCCGTGCCTGCTCCGCCAAATGCCGGCGGACTTCCGACTGGCGTTGGGTGCGAGGATTAGTCGGAATGACGCGGCGGCGGCTGACGAGGCCATAGCGGCCAGCACAGACGACTGCCGAAGGATCTTTCTCATTCGGGGAGATGTGTTGTAGTTTCATACGTTACCTTTGTTTCTTAAGTGTTGAATACGAGACCGGGGCCGGGGCTGGAGCGGGCGGGCGCCCCGGAGGGACACCCACCCGCCTGGACGCCGGGAGCGGGCAATTGCTCAACCGCCCGCGCGCCCGGCGGTTGCTCAGCTTGTCGGGACGATGGCCGAGTAGGTCCTGGGCAGGCTCTCCCACCCATCAACGACCTGGTTGACCTGGACGTACACCTTGGTGCCGGCCTTCGGCACCCCGTAACGGGCGGTATAGAGGCTCGTGATGTCAGCCGAACCCGTCACGGGCGCGGGACACACCCCCAGGATGCGGAAGTCCTTGCAGACTTCAACGCCCTGGCTGACGGGTTTGGAGCTGCGGACGATGGTGTTGTCGCCCGGGTCGGTCGGGCAGGTCAGCTTGAGGGCGACCACTCCCGCCGTGTTGGTGATGACCAAGTTCTGCGGCGCCAGGTCCGCGAACTGCGGCCGGGTTGGAGGCGTCTCCACCTGGGCCTGGCCGAACTGGACGAGCGTGCAGTTGATCTTGGTGAACAACTGGAACCCGCTGAGGGCACCGTTCTGGCCCAAACGGCTGGTGCTCTTCACGGCGGTGGCGGCGGCCATCCACTCGGCCCGTTGGGTTTCGGTGAGCGCCCGCCACTTCGCCGCCACGCGGCTGAGGTTGTCGCGCACGCTCATTTGCGCACCCGTGCGGGGATTGGCGGGGATGGCGAGCGTCCGGCTGATCTGGCCGAACTGGCCAGACTGCGAGACGTTCAGGCCACGTTTACCTGATTGTGGGATGTCTAGTATTTTCATAGGTCTATTACTTTCCTTTCTCTTGTTGTTTGTTTGTTGCTACGGCGCGCGTGGCCGGCAACGCCAGCCAGGTTGCGCGCGCCAAAAGTGTTTGCCCGGGAGGGCGAGCGTCCCTGTGAGTTCGGGTTCATTGGGAAGAGATAGACCGCGGAATACGCTGAATACGCGGAAGGCGGACCGGGAATAGGGTGGTTGCTTCTCTGCGGTTTATATTTGGGCTCGCGAGGACGGTCACCCTCCCGAGTGTGGTTAGTGGAAGGGGTTGCATGGTTAGTTCCTGGTGCGCTCGTCCACGCGGGCGAGGCCGGACTCAAGGGCATTGATGCGGGTGACCTGCCGGTCCAGAGTGGCGAGCAGCTCCCGGTGGTTGGCGTCGAGCTTCTCCAAGAGCGCAAGGTGGTCGGCATGCATGCGCTCACGGCTGGCCAGCATTTCGGCGCAGAACTCGGCGCGGCTGACCAGCTCCGGCTTGGCGGACTTGCAGCCAAGGAGTTTCTTCCCGAAGAGGAACGCCGAACTGGCCGCGCCGGCGATGGCCGCCCAGCCCTCGCCCGAGATGGCTCGAGGGGATGGAGCGGCGGAATTGAGGTTGGTGTTCATGAAACGTGATGCGTGAAACGTGAAACGTGATGCGTGATGCGTGATGCGTGATGCGAGATGGGTAATCAGTAATCAGTAATCAGTGATCAGTGATCAGTGGCGGGGGCTGATCCGGGCGCGGCCACGGGGCTGGGGCGTGGGGCATCGTTCTGCTTGGCGGGAGGCGGAGTAATGCTCTGCGTTCCACTGCTCGCCGCAACCAGTCCGCGCAATTGGCCGTGGCGGTGGGCAAGGAACCAGCCGCCCACTGCTAGGGCAACGGCACCCAGAATTAGCAGCTCGTTGCCGACGATCAGGCTGGGCAATACCATGAGGCACAAGCCCCCGGCCATCACCGCGGCGCTGGTCGTCACGCTGGCCACGATCACCTTGAGGGGCGGATAAACCAGGGATGCGAGGCCCAACAGGAACAGGCCAATGCCTACCCACACAATCCCCTTCAGGCTGGAAAGCTTGGCTCCCAGCTCGCGGGCCGTGTCTTTCTGTGCGGCGCCCAATTCCGTCTGGGCGCGGGTTTCCTCGCGCTCGACGACGGGCATGGGAGAGCTCAGGACAAAGGAGGTTGAGGGTTGAGCGTTGAGGGTTGAGGGTGGCAAGTTGATAGGTTGAGAGTTGATGGTTGATAGTTGGACTGCGGCGGCACCGGGTGCCTGCGGTTCTTCGATGCGGGAGCCTGCGGGCAGGGTGTAGGTGCGGACTTTCACGGTTTCCTGATCCTGCTTCGTGGCCTGGCTAGCGTTCTCGTCTTGAACCAGGGTCTGCTCGATGACCCCGGCCGGGTTCCGAGTCGTGACGGCCCTGCCGCCCTTGAGCGGGCGCGGGCCGGCGCAGCCGGATACCAACAGCGCCAGAGCGAACCCGACGCACAGGAACCGCGCCAGGTAAGCCACCGCAGCCGGCCTTCCGCCTTCCGTCTTCCGTCCTCTGCCTCCTGACCTCTGACGTCTGCCCTCTCCCTTCTGCCTTCTGCCTTCAACTGGCGGCGGCGTATCGGGATATACGGCTCTCCACAGCCTTAGCCAGCCGGCGTTTATGCGTCGCTGGATGTCCGGAGGCCGGGGCCTGGCTTGACTCGGCGGCTCGTTGATAGGCTCTTTCGTTCTCATAGTCTCTTCGCTATGCCGGGGCACCGCTTCATGCGATAGGCCCCTGAACTGTCGAGGGACTTCAAAAGTCGGCACGCGGGCATAAAAAAAGCGCCCGTAAACACAGGCGCTTTCACGCTTTTGAAGACTTCAAAATGAATTCAAAACCTAACCCTCCCCCTCTCTGAAATGGTCCTCTCCGCCCCCTTCCTGACGGTCTGCATCGTCCTGGGGTCCCCCAGGGCGGTCAAAATCGTCCGGCGGGCCGGAGGCTCGCCTGTGCCTCCGGTCGCCCTTAACCGTTGTTTCCATTTCGACCAGCGCCGACGCGTAGTTCTGAAGCTGGCGCACAGACAACCCGAACCGCTCCTGGAGCGTTTTGACTCGCGCTGAAATCAGCGAGGGTGCGCACCGGCACTGCCGGGGGGTCCGCTCGCCGGACAGTCCCTGCAAGACCAGGTATTCAAAGACGGTATGCAGCGGCGCTTTCCGCGCGCCGGTTTCTGTCCTCAGCTTTGCCAGAACCGCAAAAATCCGCTGCGCTTCGCTTCGGTTGATGGGCTCCTCGTGGCCAGCGCTTCGCCGGACCGCCGCCAACGCATTCCGAATCTCTCGGAGGGCATCCATCACCTCGCGATGCTCCGTTGCCGAGTCTCCCTTGGAGCCGTTTTGGGCATTGATCTTACCTTCCGTGCCCTGCCCCTTGGGGCGGGGAACGGCCCCGGAGCCGGCCCCTGCGGCCACCTCCTGGCCGCCCGCGGGATCAGAGCTTTGCGCTCCAGACGCTTGCGCCTCGCCCTCCGGTCGGCCCGCAGCGCCGCCGGCGGCCCCCGCCGCGCCGCCATCGGCGCCGGCCAGCTTGCCTCCGGCACGCTCCCGGACCTGAGCCGAACGCGCCCCGTGAGAAGTCCCGCCCGGCTGCTGGGCAACCGTGCAGCCCACGTCGTCGAACTCGTCTCCATCCCCGAGCCCGATCCCCACACCCGCCGCCAGCAACACAAAGGCCGCGAGCCTCAATCCCGCCCACGCCAGCGCCGGGGCACGGCCAACCCCGGCGGCGGGAGGCGCAGATTCCGCCAGCCTGCTCAGCAACCCCCGAATCGCCGCCCGCGCCTCCTCCGTCGCCTGCACCGTTCCGAGTGTTGTCATAGGTTTTCAAATAGATCACCCAACCGCATGGCAAGCGCCTAGCAAATGCGCACCAGGGCGTCCAGCGATATATTGACGCATCCGCGCTCGACTTCCCCGAGAAACGTGGGACTCAAATCCGCGCGCTCGGCCAGTTGTTCCTGGCTCATGCCGGCCTGCTTTCTGCGGTCGCGGATTATCAGTCCCACTGCTCGACGATAGGCAAACGCCACAACCGCACACACAATCAGGAACGCATGTGGCGCGAAACCCGATATATGTGTGTTTTCGTTTGGCCTCTCCGCCCGGGACATCACGCCCCTGATCCACTCCATCCGCGACCAGCGGGTAATCCTGGATAGCGACCTGGCCAGCTTGTACCAAGTCCCCACCAAGGCTCTGAACCAAGCCGTCAGGCGAAATCAGGAAAAGTTCCCAGAGGACCTTCTGTTTCAACTCACCTGGGAAGAGGCCGCCCGCTTGCCTTCTTTAAGGTCACAATTTGTGACCTTAAAGCGGGGCCAGCATTTCAAATACAGGCCTTTCGCGTTCACCGAGCACGGCGCCCTCATGGCCGCCACCGTTCTCAACAGCCCCCGCGCGGTTCCCAAGGAAGACGCCGTGCCCTACCGCACCAAACGCCACCGACCACCGACCACCGGTCACTGATCACCGCCCTCCCCTTCTTGCCGCGCCCAAGCCACGCGAAGGCGGGTTCCGAGTGGAGAACCTTCGTTCTGACCCCCATCCAGCGTTTCAACTTTTCCCTCCGCCTTCCCCATTTCAGTTTTCCTTGCCGGGCCGTAGTCGGACGGAGGCGGGAGCGTTTCAGCTTTTCCGCTTCTCCCCCGGTCCCGACTTCAGCCTTTAGAGATTAGCCTTCCTCCGTTCCAACGGCTGTCCGAATTCGCAAAATTGCACCAGTGGCCGCCACCGAAACAGTGGGCGCTCCAGAGCAAACTACGGTTTCACACGTTTCCGGGCTCTTTGATTCCGTTGCCCTTGACAATGCGACTTCGAACAGTTCTACTAAACATGGTTCACGACCAAACAAAAGACTTCAAGTATGCCGCACCATGAAGATCCGGATTGACATGCGGGCCAAATGGATGACGGCTTGGTTGGCGGTGGTGATTGTCCTCTGCTCCTTCCGTGTTTGGCCCCAGCAGACTAATGCGGTCGAGGCTGCGTTTCAGGACGAACCCGCAGCGCACCAACTCTACCGGGAGATGATCGAGGCCATGCGCAAGCCGACGACCCTGTCCTGGAGCGGCGAGACCTGGTGGAAAAATGAAGGGCGGTTTGTGCCCACAGCCACTTATCGGATCTGGCTCAAGAAGCCCAATTACGCCCGAGTGGAGATGACCCGCCCGGGCCAGAAGGAACCCTGCGGCATGCTGGTCGGGGACGGGGATTATTTCTGGATCTATTGGCCCCAGGGGAAGTTCCGCTACGGCTGGGAGAAGAGCGGCAAACATGCCGAGGAATACGAGAAGTATCAGCGGAGGTTTTTCATGAAGATCCGCACGCCGGTGGGGAGGCACTCGATCTGGCACGAGGTTTTTGGCAACCTGGGGCTGATGATGGTCCTGGATGCGAGCACATTTCACGGATACACCGATTCGCTCCAAGGCTATATTGATGGCGTCCGCAGCCTGGGCACGAACACGGTGGGGGGTCAGTTGTGTGATGGCATCGAAGTGAGCATCATGAAGCATCAGCGGAGCTGGGAGCTGTGGCTGGCCAGGAAAGACCGGTTGCCACGCAAGCTGGAGCTGGTGCTCCGGGTCTTTGACAAGGAAGCGGTTTGGGAAGAATCGTGGTCCGACGTGGCGGTGGATGCGGCGATCTCCAACGACCGGTTTGCGTGGTCTCCGCCCAAGGACTGGAAGGAGTGGAAGATGCCGGACATCGAGGAGAGTCTGTTGAAGCCTGGCACGACCGCCCCGGACTTTGAATTGGCTGCGCTGAACGGAGGCAAGCTGAAGCTGTCCAGTTTTCGAGGCCAGATTGTCTGGCTCAACAAATGGCGGTGTGGCTGACCGGCCTGCCGGGAGGAGACAGGGAGTCTCCAGCAGTTGTACGAGAAATACCACGACAAAGGAGTTGTGGTCCTGGGAGTGAACGTGGCGGATAGCCGCAAGATCGCCTTGGATTACCTCAAGGAACGCCACGTGACGTTTCCGATTATTCTCGACACCTCGCCGGCGGGGATGAAGGCGATGAACCAGTATCTGGCTCTGCCCGATCTGGGGGCTGATCCGATGACCTACGTCATTGGCCGGGATGGGAAGATCGTGGATGGGTGGTTCGGCTACGATAGCGACCGGACCAAAGCGGCGGTGGGGAAGCTGGGTTTGTGAGCCTTGTCCAATCGCCTTGAGTCCCGGATCCTGAGCCGCCACCTTTCAAAGCATGACCCGGCGTTCATGCACCAGGACTTCGTCTCAGGGTCAGAACGCAGTTTCTGAACAAATGGCGGTTCGGCCTGCGTGCGAAGTCATGAGCCCCACCCCAACGGCTTTGTCCGCCCAGGGAAAAGCTGAAAAGCTGGAGCGCTCGGAGAAGACGTGCGTAAGCGAGGGTGAAAGTCCCTCAAGTCTGGAAGTCAGGCTTCCAGAGTTCAGAATGAAAGTGATGAATGGAAAAGTCTAACCAACTGCC
>Ga0326727_10002988_pt1 | contig 55620 bp, 41 predicted proteins | sample MB2enrmetagenome_FD_207643 | JGI IMG/M metagenome (GOLD analysis project Ga0326727, IMG submission 207643) | Lab enriched peat soil microbial communities from McLean, Ithaca, NY, United States - MB29MY | ecosystem: Environmental > Terrestrial > Soil > Wetlands > Peat | place: USA: New York...
AGTATGAGCAGAAATTCCGAGAGCGAAAATTGTACGCGCTGCAAAAAGCCGCCAAAACAATGGGATTTGAACTCATTCCCAATCAAACACTTCCATCAGGAGTTTCTTAAGAGGCTGAAGGCTGAAGTGCAACAAGGCCAATACGGCGGTCGGGGACATCCACCGCCGTGCAGGGGAACGGCGCTCTGGCGAACAGGGAGCGACACGGGCGCAAGGAAAGAAGCTGGACCACGGATGGCACGGATGGCACGGATGAAGAGACAAGAAGGCAAATCACTTTGACCACTTTGACTGGCTTTGACAGTTCATGAAGACGATTCGCCACAGAACGCAATCGCCACGGCACAGCGCGGCAAACCGCAACCAAAGCGCGGCGTCTGAATTGAAAATCTGTCATTGAGAATTTCTGGTTTGTCATTCGGAAAGACGGTTCGGAAGATTTTGCCAGGAATACGCAATTCTCAGGAAGAGCACCGCCAAGGCGCAAGGGGTGGACCGCGGATTTCGCGGATGGCACGGATGAAGGACAAGACCGAATGATCAGAGTCTCGTGACCTCGACTCCTACAAAAGAGGAGGGCGGACGCACACGGACTTTCACGGACCTTCACGGACCGTATTGATGGTTGTCGCATCGTTTCACTCCTTTCCTCTCATTATGGCACAGGGGGCGGGATTTCCACAGTCCACGGTGTGCATAAAATGTTTTTTGCAAAACCCGCGTAAACATTGATAAAAACGCGTGTTGAGGGCGTTCTTGTCAAGTATGTATTCTTGACAGTCTAGGGGTCAGTTCTAACAATTGACAATTTTTGTCGGCTTGGTTAGGCTGCGATTGTGTTTGGGACGAACTGACCATTATGCCAAGACCGTTGCGAGTTGAGTTTGCCGGAGCCATCTACCATCTGATGAGCCGGGGAGATCGGCGTGAACCGGTCTTCCTTGATGACGAGGATCGCAAGACTTTCCTTCGCACGCTGGGGGAGGCCTGCGAAAAGACCGGCTGGCAGATTCACGCCTATTGCCTGATGGAAAATCACTTTCACCTCGTGGCCGAGACGCCGCAGCCAAATCTGGTGGCAGGCATGAAATGGTTCCTCGGTACTTACACCGGACGGTTCAATCGCCGGCATCAGTTCTGCGGGCATCTTTTCAGCGGACGCTACAAGTCGTTGGTCGTTGACGGGCGCACGGATGGCTATCTGCGAACGGCTTGCGATTACGTGCATCTGAATCCGGTGCGGGCAGGTTTGGTGCAGGCGGACGCCCCGTTGTCGGTTTATCCGTGGAGCAGCTTTCCGCTCTATGTGAAGGTCAGACGCCGTCCGCCCTGGCTGCGCGTGGATCGATTACTGGGGGAGCACGGAATTGTGGAGGACTCTGCCAAGGGTCGCATCGAGTTTGAGCGCCGGATGGAACAGCGCCGCAACGAAGGCGAATCGCCGGAGATGCTGGCCTGCCTGCGCCGGGGATGGCGTTTGGGCGCGGAGGACTTTCTCCAACGCCTGACGGAGAAGCTTGGGCGTCGCGGCCAACGCCATGAACTGGCCCGTGAGCGGCGCGAGACGGACACGGAGCGTGCCGACCGGATCGTCCAGCAGGGCCTGCAAGAAGTTGGATGGTCCGAAGCGGACTTGGATCGTTATCCAAAGGGACATCCGTACAAGCTCACCCTCGCACAGAAGCTCCGGCACGAAACCCCGACGACGCGCGATTGGATTGCCAAGCGATTGCACATCGGCAGTGCCAGTTACGTGTCGTATCTTCTGGCGAGGCCGTGAGCGAGGTTCGCTGACTCCTTTATACGGGTGTGGCGATTGTCGATTATAAGAACTGACCCCTAATTCAATCTCCCAATATCAATGTTTTGCTGTGGCCGGTCCATTCCACCGTCGCGGCATCCTTCTCAATGCTCTTCACGACGACGCCTTGGATTTGGTCCCCTATTTCGTAAACGTTCCCGTTAATGAGGGCGCGCGGATGCGTTTTGCTGTAGAAAACCGCGCTGAGCTTCAATTGCACCGGCCAGATGACGGGCAAGTCCTTCTCGGCAGTCGGTGCTGGGGCCGTCGGCGGGGCGGCTTGGGCGGTTGGGGCAGCAGTTGAGGGCGCAACCGCTGGCGACGCGGCAGGCTGGGCTGCCACCGGCGCCGCGGATGCAATGACGGGAGCCGGGGCGGGATTGGCCGGAGCGGTCGGGACAGCCGGCACCGCTTTCACCGCCGTGACCGGTTGCGCAACGGCTTGGGCCGAAACCGGCGCCGTAACACGCACCGCCACGACTGTGCGGACGGGTTGGTGTCGCGCATTCCACAATTGCCAGAAAAAGTACCCCGCCAGCGCCAGCGCGACAACGCAGGCCACGGCCAGCACCAAGGATACGACCGAGATCTTCTCCACCGGCACGGGTTTCATGGCCACCAGGTTCGAGCCGCGTTGCGGCTGGTTCCTTTCCGACTGGCTGGCGCGTCTGAGGGCGTCGTTGATGAGGCTCATAATTCGATGTGCCCTTCCAACTCCCGCATGGCCCGGCGCACCATGCGGTAATCAATCCTGTCCCGTTGCTGGACATAGCCCGCCAGCAGGCATTTGTCGCACACGGCATTGATGAGGCGCGGAATGCCGCGGCTGTAGCGGTAAATCAGCCAGATGGCCGGCCTGGTAAAATAAGGCGCTCCATTGGCCCCCGACACCTGGAGCCGGTGCTGGATGTATTGGCCCACCTCGGAGCGTTTGAGCGGATTGAGGTGAAACCGCACCGTGATGCGCTGCCGGAGTTGGCGCAAGGCGTGGTCGTTGAGGCGGTCGCGCAATTCCGGCTGGCCCATGAGCACGATTTGCAGCAGCTTGCGCTCGTCCGTTTCCAAATTGGACAACAACCGCACCTGCTCCAGCAATTCCCGGGTCAAATCCTGGGCCTCGTCGATGATGAGCACCGTGTCCTTGTGGTGCTCCACCTGCAGCAGCAGGAAGCGGTTGATCTCCGCCAGGGTTTCCAGGCGGTCCAGGCCCTTGACCTGCAGGTTGAGTTCCATGGCGATGGACTTCATCAACTGCCCGGCGTCCAGCACCGGGTTGAGGATCAAGGCGGTGGAAAACTCCGGCCCCAACTGTTCCAGCAAGGCGCGGCACAGGGTGGTTTTGCCCGCGCCCACTTCGCCGGTCAACTGCACGAAGCCCTTGCGCTCGCGTATCCCGTAAAGGAGGTGGTTGAACGCTTCACGATGCTTGGCGCTGTAGAAAAGAAACCGCGGATTCGGCGTAATATTAAACGGCGGCTCTTTCAGCCCGTAATATTCCAAGTACACGCCCCTCCACTACCCCCGCCGGCCCGACAATTCAAGCCATTTCAAACGCGGCTTACTTGCGGGGGTGTGAGACAGAATTCTTCAGGTGACGAAAGAGGAACCCCTCTCTCCGTCTCTCTCCCCGCAAGCGGGGAGAGAGGGCAAACGCAGTCCGAAAGGAGTCTGTTGGGCCACATATACTTCTCCGCCGCGACAATGGGCCGGCGAAGAATTTTATCTCACACCCTACTTGCGGCCTGCGATTTCCTGCAACCCGGCATCCAGGCGCGCCGGCCGGTGCCGTTTCAGGTCCAGCTCCACCCGGCGGCCGGCATAACGCACCGCTGCTTTCCTATTGACAGACGAACGAAGCACCGCATTGCTGAGTTTCCCTCCCTGCCAGGCAAGGTCAATTTCAAAACCGCCCCGCGCCCGCAGCCCGGTGACGCTGCCATCCGGCCAGGCGGAAGGCAGCGCGGGCAGCAGTTCCATTTCATATCTTTGCGCGGCGCCCTTGCTTTGCAACGCCCGGCTCTGCAGCAGCATTTCCGCGATCCCGGCCGCGCCGCCAAAGTTGCCGTCGATTTGGAACGGCGGATGCGAGTCGAACATGTCGGGATACGTGCGCTCCGGACTCAATAGAAATTCCAGAATCCGGTAGGCGTGGTCCCCGTCGTGCAGGCGGTCCCACAGATTAATGCGCCAGGCAGTGGCCCAGCCCGTGGATTGGTCGCCGCGAATCTCGAGCGAGTTCCTGCCTGCCGCGGCGAGGGCAGGGGTGTCGAAAATGTTGATTTGCCAGCTCGGATACAAAGCGTAGAGATGCGACACGTGCCGGTGATGAATCTCCGGCGCCCGGCCATCCCAATCCTCCAGCCATTCCTGAAGTTGTCCGGCGCTGCCGATTTGCGCCGGAGCAAGGCGGGCGCGCGCGGCGGCCAGTTGCGCCCGGAACGGCTTGTCCACGCCAAGGATTTCGGAGGCCTGGATGGTGTTGGCGAACAGGTCGCGCAGGATTTCCGCGTCCATGCCTGGCCCGGCGCACACGGCAGACCCGAACGGATGCTGGTTCTCCGGCGAAATGGATGGGTTGGTCACCAGCCAGTGATGAGTCGGTTCCTCCACGAGCGTGTCGAGGAAGAATTGAGCCGCGCCGCGCAAAATGGGATAAACCTCCTTCAGATATTTCCTGTCGCCGCTGAATTGGTAATGGTCCCATGCATGGTCGCACAACCACGCGCCGCCGGTCGGCCATATACCCCACTCCGGACCGTCAATAGGCCCGGTGGCGCGCCAGAGATCTGTATTATGGTGGGCGACCCAGCCGCGCGCGCCATACATTTCGCGGGCGGTTCGCGCGCCGGTTTGGGAAAGGTCCTTCATCATCGCAATGAGCGGTTCCACACATTCGGCCAGGTTGCACGACTCGGCGGGCCAGTAGTTCATCTCGGTATTGATATTGATCGTGTACTTGCAGCCCCACGGCGGATTCATGCTGTCATTCCACAGGCCCTGAAGGTTCGCCGGCTGGCCGCCGGGCCGCGAACAACTCATGAGCAGATAGCGGCCGAACTGAAAGTACAACGCGGCAAATTGAGGATCGCGGCCGTTGTGAAAATTCCGTATCCGTTCGTCGGTCGGCAACTGCATGGCGTCGCTGTGGCCCAGATCAAGGGAGACGCGCCGGAACAGCCGCTGATGCTCCTTCAGGTGCGCCGCCAGCAGGGCCTCGAAGGTTTTGGCCGCGGCGCCGGCGATGTGGGCTTTGACAATGGCCTCGGGGTCGCCGCTGACATCGTGGTAATCCCGGTAACTCGTCGCCGCCGCGATCAAAAGGGTGGCGGAATTCGCATTTGAAACAGAGATCGAATTGGACGTGGCGCTGAGGGTACCACCGTCGGAGAGCGCGCGGGCGCGCACCTGGAATTTCAGCGCACCCTTGATTCCTTGCGAGGCTCCATTGATCCCGCGCATCACCAGGGTGTTTTCAGATTCAGTTTCGACAGTCGCTCGTTGCGGCGTTTGGAAGCCGGCCGTAAATGAAATGGCGCCTTTCCTGTCGGCCATGAGATGGACAACAATGACTCGATGCGCCGGACTGGCAAAGACTTGTCGCGTAAAGCGAATGCCCCGATCGGTATAGTCCACGGTGGCCACAGCCGTATCCAGGTTGAGATCACGCCGGTAATTCTCGACGGAAGTTGATTCGGGAAACGCCAGCATCAAGTCGCCTGCCGTTTCGTACGGCATCTGGCCCAGCGGTCTGGACATCACTTTTGCGCTGATGAGTTTTGCTGCCTCGCGATATTTGCCGTCGAACACCAAACGGCGCACTTCCGGCAGCGCCTGCCGGGCCTGTGAATTGACCGGATCATAGGGTTCCCCGGCCCAAAGCGTGTCCTCGTTCAACTGAAGTCTCTCTTGTCCAACCCCGCCGAAGACCATTGCCCCCAGATGACCATTGCCGACCGGAAGGGCTTCGACCCATTGGCTGGCCGGACGGCGATACCATAAGGATAACGCCTCGGAAGGCGCGGTCGCGCTGCCGAGAAACTGGACTTGTGCATCGGCCAGCGCGGCGAAGGAGATTGGCAATACGGCGAACCAGAGAGTGGGAATCAATAAGTTTTTCATTCGGTGCATCTTAAGAGGATGCCGAAGAGGCCCCGGCACAACAAGTTTGAACATCATTTTCCGTCTGAAGCGGGTTCCTGCGGGCCGCTGAACTGCGCGCCTTTGGGCCCGGACGTTGCACAAATGAGTTGCAATCCCCTTCCGGGCTGTCTATTTAGCGTGATTTTCGCCAAGTGCGAATGAATGGCCGTTTCCGAAATTATGAGCATTGCACCGTTACCGCCGGAAGAGGTGAGCAGACTTGCCGCCAGCCTCAATCGCCTCGCCCGCAACTTGTGGTGGACTTGGAACCAGGGCGCGCAGGAAATCTTTTCCGAGCTTTCCCCTCGCTGCTGGCAAACCCTCTACCACAACGCCGTCGCCGTCCTGCATGAGGTCTCCGATTATGAGTTGCGCGTCCGGCTCCAGGACACCGAGTTCGCCCGGCGCGTCCAGCAAGTGCTGGACGATTTCGAAAGCTATCTCAACGACAAGGAGACCTGGGGCCGCCAGAACGCCGCCGCCCTGCTGCAAAATCCGGTGGCCTATTTCTCCGCCGAATTCGGCTTCCACGAAACCCTGCCCATAGCCGCCGGCGGGCTGGGCATCCTGGCGGGCGACCACGCCAAATCGGCCAGCGACCTGAACATCGGCTTCGTGGGCATCAGCCTCTTTTATCGGGAAGGCTACTTCCAGCAGCAATTCAACGCCGACAATTGGCAGACCGAATATTACACGCTCCTCAACCCGGACAATCTCCCCTTGGAGCCGGTGCTCGACGCCAAGGGCCAGCCGGTGGTCTGCTCCGTCGAAATCGAATTGAACGATGTCTATTTCCAGGCCTGGCGGGCCAACGTGGGCCGAGTGCCCGTCTATCTGCTGGACGCCAATCGCCCTGAAAACGCCCAGCATCATCGCGATTTGACCCGGCGCGTCTATGGGGGCGACAACACGATGCGCATCATGCAGGAAGTGTTGCTGGGCGTGGGCGGAGTGCGGTTGATCCGCGCTTTGGGCATTGCCCCATCGGTCTTCCACATGAACGAGGGCCATGCCGCCTTTCTCACCTTGGAGCTGATTCGCGAAAAACTGGCGGCCGGTCTGTCCCTGGCCGAGGCCCAGGCCCAAACCAGGCAGCAATGCATCTTCACCACCCACACGCCGGTCGAGGCCGGCCATGATCGTTTCAACAGCGACCTCATCGTTTACGCGCTGCGCAAGCTGATGGAGCAGCTCAAAATGTCCCTCGACAGCTTGATGGCCCTGGGCCGCGTGGATGGGCGCAACTCCCATGAACCTTTCTGCATGACCGTGCTGGGCCTGAAACAATCCCGCGCCGCCAACGGCGTGAGCGAATTGCACGGCCAGGTCAGCCGGCAGATGTGGCAATGCCTCTGGCCGGACCGGCGGGTGGACCAGGTGCCCATCGGCCATATCACCAACGGCGTTCATCTCATGGGCTGGATGAAAGGGCCCGTGCGCAAATTCTGGCAGCGCAAACTTTCCGGCGCCGGCGCCCTGCACGACCGGGTGGAGGGGGAAACGACCACCTTCTGGCAACGCGGCCGGTCCCTCTCCCTGGAAAAGGAGGTCAACTCCAAGGAATTCTGGCAGAAAATGGGCGATCCCAATTTTATAACCGACGAGGAACTGTGGGCTTTGCGCTATAGACTGCGCCGCGAATTGATCGAATTCGCCCGCCGCCGCCTCGGCTTGAGCCTTTCCCAATCCGACTTCATTTCCTTCGACCAACTGTTGAGCGTCGATGCGCTGACCATCGGATTTGCCCGGCGTTTTGCCACCTACAAGCGCGCCCCGCTGATCTTCGACCGGCTGGAGGACATCATCAGGTTGGTCAAGGACCGCCGCCGGCCGGTGCAATTCATCTTCGCCGGCAAGGCCCACCCCCGGGATGACGATGGAAAGAGGTTTATCCAGCGCATCATTCATCTCAGCAAATACAGCGAATTGAAGGGCCACCTCGTCTTCATTGAGAACTACGACGTCCACGTTGCCCGCCAAATGGTCTCCGGTTGCGATGTCTGGCTCAACAACCCGCGCCGGCCCTTGGAAGCTTCCGGCACCAGCGGCCAGAAGGCCGGCTGTAACGGCTGCCTGAATTTGAGCATCATGGACGGCTGGTGGCGCGAAGGCTACGACGGCACCAACGGCTTCGCCATCGGCGCCGACGAACATCCCGCCTCCATCGAGGCCCAGGACAAACAGGACAGCGCCAACCTTTACAAGGCCCTGACTGAGGAAGTCCTTCCCGCCTTCTACAATCGCGACGAGCGCGGCATCCCGCGGCAGTGGATCCAAAAAATCCGCCGCGCCATGGTCACGCTCGTCCAGCGCTTCGACACCTGGCGCATGGTGCAGGATTACACCCGGCTCTATTACCTGCCCAAATGAATTATGAAGCGGTGATCGGGCTGGAAACCCATGTCCAGCTCAAAACCAAATCCAAAATGTGGTGCGGCTGCGCCAACCAATTCGGCGCCCCGCCCAACACCCATGTTTGCCCCGTCTGCCTCGGCCTGCCCGGCGTCTTGCCAGTGGCCAACGAGCAAGCCCTGCGTCTCACCGTCCTGACCGGCCTGCTGCTGAATTGCGACATCGCCCCCTACGCCAAATTCGACCGGAAGAATTATTTCTATCCGGACATGCCCAAAAACTACCAGATCACGCAATACGACAAGCCTTCCACCTTGCACGGCCATGTGGATTTCGAGTTCAACGGCGCCATTTCACGCGTCCACATCACTCGCGCCCATCTGGAGGAGGACGTCGGCAAGAGTTTCCATTTCGAGCGCCACAGCGGCGTCGATTTCAACCGCGCCGGCGTGCCGCTGCTGGAAATTGTTTCCGAACCGGAAATCACCAGCGCCGCCATGGCCTATGAGTACCTCAACGCCCTCAAAGACATCCTGGTCTATGGCGGCGTCAGCGATGCCGACATGGAAAAGGGCATGGTGCGTTGCGACATCAACGTCAGCGTCCGCCCCGCTGGCGCCACGGAACTGGGCAAAAAGGTCGAGATCAAAAACATGAACACCTTCAGCGGCGCGCGCCGGGCGTTGGAATACGAAATCCCCCGGCAAATCGGCGTCCTGGAGGGCGGCGGCCAATTGGTCCAGGAAACCCGCCGCTGGGACGACGAGGCCGGCGTCACCGAGCCGATGCGCACCAAGGAAATGGCCCATGACTACCGCTACTTCCCGGAGCCGGACCTGATGCCCTTTGAACCGTCGCCGGAGTGGCTGGCCTCTGTCAAGCAATTGGTCGTCGAGCTGCCCCTCGCCAAAAAACAGCGCCTCATGCGCCAATACCAGTTGCCCGCCGCCGACGCCCAGACCTTTGTCCGGGACGCCCCGCTCGGCGCCTACTTCGAATCCCTGGCCCCGCGCTGCAAAAACCCCAAGGCTGCGGCCAACTGGGTCATCAACAATCTCCGCGCCCGATTGGCTGATACGCGCACCACCCTTCCCGACCTGAAATTCAAGCCCGATCACATTCTCGAACTGATCGAGTTGGTGGATAGCAAAAGAATCAGCAGTTCCATCGGCCAGCAAGTCTTTGCCGAAATGTTTGACAGCGGCGAATCGCCCGGCGCGATTGTCGAAAAGAAGGGCCTGGCCCAGGTGAGCGACGCCGGGGCCATCGAGGGTCTTTGCGACGAAGCCATCGCTGCCAATCCCGGCCCGGCGGCCGATTACAAGGCCGGCAAAGCGGCGGCGTTGAATTTCCTCAAGGGCCAGGTCATGAAGCTCAGCAAAGGCAAGGCCAACCCCGCCCTCGTCGGCGAGATCTTGCAGCGCAAGCTGAAGTGACTCTTTTTTCCCTGGGGCGCAGGCCTCACCGCGCCGCGTCAAGTGACAACCCCAAGGTCAGGGAGAAACCAACGACACCGGGGAACTGGCGTTCGTGAAGCTCACCTGCTGGTCGATCACGGTGACGGCCTCCGTCACCGGCGCGCACAGCGTCATGGTCTCGCCCCAGTAGAAGGCGGCAGCCCCGCTCTGGTTGAAGTCCGCCACGCCGTTGGTCATGGTGGTGGTCTCGAAGCCGGAACTGGTCAGACTGCACATGAAGTCGGCCGCGCCCGCCGAATCGGTCGTGCATTCCAACAGCACTTGATTGCCATTGACGCTGGTCACCAACACGTTGTTGGCATCAACCGCATAGGCTGTGGCGGTTTCAGGTCCAAAGATGGCGCAGTTCGTGGACGCGTGGAGCGCGGTGGGCGTTCCCGTCACGCCGGTGCCACTGACGAAAGTCTGGCCCGGCAGCGCCACCAGGATGTTCGAATAAAAGAGCTTCACCACGCGGAAGAACTGTTCGTTGGTGGGGCTGAGCAGGTCGCTGCCGGATACCAATTGCATCATTTGTCCATGGCCCGGAAGCGGGGCGTAGGTGCTGGTATTCTGCCACGGGCCGTTGAGCGACGCGGCATTTTCCAGAACATAACCGGTCGTTGACTCAGACCAACTGACCCAATAAGGCGCTCCCACCGGCACAATTAACACGCCTGGCGCATAAGAAGTCGGAGTGTTGGCCACGTTCACCGGATTGGCTTCGCCGATGAAGTTTTCACTGAAGCCGCTCGGCACGCCGCTGATCGAGATGCTCGAGAACACAACCGGTTGGTTCATGGCGCTGGCGCTGTTGGCCTCGGTGCCAAAATAAACCAGGAACGGCTCACCCGCGCTGGAATTCTCCTGGAAACAGGCGGACACGTCGGCAGGAAGAGTGAAGGTCCCCGTCGTCCCGTCAGGCACCTGCACATAGCCGTCGTTGGCATCCGTGAAGACCAGGGAATAAGTCCCCAGGAGCTTCGTGCTGGGCACCGCGAGATTCGTGGTGCCATTGAACGCCAAAGAGTTGGCGGTGGGTGGATTCTGGCCAGGCTCGTTGGTCTTATAGGCCAAACTCGCCTGCCCACCCGTGGCGGTGTTTTCAACTTCAAACACGATGTCATTCGTTGCAATCCAGTCCACGGCTTCAGCGGGATAGATGTAATTCGGAACCAGGAACATGAAGGCTTCGGTCCCGGAGGGGGCTACACCCGAAGGGAAGCCGGCGAGGGTGAACGAATAGCTCACCGGGTAGGTCGGAGCAAACGAGTTCTGTAGAGAGCCAACCCAGGACAGTCCGGAGGTGGAATTCACCATCACTTCGTTGTGATCAAAGAAGGTGTTGTTCTCCGTGAGGTTGAAGCAGTTCAGTCCCGGAATGGCTGGCGTCGGCGTTAACATCGTTGGCGGCGGCAGCGGGCAGCATGATGATAGCAAAACGACGTTATCTATCCAGAATTTGCCGGTCGCGCAACACCGCACATACTCGCAGTAACCCATCCATTTCCTCAAGATAAGGCAGTTGTCCGCAGTGATTCTGCCGGCAACGGCGAACGGGATCGGGATGGTCACCGTACGCCAGCCGGTGTCGGCATTCAGCGGGATGAGAAAGCTCCCCAGGTCAACAACGGTGTTTTCCGGGAACGTCGGGCTGGAGATTTGCAAATCCATTCCCTCGATCCATTCTCCCGGTGTGGCCATAAAGTTCTGGGGTGCGAGGGGCGGAAGACAGTCAGCCGGCCAATTGGTGCCCGTGTTGAACTGGTCGATCGTCAGCGTGGAGGTCGTGTCCCACCTCACGTCGAACTGGATGGCAATGTACTGGGCGAAATCAATGGTCGGACCATACCACGGGTTGCCTCCATCGTAGCAAATGAAGGCGGTGCAGAGATCGGCGCCTTTTTGCGGGTTGTTGCCGCAGCCGCAGTCACATTCGATGTACACCGAACCGCAATTGCCATTGTAGGGGTCGGCAACGCCCGATTCGTAAACCGGGGTGTCATAACCGTACCAGTCGCCGATGCCCGCGCTGCTGCAAAAGTTATCGAAAACCAGATACTGGGCTTGAGCTAAACTGGTCAGCAACAAAGCACTGGCGGCCAGGATTCCTTTCGCAATGTGTCTTTGGGTTTTCATATCGAGTTTCGTGATGATTAGGGCTTATGGAAACGACTCCAACATAAGTGGTTGATAAAATCAAGCTTGATTTCGTTAAGATTTCATAATCGTTGGCCAATCGGTGGTGGCGGGCTTCCCGAGGTTGGTTTGCCCGGCCAGGGGATCGAGTCTGCCGGCGGCCCTGCGCGTAAATGGAATTGCAACGGATCGGATAAATGGCGGACAGCGCTTCGCAGTTTGGAGGATCTTGCCTGTTTTTGTTCCTTTTCGCCGCTTGCAAACCTGAAATCATTGCCCCGTTCGGTTCGCGCCGTCACTCCCGCAGAGTTCAGAGCCTGCTTGCTCGCAGCAGTTGAGGCCCCGCAGCGGCGCAAGCTGCATCATGTGCTCTTATATTTTGCATAATCATTTGCAAAAGCGCTGGACGCGCCTAACTTTATGGGCATGGCAGAGTCCAAGAAGAAGCCGGTGCCAGGGAGTTTTCCCAACAGGACCCGTCCCCTCGATGCTCCCGCGGCCACGCCGCCCGAACCAGTCATCCTGAGCCGGGAGGAACTGGATCTGCTCTCGCCCCTCCAACTGGTCGATATGATCACGGCCAAATTGCCGCCGCGCCACCACGCCCTCATGGACATGGTCTATCTGCGCGACCGCATCGTGGAGGTGGAGGAAGTCAACGACCAGGCCCGCCAGACCATCGAGAAACAGGATGCCATCATCGAGAAACTCCGTTCGCCGGCCTTCCGGGTCGGCACCTTTCTCATGCCGCTGGAGCCGGACAAGGGACATGTTTGCGTGGGCGGGACGGATTACGTCTGCCGGCTGGATCCGCAGATGCCGCTGGCCAGCCTGCAAGTCGGCCAGCGCGTGCTCCTCAATGAAGCCTTCGCGGTCGTCCAGGGCCTGGGTTTCGACCGCAACGGCCCCATTGTGCGGATTGACGAGTTGCTTTCCAACGGACGCCTGCGCATTGGCCAGGAGTCGGGCCTGCTGAGTTCCGTGCTGCTGCGGTCTTCGCTGCTGGCCAAGGAGAAGCTCAAGGCGGGCATGGAAGTGCGTCTGGATGTCAACCAGCGCGTCGCCCTCGAAGTGATCGGCGTCGGCCGGCGCATCGAACGCGCCTTGGAAACGGTGACCGCCATCCCGTGGGAAGCCGTGGGCGGACAAGCAGACGCCGTGCAGGCCATCCGGGACACCATCGAATTGCCTTTCCTGCATCGGGAATTGTTCAAACGCTTTGAACACAACGTCCCCAAGGGCTTTCTGTTGCACGGCCCCCCCGGCTGCGGCAAGACCCTGCTCGGCAAAGCCACCGCCCACAATCTTCGCGAACAAATCCGCGCCCAAAGCGGCGTCGATCATCCCGAGTTCTTCCTGCACGTCAAAGGCCCGGAAATTCTCAACATGTGGGTCGGCGAATCCGAAAGGCAGGTGCGGGATTTGTTCGCCCAGTGCCGCGAACGGGCGGCGGAAGGGTCCCTGGCCTTTTTGTTTATTGACGAGGCGGAATCCATCTTGGGCACGCGGCGGGCGGGCCGTTACAGCAGCATTTTGAGCACGCTGGTCCCCATGTTCTGCTCGGAAATGGACGGGCTTGAGCCGCTGCAAAACGTCGTCGTGATCCTGGCCTCCAACCGGGCCGACCTGATTGATCCGGCCATCCTGCGCCCGGGGCGCATCGACCGGAAAATCAAGGTCAACCGGCCCACGCAGGAGGGGGCGCAGCGGATTTACGAGATTTACCTCAAGGAAAGCCTGCCCTTGGAAGAACCGAGGGAAGCTCTGGCCGCCGCCCTGGCCGAGGCGCATTATGCGCACACCCCGGAGAACCAATTTCTGGAAGTGACCTACCGCAGCGGCAAGAAGGATTTCCTCTATCGCGGCGACCTGGCCAGCGGAGCGATTATTGCCGCAGTGGTGGAGCGGGCCAAAAGCCTGGCCATCAAACGCTCCATCGAGACCAAATTGGACACGCACCTCTCCCGGGCCGACCTCCTCCTTGCCCTGCAAAAGGAATACGCGGAGAACGATTTGTTCCCTCCCACCGACATCACGGAAGACTGGCTCAAGCTGACTGATTTCGATCCTGACAACGTGATCCGTCTGGCGCCGATCCGGCCGCGCAAAAAAGACCTGCCCGGAACGGGGGTCGTCTGATCGCGCGGCCCGGTGCAACCATGAAGACCCAGGCGGATAACGAGGTGGCCGGCAGAGGCGTGCCGGCCCCGGACGGCGCCAAGGAGAAGATCCTCATCCTGTTCGGCACCGAGACGGAAATCGGCATTTCCCGCGACTCGGAAGAGAATGTCGATGTGGTGGCGGAGTCCATGGCCCTGGTGCGCAGCGCCACCAAATCCGGCGTGCTGATGCGCTGGGATTACGAGTGCGAAGATCCGCATGCCGATATGCGCGGCTTTCACGTCGAAGAATTGCGGCAGGACACCGACGAGGCTTCTTACTTCGCCCAGGACGCGGCGCGGGAATTGAGCTTTGTCGAAATCAAGAGCGATCTGGTCCTGGGCAACGGCGCCCGATACTACAACGATCATGCCCATCCGGAATACTGCACCCCGGAGTGCAGCACCCTGGACGAGTTGATCGCCCATGACCGCGCCGGTGAACGCATCCTGATGCGCTGCGCCCGCAAGCTCTCCGAGGAGCGCGGATGCACGATCCGCCTTTACAAAAACAACACCGATTTTCGCGGCCACAGCTACGGCTGCCATGAGAACTACCTCGTGCCCCGCTCTTTGTCCTGGGAAAGGCTGGCCGCCGGCATCCAGGCCTTCCTGGTCACGCGCCAGATCGTCGCCGGCGCGGGCAAATTCGCCATCGAGGAGGAGGATCGATTCGTTTCTTCCGGCTTCCAAATCTCGCAGCGCAGCGACTTTTTCAGCGAATTGCAAAGCGTCGATACCATGCAGCGCCGGCCCATTGTCAACACCCGCGACGAGCCGCACGCCAACCCCAATCTTTTCCGCCGTTTCCACGTCATCCTGGGTGACGCCAACATGTCGCCTTTTTCAACGCGGCTCAAGATCGGCACGACGGCGCTGGTGCTGGAGGCGCTGGCCCGGAACCCCAAACGCGTTTACCCCCTGTTGGCGGACCCGCTGCAGGCTCTGACGGCCATTTCCCGCGACCCCAAATTCCATTGGGAAGTCGCCTTGCAGAACGGCAAATGCTCCAACGCCCTGGCCTTGCAGCGCGAATACTGGCAGGCCGTCAACGACGTGTGCGACCTGACCGACCCGGCCAAGGCCTCCTTGGTGGCGGAGTGGGACAACGTGCTGCTGGACTTGGAGGCCGATCCGATGCGCTGCCGCGACCGCCTGGACTGGGTGGTGAAGCTGGCCTTGATCCAGGAATTCTGCCAGGCCCAGAATCTCAGCAGCACAGACCCTTGGCTGCAAAGCCTGGACTTGGAGTACCATCGGCTCGACCGCCAGGCCGGGCTTTACTACGCGCTCGAACAAGCCGGCTCCATCCGCGGCGTCCCGGACGAAGCGGCCGTTTTCCGCGCCATTTCCGACCCGCCCCGCACGACCCGCGCTTATATCCGCGGACGGTGCATCCAGAAGTTCTCCGCTTCCGTCGTCTCCGCCCAATGGGACCATATTACCCTCCAGGGCACCGGCGGACCGCTCAAAATCTCGCTCTTGGACGTTTTCACCGCTGACGAACTTGCCGGGTTCGCCAAAGTAGTTGATTCCGCAACCTGCCCGGACGACCTGAAATGCATAGCCGAGGATGCTTCCGCCAGCTTTTAGCCAGGCGCCGGCCGGGAAATTTTCACTCAAATGTGGGGAAATTTTTGCGCCGACGGCTCCTCGTCACCCTTGGACCGAATGCCGCTTTTTCTTCCGCAATTCATTGGAAGCGACATAATTCATTGAGTCACAATATGTTACCATCTTAGTTTGGTGATTCACTGCCGAACCTTGGCACCCATAATGCTATCCTAAAGTTGTATGAAGGAAAACGCTGAGAATTCGCCGGCAGACGGCGCCAGCCAGGACGCAGAGGTGTGCTCAAGCGAAACGCCGCGTATTGGAAGCGGCGTGGCGGCTTTGAAGCGGCCTTTGACCCGTGCTCGCCGGTCCCGGCCGGAGATAGCCGTTTTGGGCTGGAAGGAACGATTCTATCGGCTGGCGCTCCGCGAGAGCAAAGCCTGATTCCGCGCGTTCATTGTGGCGTTGGTGCGGAGTTGGGATCGTTGCGTTTTTCCATTTGTCCCCTTGGTTGGGTTTGATTCACTTCTGACGTGATTCGGTTCACTTCTGTTTTAAGGTGTCCAACAGTGTCCCGAAAATGGACAAGAAGGTTCTGTGCTTTAGGCTTTTAGAGCGCAGCGGTTCCGATGTTATTCTCTGGGCGTGTTCTTATGGCGGCAAAATAAAGAGCGAAGACCTGACGGAGGGCAGTTCATCCAGAGTTTCAAAACCTTCTGCTATGCCTTGCTGTGCGTCGCGTTGGTCGGGTTCTTCGTTTGGGTCTGGAGGACGCCTGGGCCGGGGAGCCGGCCTGTTCCAGCGCCTGTCGCAACTCCCGCCAAAGCTCCTGTAGCCGTCAGCGCTCCGGCGCCGCAGTTGAGTATTCCGGCTTTGGAATCTTCGGGCACGCGACCGGTCGAAACCATGCTGGAAGCGCAGATCGCGTTGGTGCGGTTGGGGATTTCCCCCGGCTCAATCGACGGCGTGGCCGGGCCTCAGACCCGTTCGGCCCTGATCGCCTTTCAGAAGAAGCAGGGCATCCCGCCCAGCGGAGAGCTGGATGCCAATACCAAGCCCTTGCTCCTGATTTCCTTGCCGGCGCTGACGGAGTACACGGTGACAGGGGAGGATTTGGCGCGCTTGCTGCCGGTTCCCAAAACCTGGCTCGGCAAATCCGAGCAACCGCGCCTGGACTTTGAGAACATTGTCGAACTGCTCGGCGAGAAGGCTTTCTCCCATCCGCAACTCATCCGCGCGCTCAATCCCAACGTCGATTGGGACCATCTGGCCGCCGGCACGCCGGTGACCATCCCCCAAGTCCAATACCCGCCGGTGACCGACCAAGCGGCGCTGGTAAGAATCTCATTGCAGGAATGCGTGCTGGAAGCGTTGGATTCCCAGAGCAATTTGCTGGTCCATTTCCCGTGCAGCATCGGGCGGCTGGCGGAGAAGCGGCCGGCCGGGCAATTGCACGTGGCCGTCATTGCGCTGGATCCCAACTACACTTTTGACCCGGCGGTCTTTCCGGAATCCCCCGAAGCGCAATCGTTGGGCCGGAAATTGATCATTCCGCCCGGGCCGAACAATCCCGTGGGGGTGGCGTGGATCGGGCTGGATCGCCCCGGCTACGGCATCCACGGAACGCCCGCGCCGGAGCAGGTGGGCCGCACCGAATCCCACGGCTGCTTCCGCCTGGCCAACTGGAACGCCGATTACCTGGCCAAGCTGGTCTGGATCGGGATGCCGGTGCTGGTTGAATGAGAGCCTTTGGGTTGTGCGCGCGGGGTGTTCCACTGTACACTGGGCCGATGATACAGAATGAATTCAAAGGAGTGACCGCGCTCGCCAAAGCCAACGTTTATTTCGAGGGCCGCGTCGTCAGCCACACCATTCTCTTTCCCGATCAAAGCAAAAAGACGCTGGGGCTGATTTATCCGGGCCAATTCCATTTCGGCACCGACAAAGCGGAGCGGATGGAGATTGTCGCCGGGCAATGCGCCGTGAAGCTGGACGGCCAGTCCGCTGTCAAGACCTATGGGGCAGGGGAGGTGTTTGAAGCTCCGGCCAAATCGGGCTTCGACATCAGCGTCAAGGCCGGCCTCTGCGAGTATATCTGCTCCTATCTGTGAGGCGCGCTACTGGCCCAGTTTTTTCGATTTTTCCGTCGCGGCCCGGACGGCGTTGATGAGGACGGCGCGGACTTTGCCCTTCTCCAATTCGTGCAGGCCTTCAATGGTGGTGCCGCCGGGGCTGGTCACCATGTCCTTCAACGCGCCCGGATGCTGGCCGGTTTCCAGCACCATTTTCGCGGCGCCATAGACGGTCTGCGCGGCCAGCCGGGTCGCCATCTCGCGCGGCAAGCCCGACGCCACGCCGCCGTCGCTGAGCGCTTCAATCATCAAATAGACGTAAGCGGGTCCGCTGCCGCTCAAGCCCGTCACGGCGTCCAGCAGAGATTCCTTGACCTGAAAGGCCAGGCCGACGGCGGAGAAGAGGCGTTGCGCCAGGGCGGTGTCCGCGGCGGTGGCGGCGCGGCCCAAGGCGTAAGCGGTGGCCGAGGCGCCGACCAGGGCGGGGGTGTTCGGCATGACGCGGATGACGCGCGCGCCCGCGTCCAAACCATTTTCCAGCCTGGCAATCGGCACGCCGGCGGCGATGGAGATGAGCAAATGCCGCGGGGTCACCGACGGGCGGATTTGCTCGAGCAACTCGCCGATGTGGGCCGGCTTGACGGCGAAGATAAGCACGTTGGCGAACCGGACCACGTCGCGATTGGAGGCGGTGGTTTTGGCGCCGGTCTCTTTGGCGAATGAACTTCGGGCGCCAAAGGCCGGGTCGCTGGCCCGAATCTGTCCAGGCCCGACCAGCCGGGCCTTGGCGAAGCCTTTGGCCAGGGCGGTCGCCATTTTGCCCGCGCCGAGAAATCCGATGGTAAGTTTTGCTGCCATGCAAGGGTTTCTAGCAGTTCAAGGCCCGGTGCGAAAGGGATTTGTTAAGGAATCACTTCGACTGACTGCTACTGGGTGCTACCCGGTGCGATATGGCTGGACGGGGGTTGGACTCGGATCCTTGGCGGACGCGCAGCAGCGCGTCCCTACCGGTGCGATATGGCAGGATGGGGGATGACTCGGATCCCAGGAATGGGTGATGTTCGTTAAGTAGCGCAAGCACAAGGGGTTGCATGAACGGAGTTTGGGTTCGTTTGGCAAAATAAAGGACAAGGCTGAATGCTGAAGGCTAAAGGCTGAAGTGCAACAAGGCCAACACGGCGGGCGGGGACATCCTGCAGGGCAAGGCTGAAGGCTGAAGGCTAAAGGCTGAAGTTGAACAAGGCCAATACGCCGGTCGGGGAACGGCGCTTTGGACAAGCGGGAGCGTGGCGCGTTCCAGTGAAGACACGTCTTCATGGAGGCATTATGGCACAAGGGGTGGAATTTCCACAGTCCACGGTGTGCATAAAATGTTTTCCGCAAAACCCGCGTAAACATTGATGAAAACGGGTGTTGGCGGCCGACTTGTCAAGTATGTATTCTTGACAGAAGGCATTCCGGCAGCTTACGGCAACAGCACGACGCGATAAAATTGTTGCGTGTTGATGCCGATTGGCTGGGAATTGGTCATGGTGGAATTGGTGGCAGTGATGGTGCCGCCAAGATTAGTCCAGTTGGCCGTAACCAAGCTGGCCGTAGCTTGGATTTGATAAGTTTGGTTTGAGACCGCGCTCCATCTGAACGTAAAAGAGCCGCCGGATTGCTGGGCTGTTTGAATTACGGGCAGCGCAAGAATTCCACTGAAGAGCACGACGCGGTAAAACTGTTGCGCATTGGCGCCGATGGGTTCGGAAACCGTCATTGTGGAATTAGTTGCTATGATCGTGTTGCCTACATTAGTCCAGTTCGGGGGAGCCAAATTAGTTGTGGACTGGATTTGATACGGTTCGCCGGTCGTCGCACTCCAAGTTAAGTTTAATGAGCCGTGGCATTGCCACACGGTCTGGATGAAGGGCAGCGCAATCACGTTGAGCGTCCCACTGACGAGGTTGGTTTGGTAATTGTCCAACCGGTTTCCCGGATCCACCAGGCTTGGGACAATAGGATACGTGCCCACTGGGCTGCTGCTGGTCGCGCTGCAACCGTAAACCGCCGTGATGTTGTCCCCGTTCGTTAAACCAGTAATCGTGCCGCTAAAGACCGGGTTGGTCTGGCCATAAGCCCGACTTGCATTGGCCGCCGTCACGGTCAACGAGGCGGGTAATACGACCATGCTGACACTGTCAGTTACGCAGTTATAGTCCACCGTGTCGGTTGGGGTGAAGATGACGGTAAGCGTATTGGTGCCGGCGTTGAGCACCGTGCCGTTTGTCGGGGTGCAGGCGAAGCTGCCGGGCACGTTCACCGTGGCGTCCAACTGGTTGGATCCCAGAGCCGTGCCGTAAATGATGGGCGCAGGATTGGTCCACGTAATGATCGGAATCGCCCGGGTCACAGTCAGCGTGGTGCTGGTATTGGTTGCGGGATTTAACAAGGCATCGCCAGGATAAAAGTAAGTGATGGGGTATGGGTTTGCGCTCGCAGGGATGGTGCTGGAGTGATAACTGAAAGAAAAGTCGCCGGTCGGATCGGTGATGGCAGTTGTCTGCGCGTTGCCATTGATTGTGACGGTAATCGTCTCCCCGCTGGCCGGATAAGTCGGTCCTGTGCTGATCACTTTGCCGGCCAGAGTTATGGAGGTGGTACCGCAGGTGATGGACTGGCTGGGCGTCAAGCTCGAAAAGAGAGCGGATGGCTGTGGCTGAAAGGCGATATAGCTCGGGGAATTCAACCCGGTGGCAAAAGTGCTCTGCGTTCCGCCCGATGTGAATTCATAAATGTCGCCGCTGCCGGCATCCGCCTCAAACAGAACGCCCGCACTGTTAAAGGCCAGTCCTGAAGGATTAGCCAACCCGGAGGCGAAGGTGGTTTGCACTCCACCCGGCGTGAATTTATAGATGTTGCCGCTGCCGTAATCCGATACAAACAGAACGCCCGCATCGTTGAAGGCCAGTCCTGCGGGCTTATTCAACCCCGAGGCAAAGGTGCCTTTCACTCCGTTCGTGAACGCATAGATAATGCCGCTGCCATAATCCGATACAAACAGAACGCCCGCGCTGTTAAAGGCCGCTCCCATGGGATGACTTAACCCGGTGGCAAAAGTGCTCTGCGTTCCGTCCGATGTGAATTCATAAATGTTCCCGCTGCCAAAACCCGATACAAACAGAACGCCCGCGCTGTTAAAGGCCGCTCCCATAAGAATGCCCAACCCGCTGGCAAAAGTGCTCTGCGTTCCGCCCGATGTGAATTCATAAATGTTGCCGCCGCCGCCGGCATCCGCCTCAAACAGAATGCCCGCGCTGTTAAAGACCAGCCCTGCGGGCTTATTCAAACCGGAAGCGAAGGTGGTTTGCATTCCGCCTGGCGTGAATTCATAGATGTTGCCGCTGCCAAAATCCGCCTCAAACAGAATCTGCCCCAGATTGACCGTCAGCGTGGTGTTAGTATTGAGTGCGGGGTTTAATAAAGCATCGCCAGGATAAAAATAAGTGATGGTGTAGGCGGCGGCGCGTGCGGGTATGGCATGTGGATTATAGTTAAATGAAAAATCGCCGGTCGAGTCGTGGATGGCGGTTGTCTGCGCGTTTCCATTGATCATGACGATTATCGGCTCCCCTCTGGCCGGATACATTGGTCCCGCAGCGCTCACCTTGCCTGCCAGAGTTATGGCGGTTGCGCCGCAGGTGATGGACTGGCTGGCGGTCAAACCGGAGAAGCTGGGGACGGACAATCCTCCCCCCCCGTTCGCCACGCTCACCACCAGATTCACATTCCCACCGCTGACCTGAATTGAAGCCGTATCGGCACCCGCCAAACCGTTGCCTGTAGGGGGGATCAGGTAACACCCGGAATTGGTGACACTCCCGTTTGCTTGTTGGATCAGCAGATAAGTTCCAGCGCCCAATGGCGTGCCTGATGCGTTGTTCACTGTGAAAACGGTGCCATTCAGTGACAACGTGCCTTGGGAAATATAAAGAGATGGGTGGGTGGTATCGCCGTTAAAGGCCGTAGGCGTGAAGGTCAATGAAACCAATTGCGATCCCAGGTTGACGGTGCCACCGGCTGCGCCATTGATTGCGGCTGCGTTGGAACCAATTGTTGTGCCGGTGCCATATGCGCTCAACGTGGTGTTGTCGCTCAAACCATAAAAAGCAATGGCCGACACATCGAAAGTCGCCCCGGCAGAGATGGAAATCGCCGATGAGTTGTTGATGGAACCGGCACTGCCCAGGGCCAACGTGCCGGCGCTAATGGTCGTATCGCCGGTATAAGTATTGGAGCCGCTCAAAGTCAACACGCCGGAAGCGGTCTTGGTCATTGCCCCGGGACCGGCCAGACTTGCGCTTACCGTCCCGCTCTCGCTCTCATAGTAGAAGCCGGTCAATATGCCATTTTGAATTGTGCTGTTAGAGATCGTCACCGCCCCCACCGTCTGGCTGGTCCCGCCAAGGTCCAAAACGCCGCCGCTCACCGTCAAAGAGCCGGCTCTGGCTCCCAAGGTTCCAATGTTGCTTATCTGTAGTGTGCCGGAATTGACGGTCGTGCCACCGCCATAGGTATTGGGCCCGCTTAAGGTCAGAGTCCCAGAACCGCTTTGGGCCAGAGCGCCTGCTCCGGACATAACTCCCAACAAGGTCTGTGCGGCGGAGCTCTTGTAGTTGAAGGTTCCGCTGTTTTCAATGTTGCCCGCATAATTGCTACTGCCCAACGAGCCCTCTCCACCGATGGTTAACGTGCTGTCGGAGCCGATCATGGTCGTGCCGGTGTAGGTGTTGGCCCCCTTTAAGGTCAGCGTACCAAAACCGCTATCGGCCAACCCGCATGTCCCTGCGATGCTGCAGCGGATGGACGTTGTGCCGGCAGGAACGCTGATGGATGCGGGGCCATTCAAAGTAAGCGTGTCGCTGCCGGCGATAACATAACCAGCCGTATCGAACGTGAGTCCATCGGCGGTCACATTGTCTCCCAACGTCACAGTTCCACTCGATCCAGAAAAGACTGCATAATAACCACCGGAGGACCAGGCAACATCCTCCGCTCCGCTGACCCACCAGTTGGTTGTGGAATTATTCCAATGCCCGTCGCCACCGCTTCCCGGGGAGGCGTTTTCGAGGCCGGGGTCCCAATATAATTGCACAGCGCCACCACATTGCGCACAGGGAACGGTTGGAATGCCATCATAGGTAGTTCCCCAACCTGTACTTCCGTTGACATACAAAACGAAGGATAAAGGAGTGTCGTAAAATATATTGCCTCCATCGGATGGTTCATTCCCTTCAAAACACACGTTGGCGAGGCTCATACACAACGAGAGCCCCCCAAATGCATATTCGCCGATGTTGATGACGCTGCCGGGAATCGTGAGGCTGGTCAGGCTGGTGCATTGATAGAACGCGTAGTCCCCGATATTGGTAACGCTGTCCGTGAATGTGACATTGGTCAGCATGTAGGCGCCGTAGAACGAATAATTGCCGATACAGGTGACGCTGTTGGGAATCGTGTAACTTCCGAGTATGTCTGCTTCAGGAAATTCAACGAGCGTGGTTTGGCTCTTATCGAACAAGACTCCATTCACACTGCAATAAAACAAATTATTTGTAGCCACCGTTATCGCTGTTAGGTCTTGGCAATTTACGAACGCAGCTTCCCCGATGTTGGTGACGCTGCCGGGTATCGTGAGGTTGCGCAGGCTGAGGCAGTTTTCGAACGCCCAGCCTCCGATGCTGGTGACGCTGTTGGGGATCGTGAAGCTGGTCAAACTCCAGCAGCCTTCGAACGTGCCTTCTCCGATGCTGGTCACGCGGTCGGGGATCGTGAGGCTGCGCAGACTGAGGCAGCCTTCGAACGCCCACTCGCCGATGTTGGTGACGCTGTTGGGGATCATAATGCTGGTCAGGTTGCCGCAGAACAAGAACGCATAATCCCCGATGGTGGTGACGCTATCGGGTATCGTGAGGTTGCGCAGGCTGAGGCAGTTTTCGAACGCCCCGTCTCCGATATTGGTGACGTTGGTGCCGAGCGTGACGCTGGTCAGGTTGGTGCAATTCACGAACGCATCTTCCCCGATGTTGGTGACGCTGTTGCCTATCGTTACGCTGGTCAGACTGAGGCAGTATTCGAACGCCCAGCGTCCGATGCTTGTGACGCTGTCGGGTATCGTGAGGCTGGTCAGGCTGGTGCAGTATTCGAACGCCCCGTCTCCGATGCTGGTGACGCTGTCGGGTATCGTGACGTTGGTCAGGCTGGCGCAGAAACCGAACGCTGAGGCTCCGATGTTCGTGACGCTGTCGGGTATCGTGACGCTGTTCAGGTTGGTGCATTCATAGAACGCCGACTCAATGCTGATAACAGAATAATTATTGGTGGCAAAACCATCTATAACAACAATCATAGATGGTATTGCAACATCGCCTCCTGGGCCATCATAGCCATTTATTTCGGCTGTTTCTCCATCGGCCGAATACCACTCGAACCCATTGTAATCACCCCATGACTGAGCGCTTGCAGACCCTGCAAGCATGATAGAGAGCGCCACGAGGATGGACGCGACGAGCCTTTTTGAACGACGTGCGATATTCATAATGGATTTTGTTGCAAATTCATAAAGCATGAAACGCCGCCCTGCCGTCTGTGCGATTCAAAGGGGGCAAACAACATCCTGCGCCCTTGCTTTCGGGCCTTGCACTGTTGCCCTGTTGTTTGCGTCCAGATTATTCGTCGACAGCCAGAAAACTATGATAAGGCCGTTTTCGCAGTCTTGCTCTGCACCATTTTGATTTCGATAACGACAACTTAAACAGGATTCTGTGTAAATAAGCAAGCTTAAAACAGGAAGATCAGCGAGTTTGAGCCGACACATTGTCATAATCGTTGTCAATCAGGTGCTTACGGAAATCCGTTGTTTTGACATGTTCGGGCCTCATCGTGATGTCGCGGTCGCGATTTTGCCAGCGCAGAGAAATCCGATGGTAAGGTTTGCTGGCATGCAAGGGCGCCCTTACAGGGCTCTGGAGAATTGGGGGGGCCGAGCCACTCGGCCCTTCAGGCCGGGCTATCATGTGACGGGCCTTCGGCCCTGTTCGTTTTGCGCCATGTCGCATGTTCCCTCTTGCGCGAGGCGGTGTGGGGGAGCGAGATCAAAAGTTCAGGGTTCGACGGAGTCTCACCCCACCGTGAGGGGCAAGGCGGAAGGCGGAGGGCTGAATGCAGAATTCCGAATCCGTTTCCGGCTGTTTTTTCACTTCATCATTCATACTTCTGACTTCATCTTTGATTGCGGCTCGACGGAGTCTCGCCCCACCGCGTCGCCTGTCCCCGCATGAGGGGAAAGGGGGAGATCAGGGTTCGACGGAGTCTCACCCCACCGTTGAGGGGAAAGGGAGAGGGGAATCGAAACGGGAAGGGTTCCCTTCGTGAGCCAGCCGTGAGGCTGAACGGGCCGGTTGGCTTGGGTGCTTGAATGGGTTCAGCCTGGCAAATCTTTGCCGGTTGTGGTGACGGTCAGTTTGCCGTGCTTTACGCCCTTGGCGGCGACAAGCTCATCGGCAATTTTTTTGACGATGGCCGCTTTGCCGCGCACCAATAACACTTCCAGGCAGTTGTGATGGTCCAAATGCACATGGACCGTGGAAAGAATCACGTGGTGATGATCGTGCTGGATGTCCGTGAGGGTGGCTTGAAGGTGGGGTTTGTGGTGGTCATAGACCAGCGTGATGGTGCCGCAGATTTCCTCGTTGCCAAACTTTTGGCGGTGCTCGATGAGGCGGTCGCGAATCATGTCGGCGATGGCTTGGGAGCGGTTGTCGTAGCCTTTGTCGCCCGACATTTCGTCCAGTTGCCGCAGCAGCGAGGGCGGCAGGGACATGCTGAAACGGCTGACGGTTTCTTTTTTCATGGCAAATCGGTGGCATCGTAGGGCAATGGCTCGTTTTGTCAAAGAGGGAATGTTGTCAGGCCGGGGAGAGGGCAGGGCTGATTCATTCTTGCTCGTAAAACAAGCAGTTTTGGTCTGTGCGGACGTGTCCGCGCCTTCCAAAGGTAGGATGAAGATCGGGGGCTCGCGGCGCTCGCCCGTCCCGCTTTTGGGGAAAACCTCAGCCTCCTCACGTCGGCTCCTACAAGACCTATGCGCCCCAGGGAGAGGCGCAAAACCGGGGCTTGACGTGAAGATGGAGGAAATGTTACGTTCATGGGGATTGGTGTTACCAGCGCCAGCACTGTTACGAAATATAAACATGGTGTTAGCCGTAAAATGGCTCGGCGGGAGCCTCGCCCTACCACCGCCCCGGTAGGGCGACGCTCCTGCGGAGCCTGCATGTCCACGTAATCGCGGCTACAGTTTTTGTTGAAATGCTATAAAGAGTATCGAATGGCTTTAATGAGAGTTTCAGATGAACTGACAGGCGGCAGGGCCGGTTTTCGCGGCGCGGTTGCGGCGGCGCGGAACGGGACCAAGGGGCGGATTGTCTCTTTGTATGCGCTGCTCCTGGCCTTGAATATCGGGGCGTGGGTTTGGGCGGTGCTGGCTTTGAAGCAGTACCCGGTTTTGCTGGGAACGGCCTTTCTGGCTTACACCTTTGGCCTGCGCCACGCGGTGGACGCCGATCACATTGCGGCGATTGACAACGTGACCCGCAAGCTGATGCAGGAGGGAAAACGGCCGGTGGCGGTCGGCTTCTTTTTTTCGCTGGGCCATTCGACCGTCGTTTTCGCCTTGTCGGTTGTGATCGCCCTGACTTCCGTGGCCATCAGGAAGCGTTTCGGCTCCTTTGAGGCCCTGGGGGGCATTATCGGGACCTCCATTTCCGCGTTTTTCCTGCTGGCCATCGCCATGGCCAACAGCATCATCTTCGTTTCGGTTTATCGCGCGTTTCGGCGCGTCAAGGGCGGCGGCCAATTTGCGGATGAGGACCTGAACCTGATGCCGGGCCAACGCGGATTGTTCGGGCGCATTTTTCGGAAACTATTCCGCTTGCTGGAGCACAGTTGGCAGATGTTTCCGGTGGGCTTTCTTTTCGGCCTTGGATTCGACACGGCAACGGAAGTCGGGCTGCTGGGCATATCGGCGGCGGAAGCGGCCAAGGGACTACCCATTTGGTCGATCCTGGTCTTTCCGGCCCTTTTCACGGCCGGCATGGCGTTGGTTGACTCGACCGATGGCATTCTGATGCTGGCCGCCTATGGCTGGGCCTTCGTCAAACCCATCCGCAAGCTTTATTACAACATGACCATCACGCTGGTTTCCGTTGTGGTGGCATTGCTGGTGTGCGGGATCGAGGTGCTGGGGCTGATCGGCGATCACCTCAAGATTCACGGCGCTGTTTGGGACCTCATTGGTTCGCTGAACAACAATTTCGGTGTCGTCGGTTTCGCCATCATTGGGGTCTTTGTGGCGAGTTGGGCCGTTTCGATCCTCATCTACCGCCTCAATGGTTATGATCGAATTGAAGTGACCAGCGGTCCCGCCGGCTAGTGAATCGCGGGGCGCATCTCAAATTCTTGGGAGAACAGCGACAAAGCGGGACTTTCGTCGCCTATTCCCGCATGAGCGGAAAGGGAGAAATCAGGGCTCGACGGAGTCTCGCCCCACCGCGTCGTGCATGAGGGGAAAGGGAGGGGGGAATCGAAAAAGGGCCTCCTCCCCATGAACCTCCCATCGAAAAAGCAGCCTCCTCTCCCCAGCCCTCTCCTCCACAAGTGTGTGGAGGAGAGGGAGATAGCCGAAATCTGCAAAGAGCTGAGATGCTCCCTGAATCGCACGCTGTCCCGCTTTGGCCTTTCCCTCAAGGAGACGGGGCGTTATGCTGCGGGGGATTGTCGGTGAAGTCATGGACTGCGCGCACATCAGAAATTTCAGCATCATCGCCCATATCGATCATGGGAAGACGACGCTTTCGGACCGGTTGCTGCATCGCACGGGCACGGTCGCGGCCCGCGAAATGGAGGATCAGTTGCTCGATTCCATGGACCTGGAGAAGGAGCGGGGGATCACGATCAAGGCGCATCCGGTGACGATGAGTTATACGGCGAAAAACGGCGAGGTGTATGAGTTGAATTTGATCGATACGCCAGGGCACGTGGATTTCACGTACGAGGTGTCGCGCAGCTTGAGCGCGTGCGAGGGGGCATTGTTGATCATCGACGCGGCGCAAGGGGTAGAGGCGCAAACGGTGGCCAATGTGCATCTGGCCACCAAACAGAACCTGACCATCGTGCCCATCATCAACAAGATCGATCTGCCGCACGCCGACGTGGCGCTGACCAAGACGCAGATGGAGGACATCCTGGCCATTCCGGCGGACACGGCCCTGCTGGTGAGCGCCAAGGAGGGGATCGGGATCGAGGAGGTGCTGGAGGCCATTGTGCAGCGGATTCCGCCGCCGAAACCGGGCGGGGCGGCGACGTTGCAGGCGCTGGGGTTCGATTCTTATTTTGACACTTACAAGGGGGTGGTGACGCACGTGCGGGTGTTCAGCGGCGAGTTGCGGGCCGGGATGCACGTGCAATTGCTGCATTCGGGCAAGGCGGTGGAGGTCAAGGAAGTGGGGAGCTTCAACCCGAAGCCATACGTGCGGGAGCGGCTGGAGACGGGCGAGACGGGCTACATGACGGCCAACATCAAAAGCCCGCGGGACGTGAAGATGGGCGACACGATCACGGACGCCAAGCGGCCGGCGCCGGTGCTGGCGGGATTCAAGGAGGTGCATCCGATGGTGTTCAGCGGTTTGTATCCGATCAACACGGCGGATTACGAGCATCTGAAGATCAACCTGGACAAGCTGCAGTTGAACGATTCGGCGTTTGTCTTCCAGCCGGAAAGTTCGGTGGCGCTGGGATTTGGGTTCCGGTGCGGATTCCTGGGGTTGCTGCATTTGGAGATTGTGCAGGAACGGTTGCGGCGGGAATACAACATGGACATCATCGCGACCTATCCGAGCGTGGTTTATCATGTGGTGATGACGGATGGGACGGTGAAGAGCATCGACAACCCGGCGTTTCTGCCGGAACTGACTTACATCGAGCGGATCGAGGAGCCGATGGTGTTTGCCTTTGTCATCAGCCCCAACGAGTGCATAGGCGACCTGATGTCGCTGCTGGCGGAGAAGCGGGGGGTGATCGACCACACCGAGACGCTGGACACGCGCCGGGTGATATTGACCAGCACGCTGCCGCTGGGGGAGATTTTGATTGACTTCCACGACCGGATCAAGAGCATCACACGCGGGTTCGGGTCGATGGATTACGAACACGCGGGTTACCAGGCGTCGGACATGGTGAAGCTGGACATGCTGGTCAACGGGGAGTCGGTGGACGCGTTTTCGTGCATCGTGCATCGGTCCAAGGCGGAGGCGCGGGGACGGACGCTGGCGGCGAAGCTCAAGGAAGTCATCCCGCGCCAGCAATACCAGGTGGCCATCCAGGCGGCCATCGGCGGGAGAATCATCGCGCGCGAGACGGTGAGCGCGCTGCGCAAGGACGTGACGGCCAAATGTTACGGCGGGGACATCACGCGCAAACGCAAATTGCTGGAGAAACAGAAGGAAGGCAAAAAGCGGATGAAGTCCTTCGGGTCGGTCAACATCCCGCAGGAAGCGTTCATCGAGGTGCTCAAAGCTTGAGTCAATTATGAGATTACAATGGTTTCTATCCGGCACGGTCCGGCAAGCGACGGACCTGTGCAAGCACGTGCGGCGATTGCTGCGAGCGCAGCGCGACGTGATGCCGCCGCAGGCGGTGGAGGCGGTCAACGCGGCCTTGAAGCAGACGCGGGCGGCGTTGCGGGACGAAGCGGAGGACGCGGCGTTGAACAAGCAAATGGCCCAGTTGGAGGAGGCGTCGCGGAAATGGATCAAGCCGTATCCAAATGCCGAATGGCGCGAGAACATCGAGGTTTTCCTGGTGGCGATCGTGGTGGCGATGGCGATTCGGACGTTTTTTCTGCAACCGTTCAAGATTCCCACCGGGTCGATGGAGCCGACGTTGTTCGGGATCGAATGCACCGACTTGCGCGATCAGCCGTTCCAAATGCCCAATCCGCTGGCCCGGTTCTGGGACGTGATTTACAGCGGGACGATTTATCACGAGATCATCGCGCCGGAGGGCGGCGAGGTGGTGCGCGTCGGGCGGCTGGAGCATGTGCTGGGCTTCATCAACCGGCAAACGATGTGGGTGCAGTACCGCGGGCGGGAGAGGGAGGCGCCGTACACGATTTGGTGCGGGCCGGACGATCATTTTGAGATGAGGACGGGCTTGACCCGGCGGTCGGTGTTCAACAAAGGCGAACCGATCGTGCGATTTAAGGAAGTGGCCGGCGACCATCTGTTTGTGGATCGATTGACCTATAACTTCCGGCGGCCGCGGCGGGGGGACATTGTCGTGTTCAAGACCAAGGGCATCGCCGGCATCCGGGACCAAGACCAGTTTTACATCAAACGCCTGGTGGGCCTGCCGGGGGAAACGGTGTCCATCGGCCTCGACCAACATGCGCGGATCAACGGACAACGGCTCGATGCTTCGACGCCGCATTTCGAGAACGTGTATGGTTTCGATCCGAAAGCGCCGCCGCAGGAGGGCAAATACGGCCAATACAACGGCCATGTGCTGCAAGACCGGCCAGACAGCCAGTTGCGGACGCCGGCCGACACGATTGAGGTGCCGTCCCGGAGTTACCTGGTGTTTGGCGACAACACGCTGAACAGCCTGGATTCGCGCTACTGGGGGAAGTTGCCGGAGGAAAACGTGATCGGGAAATCGTGGTTTGTCTATTGGCCCATCTCCGGCCGATTCGGCTGGGGGCAGCAATGAATTGCGCAAAAGCGGCAAAGGTTGCATTGTGAGACGGAATTAGCCAGTCGCCATGCCGGTTGAATTCAAAGATTATTACAAGGTGCTGGGTGTGCCGCGCACGGCCAGCGGCGACGACATCCGCAAGGCCTTCCGCAAACTGGCCCGCACCTATCATCCCGACGTGGCCAAGGACAAAAAGGGGGCCGAGGAAAAATTCAAGGAGATCAACGAGGCCTACGAGGTGCTGGGCGACCCGGACAACCGCAAGAAGTACGACCAACTGGGGGCGGATTGGAAGACGGGAGGCGCCCGGCCCGGACCGGGCGGGCAGGCGTACCGGACACATTCCTGGCGGACGGGGGAGCCGGGAGGGGAAGCGTTCGAGTTTGGCGGCACGGGGTTCAGCGATTTCTTCGAGCAGTTTTTTGGCGGCAGGCGGGGCGGTTTTGCGGAAGCGGAGACGGAGAAGGGGCAGGACGTGGAGGCGATCCTGATGGTGACGCTGGAAGAGGCGATGAAAGGGGCGGTGCGTCCCATCACGCTGCGGCGCAACACGGTCTGCCCGGAGTGCCACGGGTCGGGGGCGACGGGAAGGCAGGTGTGCCCGCACTGCTTTGGCACGGGACAGGTGAACAAGACGGAGAATTACAAGGTGAAGATTCCGGCGGGGGTGCGGGACGGGCAGCGGTTGCGCTTGACAGGGCAGGGCGAACCGGGGGTGGGCGGGGGGCCGCGCGGCGATTTGTATCTGCGGGTGCGCATGGCCAGCCATCCGGACTATCGCGTCGAGGGCGGCGACCTGTATTACGACCTGGACCTTGCGCCGTGGGAAGCGGCCCTGGGGGCCAAGGTGTCGGTGCCGCTGTTGAGCGGATCGCTCAGCATCAAGATTCCGCCGGGCACACAGAACGGCCAGCGATTGCGCATCAAAGGGCGGGGGCTGCCGGGGCACGGGGGCGAGCCGGGTGATTTGTATGTGGTGGCGCGCCTTCAAATGCCCAAAGAGACGAGCGAGGCGGAGAAAGCCTTGTGGGAGCAGTTGGCCCGGCAATCCCATTTTAATCCCCGGTCTTGAGAGCCGGGGCGATTGAGAGTTGACTCGGCGCCGGACCCGTCCCTGGCGCGTTCTCAGGCGACTCGCATCAGCCTTGATGAACTGATTCTCCGCGCATCAATCGCTCCGTTCATAACCTTCCGGCAGGCGGTCGTAATCCGGAGGCTCGACATCGGGCACTTCCTTGAGCGCGTCCAGAAACTTCTCCCGGCTGGCACGTTTGGCGCGCAAGGCGATATAGCTTTCGCTGCTCCAGACACCGACGGCTTGAGTCACCGCGAGGCTGATGATCTGCTCCAGCGGGATGTGCTCGCGCGCCGCCAGTTCCTGCGCCTGTTTGAGCACCGGCTCCGGGATTTGGGCTTCAACGTATAGCGCACATTGGCGGCGACGGCGAGTTCCAGGCTGTGCCGATTTGTGACGGCATTTGTTTTTCAGCTTGAACTGGCGGGCAAGAAGTTTACTTTTCTTTAGTGGCTCAACCGCGGAAAAGGAAGAAAGCAGCGCTGGTGCTCGGAATTGGTCTTGACTCCGACGGGCACAAGCGCCTCACCACCGGCCCCAACTTCGCCCTGGTCGGCGGCACGCAGGAAACGCACGAGGCCATGACGGAAAAGGCCATCAAGATCAACGAGAAGCTGGCGGCGCGGGGCAAGAAGCTGGAAGAGGTCAGCAAAGACGAGTTCGACGACATCGCGCAATCGGTCGGTTTGCAGCGCCGCAGGGAAAAGAAGAACGAGAACGAGTGACGCGCCTTGAACCCCCGACCCGCACTCAGTCCCCAGGCCAAAGCCGGCGCGCCGACGCATGTGGCCATCATCATGGACGGCAACGGGCGCTGGGCCAAGCGGCGGCATTTGCCGCGGGTGGAGGGGCACCGGCACGGGGTTGAGTCCGTGCGGGCGGTGGTGCGGGCGGCGGGGGAGGCGGGAGTCAAGTATTTGACGCTTTACGCGTTTTCGGTGGAGAACTGGAGCCGGCCCAAGGACGAGGTGGACACGCTGATGCGCTACCTGGCCAGGTTTCTCAAGCAGGAAATCGGCGAACTGAACAGGAACAACGTGCGGCTGGACGCCATCGGGCAGATTTACCGGCTGCCGGAATTTGTGCAGGAGCAGTTGAAAAGAACCAAGGCGGCCCTGGCGAAGAACAACGGGTTGACCTTGATCCTGGCCTTGAGCTACGGCGGGCGGACGGAGTTGGTGGAGGCGGTGCGGAGCATCGGCCAGAAGATCAAGGACGGCGAGCTGGAGCCGGCCGAGATCAACGAGGCCCTGATTTCGGAGAACCTCTACACGCGGCATTACCCCGATCCGGACCTGCTCATCCGCACCAGCGGCGAGATGCGGATCAGCAACTTTTTGCTGTGGCAGATTTCCTATTCGGAGCTGGTGGTCACGCCCACGCTGTGGCCGGATTTTCGCAAGGCCCAGTTTTTTGAGGCGCTGGAGGAGTACACCTGCCGGCATCGCCGTTTCGGCCTGGTTTCGGAATGAAGCTGGACAGTTTTGGGTTGTCCGTTAATTTCCTCTTCCAATGTCCGAGCCAGCCCAAGTTCCGGTTGCGCCGCCGTCCAAGGGGGCTGCTTTCCTGCGGCGATTGCTCAGTTTCACCGTGCTGTGGGGCGTCGTGCTGGGCTGTTTGTTTTGGGGGAACAGGACGGTGTCGGATTACGTGTTTTTGATCATCCTGGTGTTTCTGGCGGCAGCGGGCTTGCAGGAATTCTACGGGATGGTCAGGAAGCTGGGGCACGCCTGCTACGCCAGGGAGGGCATATTGGGAGGGGTGCTGCTTCTGGGGGCCACGTTCTGTTATGTCTCCGGCCGGCTCGGGTCGGCCGCGCCGCCGTCGCGGGTCAACGACTTTGAGACGAGCTTTTTCATTTTGTTCGTTTTGGGATTGTGCATCCGGCAATTTGTGTCGCGCCACACCACGACGGGGATCATCGCCATTGCCACCACGCTGCTGGGCCTGATGTATGTGCCGTGGCTGTTGAACTTCATTCAAAAGATCAACTTCTTCGGCCGGCCGGCGGATGGGCATTATGCCGTGGAAGGCCATTACTACGTGCTCTACTTCGTGGTGGTGACCAAGCTGGCCGATTGCGGCGCTTACGGGGTGGGAACGCTCATCGGCAGACACAAGATGATCCCGCGGATCAGTCCGGGGAAGACCTGGGAGGGCTTTTGCGGGGCGGTTGTCCTCTCCACCGCGGCCAGCGTCATCTTTGCCCGGGTGGCCGGCGGACACCTCAGCGGCATGACGCCGTGGCACGCGGTCGTTTTAGGGGGCGTGTTGAGCATCGGCGCGGTGGTGGGGGATCTGATTGAATCGCTCTTCAAACGGGAAGCGGGGCTGAAGGATTCGGGGCGGCTTTTTCCGGGCATCGGCGGCATTCTCGACTTGCTGGACAGTTTGCTGTTCAATGCGCCGTTGATGTATTTGTATTTGCGCCACGTGCTGACGCCATGAGAGGATGGGCTCTTTGGAACCAGCGCAGGCGCGTCCTTGTATGAGAAATGTTGTTCTCCTTGGCTCGACGGGCTCGATCGGCGCCAGCACCGTCAAGGTGGCGGAGGACTTGCCGGACCGGATCCGGCTGCTGGGTTTGGCGGCGGGCAACAACGCCGAGCTTCTTCTCAAGCAAACGCTGCGGCACCGGCCGGAGGCCATCTCCATTTGCGACCCCGCCAAGGCGCGGCCCATGCAGGAGGCATTGGGCGTTTCAACCAAGGTTTTTTCCGGTTCGGAGGGACTGCTCAAGCTGGCCACGCTGCCGGGGGCGGACATTGTGTTGATTGCGATTGTCGGCACGGCGGGGTTGCAGCCGGCGCTGGCGGCCATTCGCGCCGGCAAAGACATTGCCGTGGCATCCAAGGAAATCCTGGTCATGGCGGGAGAGATCGTGATGCGCGAGGCGCGGAAGAACGGCGTCCGCGTGCTGGCGGTGGACAGCGAGCATTCGGCCATCTTTCAGTGCCTGGACGGCAAGCCGGCGGAGTCGGTGCGGGCGCTGTGGCTGACGGCATCGGGGGGGCCGTTCCGGACGCTGCCAAAGGAGGAATTTGCCGCCATCACCGTGGAGCAGGCCCTGAAGCATCCGTCGTGGGTCATGGGCCGGAAGATCACGATTGATTCCGCCACCTTGTTCAACAAGGGACTGGAAATGATCGAAGCGCGCTGGCTTTTCGACATCAGCATCGAACGGGTCAAGGTGGTGGTGCATCCGCAGAGCGTGGTGCATTCGATGGTGGAATTTGTCGATGGCTCCATCCTGGCGCAATTGTCCACGCCGGACATGTGTCTGCCCATACAGTATGCCCTGACCTATCCGGGCCGCGTGGGGAGCGACCGTGTGCAGACCGATGTGGCCCGGCTGGGCCAACTGACTTTCGAGGAACCCGATGCCGGGCGCTTCCCGGCGCTGGAGCTGGCGCGAAGGGCAGGGGAGGCGGGCGGCACGCTTCCCGCCGTTTTCAACGCCGCCAACGAAGCGGCCGTCAGCGCCTTTCTTGACCGGCGCATCAATTTTCCGCGGATCAGCCAGATCGTGGCCCGGGTCATGGACCGACACACTGTCGTCAGTCATCCGGACTTGGAGCAGATCCTGGCGGCCGACGCCTGGGCGCGGCAGGAAGCGATGGGGTGAAACAGTCTTGCCATCGGGCCAAAATTGGAGCACATTGTGAGGGATGAAACTGCGCTTGGACCTGCTGAAGCACCTGACGGCGGCGGACATTCTGGAGGAGGCCGTCGCGAACCAGCATCGCTACAAAGCCGAGCCAAGTTTCTCGAAAACTGGAGTTGGTCATCTGTCGCCGAGATCAATGGCGGACTCTGTGATCGAGGCCAGGCGCAGCGAGGCGTTAACTCGGAAACTTACGCGGCGGTTGGGCAGGACTGGGAAAAAAACCGGGCGTGCGAGTTGACTTTGCTCGAAACTTTCCAGTTTCTCAAGTCTTGCCACAGAAGAGCACCCTTCCTTTTTTTCAACGGCAACACATTCGCCGAAATTGGCCGTGCCCTCGCCAACACCCTGTTTTCTGATCTGCCGTTTCTCCGTCGCAAAGAAGCCTCCTCCGCCATGGCTCACTTCGTCACCGGCGTATTGGACTTGAACCTGATGATCGACGCCATTGAATCCCTGTGCCGGTCGGATGCCCTTGCGCCCGGCGACCGCGTCAAGACCTTGCGTGGCTCGACGCATGGCATCGTTCTGCGGTTGCTGTCCGACGGACGCATTGTTTGGAAGCCGGACGGCAGAAGGTCCGAGTTGCTGGCGTTGCCAGAGAGCTTATTGCGCGACAGGAGAAAGCCAGAATGAGCGACTAAATAAATCTGAACGGACAATAACCCTCTAAACAATTGAATATAAGGACGCGAGTCCCATGGCGAACCGCAAATGTGTGGTTTTTCCGAGAGCCTCTATGATTTCGATGACCGGGGCCATTGCCGGTTTTCGAAGTACTTTCTGGCAATGTCTTTCGAGAACCTCGATTGCGATCTGCTCGATTTCCGTTGCTTTGAGGATCGGAACGCCGTCCCCACCGTATCTAAGGTGCTTTGGGTCCAAAGGCATATAGAATACAAGAGATTAGAGCTTTTTGCGCAGCGTCGTCAATGCCTGTGCGGCCAACAACACGGCAATCGAAAGCATTGCCAAAAATCGGGATGGTGAATAATTTGTGAAGAATGTCCAATAAGTTTTAACTGATGTTTTGCGCGATTTGAAGTCTGCTAATCCCATCATGATCGACTCAGGCATGCCCGACAACGGCGCCACTGTGGCGGATGCGAAAAAATCCCGGCGCAAAACCTCCGCCACCGCCGGGGCCGCCAAGATCGAGCGGCTCCCGCCCCATTCCATCGAGGCCGAGCAAGGGGTGCTGGGCTGCGTCCTTCTCTCGCCCCAGGATTGCATGGGCGAATGCATTGAAAAACTCAAACCCGGCCGCGAGGTTTTTTACGATCTTCGCCACCAGACCCTCTTTCAAATCCTGGCGGAGATGTACGACCAGAAGCAGGCCATCGATCTGATCACCTTGCAGCAGCGCCTGAAAAACCTCCAGCAATTGGAGAACGCGGGCGGCCTGGCTTATGTCTCCTCCCTGCCCGACGGCGTGCCATCGGCGGCCAACCTGGAATACTACCTGGAGATCGTGCTGGAGAAATACCTGTTGCGCCGGATGATCCAAACCTGCACCGGCATCGTGGGGCGGGTGTTTGATTACGAAGGGGAGGTGGACATGTTGCTGGACGAAGTGGAGCGCGACATCCTGCGCATCAGCGAGGAGCGGGTCTCCGGCGCCGGCGCCACCATCAAGGATTTGGTCAACAAGGCCATCACCAAAATCGAGGAGTACCACCAAAACCACGGCATGTTGACCGGCATTTCCACCGGCTTTGCCGATTTGGACAAGATGACCACCGGCTTGCATGAAGGGGAAATGATCGTCATCGCGGCGCGGCCGTCGGTGGGGAAGACCTCGCTGGCGATGAACATAGCCGAGCACGTCAGCCTGGAGTTGAAGGTGCCGGTGGGGGTGTTCAGCCTGGAAATGACCGCCGACCAACTGGTGCTGCGCATGCTCTGCTCCCGTTCGCGGGTCAACCTGCGGAACATCCGGGAAGGGTTCCTGGCGGAGCGGGACTTTCCCAAGCTGACCGGGGCGGCCGGCCGCCTGGCGGCGGCTCCGCTGTTCATCGACGACAGCTCCGCGCTGTCCATCCTGCAACTGCGGGCCAAGGCGCGGCGCATGTGGCAGCAGTATGGCATCAAACTATTTGTCATTGACTACTTGCAGTTGCTCAATTCTACTTCGCGGCGGGCGGAGAACCGGCAGCAGGAAATCGCCGAAATTTCGGGCGGCATCAAGTCCCTGGCCAAGGAACTGAATGTCCCGATCGTGGTGTTGAGCCAGTTGAATCGGGAGCTGGAGAGGCGCGGGCCGGGGGAGCGCCCGCGTTTGTCGGACCTGCGCGAGTCGGGGGCCATTGAGCAGGACGCCGATCTGGTGGGTTTATTGTATCGTGAAACAAAAAACAAAGACGGGGACGACGAGTTGAGCGAAGTGGAGCAAGAAGCCATTCCTGTGAAACTGTGCATTGCCAAGCAACGCAACGGCCCCACCGGGGACGTTGAGCTGACCTTCATCAAGAGTTACACGCGTTTCGAGAGCGCGGCCAAGGTCAGCCCGGAGGATATTGACGGTTAAGAGATGAAAACCCTCCTTCGTTGCGCGCTGCTCATAGCGGGGGTTCTGCTGCCGGGGCTGTGCGCCCATGCCCAGGCTTTGGCGCCGCGCGTCCACCAGATCCTCATCCGCCACATCGGCCCCCCCGCGGTCAGCGACGAGTTCATCCGCGCCAATATCCGCACCAAGGTGGGCGAGCCATTCGCGCGCCCGACCGTGGACGAAGACATCAAGAACCTCTACGCCACCGGTTATTTCTTCAAAGTCCAGGTGGGGGAAGCCTCCACGGCCGAGGGGATGGATTTGACTTACGCGGTGCAGAGCAAGCCGATCCTGACTGACATCAAGATCGTCGGGAACAAAAAGATGAAGCTCAAGAAGCTGCAGAAGAAGATCAGCTCAAAAGTCGGCCAGCCCCTGGACGAGCGGAAACTTTTTGAGGACGCCCAGGAAATGCAGAAGGCCTATGAAAAGGCCGGCTACCAGAAAACGACGGTGGTGGTGCAGCCGCCGGTCATCGATGAATTGGCCGGACGCGGCTCGGTCACTTTTCTGATTCACGAAACGCCCAAGGTCAAGATCAGGGACGTGGTCTTCGTCAACGCCCATGCCTTCACCCAGAAACAACTGCGCAAAGCCATCAAAACGCGCCGCCGCTGGATGTTTTCCTGGCTGACGGGTTCGGGGGTGTTGAAGGAGGACGAATTTGCCGACGACAAGGACACGCTGGTGGAATATTACCAGAATGACGGTTACATTGATTTTGCCATCCAGGACATCAAGTTCGACTACGTCACGCCCACCCGGATGATCATTCGTTTCCTGGTTTCGGAGGGGCGTCAATACAAGGTCGGCTCCCTCGACATCAAAGGCAACACCCTGTTTTCGACCAACGATTTTCTCAAGGGGGTCGTGATCGCCAAGTCGCGCATGAAACTGGAGTTGACCCCCGGCAAAATCTTCAAGCCCGCGGCGTTCGCCCGGGACGTGGACACGTTGCGGGACCTGTATGGCTCGCGGGGGTATTTGGACCGCGAGCAGGGCGGCACGACGGTCGTCACCGCCAGCCGCACGCCCAATCCGACGACCGGCACCCTCGACATCGCCTACGATATTGAGGAAGGCGAGAAATGTTACATCGAGAAAATCGAGATCAAGGGCAACACCAAGACCAAGGACCGGGTGCTGCGGCGCGAGCTGGCCGTTTATCCGGGCGAAGTCTATGACATGGTGCGCGTCAAAATCAGCAAATCCCGCCTGGAGCAGCTTGGCTATTTCTCCAAAGTCGATACCGAGGCCCAGGACACCGATGTGCCGAACCGCAAGGACCTGGTCATTGGGGTGGAGGAAAAGAGCACGGGCAATTTCACCATTGGGGCCGGGTTCAGCTCGGTGGAGAGCCTGGTCGGGTTCATCGAATTGAAGCAGGGCAACTTTGACTTGTTCAACCCTCCGACCTTCACCGGGGCGGGGCAAAAGTTCCAGATCCGGGCCTCGATCGGCACGGAGTTGCAGGACTACGAAATCAGCTTTACCGAGCCGTGGTTTTTGGGCCAGCGGCTGATCTTCAATGTGGACCTCTTTGCCCGGAACGTCTATTACGCCAGCGCCAACAACGAGTATGACGAAACGTTCGACGGCGGCACGCTCAGCCTGACCAAGGCGCTGGGCGGCCTGCTGGGGTTGGACCCGCAGGTCCTGCGCGGCACCGTCAGCTATACCTATGAAGTCGCGCACATCTCCATTGATTCGGGGTACTACACCAATACCATCACCAATGTCGTCACCGGGGCCAACGGTCAGCCAACCAACGAGGTCGTGGCTCCGAACATTTCCACCAACATTTACGACACGCACGGCAATTACTTCATTTCCAAGGAAGGGGCCTCCCTGGCTTACGACACCCGCAACAACCTGACCTTGCCCGACCGCGGCCAACGCACCGAGGTCTCCGCCGAGGTGGCCACCTCGCCCGGCAACACGGATTTCTACAAGTTGGAACTGAGGACCAGTTGGTATTTCAAGGGTTTCGGCAGCAACCAGGTGCTGGAACTGGGGGCCAGGGGCGGCGTGGTGGACACCTACGGGGACACCAGCCAGGTGCCTTTGTTTGAGCGCTGGTTCTTGGGCGGCCTCTACAATCTGCGCGGCTACAAGTACCAGACGGTCGGCCCCGAGGATCAATATGGCGAACCGCTGGGAGGCGACACTTATTTCTATGGGGTGGCGGAGTACAGCATACCGATCATCAAAATGGTCCGGCTGGCCTGGTTTTACGACGTGGGCAACGTGTTTCCCAAGTCTTACAGCTTTGATGCCGGCCCGGGCCGCCGGTTTCTCACCGACGATGTCGGCATGGGGCTGCGCATTGTGTTGCCCATCGGCGGAGGCACTCCTTTGCGGCTGGACTACGGCATCCCAATCACGCATGATCCCAACCTCGGCAGCGCGGGCCGATTCCAAATTGGCGTCGGTTACACGCACGACTTGTAATTGCTTATGAAAAAGATGTTTCGATTGGCGGCGGTCGCCACCGCCGCCCTGGGATTGGGCCTGGCCGGATCGCCGGCCGCCCCCGGCGCTCCCGCCGAGCAGAGGATTGCCACCGTCGATTTGCAAAAGGTCTTCGAGAAATACTACAAGACCGTCCGCTCCAGCCAGGCCCTGAAGCAGGAGGCCGCCGACATGCAACGGGAGCGCAAAGACATGGTGGATGCCGAGCAGAAGCAGGAGGCCGAATGGCAAAAACTGATTGACAAGGCCGAGGACCAGGCCGTGTCCGCCGACGAACGCGCCCGCAGCAAGGCGGCCGCCGCCGCCAAACTGCGCGAGGTCAAGAGCGCCACCCAGAACATCCAGGAATATGACCGCGCCAGCGCCGCCCGCCTGCGGGAAAAGGAACGCCAGCGCCGCGACGACATCGTCAAGGAGATTCGCAGTGTCCTGGACGCGGACGCCAAGGCCGCCGGCTACACGATGGTCCTGGACGTCTCGGGCGAGAGCGCCAACATGGCGCCCCTGGTCCTGTTTTCCAGCGGGGTCAATGATTTGACGGCCAGTTTGATCAAAGAGCTCAACGCCGGCGCTCCGCCGCCGCCCGCGGAAGAGAAAGAGGCCAAGGGGGCAAGGTAGCGCCATGACCGCATCGTGAACAGAAACGAAGACAGGCCGGAATTCAACCGGCGGGATTTTCTTAAGAACACGTCGTTGGCCACCGTCATGGCCATGATGGGCGGCGTGGAACTTTGCCCCGCCGAGACCAACCAGGCCTCCGCCGGCGGCGAAGCCCCCCTGACCAAAATTCCCATCGGGCCGACCGTCAAATACGGGGTCATCGGGCTGGGGGCGCGGGGCCGGGAGGTGCTGAAGGATTTGGCGCTGTTGCCCAACGCCCCGGTGACCGCCATTTGCGATAACTACGCCCCGTCGTTGCGCCGGGCGGGAAATAGTGACGCCCCCAAGGCGGAAAGATTCGACGATTACCAGCAGCTCCTGGCCAGCAAGGAGGTGCAGGCGGTGGTCATCGCCACGCCCACGCCCGTCCACCGCGAGATGGCGCTGGCGGCGTTGAAGGCCGGCAAGCACGTCTATTGCGAGGCGCCCCTGGCCAACAGCATTGAGGACGCCAAAGCCATCGCCGCCGCGGCGCGGGATGCCATCAAAGTGATCTTTCAACCCGGATTGCAGGAAAGGTCCCATCCCCAGCGGCGTTTTCTCCTGCCTTTCATCCGCGCCGGCGCCATCGGGGAGACGGTCATGGCGCGCGCCCAGTCGCACCGCAACAACAGTTGGGTGAGCGCCTCCTCCAATCCTGAACACGAAAAGGCCCTCAACTGGCGGCTGCGCCAACAGACCAGCACCGGCCTGATGGGCGAAGCGGGCATCCACCAGATCGATGCCGTTTCCTGGTTCCTCAAAGCGCGCCCCGCCGCCATCACCGGTTTTGGTTCCTTGCTGCGCTGGAAGGACGGACGCGACGTGGATGACACCGTTCAGGGGATTTTTGAGTACCCGGACGGCATCCGCCTGATTTATGACGCCACGCTGTGCAACTCGTTCGACAAGGATTACGAGATGTACTATGGCACGCAATCGGCCGTCATGGTGCGCGACGCCAAGGCCTGGCTGTTCAAGGAGGTCGGCGCGGAGCAATTGGGCTGGGAAGTGTATGCGCGCAAGGATGTATTCTACACCGAGACCGGCATCGCGCTGGTGGCCAACGCCACCAAACAGGCCGCCATCGGCACCGCCGCCACGGAAGGAAACGCCACCCCGTTTACCCCGCTTTACTATGCGCTGGAAGCCTTCACCGCCAACGTCGGGAAGCTCGACCAGACCGTCAACAATATCGTCGCCATGTTCGGCGACGACGCCCAGTCGATGAAGGACGGGCTGAAGGATTTCAAACCCGACGCGCCTGCCGCCAATTGGCGGGACGGCCTGGACGCCACGGTCCTGGCCATCGCCGCCAACGACGCCGTGGTGGGACGCAAAAAAATCATTGTGGAAAAGGAATTGTTCGATTTGTGAAAAATCTCCCGCTTCTCCGTTTGAAACCTGGAACGCCCGCTTTGAGCGCCGTCCTGGCCGCCCTGCTTTTCAGCCTGGCCGCCGCCGGGCCGGCCGCCGCCCCAACGCGCTATAACGCCCAAGTGCCCGGAACTTCCGTGAAGATTGACGGCACTTCCACCACGCATGATTGGGAAATGGAGGGAAAAATGATCGGCGGCTACATTGAATTCGACTCCGGCGTGAAATTGGACGCCGCGCAAACCACCCTTCCCGGTCTTAACCATGGCCGGGTGCCGGCCAGGGTCCACTCCCTCATCCCCGTCACGTCCATGCACGCCAAAGTCGAGCACCTGCCGGAGGTCATGGACCATCTCATGCAGGAGGCTTTGAAAGCCGACCGATTCAGCTACATCGAGTACAACCTGACGGAGATGACCTTCAAAGGCCCCCACGAACCGGGCCAGCCGTTTGTTTTTGACACGACGGGAAACCTGGCCATCGCCGGGGTGACCAACAAGGTGAGTTTCCCGGCGTCCATCGCCGTGCTGGAGGGCGGCCTGATCAAGGTGAGCGCGGCCGTGCCGTTGAAAATGACCGCCTTCAAAGTCGATCCGCCGGCGCCCAACATCGGCCTGGGCCTGATGCGGTGCGGGGACGGCGTTAAGATCATAATTGACTGGACGCTGAAGGGAAGAAGTCCGGGGCATTGAAGCCGGGGCCGCGCGGGTTTTTGCGAAGCCAAATTCCATGAACACGCCGCCAGCAAATTGGAACGCCAAGGCCAAGCAGGCGCTCAACACGCACCTGTGGCTGATCCTCTCGCTGGTGGCGAATTTTTTCCTGGTCATTTTCCTCTATATCGCCACCCAGCCGCTGGGAGTGCCGACCATGCCGCCCTCCTCGGCGGAACTGGGGCTGTTGATCAAGACCAACGTCGTGGTGCGCCAAATGACCTTCACCTGGGACCAGATCGAGTCCACCAATTATGTCGTCTTCATCAAGAACCTCCGCTCCATCGGGTGCCCCGATCAGACCATCCGCGACATCATCATGTCCGAGGTCAACCGCTGGTACGCCCGCCGGCGCCTGGAGGAGGTGGTTTATCCCAATTACCAATGGTGGCTTTCGGAACCCGATGCCGCGGCGGTCAAGGCCGCCTCCGCAAAACTTGAGGCGCTGGAGTCCGAGCGCCGGGGGGTGTTGGCCTCCCTGCTGGGCGCGGGTTGGGACGCGCAGAGCAACGAGGAAATCGCGGCGGCCGGCGGCATCACTTTGACCGGGCCGATTTTGGGCGACCTGTCGCCGTCGGTCAAGGAGGCCGTCTATGCCATCGCCGCCCGGGCCCAACTCAAGATCCAGGCCTACCAAGCCGCGCAACGCGACCTCAACAGGGCGGTTGATCCCATGGAAATGGTGCGCCTGCGCGAGGAGCCGTTGATGCAATTGGTTTCCGTTTTGTCCCCCGCCCAATACGAGGAATACGCCTTGCGCTATTCGCCCAGCGCCCAGCAGTTGCGCCAGCAGATGCGTTCGGTGCCATTGACCCCGGACCAGTTTCGCGACCTGTTCAACGCCATCAACTCGATCAATGGGCAGCCCGTCTTCTACTACACTGGCAACGACCCCATCCTGCGCGGGCAGCAACTGCTACTCCGCGCGCAAAGCGAGGCCATCATCAAGGCGACCCTGGGCGAGCCGATTTATGCCGCTTATCAATTGAACCAGGATCCGCTCTACCGGTCGTCCAAGGCCATGGCGCAGCAATTGGGCGTGCCGGAGGCCTCCGTCATGTCCATCTACGAAATCAACCGCGCCACCCAGGCCGAACTGGACCGCATCCGCAAGGACAACACCCTGAGCGACGACGAAAAGGTTGAAGCCCTGTCCCAGACCCAGGTCGAGCAGCAGCAGTCGCTCCAGCAAGTTTTGGGGCCGGACGCCTTTCAGCGCTGGCTGCAAACGCACACCAGCGCGCGTTAGGATTCTCCGGCTTCGCCGGCCCGGCTCGGGAGCGCGGCCGCTTTCAATTGGGGGCAATCCCCCGGCAGTTCATCCCCCGCATGACAAGGCTTCCTTTTGTGCTACAGGTGAAGGGTGATGAAGGTTTCAACCGCATATCCAGGACGGCGCAAGGCGGGGCTGGTCCGCGTCCTGAGCGACAACGAGGCTTCGGTTGCCGCCGCCGCGCCTTTGGCGATGCCGGCCGCCGATGAGGATGTGCTGGACAGCTACTCCAAGACCGTGTCCGGGGCGGTGGAGAAGGTCCGGCCGACGGTGGTCAACATCCGCGCGCAAAGATTGAGCCGCCAGCGGCGCGGCGCGCCCGACGCCGGCAGCGGCTCCGGGTTCATCCTTGCTCCTGACGGCTACATTATGACCAACAGCCACGTGGTGCATGGCGCGGGCCAAATGGAAGTCACGCTGGCCGATGGCCGCACTTTCGCCGCCGCCCTCGTCGGCGACGATCCGGAAACGGACCTGGCGGTCATTCGCATCAACGCCTCCCACCTGGCCCACGTCAACCTGGGCGATTCGCGGTCGGTGCGTGTCGGCCAAATAGCCATCGCCCTCGGCAGCCCGTTTGGGTTCCATCAAACCGTGACCGCCGGGGTGGTGAGCGCCCTGGGCCGTTCCATGCGCTCCCAGTCGGGGCGGCTCATCGACAACATCATCCAAACCGACGCCGCGCTCAATCCGGGCAACTCCGGGGGTCCGCTGGTCAATTCGCGCGGCGAAGTCATCGGCGTGAACACGGCCATCATTCTGCCGGCGCAAGGCATTTGCTTCGCCATCGCCAGCAACACGGCGGAGTTCGTGGCGGCCTGGTTGATCAAGGAGGGGCGCATCCGGCGCAGTTGGATCGGTGTGGCGGGCCAGAACGTGCCCCTTCATGCGCGGGTCATCCGCTTCCACCGGCTGGCCGTCAAATCCGGCGCTTTGGTGGCGGGCGTGGAGCCGGGCAGCCCGGCCGCCCGCTCGGCCCTGCGCCAAGGAGACATCATCGTCGCCTTCAACAGCGAGCCTGTTTCCGGGATTGACGATCTGCACCGCCATCTGGTGGCCGCCGCCATCGGCGTCCCCGCCCGCCTCACCGTCCTGCGGCACACGGAAAAACTAGACTTGACTCTCACGCCGGAGGAACTGGCCCCGGCCGGTCCGCGGGAATAGATCGCCGTCCAAAGCCGCTCAGGCCTTGTGGCGTCGGAGCGCCCATGAGCCTATCAGACCGGTCAGAAGCAGATTGATCGTGACCGGCTCCGGTATTGGCTCTGCTGACAGGGTGAAACTGTACTCACCCTCATTAAGAGGAGCGCCAGCGGGACTGGAGAAGTTTAGCGTGATGCTGGCTGGTGTGCTGGCATAGGCCCCTGTCGTATCGAAAAGAGTCCCAGTTCCGGTGAAGGTATCGTTCCCCACATCAGTAATAGTCGCCAGATAGAAGTCGAACCTGTTGTTAGGAGTTGTCCCTAAAGACCCGAAGACGCTGTCTGGCGAAGAAAATTGGAAGAAGTCATTGATGTTCTCCGTTGTGGGGGCTGTGGAAAGACCGGTCAACGCGGTGGCGACGCCCGCAACGTCTGAACGGACGGGGACTAGACTGGCGAAGATGCCTGTCTCGCTCCCATTCACAAGATCGGCGGAGTTTAATTGGAGCGTGGAACTGGTCCAAGTACTACTCACGCTTCCGATCGGGTATTCGACAAAGCCCAAAGACCCGTTCATTTGCTGCGCAGTTGCTGCGGTCGCGAAAGCCAGGCCCGCAACCGTCATGAGGTTTTGCATACTCTTGAATACGTGTCTCATAAATATTCCTTCTATGGTAGCGATCTGGTTGTTGTTCACGCACCAACACAAACACGTTCTGCACGTTGATTTGCGTGGTGTGATTTCAGCATTTTCCATCAATCTCTACAAGAGGGCCGTTGAACTGACGCCTTGAACTGGGACAGGGCGGCTTACCGAAGATGATTTCAGACGTTCTGCAACAGGCAGCGTCCAATGGAAAGGGAGTTACAGGGGTCAGGGTTTCCATGTCCCCTGAACAGGGGACTATCTTCAGGCTGTTCACTTGCGTAAAGTAGAATCATCAGAAAACAAAAACAGCCTGACTGCGGCGAAGGGGGGTTAGCTTCGTCCTGCTCCCCTCCCAATAAAGTTTTAACCTCGTCGTCGGCAAAATCCGCGCCAGCCTCCGGCCGGCCTCGTCAACCGTCGCCGTTTTCTCGTGGCGCGGCCATATTTTCCGACCGGGCATGGAAGGCCGTCGCCCGCAGCCTGAAGCTGTCCCCCCAGCATCTACGAATTGTCAAAGGCATATTCAACGACCTGACCGACAGCGCCATCGCTGAGGAACTCAAGATCTCGCCTCATACGGTCCACACTTACTGCGAGCGTCTCTACCGTAAGCTGGGCGTGACCGGGCGGGTGAGGCTCGTGCTGCGGGTCATTCAAGAATATTATGACCAGACCTTGGAACCGGGAACCGTTCTGCCGCCGTTGTGCGCCATTTTTTCCGGCGGCCGCTGCCCGATCATCCCCAATAAAAGCCAGTCGCAAACCCGCTCGCCACAGGCGGGCCCGCGAACGGCCGAAGATTCTTCCGCTTCTTTCCTCCAATAGATCGGTCGCGTCGCTGTCTTTTTCGATTTCCCATTCCACGAGGTTTTGCGCTATAATACTGACTTGAATTTGAATCGCGCCGTGTTTCTTGATCGTGACGGGACGCTGATCCAGGAGAGGGAATATCTCTCGCGTCCTGAGCAGGTGGTCCTCCTCCCCGGCGCGGGGCGGGCTTTGCGCGGGCTGCGCCGGGCCGGGTTCAAGTTGTTCATCGTGTCCAATCAATCGGGAGTGGGCCGGGGCTTGTTTACGCTGGAGGACGTGGCGCGCGTTCATGCGCGCTTGACGGAGGCACTGGCCGCGGAGAAGGCGCGCCTTGAGCGGATTTATGTGGCCCCGGAAGCGCCCGGCGCGCCGAGCCGCGGCCGCAAACCCCTGCCGCAATTCCTCTTCGACGCCCGCGATGAATTCCAACTCAATCTCTCCCAAAGCTACTTCATCGGTGACAAGTTGAGCGATTTGCAATGCGGCTGGAACGCGGGCGTGAAGAAGTCGATTCTCGTTCGCACCGGTTATGGCCGGGAGGTCGAGCAAAGGGATGGCGCACAACTGGCCGCGGCCGTCGTTGTGGAGGATCTGGCGGCCGCCGCCGACTGGATTCTGCAGACGGAAGCGGCGGAGAAAAGCCTGGCCGCCCGATGAAGATTCTCGGCATCATCCCCGCGCGCTACGCTTCAACGCGTTTCCCCGGCAAACCGCTGGCCCTGATCGCGGGCAAGACGCTCATTCAGCACGTGGTGGAACGGTGCCAGAGGGCCCAAAGCCTGGACGAGGTGATCGTCGCCACCGATGACACCCGCATCTGGGAGGTGGCGCAGGATTTTTGCCGCGTGGAAATGACCGCGCCGGAGCATGTCAGCGGCACGGACCGCATCGCCGAGGTCGTGGCCAATTGCCCCTGTGACGGCGTGGTCAACATCCAGGGCGACGAGCCGCTCATTGAGCCGCGGGTCATCGACGCCGTGGCGGGCGCCCTGGCCGACGCGGAAATGTCCACGGCGGCGGCGCGGATCGAAGACGTCGGGGAATGGGAAAGCCCCAATGTGGTAAAGGTCGTTGTCAACGCCGCCGGGCGGGCCTTATACTTCTCGCGCCGGGCGATTCCGTGCGTCCGGGACGCCGCCGCGGGAGCGCAGCAGTTGGCGGCCTTTCCGTTTCTGAAGCACCTGGGCATTTACGGTTACCGGCGGGCGGCGCTGTTGCGTCTTGTCAAGTGCAAAGTTTCGCCGCTGGAGCGGGCGGAGAAGCTGGAACAATTGCGCGCCCTGGAAAACGGCATCCCGATCGCGGTCGTCCAGGTGAAGTATGAGGGAATCGGGGTCGATGCGCCGGCCGATCTCAAACGCGTCGAGCAGATTTTGAAAAGCGCTGCGGTAAAGTCATGAAATACATTTTTGTCACGGGCGGCGTGGTGAGTTCGCTGGGCAAGGGCCTGACCGCCGCCGCTCTCGGCACGCTGCTGGAGAACCGGGGGCTGAAGATCACGCTGCAAAAATTCGATCCCTACCTCAACGTGGATCCCGGCACGATGAACCCCTACCAGCACGGCGAGGTTTATGTGCTGGACGACGGCGCCGAAACCGACCTGGACCTGGGCCATTACGAGCGGTTTACCCATGTCAAACTGACCCGTATGAACAACCTGACCAGCGGCCAGGTGTATCAGACCGTGTTGGACAAGGAACGGCGCGGGGACTACCTGGGCAAGACGGTGCAGGTCATTCCGCATGTCACCGATGAGATTCAGCACCGCATCCAATTGCTGGCCGAGCGCAGCCGGAGCGACGTGGTCATCACGGAAATCGGCGGCACGACGGGCGACATCGAGGGGCTGCCCTTTTTGGAAGCCATCCGGGAATTCGCGCTGCGGGTGGGCTACAACAACGCCATCTTCATGCACGTGACCTACGTGCCTTTCATCAAGGCGGCGGGCGAGTTGAAGACCAAGCCCACCCAACAATCCGTCGCCAAGCTGCGCGAAATCGGCATCACCCCGCACATCCTGGTCTGCCGTTGCGAACGGCATCTGGACAAGGAATTACGGGAGAAAATATCCCTTTTTTGCAACGTGCCTTACGAGGCCGTGATCGAGGAGAAGGACGTGGAGCACTCCATTTACGAACTGCCCCTCATGCTGCAACGCGAGCGGGTGGATGACCTGGTCTGCACGCTGCTGCATCTGGACGCGCCCGTCGCCAACATGTCCCATTGGCAGGAGATCATCCGCAAACTCATTGCCCCGCGCCACCGCGCGCGCATCGGCGTGGTGGGAAAGTACATCGAACTGCACGACGCCTACAAATCCGTCTATGAAGCCATCATGCACGGCGGCGTGGCCAACGATTGCGCCGTGGAGATCGAAAAGGTGGAGGCCGAGCAGATCGAGAAATGTGGCGCGGAAAAAATGCTCAAGGGCCTGGGCGGCATCCTGGTGCCGGGCGGCTTCGGCGAGCGCGGCATCGAAGGCAAAATCCAGGCCGCGCAATACGCCCGCGAGAACAAGATTCCGTATTTGGGCCTCTGCCTCGGCATGCAAATCGCCACCATCGAATTCGCCCGCAACGTCCTCAAACTCAAGGGTGCCCACTCCACGGAATTTGACCCGGCCACGCCGCATCCGGTGATTGCGCTGCTGGACGAGCAGAAGAACGTGACCTGCAAAGGCGGCACCATGCGCCTGGGGCGGCAGCCCTGCCAGTTGCTGCTCGGCTCCGCCGCCAATCGTCTCTACGGCGCCTTCGTCGTCAACGAGCGCCACCGCCACCGTTACGAATTCAACAACGCCTATCGCGCGGCCTTTGAGAAAGCCGGCTTTGTCATCAGCGGCGCCTCGCCCGACGGCAAGCTGGTGGAATTGATCGAGCTGCCCGGCCATCCCTTCTTCATGGGCTCCCAGTTCCATCCCGAATTCCAGAGCAAGCCCGACCAGCCCCATCCCCTCTTCAAGGCATTCATCGCCGCCGCCCACGCCGAGTTCCACAACAAGCAGCTCTGAGGCGCCGTTTCAGAGCGTGTTTTGAAAACAGGATTCTTCGAACAACCGCCGCCAAATGGCTCGGCAGGAGCCTCGCCCGACCGAGGCGTTTGAGGTAGGGCGAGGCTCCTGCCGAGCCGGGGCGTTAAAAAATGACATCTTTAAAACACGCTCTCAGGCAAATTCCAGCTTGGGGGTGGCCGCTGCCGGGTCCCAGCCGCGCGGCGGCTTGCTGTTGATGGCCGCCACTTCCTTGATTGAAATCTGGCGGCCCCGCGTTTTGGGCCCTTTGACATCGACGTCCGCCGGCCGGCAGGTTTGCTGGTTGATCTTCTGATAGGGCGCGGCCTTGTAGCGTATAAACAATTCCTGGGGCGTGTCCGGCTCGAAAAACAGAATCTTTGATTTGGGCGGAATGCAAAAATATTCCTTGTTCAGAATCGTGCCTCCGAAGGTGAACCGCTTGAGGTAGGTCGCCTCCCGATTGGTGTAGGCCAGGGTCATGACGCGCTCCCGTTCCGGCACCGCGCTGTAAACCAAATCCGGCCCGACAAACATCTTTTCCGGCAATTCCGTCACCCGGTAGTGGCCGTCGCGGAAAACCAGCAGCAATTTGTCGAATTTCGTGCATTCCGACTTGAACTCCTCCCCGGACACCTTGTAGCCGATGTAACCGGATTCGCGATCATAAGCCACCTTGAAGGCCTTGAATGCCACTTCGCGGGCATCGACTTCGTCATAGCGGCTCGATTTGGTCCGGCGCGGATAAAGGGCGCCGTACTGGGCCAGCAACCCTGCCAGGTGTCCGATGGCGTATTGGGTTACGTTGCGCAAGTGCCGGGTCGTTTCTTCCAGGGCCGCTTTGACCTTGTCCGTTTCCTCGCGATGCTGGTTCATGTCGAACAGGGAAATGCGCCGGATGCGGACGCCCAGCAGCATTTCAATGTCCTCGGCGGTCAGGTCGCGGCGCAGTTGCCGCCGAAACGGCCCGAACCCTTCCATGACCGCCTTCGTCACCGCCTCGTTGGTGCGGGCTTGTTCAATCTTCTTGTAAATGCGCTGCTCGATGAAGATGCGGACGAGGTTCTTGTAATGCAGCTCCTGCCGCAGTTTCTTCTCCTTCAACTCCAGCTCGCGTTTGAGGGTGGCGACCAGTTGCGCGGTGTTTTCCCGCAGCACTTCGGAAACGGTCATCTCCACCGGCCGGCTGTCTTTGATGACCACGATGCGGCTGGCAATGGTCACTTCGCAATCGGTGAAGGCGTAGAGCGCGTCGGCCAGTTGCTCCGCGCTGACCCCGCCGGGCGCGCGCACCTCGATTTCCACCTCCTCCGACGTGAAATCGTTGATGCTCCTGACCTTGATCTTGCCTTTGCGCGAGGCGTCTTCAATCGACGCCGTCAGCGATTCCGTGGTGGTGGCGGGCGGGATTTCCTGGATCAGCACCGTCGAGTCGTCCTTGATTTTGATCCTGGCGCGCACGGTGACCTGGCCCGCGCCGTCGCGATATTGGCGCGCGTCCATCAGGCCGCCGGTCTGGAAGTCGGGCAACAACTTGAAGGGCTGCTTTTTCAGGATGGCAATCTGGGCCTGGAGCAATTCGGGGAAATTGTGCGGCAGGATGCGCGAGGCCATGCCCACCGCGATGCCCTCCGCGCCGAGCATGAGCAGCAACGGCAGCTTGCAAGGCAGGGCCACCGGCTCCTTGCCGCGCCCGTCGTAAGTCGGCACGAAATCGGTGATCTCATCGTTGAACACTTCCGCGCGCGCCAGTTCCGTCAAACGACATTCGATGTAGCGCGGCGCGGCCGCCACGTCGCCCGTGAAAATATTGCCAAAATTGCCCTGGCCTTCGATGAGATAGGATTTGTTGGCCAGGCCGACGAGCGCGTCGCCGATGGACGCGTCGCCATGCGGATGGAACTTCATGGCGTGGCCGACCACGTTGGCCACCTTGATGAAACGCCCGTCGTCCAAGTCATGCAGCGCCCAGAGAATGCGCCGCTGCACGGGCTTGAGGCCGTCGCTCAAACTCGGAATGGCCCGGTCGCGAATGACGTAGGAGGCGTAATCCAGGAAGCCGCGGTCCACCCGCCGATGCAGGGGCAGCTCGATTTTGCCGGGCGCGAACGGGCGATGGGCGATGACCTCGACCTGCCCGGCCTGCACATGCATCTGGCCGCGGCCGTTTTTCTTCAACGGCGGCGGGGCAGGGGACTGCGGCGGCGTTGCTGGCGGCGGACTGGCGCTTGGCAATTCAGCCTGTTGCGGCGAAATCTTGCGCTTGGCTGCCATAGAAGACCGCAAGGTCAATCCCGTCGGAGGCGAGCCTGGCCAACAGTTTTTCGAACCGGGAAATAATCACCATCGGTTCTGGTGAAGGATCCATGCGAGTGCCTTTCAACAAAATTGGCCAGGTCTTCCAAAATGGCCAGGCGTTGAGAGGCCGTCAAAGGACGTCCCACAACTTTTCGGATGGGCTGCTGCATTGGCTCAAACTGAGTTTTCATTGGCCTCTTTGCCGGCCATCCCGGTTTCCGGGAATCGCCTGACACTGTTTACTCTCTTTGCCTCCGCCGCGCAAGGTTGCTGAACTCAAGCCGGCTCGACGAACGGCGCGGTGGGCGACAATTCCCCCGGAGCGGGCCGCAGGAACCGGGCCAGCCAGATGCAGGCCAGCACGCACGACAACGACACCAGGCCGGCCACGGGATAACGCGTGATCTCCTGGTTCGGGCCTTGCCCGATGATGTTGCCGCTGATCCAGGCGGCCAGGCCGCAGGAAAACTGCGCCACGGAGGAATTCACGCTCATGAATCCGCCGCGATAACGCGATTCCACCGTGGCCGTCATCATCGCCATGGCCGGCACAAACCGCCCGGACATGCAGATCATCAACAGCGTCGAGGTCCCCAACGCGGCCAGCAGCGGCACCCGCGGCAGGTTGGTGAGCAGCAGGATGGGGACCGACGCCGCCAGGGACATCAGGGTAAACACCCGCAGCTTGCCGGCGCGGTCCGCCCAGCGTCCCACCCAGTTCATGCTGAAAAAGGTGCAGCAACCGCCTGCCAGGTAAATGAACGGCAGTTGTTTCTCGGTCAACCCCACGTTGTACACCATGTAGGTGGCCAGGGTGGGAAAGATCGTAAACCCGGCGCAAGTGAGCACCGCCATGAAAACAAAGGCCATCTGATGATTCGGCTCCATCAACACGGCCAGCATCCGCGCCGCCGGATGTTGCTCGCGGGCATGGTCCAAATGGCCGCGCAAGGCGGGCACGTATCGCGCCGCCGCCAGCAGAATCGGCGCGCTGATCCCGGCAATGAAATAAAACGGCACGTGCCAGGTGAAATCCGAAGCCAGCACCAGCCCCAGCGGCACGCCGAAAATCGACGCCACGGAGAAGGCGGACATCACCATGCCCATCGCCTCCCCGCGCCGGTATTCCGGGATGACGTCCCCGACGATGGCTAGGATCACCGCGCCCGTCACGCCGCCAAACGCGCCGGCAATGGCGCGGGCGGCCACCAGCAACCAGTAGCTTGGGGCCAGCGCGCACAGCAGCGTGCCGCCGGCGAATCCCAGATAGAGCGAGAGCAGCGCCCTCTTGCGATCAAATCGGTCGAGGAAAAATCCCGCCGCGACACCGCTGATCCCGGCCGCGATGGCGTAAGAGGCCACGATGACGTTGAACTGGGCCGGATTGATATGCATCACGCGCATGTATTGCGGACCCAGCGGCAGGATGATGAGGAAATCCAGGTTCGTGGTGAACTGGATCGCCGCGAGCAACAACAGCACCAATTTTTCGTTTTGCAGTTTCAAGGGATTGTTCCGGGTTTTGGAATCCGCCGTCCAAGAACCACAAAATAGCATGGAATCCGTCCAGCGCGAGCACAAACCGAGCGGGGCAGGGGAGCCGCCCGGCCAATCCCATCCCCTTCCAGCACACCAAAATGGTGGTATTGATATGTGAAGTTGTTAAATCCGCAACATCCGCTACATCGTTGATGGCCAGGCATTTAAAGTACAACATTATCCTCAACAAATCCTCAACAGACCCGCAACATTTTCTCGCCTGACCTGCCGCGGCCTTGGCGAAGGCCGACCAGGCCCTCGGGATTTACAGCGCAATCTCCGGGTGAAGGCAAAAATAAACGCAAATAATACTTGCATTTCTTAAAACTAATGGGCAATTTGTCCCCATTCAGACTTAATGGGTGATTTCGGGGTCTGCCCTTTTTCGCGAGCGGCGGGTGAGGGCGGAAATTTAAAAATGGAACTATGAAAACTGCGAAATTCTGTCTGCCCGGATTCGTTTGTTACATTCTGGTAACGATACTATTGACTGTCGCAAGGACATCGGCTCAGCCCAACACAAATTGTTTGCTGGTCATGAACTGCCCCAGCAACATCGTGGTGACTTCCTGCTTTAACGTCCAGGAGTTTTACAGCCCCACCGCCTCCAACATGTGCTGCGGCGTTCTTTACACGAATGTCGTTTGCACTCCGCCCTCGGGCAGCATCTTTGCCGTGGGCACAACCACGACCGTCACCTGCTCGGCCATAGACTGCTTCCAGAATACGAACTTTTGCACTTTCACCGTGACAGTGTTGCAGGGCACCAATTGTGCGACGAACTGCTTGCAGATCCAGTGTCCAAGCAACATGGTGGTTCCCTGTGCCAACCTCCCGGTGTTCTACGCGCCGACGGTCACGGACTCTTGCTGCAGTAATTGGACGCTGGTCTGCACGCCGCCCTCGGGCTCTTTCTTTGCGCCGAACACAACCAATCTGGTTGACTGCTTCGTCACAGACTATTGCGGCCTGAGCAACAGTTGCAGTTTCACCGTGACAGTGCTGTCGGGCACCAATTGTCCGACCAATTGCATCAGCCTCCAATGCCCGAGCAACATTTTGGTGGCGACATGCAGTAATTGCGTGCCGGTGTATTATTCGGTCACAGCCTCAAACACCTGTTGTTTCAGCAACGTGGCAGTCAATTGCAGCATTCCCTCCGGCTCCTGTTTCCCGCTTGGAACCAACACGGTGCAAGTCACCGCCTATGATCCTGACTGCGCCAGCACGCCCCCGACGAACTGCAGCTTCACCGTCACGGTTGTCCCTGGCACCGGATGCGCCACCAATCCCTGCATTGCGGTGGAGTGCCCGAGCAACATCGTGGTCACCACTTGCAGCAACTGCGCGCCGGTCTATTACTCGGCCAACGCCACCGTCAATGGCATCTGTTGCACCAATGTCTCGGCCATCGTTTATAATCCGCCGCCGGGCACATGCTTCAATGTGGGCGTGTCCAACGTGGACGTGACCGTCTATGCCTGCGGCTTTATCACCAACTGCCAATTCACCGTAACGGTCAATTCTGGCGGCGGCTTGCAAGTCGTTTGCCCGACGAACAAAACCGTCCCATGCGGCAGTGAATGGATGTTTGATCTGCCCACGGCCATATCCTGCTGCACCAACCAGTTCGAGACATCAACCGGACTGCTGACCAACATTCTGATCACCTCCCTCGGCATTACCACCAACGGCGTCTGCCCGCAACCGCAGGCCATCACCCAGATCTGGTCGATCACGGACGGCTGCGGCGACAGCACCAATTGCAGCCAGACCGTCACGGTGGAATGTTGCCAGACCACCACCAATTCCGGCTGTTGTGGCCCGGGCCTTGGGACGCAGACCATTCAATGGCTGCAATATCCCGCAACCAACCAACCGCCGCTGCTGCCGGATCCGTTGGGGGCCAACACCAGCAACACCTGGATCATTACCAATCTGCCCTGTT
>Ga0326727_10002989_pt1 | contig 55585 bp, 57 predicted proteins | sample MB2enrmetagenome_FD_207643 | JGI IMG/M metagenome (GOLD analysis project Ga0326727, IMG submission 207643) | Lab enriched peat soil microbial communities from McLean, Ithaca, NY, United States - MB29MY | ecosystem: Environmental > Terrestrial > Soil > Wetlands > Peat | place: USA: New York...
GCGCATCCATGTATCCCACCCTTTCTCCGAGCGACCATTTCATAGCTGTAAAGAATGCCTACCGCAATTCCGACCCGCAACGCGGCGACCTCGTTTTGTTGACAAATCCAAATAATCGCCGTGAATTTTGGACCAAACGTGTCATCGCGCTCGCCGGTGATACGGTGGCCGTCAAAGATGGCAATCTATATGTGAATGGCGCAAAGCTTCCTCTGCAACCGGTGGGGCCGGGGGCCGTTTCCGGAACCACCGGTCAAATTGTCTATGAAGAAAACAATGGTGCAAAATATCGCATTTTTATCTCTCAAGGCCATCAAGCGCCCGATTTTCCAGAAATCACCGTGCCCAAAAATGAATGTTTCGTGATGCGAGATAACCGGTCCGAGGCCCTGGACAGCCGGATTGCCGGCCCTATTCCGATCATCTCGATACTTGGCAAATTAGAATACCGCTACTGGCCCATCGCCTCCGCCGGAAGAATTTATTAACTCATGGCAGCCGTGCGCCAGACGCTGAAAGAAATACAATCCTCAGATTTCACGGAATACGCGGATTCGCATGTCAGGCCGCTGCGCACGAACGTTTCGTATGAACAGCGAAAATTCTTTTAACGCGATTTTTTGGACGCTGTTGGTTTTGATGCTCTTGATGCGGGGCTGGTTTGCTTTTCGCGTCTGGCGAACGGGCGAGCGAATTCTGCCTGATCGCGCTGCTCGTCAACGCGAAGGCTTGTGGCCGCGGGTCATCGAAGGTTTGTTCTCTCTTCTGCTCGCCGTGCTCGTTCTGCATGTCTGCTTTCAAGGCGGCGGTCTCGTCCAAAAGTTTGCGTTTCCCGCGCCGGGTTGGTTGCGCTGGACAGGCTTCGGTTTGGGCATAACGAGCGTGGGACTATTTGCTTGGACGCATGTGACCTTGGGACGGTTTTGGTCAACCTGCTTGCAACTTCGCCCCGACCACCGTTTAATTACAGACGGGCCTTACGCACGAATCCGGCATCCGATGTATTCTGCGATTCTGGGATGGATGATGAGCCTTGGTCTGGTGGCGGCCAGTTGGATTCCGTTGGCATTCGCGGCGCTCGCCGCGCTTAATTTCATCCTGCGGATTCAACCGGAAGAAAAGATGATGTTACAACAGTTCGGTGACGAATATCGCGAGTATATGAAACGGACGGGACGGCTTCTTCCTGTGCCAAAAAAATAGATAAAGCCACTGGTCGAATGTAAGACAAATGATCGCGCCATTGGCAGAATTGCTGGATTGGCTGGCCATCCAAATGGTGTGGGGCCGTCGTGTCAAATCCCTGCTGAAACTGCCGAGTCCCGCGGCCGGTCCGAAACTGGAAGAAGCACTCCAATTCCTGAACGGGCCGGACTTTATTCCCCTCGAAAGCCCGCCGGCGCGGCTTGAATTCGATTCTGCCCGGTCAGGGATCCACTTCCGGTTTTCCGCACCGCAACCGAGCCAATTCGTCGAGCAAAATGTGGTTTACGGCCGCCTCCATCGTTGTGCGGAAGGCTGGCAGAAACAGCAAGTCATCATTCTGCTCGATGGCAATCCTCCCGTTGCCTATAATACGGCCTTTCATTTGTTTGCCCGCCGGTTCAATCGGGCAGGGTTTAATGTGGCCACACTTGTCCCCCCATACAAACTTAAGCGCCGTCCTTCGCTGGCTGACGCCGAGGCTGGAAGCCGTTTAGCCCCGACCAAAGAACGCCGGCTAACACAGCGATGGAGCCAACGCCGACTGCCCCTTGAGTTTATGGATGAATTGGATTTTACTTTGATTTGCGAGTTTGCGAAGCCACCCGCCGGCCGGCGTGGCTCAGCTTTGGATTGTCAGGCGGCTCTAGCATTGTTGCTGCTTCTCTGAATGCCGATGCTTACACTTGTTGTTTTTTGCGCACACACTGTGCTGATGATTGCGGCGGTGCTTCTGGTTGGGCGAAAACCGATCCAGCGGGCGGGGTCCGCCTTTTTTCTGGCCTGCTGTTTGTTCCTGGAATGGTTCGCCCCGGTGGATACCACATGGCGCGCGATCATGGCCCTCGGCGGCATGGCGGCCTTGGTCGCCACCATAAATGTCGCCGCCTCGGCGACAACGCAATGGCCGGCCGGGGTTCGGTTGCTGCAAATGCTTACTGCGGGTTATCGGATACGTGCCGGCCACACCCGGCCAGTTCTGTCGGTTCGCATCATTGGCCGTTTTATCGTGGAGGGGTTGGTTGGTGGCGCGGCCTTCTTGTTCCTCCGGCGTATAGCACACGCCCAACATCCCCCCGATGCCGAAATCGCGCCATGCCGCCTGGTCGCCGGGATTATACTTCTCTACGCGCTGGCGGAGTTTCTAAAAGACCTCGTCCATTTTTGTTTCTTGGCGTCGGGCGAAGTCATGCGTCCGATGCATGACACGCCGATTGCCGCCCGCAGCTTGCGGGATTTCTGGGGGAAGCGCTGGAACATCGCGGTGAGCGCGTGGCTTTGCCGGTTCGTCTTTTTGCCGCTGGCGCGCCAGCACCGTCCAGACCTTGGACTTCTTTGTGCTTTTCTCGTTAGCGGCGCGTTGCACGCATGGGTGGTATGGGTGGCACTCGGCGCATTGGCAGCCTTTGAAATAGCAGCGTTCTTTGGCCTTCAGGGTGTACTTATCTTGGCCGAAGACCGCCTTCATGTTGACGCTTGGCCTGTGCCTTTGGCGCGGGCATGGACGATTTCAATCTTGCTGGCAACATCACCGTTGATTATTGGTCCATATCTTCGCATTGTTCATCTCTAGCAGATGAGGCATTGCAACCAGCCGCCTAACAAATACCGCCTTAATGCCGGGCCTGACGGCCCTCGTCCTTCGCTGGCTGGCGCGACGGATGGACAAACCTGCTGTTCGGACCGGTCAACCTGTGGTTTCGCCCCATTGACGGGCACCGAGTTTCAAGCAAGTGCCGTTCGCGCTAAGGCGTCGCGGCGGATTGGGGAAAAATTTGGTAGAGGATGAGATAGACGGCCACGCCGGTGACGGAGACGTACATCCACAAAGGCCAGGTCCAGCGGGCGATTTTTTTGTGCAATTCAAAGCGCTGTTTCAGGGCGCGGCTCAGGGTCATCAGAATCAATGGAACAATCGCGGCGGCAAGAACGGTATGGGTGGCCAGAAGGATAAGATACCAAGGACGAAACCAGGCCGGGTTCTGAAACTTGGTGAACCCGCCCAGGGCATGGTAGGTGAGATAGCAAATCAGGAAGAGGACGGAGGTGGAAAAGGCGGCGATCATGCAAGCGCGATGGGCCGGCATGTTCTTGCGCTTGATGAAGACAAAGCCCGTCCCCAACAGCAGGGCGCTCAAACCATTGAGGGTGGCATTGACGGCCGGCAGATCATGGACGTTCATAATTCAAATTCTCACGATTCCTTTTTAAGGTTGTGGATGGCGGTGAGAATGGCCGGGATGCAGGCGGTCGTTTCGCCGTCAAAGTAACCGCGGATGCGCTCCTGCGAATCGAGCAGGACGAGCCGGGTGCTGTGGATGACCAAATCCACCGGCGTTTCGCGCTCGGCCGGAGGCTTGTCCACCATGCTCAGTTTCAACTGCTCCATGGCCAGGCGGCGCATCGTTTCCTTGGGGCCGGTCAGGAAGGCCCAGACTCCGGGGCGCGCGCCGAATTTTTCGCCGTATTTTTTAAGGATGGCCGGCGTGTCGTAATCGGGATCGCTGGTGAGGGTAACGAGGCGGACGGACGAATTGGCCGGCAGTGATTCCTGAAGTCGTTTCATGGTGGCGGAGACAAGGGGACAAGGACCGAGGCAGCGGGTAAATATGAGGTCCACCACGCGGATTTGCCCCCGCCAATCGTCCTGGGACACCATTTTGCCATCCTGATCGCTGAGCGAAAAGTTGGTGACCGCGCCATAGACGGGCAGCGGTTTAGCCGGCGGCGCGAAGAGGAAAGGAGCGGCCACCACGGCCAGCACGATCAAGGCCAGGCCGCCCCACACCAGGGACTGGAGTTTCGGGGAATGGAGTGATGGAGTGGTGGAGTGGTGGGAATCAGGATCCCGATACTCCATCACTCCATCGCTCCGTTCAACGCCTATCCTACTCATAGCCTCCGCCGGCGCCGGCGCCGGCGCTGGAGTTCTTGGCGACCCATTGGTCGTAGTCCTGCTGGGAAACCACTTTGAGGGTTCCTCTCATGCCGTAATGGGAAACACCGCAAAGTTGCGCGCAGTTGATCTGGTAGGTGCCGATTTTGTGCGGCGTGAACCAGGCGGGAACGCTCATGCCCGGAATGGCGTCCTGCGTGACGCGCATCGGGCGGATGGCAAAACAGTGAATGACATCCATCGAGGAGATGTAAGCGACCACCGGCTTGTCCACCGGAACGACCAGTTCGTTGGCCACGATGAAGTTGGATTTGTAGTTCGGGTCCTTCTTGTCAAGTCCATAGGTGTTGTCGGCCGAGACGAATTGCCGGTCTTGTTTGGCAAAAACGCCGTTGGCCCCCGGATACCAGCCATGCCAGTTGAATTGGGCGGCGATGACTTTGATGACCGTGACGTCGCCCGGCTGGCTGCCCTTGGGAAATTGCTCCACCGCGTGAGCCCAAAGAGGAATGGCCAGGCCGACGAGCAGCACCCCTTCAATGAGCGCGACCAACCCTTCCAAATAGCTCGAGGCATGGTTCCGAACGCCCGCATGGTTGGCCTTGGGGTGGGCGCGATGGTTGAACTTGATGAGAACGATGATGAAGTAAGTGAGCCACCCGGCAAAAAGCAGGAGCATGAGGATATGAACACCCAGGATCAGCTTGTCCACTCCGGCGCCCGTGGAGGAGGCGTCAGCCGGCATGCCCAGGAACTTCTTCAGACTCAGCAGGCTGTTCATGGCTTGGGTGGAGGTTGAGCGGTCGGCGTTTCAGTTGGTTCCGCCTGCGAGGCGGCGGCGGCCTTGCGCGAGAGGAAAACAAAGAAGGAGGCCGCTCCCATCAGCACCGTCACGATCACCCCCAGCAAACTGAAGATGCCCGCGTTGAGACTCCGCGCCATGTTGGAATCCGACTTGCCGAAGCAGGCCGCGCAAGCCAGCAAACTGGCGGGCGACGCCAGCCACGCCACCATCACCGCCCAGGCCAATAGTTTGATTTTTTTCATAAGTAACCAATGTGCTTGAGTTTTCGCAGAACCGCGCGGCCATACCAGATCATGCCCAGGCCGCAGAGAATGGACAATACGCCGCCGAACAAGTCCCCTGCCCCGCCCGTCAGCGAGTATTGACGCAGCAGCCAGCCGCCGAAGAAAAAAGCCAGCAGCACCACGCAGACGACAAATACAATATGGAAGGCTTTCAATGACATATCACTGTATGTGAACGATGCTGCCCTTCTGCATGGACAACACTGTAAGATACATCAAAGCGGCGAAAAAGAAAACGGTGCAGCCCAGGAGCGAGTAGATCAGTCTCTTTTCGGAAATGAGGTGCATGAAGAAGCCGGCCACCAGGAATCCCTTGGTCGAGGCAATCAGCAGGGCGGCAACAATATTGATCTCGCGGCTGCCAAAATTGATGTAGGAAGCCCAGACCGTCAGAATCGTGCCGATGATCAGCGCCACGCCGACGATGGCGTAGGTGCGCATGTGCCTTTTGGCCTCTTCGACCGAATGGGCGTCAGGAACGGCGGATGGTGTTGCGGCAGTTTCGTGCATAAGTCTATGTGAGGTAAAGGACCGGGAACAGAAAAATCCAGATCAAGTCAACAAAATGCCAGAACAGGCCGGTGACTTCGATGCGGTTGGTGTAGCGCTCCGGGTCGGTCTTCCAAAGCTTGGCCAGCGGCCCCCATATCACAGCGATGACCAGCGCCCCGCCCAGAACGTGCAAGGCGTGCAATCCGGTCAGAACAAAATAGATGGCGAAGTAGGTGCTGTGCCACGGGCCGTAGTTTTCAATTTCCTTGCCCTTGCCGTCCGCGCGGTCCTTGATCTCAGCCATGGGAAACTGCATCGCCGTGAGATGGCTTTCCTCCGGCGGCGACATCAGTTCGGATGGATCGGCAACGACCCGGGCCTTTTCAAAGACAAAGAGGTCCTTGGTGGTCTTGGCGCGGTCAATATGCCCGTCGGCAAATGCGCCGTTCTTGAGCTGGACTTCGTAGTGATTGAACTTATCGCGATATTCGAAACTTTTTATGCTGAGAAAGGTCAGGGCGCAAAGGATAGTGATGCCTTGGAAAATTTTGTAGGAGGAGAATTTGTTCATCTTCAAGGAAGCCCACCCGAAGACCACCGTGACACTGGATATAATGAGCACGACGGTATTGGTGGCGCCGAGGGGGACATTGAGCAGATGCAGCGGCCAGGTGCCCGGCTCGGCATTGACGCGCAGGAGAATGTAGGAAGAGAAAAGGGCGCCGAACAGCATGACCTCCGAGGCCAGGAAGAGCCAGATGCCAACCTTGGCGTTATACAGGCCGGTGTCCGGCCGGGCTTTAACTGCGTACGGTATTTCCATGATTCAAGGGTGGCGGTTGCGCCGGCTCGTTTTGCGGGGTGAAGTCAAGCGCATGGCCGGGCGCGCTGTATTCGTAAGGACCGCGCAGCACTTCCAACGGCCTGTCAAAATTGCCATGCGGCGGCGGAGTGGGAGTCTGCCAGTCCAGCGTGGTGGCGTCCCACGGATTGTCCGACGCCACCTTCTCGCCGTGGCGGATGCTCCAGAAGAAATTCACGACGAAGGGAATCTGGGCCAGTCCCAAACAAATCGCCGCGATGAAAATCGGCCCGTTCAGGCCGAGGATGAACGGACTCAGGCCGGGAATGCCCGGCGAGGTGGACGTGGCCGGCACGGCAGCGTAGGTCAGTCCCCCGTCATACATGCGGCGCGACATGCCGGCCAGGCCCTGGAAAAACATGGGCAGGAAAATGGCGTTCATGAAAATGAAGGAGAGGGCAAAATGCACCCTGCCCCAAAAATCATTCATAAACCGCCCGGTGATTTTCGGATACCAAAAGTAGATTCCGGCGAACAAGGCAAAGATGGTCCCCGGCGCGACAATGTAGTGGAAATGGGCGATGACGTAATAGGTGTCGTGCAGGAAGATGTCGCTGACGTTGAAGCCCAGCGGCAGGCCGGTCAGCCCGCCGATGCCGAACATCGGCAGGAAGCCCAGGGCAAACAGCATCGGAACGGTGAAGCGGATGGACGCGCCCCACAGGGAGATGAGCAGCGAGGTCAGGATGATGACCGAGGGAATGGAAATCATCATCGTGGTGGTCTGGAAGAAAGTGGCGATGCGCGTGCCCATTCCAGTCAAATACATGTGATGCGCCCAGACAATGAAGGAGAGGAAGCCGATGATCAGGGCGGAATAGACCATGGGACGGTAGCCCCAGATCGGCTTGCGCGTGTTATTGGCGATGATTTCCGTCACGATGCCCATGGCCGGCAGGATCAGGACATAGACTTCCGGATGGCCCAGGAACCAGAACAGATGCTGCCAAAGCAAGGGGCTGCCGCCGCCGCTGACGTGCAAGGCGGTGCCGGAAACAACCAGTCCGGTGGGCAGGAAGAAACTGGTGCCCAGAAGATTGTCGGCCAGTTGCAGGACGCCGGCGGCTTCCAGAGGCGGGAAGGCCAGAAGCAGCAGGAAGGCGGTGACGAATTGCGCCCAGACAAAAAACGGGAGCCGCATCCAGTTCAGCCCCTTGACGCGCAGTTGAATGATGGTGGTGATGAAATTGACCGCGCCCAGCAGGGAGGAGTTGATGAGGCAGACCATGCCGAAAATCCAGAAGGTTTGCCCGTCGGGACGGTGCATGTCCCCAACGGTGGCCAGCGGCGAATAGGAAGTCCAGCCCGCCTTGGCCGCGCCGCCGGGTATGAAAAAGCTGGCCAGCATCACGACGCCGCCAATGAAATAAAACTGGTAGCTGGCCATGTTGATGCGCGGGAAAGCCATGTCCGGCGCGCCGATTTGCAGCGGGGTGACGAAATTGCCGAAGGCCCCGAAGGCCAGCGGGACTATGGCCAGAAACACCATGATGGTCCCGTGCATAGCGCCGTAAGAATTGTACAAATCCGACGAAATGACCCCCATGCCGCCGCCCTTCTCAGCCGACGCCGCGCTGATCATGTCCGGCCCGTGGATTTTGAGGAGGAGCTTGCCGATGAGCGGGACGGCCTGGCCGGGATGGGCGATTTGCCAGCGCATCAGGAGCATGAGGCAGAAGCCGAAGAACATGAAAAGCAGCGCCGTCATGCCGTACTGCATGCCGATGACCTTGTGGTCGGTGGAAAAGATATATTTCCGCCAGAACCCCGGCTCTTCGTGATGCGCCTCGCCGGCGCGGGATGTTTCTTCGTGCATGATTCGGCTTCAAAACTGCGTCCGCAACAATAACAACTGCCGGGCTTACTCTAACGGCTCCCTTTAGCTGCGTCAATGAAAACCATTAGTTTTCAATAATGTATTCTATTTCTTACTAATAATAATCAGTAAAAGTAATAGCGGCAGATAGAGAATCGAGGCGTAAAACAGCCGGCGCGCCCCAGCCAGGCCGACGCGCCGCGAGAACCGCCACGCGCGCCAGATGAATCCGGCCCCCAACACCAGCGCGCCCGCCAAATAAACCGGTCCAGTCAGCCCGAACAAGAACGGACACAGGCTGACCGGCAGCAGACCCAGGGTGTGGCTCAAGGCCTGACTGCCGGTGCGCGCGCCGGTCGGATCCACCACCGGCAGCATGACGAATCCGGCCCTCGCATAATCCTCGCGATACATCCAGGCGATGGCCAGGAAATGGGGCAGTTGCCAAAAAAACAAAATCGCGAAGAGCGCCCAGCCTTCGCCGGTCACCGCCCCGCGCGCCGCCGTCCAGCCCATCAAGGGCGGAAGCGCGCCCGGGATGGCGCCGACGGCGGTGTTCAGGGTGGTAATGCGCTTGAGCGGCGTATAGACCAGCAGATACGAAACCAGGGTCAGCACCCCGAGCAAGGCGGTCAGGCGGTTGACTGCCAGCGCCAGATCCATCAACCCCGCGCCCGCGCAAACGACGCCGATGATCAGCGCCGCTTCCGGCGTGATGCGGCCGGACGGGAGCGGACGGTTTTGGGTGCGGCTCATTTTGGCGTCGTAGTCACGTTCGAGCAATTGGTTCAAGGCGGCGGCGCCCGCCGCCAGCAGGGCGGTGCCAAGCATGGTATGGAACAGGAGGCCGCCGGACATCGGTCCGCGCCAACCGGCGTAAAAACCGACGAAGGTCGTCAATAACACCAAAGTCGTCAGACGGATTTTGAACAATTCGCCAAGAACGGCGGCGGTGGATTTGTCCGCCGCGCGGGGTTTTTCCAGCGCGGGGGCGAGGCCAAGGATTGGGACGGCTGCTTTCATCAAGTGCTATGGGTGATTCCGGGCGGGAAGAGCAAGGAGGCCGGTTCATTTGACCCGGCCGGGCAGGTCTGTTTCGCCGGGGCGGCGAGGAGACGGAAGGAAATGATGGAAATCAGCGCGCCCAGCATCAGGCTCAACGCGCCGCAAGCTACGTGGGCCGTGGCGATGTCCGCGGTCTTGCCAGTCCAGATGGTGGCGGCGCCAAGAAAAATTTGCGCGACAATCAGGCAGAGCCAGGCGGCTGCGACACGGGTCAGGCGATGCCGGGCACCGAGCCGGCGCCGGGCCAGCCAGGCGCACGCCCCCACAGTCAAGAGTATCGCGGCGGCCATGATGCGATGAACCATTTGCAGGACGATCTGGAAGGCGGTGATCGGCTGATAATCAATCACATCCGTCCGAAGCTGGTTGTATCTGGCGATGGACGCCGGGTCGGTGGCGGGCCATATCTTGCCGTAAGCGGCCGGGAAATCAGGGATGGCCAGCCCGGCGTGTTGATGGCGCATGGTCGCGCCCAGGGCCAATTGACCCAGAATGAGGAGCGTCGCCGCGAGAAAGAAAAAGCGCAGCCGCCCGGCGCCGGTTTCCGCGCGTGCCGTGAGATTGCGCCAGAAGGCCGTGTGGAAAAGGGCGATGGCGGACATCAGCACGAAAAACAATTGGGCGATGGTCGCATGGAAGATGCCCAGTTGATCTTTGAGCATCGTCACGCGCAATCCGCCAAGGACACCCTGGAACACGACCGCGAAAAAAGCCGCCAGGCCAAGCCGGCGCAGCCACTTGGGCGATGGTTCGCATTTCGGCCAGACGAAACCCGCCGACAGCGCAATCGCGCCAACACAAATAAGCAGGATGACATCCGCCAAATGGCTCTGCGGGGACGATTGCGGATTGCGGATTGCGGATTGCGGATTGATGAAGAAAGCCGCCAGTCCGGCCAGCAAGAGGACGGCCCCGCCCCAGCGCAAGAGCGGTCGCGATTTGTGGCCGTAAAGCCAGAGGGCGAGAATCGAGGTCAGCAGCCCTACGCCGGAAGCCACCAAACGATGGGTGTGTTCAAAAAGAACGCCGCCGATCCATTTCGAGAAGGGAAAGAAAAACAAGTTGTAGCCGTAGGTATTCGGCCAGTCCGGCACGGACAAACCGGCCTCGTGGCTGGTCACCAGGCCGCCCATCCACACCAGCACGAAAGTCGCCGCCGCCGTGAGCAAGGCAAACCAGCGCAAGGCCGGGTTGTCCTTCGGCATGCCGGCGCTGTCCGCCGTCAAACCGTTTCTCGCGTTGGAAGCAGCCACCATCATGATGCGGGCGGCGGAACTTCAACCGTGAAATTGGCGCTCACCGGCGTGTCGCCCGCCACCTTGATCGCTTGCGAAACTCCCGGCGATGCGTGGCCGTGGGCCTTCACATGATAGGCGGTCAGGGTGTAATCGCCCGGCGGCAAATTGGGAATCTTGAAATTGCCGGCCTCGTCGGTGATGGCGAAGTAGGGATTGCTCATCACGCCGACGTAGGCGAACATCCAATTGTGGACATCGCATTGAAATTTCACCACGACCTCCGGATGGCTGAAAGTCTTGTCATTCACCTGGCCGGGAGTTTGGGGAATGTTGAACGACTCCGCGCCATTGTCAGCCAGCGGTGAGGCGTGGACGTTGTGCATCGGCACGGCGGAGTCGGAGTCCTTTATACGCAGCTTCTGCCCCACCATGATCGCCGTCACATAAGGCTGGTAGAGGCATTTTACTTGATCCAGCAGCACCGGCTCGGCAGGCGCGGGATACGTTTTCCCCTCGCACCCTTTGGAAACATAGACAAGGACATCCTTCAATCCGTTGTCCTTGCCCACCTCATACCAGCGCGTCGTCACGGGTGTGGGGTTTAACGGCCCGCACTGGTCGGTGAAATTGATGACTTTTTCCTGGGGAGGCGTTCCCTTGAGAGTGACTTTCCCGGTGACATCCGCCGCCGGGGCGATTTGCCAAAAACCGGTCAGCGCGAGAGACACAACTGCCAAAACAAATTTCTTCATAGTTTAAACTGCACAATCAGAACCGCACGCAAACTGAAAGCGCCCAACGACAGGCGACGGACTACTATGACACATCGCGAAACATTTTACAAGCCGTTTTCTTATTTAATTGACTCTGCCGGAGCGCAACGCGGTTTCGAGATGGCGAAGATCGTTGGGCAACTGCGCGGTCCAGGTCATGCGCACCCCGGGTTGATCGGGATGTTCCAGATTGAGAACTTCGGCGTGCAGGGCTTGACGCGGAAAAGTGATGGGCGGACGGGCCGGATCGCGCGCCCGGCAGGCCGGATTATAGGTCCGGTCGCCAATCAAGGGCATTCCGGCGTGCGCGGCCTGGACGCGGATTTGATGTTTGCGCCCCGTTTCCAGCCGGAGGCGCAATTTGCTGGCATAACCCCCGCCGCCGGCGAGCGGATATTCGGCGATGACTTCATAGTGCGTGATGGCTTCGCTGGCTTCGTCTCCGGCGGCCGCGGCCTGGGCGTCGGAAAGGACCTGCTGGCGCAATTCATCCCGGCTCAATTGCAGCCATTGCCGCCAGGTGCCCCGTGGCGCGGGCGAGCGGCCCTGCGCATAAGCCACATATTCGCGCCGCATGGTATGGGTTTTCAATTGGTTGATCAGATGCTGCCGCGCGGCCGGATTGGCCGCGATGCAGAAAACTCCGCTGGTGTATTGATCGAGCCGGTGAACGGGCAGAAGTTGCAGCCGGCGATAAACGGGCGGAAGCGATTTCCCTCCCGGCCCGCGCCGCCAGGCCCGGAGCTTGCCGGCCAAAAAATCAGCCAGGATGCTCAAGGCTGAAAGTTCGCCCGGCTCCGCCGGCACGGCCAGCAGTCCCGGTCCCTTGTTGACAATCGCGAAAGCGGGATCAAGGTGGAGCAACGTCACGCGCGGGTGGATTGGCCAGCCCGTCCCGCAATCCAGGGTGATGGCATGGCGATCGCGCAACAGAAGCGCGTCGCCGGGATCGGGCAGAAGCTGGTGCGGCTTGCGCATGACCGCGCCGTTGACGCTGACGCGCCCGGCCAGAATCCATTGCTTGGCCCGGCTGCGCGGCGTGTCGGGATGTTCGCGCAGCAACCATTCCAGCAATGGGCGGTCCTGATTTTCTGTTTTTGTTGGAAAAGCCACCACGGGCGCAAATTAGCAGACATGCCGGCGACAAGCGAGGGAAGTTATTCCGGCTCAACAAACAAATTCGACAAACAAATTCGACGAACAAGCTTGACAAATAGCAGTATCATGCCAGAATGGCGCGCACATTGCACTACAGACGTTGCCTTATCGTATTATTGGCGTTGCAAGCCGTCATGGCGCAGGGGGGAGCGATTCGTGATTTGCCCGGTTTCAGCAGCACCGTTTATGGGCCAAACGACGACGGCACCTATCCCTGTACCGGATCCAACGACGGCATCCCAACCAACGGCACCCCGGTGACGGTGCCGATTGGATTTGAAATCAAGTTCTACGGCAACACGTTCACCAGCTTGTATGTCAACAATAACGGGAACGTCACGCTGGACGCGGCGCTGGGAACTTATACTCCATTTGGCTTGACCAACACGTTGAGCCAGATCATCGCGCCATTTTTCGCGGATGTGGACACGCGAGCCGGCAACACGGTGACTTTCGGCAATGACACGGTGGACGGTCATCCCGCCTTCGGAGTGAACTGGATTGATGTGGGCTATTACGATATGGAGACGGACAAGCTCGACAGTTTCCAACTCGTCCTGATCAGCCGCTCGGACAGAAATCCGGGGGATTTCGACATCGAGTTCAATTACGGCCAGATTCAATGGGAGACCGGAGAGGCCAGCGGCGGTGTGGACGGATTGGGAGGCGACTCGGCCGTGGCGGGTTATTCCAACGGCAGCGGACTGCCGGGGACCTCTTTTCAATTGCACGGGTCGGCAATACCCGGTGAGTTGCTGGACAACAATCCGGGAGGGTTGATCCATTCTGATCTCAACACGAACTACCCTGGGCGCTACGTCATGCCCATCGTCAATCTGACGGATTTGGTTCTCAACGCCGGCCTGATCAGCCAAGGGGATGCGCGGTGGGCGGGCGACGCCTACGCCAATTCCGCCTTCACCATCCAGGAAAAAGGATGCGCGCTGACCTGCCTGGCGATGGCGCTGAATTACGCGGGCGTGGCGACTGATCCTGAAGCCCTCAACACCCTGATGAACAAAGATGGGGATTTTGTCGGAACCGCCGTCAACTGGGACGCGGCGACACGGGACGCATCCGGGGACACGCTGGAATTCCACGCCTTCCGCACGAGCGACATCCAGTTTTTGAATCAGACGCTGGCCAAGGGTTATCCGGTAATCGTGGGCGTGAATTTAAACGACAACGGAGAACCGGGCCATTTTGTGTTGGTGGTGGGAGTGCAAAACGGCGAATACCTGATCAACGATCCCGGACATGCGGACGCGACCACCTTGAGCTACTATAACAACGATTTCGAGAGCCGGGGTTACGTGGCTGATCCGGCGGGCGATGTGAGCGGGTTGGATTTCAGCGTCGGCAACGCGGCTGAAGTTTTGGTGGTGGACCCGCTGGGACGGCGCAGCGGTTATGATCCGGCTTCCGGGGCGGTTCTGGAAGAGATTCCCCAATCGGTTCATTTCGTGGATACCATTGAAGCCAGCGATCTGACGGGCGCGCCCGGAACCGATGCGGCGCACCTGGTTGACATCTACCAGCCGATGCCGGGGCGTTATCAGGTCTTCCTTGTGGGCACGAATGTGGGCAACTATCAACTGGGGGCGCGTTCCTTTTCACAGACCGGGGCGCCCGGAACGCCTTTGGTGTTGCAAGGCACAAAAGCCTCCAGCGGCGTTGCGGCGTTCCAATTCGACTTTGCCTCCGGCGGCGTCACCTCGGAACCGTTCACCAACGAATGCGCCTGGTCGGTTTCACCCACCAACGGCCCGTTGCCGCTGGCCGTGCAATTCACCGGTCCGGCGTTGGACAGCGGCGGGAACACTATCACCAATTGGAGTTGGGATTTTGGCGACGGCGGCACCGGCGCCGGACAGAATCCACAATTCACCTACACCAACGGCGGTTATTTCCAACCCAGCCTCACCGCCATGAACGCCCTGGGGACAACGGTGTTCAGTTTCGGCCCGGCCATCAATCTGCCCACCGTCCAATTCACCGCCAGTCCGGAGGCCGGCCCCGCTCCCCTGACCGTTCAATTCAATTCACCGAATATGGACAGCGCGGGCGGCGCCATCACCGGCTGGCAATGGGATTTTGGCGACGGCACGACCAGCACCGCGCAAAATCCATTGCATGTTTTTTCCAACGCAGGCTCCTTCTTTCCCAGTCTGAGCGCGACCGATAATGCCGGATTGGCGGTTTCCGGCATCGGCCCTTCCATCGCCGTGATGCCGGCGGCGGACGTTTCCGGTCTGGTGCTCAATGGCGGGTTCGAAACGGGAGATTTCACGGGTTGGACTCTTTCGGGAACGGACACTTACGATATGTTTGTTGACGATGGTTCTGTTTCCGGGTTCAGCCCGCACAGTGGAACTTATCTGGCGGTCCTTGGGCCGTACCTAACAACCAGCTATCTTTCCCAGACACTGGCGACGACCACCGGGGCGGCCTACGTGCTTTCGTTGTGGCTCAACAACCCGGACGGGTCCACCCCCTCGGAATTTCTTGTCTCCTGGAACGGGAATACGCTCTTGGACGAAGTGGATTCTGCGCAAACTCCAGGCTGGATCAACCTGGAGTTCATCGTGGCGGCGACAGGGACGAGGACCGGTCTCGCCTTTGGGTGCCGGGATGACTATTCCTATCTCGGTCTTGATGATGTCAGCGTCCTGTCCGCGGATCCCGGCATTGCCGGTCTGAGCTTGTCCGGGACCAATCTGGTGCTCAACGGAACCAACGGGTTTGCAAACGCAACCTATTACCTGCTGACAAGCACAAACCTGGCGCAGCCGCTCAACCAATGGACGCGGGTGGCGACGAACGTGCCGGGCGCGAACGGGAACTTCAGCATCAGCGCGACCAACGCGGTGAATCCGCGCGCGCCGGCGCAGTTTTACATTCTGCAAATGCAATAAAGAGCCGGAACCGGCCCGGAACATTTCGCAGATTCCGGCATGGACCCGCAACGACCGCTAATTCCGTTCGCTGGACAGCGACATGTGGACCTGCTCGTGGCGGCCGGGCGGAGGCGGCCAGCCCACGGCGCGATCCACCACCCGCCGCATCTGGGTGAACCACCAATTGGCCCGTTGCGCCCGGCGTTGCCGGACGATTCCCCCGCTCCGCCGTCCGGCGATGTCCAGTTCCATTTGCTTCGCCGCACTGTCTTCGATTTCATTCAGGTTGCGCATAATGTTTTCCTTTCGTTATGCGCATCATCTTGCGCGAGGTGGTTGGACAAAGGCTGTCCAACCAAAAAATATTTTGAATTTTTTTTCTCCCCGCTTTCCGGCTAATTTCGGTGGTTTCATGCTCATCGCTTTCAATAAACCGTATGGCGTGGTGTCCCAATTCACCGGGGACGGATCGCCCAACCGGACCCTGGCGGAATTTGGTTTTCCCGCCAGGGTCTATCCCATTGGCCGTCTGGACGCGGATTCGGAAGGGCTGCTCCTGTTGAGCGACGAGGCGGCGCTGAACGCGCGGCTGCTGCAACCGTCGCGGGCGCATCCGCGTGTTTATTGGGCGCAGGTGGAAGGCGTGCCGTCGGAGGAGGCGTTGCAGAAACTGGCGCGGGGCGTCATGGCGCGAGGACGGATGACGCTGCCCTGCCGGGCGTGGTTGCTGGACCCGCCGCCCGAACTGCCGCCGCGCGTGCCGCCCATCCGCCGGCGCAAAACCGTGCCGGACCGCTGGATTGCGCTGGAGTTGGTGGAAGGAAAAAACCGCCAGGTCCGGCACATGACGGCGGCCGTGGGGCATCCAACCCTGCGCCTGTTTCGGGCGCAAATCGGCGGATTTCAGGATCCGGGTCTGGCTCCGGGCCAGTGGCGGATTCTCAACCAAAAGGAGCGTGCATTGGCCTTGGGGCGGAGCAGTTGACAAAGTGTGGCGCAGGCGTCCTCGCCTGCGGGTTCAGGCGGCGTCCCGCCGCCAGCGGACAACAGGCGCACCGGGACGGTGCTCGAACCGCCGCGAAGCATTGATTAGACGGAAAAGGAGGTTCAATGACCAAGGCCCGCCAGCTTTTGACGAATTGCCTTCGGATCACTCCGGCAGTCCAAGACGGCCCAGACTCGTGCCAGCGTTCTTTCTTGATCGTAATAGACGGCGTAGGGGAAACGCTCGGACAGCAGCCGATGATAACCAAACTGCTTGGAATGAATTCCCGCGTAAAGGCGCAGCGATTCAATGTCGGAAAACAACGATTCCTGAAAATAATCTCCCAATCCTGCCTGCTGCCGTTCGTAAAAATCGAATCCGTCGGAGAGATCATCCCGCGCCGAAGGCAGAATGAGGATTCTCATTTCACCCGGTTGCGGAGTTGCGCTTTCGCCGCCTCCCAGTCCATGAAGGATTCCTTGCCCTGCTCCACCCGTGCGGCCCTCTCGCGGAGCACCTTGCCATGCCAATGGGGAGATTCAAGCTGCTCCTCATCCCGCGTCAGGTCGCGCCAGAGGCTCTCCATCACCCGAAGTTTCTCGGCGACGGTCATTTTCTCCAATGGCAATGTAATTTCCATTTTTCTTTTCGATACCGCTTAACTGTCTAAATCTCACGTTTCCTGGGGATGATGTCAATAGCGGTCCGGCAATCCTCGCCATTGCCAACACGTCCACAAGCAAGGGGGCCAGTGACACCGGAGCAGCATGGCAGCACAATAAATCGAGCAGAACCGGACAGCGAACAAACCAACTCGCCGCTGCCTGTCACAATAGGCGGCGGGGCGGAAACGGCGGAAACCCTTGTGAATACGAGGGAAAGTCACGTTTTGACGCTTCCTGTCACAATGGGTCACGCAAGGGAGAATGGCGGGAGTGACGGGGCTCGAACCCGCCGCCGGAGACGGCTGCGCCGCTTTGTCAGCCGCGCTGGCGCTGGGGCACGCCTCCCGCGGCATGTTCAAAAATCCGCGCGATCAACTGGCTGGTCTTCCGCGGTGAGATGCGGATGAGGAGAAATTTTCGCGCAAACCCTGCTTTGGTTTTCTTGGCTTCCACGAAGGCGGCCAGCTCATTCATGGCGTCGCGCCGTCCGGGCGCTTTTGCCAGATAGCCGATGAAGGCAAAATCGGGATCAAAATATCGCGGCGCCATCGCGCGCAGGATGGGCGCCAAAGGGCGGGCGCGCCAATAGAGGCAGGCCCGGAAGGCCCGCTCCTCGAATTCCTCGGGCGGACAGTGGTAGAGTTCGCAAAAGAGCGACTTGAAATCCGGCCTGGGCGGCGCGGAATCCGTTCCTGGATTTGGGGAGGGAGGGATTGTATCCATGAGGTCAAGGAGAATTATCACCGATACCGAACCGATTTGGGGATTTCGCCATGGTGCCGTGCCACGGTTTGCCCGCGCGATAGACTGCCAATAACTGCCGGTTGAGGTCCGCGAAGCGGGTTTCCCCGTCGGCGCTTTCGTCCCGCACCGCTTTTTCGGCCGTGGCCACCGCCTCGGCGAAACGTCCCGCTTCCGCATAAGCGGCCGCCAGTGTGCCCGCGACGCACATCCCTTTCACCGGCGGCAGGCGCTGCGCGCGCTCGGCGAGATGAACGGCCTCCGCCCCGTCGCGCAATGGGTCATCCGACGCGGTGGCCAGGAGCCAGCCCAGGTTGTTCAACGCTTCCACACAATCCGGATCCAGGCGGAGCGCCCGCCGATATTGAGCCTCCGCTTGACGCAAATCGCTCTCCTGGAAAAACAGTTGCGCCAGTTCCAATTGCGTGGGGAGGTCCGCCTTGATGGACAACGCGGCTTGCCATTGGCCGGCCGCTTCGCGCTGTTTTCCCAACCGGCCCAGGGTGGCGGCAAAGTTGCGATGAATCTGCGCGTCCAGGGGCTTGAGCGCCAGAGCCTTGCGAAACTCCGCTTCCGCCCGGTCCAGTTTCCCCTGCATCGCCATCGCCTGCGCCAGGTTGGCGTGGGCGTCCGGATTGTCCGGGTTGATTTCAAGGGAGGCCGTGAATTGCTCAATGGCGGCGGGAAGATTCGTGGCGGCGAGAATGACGCCAAGGTCATTGTGCGCGGCCCAGGCCCCGGGATTCTTCGCCAGGGTGTCACGGTACAATCTCTCCGGGTTGGCGAAGATTTCCGCGCGGGCAATGGTCAGCATCATCAGGACTGAAATCAGGGTGGCGCCGGCGCCGCGATGAGTTGGGCCTGAAAGGAACACGGCCAGACCGGCGGCGGCCAGGGCCACAGGCGCGATCATCGGCAGGTATTGGAGATGGTCGGACACCTGCCAGCGGGTGAGGAATTGTGAATCAAAAAAACCGAGTGCCGGAAACAATGTCACCCCATAAACACCCAGCGCCAACAGGACGGACCGCCCCCAACTGCGGCGGAAGCACCAGCAGATAAGAAAAGCCGCGGCAATCAGAAGCGCCGGAAGATAGGACAGCGCGCTCGAAGCGTCCACTTTCCAGTGGGGATAGACCAGGTTCAGGTTGACAGGCCAGAGCGCCTTTCCCAGATAGAACCAAAAGGCCCGCCCCGCGACGGCCAGCCGCTCGCCGAAACTTTGCTGCGCCAGGGTCAGACCGGCCAGATAAACGTGCTTTTGAAACCAGGCCGACATCAGCCCAAAGGCCAGCGCCACGACAAAGAACGGGCCGGTGCAAATCAAGTCCCGGCCGCTGACCCGGCCGCGCCGGAAAGCGGCCAGGCCGAGCAGCGCCAGAGGGAGCATCACCGTGGAAGTCTTGCTCAGGAGCGCCAGAACGAAGGACGCCAGCGCCAGCCCATACCACAGCGGCGCCCGCCCCTCCTGCCGGCCGGGGACACTTTCCTGTCGCGGGAATGAAGCGTCTTCATAGCGGACATAAAACAACGCGGCCAGCAGGAAAAACGGCAGCGAAAGAGTGTTCTTCATTTCAGCGATGCGGGCCACCGAAGCGACTGCGACCGGATGCACCGCGAAAATCGCGCCGGCCAGCCAGCCGCCCGGAATTTTCAGCCGCGCCAGCAACCGCCACAACAACACCGCGCTCAAGGCGTGCAGCGCCATGTTGACGGCGTGATACCAGCCCGGTCGCGCGCCCCAGGCCAGCCATTGCAACCAAAACACGAAGGTCGAAAGCGCCCATTCCGTGCGAAACCAAATCGAGCCGGGACCCAGTTGCCCCGTCGTGATGGGATTGTCCTCTTCGATCAGTCGCCGGTCATCCATCAAGAAACTCCCCGGCAGAATGGGAGCGTAGGCAATGAAAACCAGGAGGACGATGAAGAGCGCGCCCGCCAGCAGCGCGAGACGGCCTTCGCCAGCCTCCAAAGCGCCCCAAATCCCCGCCCAACCGCGGCGCGGAGGGGCGCCATCCGGTCCCGCAGTCACAGGACAGGCCGGCGATGCGGCGATTTTCGGCGGTTCTTGAATAGGTTTTTCGGTGATTAGACCATCCTCGCCGAACTTCTGCTCAATTCGTCAAGCGCCAAACGTGACCGCAACTTTCCACCCCAATCATCAGCGACTTTCCGGGGAGCGCGGTCGTCTCGACTGCATCCGTCGGCGTCTCGCCGACGGAATCTTTCCGCCAAGACTGGCCCACCTTCCGGGTGATTTCTCAAGCACATCGCCAATGATCCGGGCTTTCCACCGACATTCGTGTTACAAATAATCAGAATGATACAAATTACAGAACGCCAACCCTGCTTGTCTATCAGGGAACCCTGCTTTCTTTGTCAGCAAAATCCTTACAAGCCCGTAATGCGTCAGTGATGGTGGGGATTGGAGGTAGGGCGGGCAGTCCTCTGCCCGCCGTCGGGCGATAGTGGCGGGCAGAGATTTCCCCAAAGGCAACTTCGCACATTGTTCCCTTGAACTCGTTGCAGACGCAGCCCGCGCGCCCTCGCACGCCGCACGTTCCGCAAGCTGTTCCCTCTCCGCTCCCATCTAATGAGAGGGGAGGGTCAGGATAAGGTGAGGGTCCCTCCCATACGCCCATGACTTTGCCGCACAATTGCGAAGGCGGAGCTTCCGGGATAGGATGATGCCTTGATGCACTGGAGCCTTGTTTACCTGATCAGCGAGTGGGTCATCCGGCTCACCATGCTGGTCTATGTCCCCCGGCAGCGCACGGCGGCGGCGGCGCGCGCCTGGTTGCTCTTCATTTTCTTGCTGCCCTGGCCCGGCCTGGTCTTTTACGCGCTGGCGGGGCGCATTTATTTGCCCAAGGACCGCCTGGCCAGGCAGGAAGGCGCCTCGAAAAAAATCCGCCTCGTGCAGGAGCAATTTCTGTCCCAGGGCCACTCCCTGCCAAGTCTGCCGCCCAATATCTCCCCCCTGGCCGCGCTGGCGGCGCGGTTGGGCGATTTCGAGCCGCTTCACGGAAACGAAGTGGAGTTGCTCACCGACTACCAAGGCTCCATCCGGCGGCTGATCGCGGACATCGAATCGGCGCGCCGCCATGTCCACTTGCTCTATTATATTTTTGACGACGACGAAACCGGCCGGCAAGCGGCGCAAGCTTTGGCGCGCGCGGCGGCGCGCGGCGTGAAGTGCCGCGTGTTGCTCGACGCAGTGGGATCCAAGCGGGCCTTGCGCAGCCTGGCGCCCAAGATGCGGCGCGACGGCGTCGAAGTGACGGCGCTGTTGCCGGCCGGCCTTTTCCGGCGGAACGCGGCCCGGTTCGATTTGCGCAATCACCGCAAAATCGCGGTCATTGACGGCGCCATCGGCTACAGCGGTTCGCAGAATATTTGCGACGGGAAATTCGTGAAGGGATTTCCCAATGAGGAACTGGTGGCGCGCCTGGAGGGGCCGGTGGTCTGGCAGTTGCAGGCCGTGTTCCTGGCGGATTACTATCAGGAAACCACCACCGTGCTCGACGGCATGGAGAGTTTTCCCGCGCCGGCGCGGACGGGCCAGTCCATCGCCCAGGCGCTGCCGAGCGGGCCGGGCTATGGCCGCGAGAATTCACAGGAATTGCTCATCGCCCTGCTCTACGAGGCGCGGCAGCGGGCGGTTTTGACCACGCCCTATTTCGTGCCGGACGAGCCGTTCCTGGAAGCCATGCGCGCGGCGGCGCGGCGCGGCGTGTCCGTCCACCTGGTCGTGTCTGAACACGCCAACCAGCGCCTGACGCAATTGGCGCAGCGCTCCTTCTACGACGAACTGCTCGACGCCGGGGTTCACATTCATCTTTTCGCGCCGCGCTTTCTCCACGCCAAGAATCTTACTATTGACAACGACGTGGCGCTGGTCGGCTCGGCCAACATTGACATCCGCTCCTTCGCGCTCAACGAGGAAATCAGCCTGCTCTTCTACGATCCCGCCGTGGTGGCGGCGCTGCACCGCATTCAGGATGACTACCTGGCGCGCAGCACGCCGCTCGACCGCGCCGCATGGCGCCGCCGTCCGCTGGCCGCGCGGACCTTGCAGGGCATCGCCCGCCTGGCCGACTCCTTCTTGTGAGAAGGATAAATTCTACAATCCCGAACCCGGTAGGTGGCGCGGGACGATCAAGCTGTCCCGGTCGGCGACTCGCCGAACGCGTGGGGAGAAGACATTCCGATGTCAGATACTATCACAAGGCGTTGGTAAATTCTTCCGGCGCGACACCGGCCATTTTGAGCGCGCTACGCAGAGTGCCGGCGGCAACCTCCCGGTGCATGGGGATAACGCAACCGCGTTCGCCCAGCGGCGTAACTTTTTTAAGGACGGCATGGCTGCCACGCTGGCGATCAACGAAGAATCCGAGCCGTTGCAAGGCCTTGACCGCCTCCGCGCCCGACACAATGGGCAGTTTAGCCATGCGCCAATTCAAACGTCCGGATGGCTGCCGGCTTTTTCAGGGTGTACGGGAAGGATTCAAGATAAAGGTCAGTGGCCTCCTGCAAATTGGCGAGTGCCTCTTCCTCGGTATGGCCCTGGCTGGCAGTGCCGATTTCGGGACACTCGGCCACAAGCCAGTCGGTTTCTGAATCCGGATATATTATGGCCGTCAATTTCATGGAAAAAGCCTATCCGTCTTCGTAGCAAAAGGCAATCCTGAACTCGCGCCAACTGATGAGGCCCCGACCAATTAGCCGGCGGCGCCGTCATCTCAAACCTTCAATCAAGAACGTCAGAACAGCGGCAATAAAAAATGACACTGCCATGAGAGCCGTCCTCTCAAATAAAACCAGGAATGCCGGCTTGTGACCGGCTTTGTCCGCAATCCGGCGTGCCTTCCGGTAATCTCGCCAAATTGCACCGTTAAAAGCGACACAGGCTGAACGCTCGCCGTGCAACGCGATGTAACGCTGGATCCGAAACAGCCACACGACCACCGACGTGAACATGAAAACTCCGAAGCCAGTCATAAAGCTGTAGAAAAGAATATGCATAACAGTAATGCGTCAGTGACTGAGGGGAAAAAGGTAGGGCGGGTCCCGATACATCGGGACCCGCCGCGGCGCGCCCCGAGTGCGCGCCCTACCTGCCAAGACGGACGCATTACGCATAACGGTTGATGAAGCTTGGCACTTAATCTACTGCAACTCAATCCTGCCTTCAAAGGCAAAGTCCGCCGGGCCTGTCAAACGCACGTTGGCAAATTGTCCCTCCCGCTTCTCGAAAGCGACCTCCAGTTCCTCGCCGCTCCGCACCCGCACCCGCACCGGCGACGTGAAATGATGCAACTCGGCGGAAATCAACGCCGAGGCCGTCACGCCCGTCCCGCAGGCCAGCGTCTCCCCTTCCACCCCGCGCTCGTAGGTGCGCACGCGGATGGCGTTGGCCCCGCACAACTCCACGAAATTCACGTTGGTGCCTCGCGGCGCGAATTGCGCGTGGCCCCGGATTTCCGCGCCAAGGCTTTGCACCATCGCCTGGTCCGCGTCCGGCACATACACCACCGCGTGAGGGACGCCCGTGTCCACGCTGTGAACCGTGGTTTTTCCGCCGCGCAGCGCAATCGTCTGGTTCAACTGCAAATCCCGGGGCGGCGTCAGACTCACCGTGACCCGTTCGCCGTGGAAACTGGCCGTGATGACGCCGGCGCGCGTCTCAAAAGTGAGTCCGCTTTTCGCGCCGGTCAACCGTTGGGTAAAACGGGCAAAACAACGCGCGCCGTTGCCGCACATTTCCGCGCTGCCGCCGTCGCTGTTGTAAAAATCCCAGGCCCAGTCGGCGCGCCCGGAGGCGCACCGCCGCAGCACGATCAGGCCGTCGGCGCCCACGCCGGCGTGCCGGTCGCAAATCCGCGCGATCCGGCCGCGGTCCAGCTTCAGTTTCCCCGCCCGGTCGTCCAGCAAAACAAAATCATTCCCCGCGCCGTTCATCTTGGTGAATTCAACCAACATGCGACAACCCATACCAGCTTCACCGCTGGTTTTCAAATCCTAAACCTTTAACCCCACCGCCTCCGCCATTTTCTTTTGCCGGACATCAAAGGTGAGAAACAACTCGGCCCCCATTTCCACGGCGGCGGCAATGTGGAACAAATCACTGCTCCGGCAACCGGTTGATTCATTGTGCGCCGCTCCAAACTGTTCGGCCCGGCGGAGCACGGTTGTCCAGTCAACCGGTGTGTGAACAATGAGCGTCTCCTCGCGCAAATCGGCGTCCAATTGTTTGAGCTGGATCCGGGCCTGACGGCTGTCAATCAAACCCTGGAACACGGCCAGGCGGATGGCGTTGCGCACCTCCAGGCGGTGCCAGGGAGTGAAAGGAAGCGCGCGTCCGTGCTCCCGCATGAAGGCCGCCGCCGCGGGGGATTGCTCCCGCGGCAGATAAAGCGCCACCAAAAAACTGCTGTCGGCGTACACCTTCAAAAGGCGCTCCGGTTCCCGTCCAGGATTTTTGCCGTGTCCTTTTCGGAGAGTATTTTTCTCCCGAATATTTTTTCCAGCCGGGCGGTGACGTCGGGCATGCGGCGCGGCGCGGCCTGCCCGCGCGGGACTGGAACCAGCCGGGCCACAGGACGCCGCCGGTTGGTAATATCCACTTCCTCCCCATCGGCCACCCATTCCAAAACGCGGTTGAAATGGTGCCTGACATCGCGGATTGAGGCTGTCTTCATGTGAACCATAATGTGTCACAAATGATCCCGTGTCAACCTTTATCTGGTCATCTCTCGTGAGGCGGCTTCAAAAGTGGAATTTTTTGTGCAAGATTGTCCCGTCGGCGGCGTATTGGTTGGCTGGAGAACCCGGTGGATTGCCGGCTTTGACCCGATTTGAAGGAGAGGCCGGAAAGGCTCTCAGTCTTGAAAGCGATGTTATGAAAACCATTCGTAATCTGCGCGTCCTCAATTCCAGGCTTTACACCCGTCCTTCTGCCTCGCACATTAAGCCGATGTCAGTCGGAGTTTCAGACAATTCCAACGGGGAAGCGACGACGCCGGAAATGTGCCCGCTGTCGCCGCCCGCCTTCTCCTTGCCCGATTTGGAGCAGGCCATCAAACGCTCGCAAAACTGGCTGCTCGGCCAGCAGAAGCCGGACGGCTACTGGATCGGCGAGTTGATGGTGGATTGCACCCTGGTCGCCGATGTCGTCGCCTATCGCCATTGGGACGGCAAGGTGGACGCGGAGTGGCAGCGCAAAGCCGTCAAACAAATCTTCTCCCTGCAAATGCCCTCCGGCGGCTGGAACATCTATCACGGCGGACCGGCCGAGATCAACGCCACCATCAAGGCCTACCTGGCCCTCAAGCTGGCCGGCGTCCCCGTCACCGACCCGCGCATGTTGCGCGCGCGCCAGACCGCCCTCAGCCTGGGCGGCGTGCCGCGGATGAACACCTTTTCCAAGCTCTACCTCGCCCTGATGGGGCTGTATCCCTGGAAATACGTGCCCACCATCCCTTGCGAAGTCATCCTCATCGGCAAATGGTTCGGCGTGCAATTCTATGACATGAGCTCCTGGAGCCGCGCCATGCTCGTCCCCCTCTCCATCATCAACCATTTCAAACCCACACGCCCCCTCTCCCATCAGGTCTCGCTCGCCGAACTTTTCCCCTCGGGCTATCACGAGCGCGATTTGATGCTGGCCCGCGACCCGCAACGCTTCACCTGGCGCAATTTCTTCATCGCCCTGGACAAGCTCCACAAATTTGCCGAGCACTTCGCCGCCATGAAAATCCATCCCTTCCGCAAGCTCGCCTTGAAGAAGGCCGAGCAATGGATGATCCAGCGCTTCGAGGGCAGCGACGGGCTGGCCGCGATTTTTCCCGGCATCCTCAATTCCTGCATCGCCCTCAAAGCCCTCGGCTATCCCGACGATCATCCCCTCATCCGAAGTTGCGAGGACGAATTAAAGAAACTCGAACACCACACCGCCGACAGCGTTCGCCTCGAACCTTGCACCTCGCCCGTTTGGGACACTGCCATCATCATCATCGCCTTGCACGAATCCGGCCTGGCCAGCGATCACCCCGCCCTGACCCGCAGCGCGCAATGGCTGATGGAGCGCGAGGTCCGTTTCCGCGGAGACTGGCAATACAAGAATCCCACGACCGTCGAACCGAGCGGCTGGGTCTTTGAATTCAACAACAAGTGGAATCCCGACGTGGACGACACCGCCATGGTCCTGCTGGCCCTGCGCAAAATCCCCACCTCCAATCCCCGCCGCCGCGACGATTGCTTCCGGCGCGGCCTCAACTGGACGCTCACCTTCCAATGCAAGGATGGCGGCTGGGCCTCCTTTGACAAGGATTGCACCAAGGGCATCCTCGAAAAAGTCCCCTTCGCCGACCACAACGCCATGCTCGACCCCGAATGCGCCGACATCACGGCCCGCATCCTCGAATTGCTCGGCTACGAAAACTTCGACCTGGAGGACCCCCAGGTGCGCAAGGCCCTCGAATTCATCCGCCAACATCAGGAACCGGACGGTTCCTGGTACGGCCGCTGGGGCGTCAATTATATTTATGGAACCTGGCAGGTCCTGCGCGGCCTCCGCGCCCTCGGCCTCGACATGCGCCAGCCCTGGATCCTCCGGGCGCGCGACTGGCTTGAAAGCGTCCAGCACCCCGATGGCGGCTGGGGCGAACTCTGCGACACCTACGACGACCCTGTTTTCAAGGGCCAAGGCCCCAGCACCGCCTCGCAGACCGCCTGGGCCGTCATGGGCCTTTGCGCCTTCGACGACCCGGACCGCCCCAGCATCCAGGACGGCATGGCTTACCTTATCCATCACCAAAACCCCGACGGCACCTGGACGGAATCGGAAGCCACCGGCACCGGCTTCCCGCGCGTCTTCTATCTAAAATACGACATGTACCGAAACAGTTGGCCCCTCCTGGCCCTGGCCACCTATCGCAACCTCTTCAGCAAGTCCGGTCTCAGACGCGGCCGCGAGGCCGAGGCCATCTTGGATCCGTTCAACCTGCCAAGCCCGCAGCCGGCCCTGCCTGTTCTCCCGTGAGTTGGTTCTACCGCACCCTCATCCGCCCCGCGCTTTTCGCCCAGGACTCGGAGAAAATCCACGACCGCACCCTCCGCGCGCTCTCCTGTGCCGCCCGCCACCGCCTTCTCACCGGCCTGACCGCCGCCCTCTATGCCGCGCCGGAACTTCCTGTTGACATCCTGGGCCTCCGCTTTCCCAATCCCGTCGGCCTGGCGGCCGGCCTGGACAAGCTGGCCCAGGCCGTTCCCATCTGGCCGGCGCTTGGATTTGGATTCAGCGAACTGGGCGCCGTCACCTGGCATCCTCAACCGGGCAACCCGCCCCCGCGCCTGTTCCGCGCCGTCAAGGACCGGGCGCTTGTCAATAGCATGGGTTTCAACAACCCCGGCGCCCAGGCCCTCGCCTCCACCCTCGCCCAATGGAAACAATCCGGCCTCTGGCCCACCCATCCAGTCGGCATCAACCTCGGCAAATCCAAAATCACCCCGCTGACCGGCGCCGCCCAGGACTACGCCGATTCCTTCCGCCTCCTCCGTCCCCTCGCCGATTTTTTTGTCGTCAACGTCAGCTCCCCCAACACCCCCAACCTCCGCCAGCTTCAGGACAAGGCCGCCCTCGACGAAATCCTCGCCGCCCTCCAGCAAATCCAGAAAGCTCCGGCGCTGCCGGACTTGTCGCGCCGTAGCGAAGCGAAGGCGGACGAGGGCGCGCAGGCTCGCGTTCCAGCATCCGCCTCGTCTGCCATAGCTTCAGCGACGGCAGAAATCCGCCATCCGCAATCCGCAATCCGCAATCCACAATCCCCCATCCTTGTCAAAGTCGCCCCCGACCTCTCCTTCTCCGCGCTGGATGAAATCCTTGAACTCGCCGTCCCGCGCCACATCGCCGGCATCGTCGCCACCAATACCACCCTCACGCGGCCCGAAACCAGCGACCCAAAATCAAAGCGGGCTTACCAGGCGGCGGGCGGCTTGAGCGGACTCCCCTTGCGCGCCCGCAGCACCGAAATCGTGCGCCATCTTTACCGCCAGACCCGCGGCGCCCTTCCCATCATCGGCGTGGGTGGCATCTTCAACGACGCCGACGCCTGGGAAAAAATCACCGCCGGCGCCTCCCTCGTCCAAATTTACACCGGCCTCATTTACGAAGGCCCCGCCATCAACCGGCAAATTGTGCGCGGATTGGTTCGCCGCCTGCGCCAAAACGGTTTCGCCGCCCTCGCCCAAGCCGTCGGCTCCGCCGCCGGCCAGTAACGGCCAATTCCCCTTCACTCTCCCTCCGCGAGAGGACCAAGGTGAGGGGCGCCCCAATCCACCGGCAGGCCGGGAACAGACAATTAACGCGTTTCAAGCCGGTTCCAGTAGGTGACGTCCTTTGGGGAGCTTACGGGCGGCATCTTCCCGCCGATCTTGCATCAACAATAAAATCGCCTCTTTCAAGCTCTGCACGCATTCCTCAGGTGTCTTTCCCTGGCCGTTGGCCTCTGGCACTTCCGGGCAGAATCCAACATACCATTCACCGTCGCGGTGTATTTCCGCCGTCAACTTCAGGTCCATGCCGAAAGAGAATTCTTGGATGCGGTGAGGATGGCTTTTTTCATCATTCATTGCTTCTCCTTCCCGGATGCGCCGGGCCGCAGCGAACACCTGTTCACGCGCAAAGATTATACCACTCAGACCGGGCGTCAAAGGCCAAAAACGAGTCATGGGCGAAGCCGGCGGTCGTCCTGTTCCCAGACTTCGGCGGCCATTTCGGCCAGAGCTTCTCCCGGGATGTCTCCGTAATTCTGTTCCAAGCGATTCAGCCAGACAACGAAGTCATGGCGCTCGCTCTCCGGCAACGCCATAACATTATCCTTTAAATCAGCCAAGCTCATCAATGAAAGCAAATTGCCACAGCCAAATCCAGATTTCAACCGATTATCGAAAGCATTAAATGCGACAGCATTAAATGCGATTAACGGGGCGGAGGCACGCAGATGGGAGGAAGAAGCATTCTGAATTTACAACTGCGGGCAATTCCGGATTCGGTTGCGGCTGGCCGTGCTGGGTTCTTCGCGGTATATCCCGTTTTCGGATGCGGAAACGGGTCTTGCGCAAACTCACGCAACACCTTGGCCGCCACTCCGCTTTCAAACTGGCCTTTGCCAAACACCAACGGCACCGGAATGGCCGCCAAAACTCCCCGCTCTAAAAGCGATTCCTCAGCGTCTCTTGAATCCTATTGGGATCAAATCGCGCGAAAAGCAACCCGGCTATTATCGCCCGGTCCTCGACAAGCCGGTAGTAAAGGTTGTACGGAAAACCCGGCACACGGACACGATGAAAATGTTCAAAAGCCAGAAAGTGCGTTATGACGCCCGCTTCGATCTGTTGCAGCGCCGCTTTGAACGCAACCTCGAAGCGTTCCCCGCCTCGACCCGGTGAAAAAGCTTCGTAGTAATTGAATCCTTCGATGAAGTCGCCGGTGATCTCTGGCAGAAAAACCAGATCGCGGCTCATGCCTTGAGCGCATCCACCTTTGCCCAGAATTGTCCTTGCGAAAGGGCGGCGGACGGATTGCTTTCGTAATGAGACCACCGCTTCTCCAATTCCAACCGATGGGCCAGCGGCGCGGGCAAGGCCTCCGGATTGCGAACCGAGGCGGCCAGCTCTTCGGCCAAGCCCAAACGCTCCAGGTCCGTCAATTGCTCAAAATTCGGAATGTCTTTCACCGTCATCATTTTAACTTACCCGCAACCGCTCCTCGTGGCAAATGAATTCCAATCTGAATTCCAATCTGTGGACCAATCCCAATCCTTTCAGTGCAATGCAGCTTTTGCGATGATCCCAGCCGGGTCCATCGCTTTTCAAGGCTTTCTTTCTGTCAAAAGAATGGAGTCATAAATATCTTTCTGGCTCCATCTTTCTGACTTCTCTCCGGCCTTTCGCATCCTCCACGGGCCGTTTCCCATTTGCTTTGGTTGCGGCTGGCCGCTCCGGGGAACTTGCCAATTTTAGCCTTTAGCCTATAGCCTTTGGCCATTCCTGGCGACCACGAAGGTCGCCCGCCCCGCGAACTTGCCACGGGCGGCGGCGATGGAGTATGGTCAAACAGCCAGGGCGGGCGGCGCGAGTGGTGGAATGGCAGACACGCCAGACTTAGGATCTGGTCCCGCAAGGGGTGGAGGTTCGAGTCCTCTCTCGCGCACCATTCCGCGGCCGGCGCGCCGGGATTCGCGGCCCGCGATCCTGCCGGGAGAAGATGGCGTGACGGCCTGGGCCGGACCGATTTTGGCAAGCTCTCCGCAAACACCGCCCAATTCCACGGCAGGCATCACAGGCTAAAAAACGGTTAGACTTTGGCAAATGAGGGTGAGCGCGAATTTTGGGATGAATGAGGATGGCTAAAACATGAATCGAGATTTGATGATCGGAATCGCCGGCGCCGGCGGCGACGGCGTGGTTTCCGCCGGCGAGTCGTTGATTGCCGCCGCGGCGCTGGAAGGTTACCACGGGATGATGACGAAAAGTTTCGGATCGCAAATCCGCGGCGGCGAGGCCTCGTGCCGGTTGCGGCTGGGGACGGGGCCGGTGCTCAATCCCAACGGGCCGCTGGACGTGGCGGTGGCGCTGAATTGGGAGGATTTTCTCCGGTTCGGCCGGGAGTTGGCGGTGGCATCGTCCACCGTGCTTGTATATGACAGCAATACGGGAGTCGCGCCGGACCATCTGCCCCTGCAAGGGGTGACGCCGGCGACGGTGTTCAGCGTGCCGATCACGGAGATGGCCGAAAAACACGCCGGCACGGACATGGCCAAGAACGTGGTCGTGCTGGGATTGCTGGCCGGTTGGTTTGGGATCGGACGGGAGAGCATGGCGGCAGGGATCCGCAAGAAGTTCGCCAAGAAAGGGGCGGACGTGGTGGCGGGGAACACGAGAGCTTTCCAGGCGGGATTGGATTACGCGGAGGCGCATCCGGTGGAAGGAGACCGCAAGCTCACGCTGCCGCACACGGAGCGGGGCGCCAAAATGTTGACAGATGGCAACGATATGTGCGCCGCGGCGGCGATTTTCTCGGGATGCACCTTCTTCGCCGGTTACCCGATCACGCCTTCGTCGGAAATCATGCAGTTTTTGGACCGCGAGATTTGGAAGTATGGGGGAGCGGTGTTGCAGGCGGAAGATGAGATTGCAAGCATTGGCGCGGTAGTGGGGGCGTCGTTCGCCGGGAAGAAGGCGATGACGGCGACGTCGGGGCCGGGGATGTCGTTGAAGACGGAGATGCTGGGGCTGGCCAGCATCGCCGAGTTGCCGTTGGTCTGCGTGAACGTGCAACGGGGCGGGCCGTCCACGGGAATGCCGACCAAGGCGGAGCAGGCGGATTTGTTTCAGGCGGCTTTTTCGGCGCACGGGGACAGTCTGCGTCCGGTGCTGGCGCCAATCAGCGTGGGAGACATGTTCGGCGTGACGGTGGAAGCCTTCAATCTGGCCGAGCAGTACCAGACGCCGGTCATCATTTTGTCGGACCAGGAAATCTCGCAACGCAAGGAGATTGTGGAACCGATTGACACTTCCAAGTTCCAATTGGCGGAGCGGCGGCGGCCCGCCGGAACGGAGCTGGCCAATTACGCGCGGTTTAAGTTGACAGAGTCGGGCATCAGCCCGATCAGCCAGCCGGGACAGGCCGGGGGCGGCTACCTGGCCTCGGGGATCGAGCACAACGAATTGGGCCGTCCGACGGCCAGCGGGGAGATGCACGCAAAGATGAATGACAAGCGGTTTCGCAAATTTCGTCCGCTGCAAGACCGGCGCGATTTGTTTCTGCTGGAAGGGGACGCGGAGGCGCCCATCGGGCTGGTAAGCTGGGGAAGCGTGGCAGGGGTGGCGCGGGAAGCGTTGCGGCTGGCGCAGGCGGAAGGGCTGCGCGCCAAGTTGCTTGTGCCCAAGCTGCTCTATCCTGTGGCGGAACCGGTTTATCAGGCGTTTTTCGCGTCGGTCAAGCGCGGATTGTTCATCGAGCAGTCTTTTCAGGGGCAACTCTACCGGTTGGTGAGAATGTATGTGGATTTGCCGCCGCGGATCGAATTGCTGGCCAGGAGCGGCTCCAACCCGATTCAGCCGCGGGAAGTTTTGGAAAAAATCCGCCTTATGGCGGCATCGCTCCAGGACCGGGCGCAAACCGTGTCAACCTAACAGCCCTGACCGCAAAGCGGCAACAAGAAGAGAATCTATGACAAGTCTCGAACCCATTTCCCCGGCGAAATTTCAGGCCGGCGATTTCAAAAGCGATCTCAAGCCGATCTGGTGTCCCGGCTGCGGGGATTTTGGCGTGGTAACGGCGATCACGCGGGCGTTGGCGGCAATTGGACGGCCGCCGCACGAAATCGCGTTCATCTCCGGCATCGGCTGTTCGAGCCGGATACCGGGCTACACCCGGACCTACGGGTTCAACACCGTGCATGGGCGGGCGCTGCCCATCGCCCAAGGCATCAAGGTGGCGAACCCGGAATTGCTGGTGCTGGCGGCCAGCGGCGACGGCGACGGCTTTTCCATCGGCGGCGGGCACGTGGCGCATGTCATCCGGCGGAACATGGACATTACTTACATGGTGATGGACAACCAGATTTACGGGCTGACCAAGGGGCAGTTGTCGCCCACCTCGCAGCGCGGGCGCAAAACGGTGACTTCGACCTTCGGCAGCCTGGAAGAGCCGGTCAACCCGCTGCTCTACGTGCTGGGCTACGGCGCGTCGTTCGTGGCGATGGGTTCGCCGGCAGACATGGCGGGACTGGCGCGGATCATCGAGGAGGGCATTCGCTTTCCGGGCTTTGCCTTTATTCATATTGACTCCCCTTGCGTCACCTTCGGCGAGGAAGAACAGCAGATCAAAGTGCGGAAGGCCAGGCTGCAGAGCCTGGAATCCATCGGGCATGATCCGTCCGACCGGGAGCAGGCGGCGGTCCGGGCGCGCGAGCTTGGCACGAAGGTCTATACGGGAATTCTCTATCGCAACCCCAATCCTCCGCCGACCTACGGGCAGGGAGTGGCGCAACGGCAAGAATCACTAAGGAAACTAGCCGTGCCGCGCCAGGAAATCCTGCGCCGTTTTGTGCCGGCCGCCTGAATTCAAAGGTAGGGACGCCGCGCCGTCCCTCTCGTGACTGAGGTAGGGCGGGCAGTCCACTGCCCGCCGTCATCCGCAATAAATTATGTCGCCAAGAATAAAAACAGGAAATGATTCTTGCGCAGCCCTTTTATGGAAACACCAGCCGGATTCCATTCGTCCCCGTCTGCGCATTGGGCAGCCAATTTAGTCGCCAGCTCGCCGACGACATCTGTTGGCCGCTTCCGTCGCCCAGCAAGATATTTCCAGCGCCGCTTGGATTCCCATAAGAATGCATCTTCAACGACCAGCAAACAGGGCTGTTGGTGGCGAGAACCACATCATTGCCTTTTCCGTTGGCGGGCGAATAGCCGTAATCGGCAGCCGGGACAAGTCCCGGACCAAGATTGCGATCACCGCCCAGTATTGACTGTGGGTGAATGTCGTCGGCGTCCACTCCCACAAAATAGGAAACGTGCGTGTTATCGAAGCCGTTGGTGAAAGAACTGGCGGGTCGTCGTTCGTCGGCGGGACAAACCACAATCGCTGGCGAATCGCCCAACTGCTTCCGCATGATCGCGTAGTTTGTCCAGCAATACTGCCCCGCGTTGGAATTTGTCAGAAGCTCCTTCCAGCCTCCATTGTCCATGGAGGTCAGCGGCTGTGGTCGGTCGCCACCGTCCCCCGACCAGAGGCGATAGCCGGTGCCAATTTCCATCAGGTTGCCGATACAAGTAATGCGCCACTTTTTCTCCTGCGCGCGGTTGAGAGCGGGAAAAAGCATGACGCCCAGCAACACCACCACCACGATAACCACCGCCAACTCCACCCGCGTGAAACCTCCTCTCGCTCGCATTGTCAAGCGTTTCATGGGGAAACATTCGCGCAATCGCGCCGCCGAATCAACCAAATTCGCCCGCAATAAAAGAACTTTTCCACGGTAGGGCGAGACTCCGTCGAGCCGAATCTCGATTTCCCTTGAAAAAATCACGATCATAGATCTCCGGCAACCTGAGGCGCCTCTCACCCTGCCCCTGTCCCAAAGGAAGAGGGAATGGCCATAGGCAGTCATGGGTTTTGAGGTTGGTTGTCCGGCCAATGCAGCCGCGGGTTTTTCAGTGTGGCGGCCGATGATTCTCCCTCTCCCATGTCCGCCGTAGGCCCGGCGAAGGCGGATGGAGGAGGGCCGGCCTGCCCGCCGTAGCCTTGGCGTAGGCGGGGATGAGGTCGAGCCTCAAATCAGATTCTTTAGACCCGGCCTTGACAAAAATTAGAAACTATGGTCTAATAAGCTACATGAGCCAGCAAAACTCATATCAGGGCCGCCCCGGAGATCAAGCGGGCGCGGGCGCCGGAGCGGGTGGAACAGGAACCAGTCCCAGAACCGCGTGGAGTCTGTCCTTTGCGTCCTGTTTGTCCTTTGCGTCCCATCAATATCCCCCCGCCAACCCGGCGCCTTCCCTCAAAAACCCCGCCAAACTCCCTTTTGGGAGCCGTTCCAATGAAGGTGAATGAAGGTCAATGAAGGTGAATGAAGGTGAATGAAGGTAAAAAAAAAATAAAGAAAATGTCCCAAGAAAACGCAAAAACCACATGGACAACAACTCATTATCTTTAAGCCGTCAGCCTGTGCCCCCCTCAAAACTCCGCCGGCCATTTTCCCGTCTCAAGGACCTTGGCCGCGATCCGTTGCGCGTCGCCGTCGTCCAGGTCCACCGGCGCGAAGCCCGCGCAGGCCTTCAATTCCGCCGTCATCAGTTTTTTCTCGCCGACGATGTGATAAACGCGCGCCAGTTGCAGATGATGAATGATCCGCGCCGGCGCCAGCTCAATGGCCTTTTTGAAATTCTCGATGGCCTTGTCGTTGCTCGCTTTTGGCAGGCCCCCATACACGATCTCCACCAACCCCGTCAGAAACAGGTTCATATTGGCCACCTCGCAATTCCACCGGCCCAGCATGTGGTAGGACAAATCAAATTTCGGGTCCAGCGCGATGGCCTTTTCCGCCTCCACCTTGATCAGGCGCGAATAATTTATCTTCGTTTGATTGTCCAGGTAGGGAAAGTTCTTCGCGTAGCCGACAGCGACGCAGACATGGGCTTTGGCGTTCTGCGGTTCGTCCGCCGCCGCCTTCTGCCCGCAAACCAGCGCCTGCGCCGCCAGCGTCTTCTCCTCCGCCTTCGATTTCGCCCCGTGCATCAGGTCCATATAGGCCTCGGCCATCTTCATTTGAACCTCCGCATTGGTGGGAGACAACTTTTCCGCCTGAAGATAGATTTGCAGCGCCGCCCTGCTCTCATGTTTCCTGTTCAATTCGTCCCCTTGCGCAAGCAACTTGGTCAGCGACGAGTCTTCCGCCCGCGCCGCCGCGCCCAGGCACAACAACCCGCACAGCGCCAGCCGCGCGCCGCGGAATGCGCGCACGGAAGAGCCAAGCCTGGACACAACAGAGATCATACGGCGGAATCTAACCAACTCCGCCCCGTCTGGCGAATGAAATCAACCAATTGCATTCATCATTCAGCATTTGCTTTGACCGCCCCTGGCAAACCCGTTACACAATTGATATGAAAAAAATGATCGTCAAACCCGCCGGCGGCGCGCCGCCGGTCGGGCCTTACAACCAAGCCGTCCGCGCCGGCGATCTCCTCTTTTGCGCGGGACAGATTCCGGTCGTTCCCGCGTCGGGCCAGATCGTCGCCCAGGACGCGCGCGCGCAGACCGAGCGCGTGTTGGAGAACATCAAGATCATCCTCCAGGACCAGAAGCTGGATTTCAAGAATGTCGTCAAGACGACGGTGTTCCTGACCGACCTGGCCGATTTCACGGCCATGAACGAGGTCTATGCGCACTACTTCACCGCCGATTTTCCGGCGCGCTCCACCGTGCAGGTGGCGGCGCTGCCGCGCGGCGCCAGGGTCGAGATCGAAGTGGTTGCTTGCTATGATTGACATCATGCCTCCCAATGTCCTTTGCCGATGCCTGGGCCTGGCCAACGCATGAATTCCGCCGCTTATTTTTTCATCGGGCTGGCCGCCGGCGCGGTCGTGTTTTGGTTTGCCGGCTACTTTTTTGGCCGGCGCGGCGCAGTGCCGGCGGACAACCGCCTGGAGGAAGAACTGCGCCAGCAGGCGCGCCAGCGGGAGCAGGAACTGGGCGAAGCGCGCCGGCAACTCAACCAGGCCGGCGCGGCGGCGGCCGCCACCGAAGCCAAACGCGAGGCCGCCGAACGCATGCTCGCCGAAAGCCGCGAGGTGCAAGCGCAAAACCTCCGCGCCGCCAAGGAGGCCCAGGACAAGGCCCTGCAAGATTTGCGCGAGGCTTTCAAAGCACTCAGCGCCGACGCGCTCAAGCAATCCGCCCCGCAGTTTCTGCAACTGGCCAACGAGACGCTCGCTAAATTCCAGGAAACCGCCAAAGGCGAACTCGCCCGCCGCCAGGAAGCCATCGCCACGTTGGTCCAGCCGTTAAAGGAGCAGTTGGAAACCTACCAAAAGCGCCTCCAGCAAAGCGAAACCTCCCAGGCGGCGACCCTCGGTGAAGTCAAGAAACAGATCGAAGGCCTGGCCCAGAACAGCCAGGCGCTTTCCAGCGAAACCCTGCAATTGCGCCGCGTGCTCAGTTCCAACCAGGCCCGCGGGCGCTGGGGCGAGGAAACCCTCCGCCGCGTCGTCGAGGCCGCCGGCATGAGCGCCCATTGCGATTTCAGCGAGCAAACCCTCTCCGGCGACAGCAAGCCGGACCTGACGGTGCATCTGCCCGGGGACCGGATGATAATAGTGGACTCCAAGGTGCCCGATTTGGATTTCCTCAACGCCATTGACGCCGCCGACCCGGTCAAACGCGGCGAGGCGCTGATGGCGCACGCCGTCAAATTGAAAAACACCATCCGGGACCTGGCCGCGCGCGATTATCCGCGCCAGTTTCCCAACGCGCTGGATTACGTCGTTTTGTTTCTGCCCGCCGAATCGCTTTTCAGCGCGGCCCTGGAAGGCGATCACGATTTGCTGGTCTGGGCCGCGCAACGCCACATCATGCTGGCCACGCCGGCCTCGCTCATCGGCCTGTTGCGGGCCGTCAGCGTGAGCTGGCAGCAGCACGCCCAAAGCGAAAACGCCCGCGAAATCGCCGCGGCGGCGCAGGAGTTGTTCGCCCGCGTCGTCAAGCTGGCCGAACATTTTGAACGCATCCGCGGCGGGCTGGAAAAAGCCAACGCGGCCTACAATGACGCCGTGGGAAGTTACGAACGGATGGTGCGGCCCAGCGGTGAGCGGCTCTTGAAACTGGGCGGCAACACCGCGGCCAAAGAACTGGCCGACATTCAGCCTTTGGATGCGACCCTCCGGCTGCCTCCCTCAGGAATTCAAGCTTCACAAGGCGGTCCATGAACCCCAACATTGCCGCTGGAACCGCCGTTAGCATGAGCGCAAATGACTTGAAAGCACTGAGCATATTGGTTGTCGAAGACGAATCGCTCTTGCGACGGCAATTAGCTGCGAATCTGGATCGCTTCGGCGCCGAGGTCGCCACGGCGGATTCCCTTGCCGCCACCCGCCAGCGCCTTCAGGCTGGACAATTCGATTTCGTCCTGCTCGATGTCAACCTGCCCGACGGACTTGGGACGGAATTGCTTCGCGAAAAGGCCTTTCCGCCGGCCACAGCCGTCATTGTCATGACGGCCAATGGCGGCGTCACCAGCGCGGTCGAGGCCATGCGGCTGGGGGCGACCGACTATCTGGTCAAACCTTTCGACCCCGGTGAATTGCCTCTGGTCATCGCCCGGGCGCAGCGGACGCGCAAAAGCGCGCGACTGGACGAGCAGCAGCGCGACGACACGGCCCAGGCCGCGGCGGTTTTCTTTTTCGGACGGGCGCTGGCGGACGTGGAAACGCAATTGAAAAGGATACTTGACGCTGACGCCCGGATGCAAACGCAGTTGCCGCCGGTGCTGGTTCAAGGTGAAACGGGCACGGGCAAGACGACCATTGCGCGCTGGCTGCATCAGCGCGGGGCGCGCGCGGCGCAGGCCTTCGTCGAGGTGAACTGTTCGGCCCTGCCCGATTCCCTGGCGGAATCGGAATTGTTCGGCCATGAACGCGGCGCGTTCACCGACGCGCGGACGGCGCGCATCGGCCTGTTCGAGGCCGCCAGCGGCGGCACTCTGCTTCTGGACGAGCTGCCCAGTCTTTCGCCCGCGCTTCAGGCCAAGGTGCTCAAGGTGATCGAAGACAACCGCCTCCGGCGTCTGGGCGGGACGCGCGAATTGTCGGTGGATACGCGGATCATTGCCGCCACGAACCAGGATTGCCGGGCGTTGGTTGCCGCCGGAAAATTCCGGGAGGATTTGTTTCATCGTCTGGATCTCTACCGCATTCAGATTCCCCCGCTGCGGGAACGGGGCGAAGACGCGCTGAAGTTGGCGGAGACGCTGCTGGAGAATCTTTGCCGCCGGCATCGCGTGCCAGTGAAGCGGCTCACGGCGGCCGGCCGGCAGCGGATCCTGGCTTATGCCTGGCCGGGCAACGTCCGCGAGCTGGCCCACGAATTGGAACGCGCCATCGTCTTCGAGAGCGGCCCGGAGCTGAATCTGGAGCAGTTGCAGACACCCATTGATCCAAACAAAACGGTGCCGCACACGGAATGGCTGAACCCGAATTTTTGTTTTCCACCGGAGGGGTTTGTGTTGGAGGATGCCGTGGCGGTGCTCATTGGCCGGGCCTTGCGGCAAACTGGCAACAATGTTTCGGCGGCAGCGCGGTTGCTGGGCGTGTCGCGGGACTTCTTGCGCTACCGTCTCGGCGCAAGCAAGAGCGCTTCGGAATCTTCAGATGGGCAATAGCACCCATATTCGGGTTCTCAATCGCGCTGACAATTGGGTGCATTCACCCAAGGGAGGAAGGCCACAGATGCCTGATTCTGCCACGGACGAAAAAATGCCCGGGCATTCGATGGTTTTCTCGATAGGCAAGGCCCTTGGCACGCCCGATGCTTTTCCATACGCAGCAGGAACTGGCAAGAGCCGGTTCCAGTAAGAAGAGCTTTAGAGATTATGAAAACAATTCGTTACTTGCTTCTGGCGGGCCTGGCCGTCGCAAGTCTTGGTGCAACGGGCAGAGCTTGGGCGCAAACCGCCGTGACACCACCCGCCACCGTGACACCACCCATCGCTGTGGCACCCCATGACAGCACAGGCAGCGTGCCGGCGGCCATCCGCACCTTGATCACCAGCTTCGACAAGACGCGGGATCAATATCTCAAGGAGCAGGAGGTGCTGCTCATCAAGCTTAAGAACGCCACAACGGCGTCGGAGAGGGAGCAAATCCGCCAGGAGTTGCAAACCAATCGCGAGACCTTCCTGGCGGCCCTCAAGACCTTCCGCCAACAATTGAAGGATGAACTGGCAGCGCTCAAGGGTAAAATCAGCCACGAAGAGTTTTTGCGGATCATTGACGCGGCCCATAATGCGGAAACCGAAGGCGGCGCGGGCCATCATCGAGGCCACTGAACACTGCGCCACAAACGCCCGGTGGCGCTTAATTTAAACCTGAACGCCAGGCGTTCGGATTGGAGTATTGATATTATGGATATTGTAGCTGCAATCATGAAGGTTGATGATGTTCCCTGCGTCGTCGTTCAAGTCGAACCGCAGGTGGTTGAAGACCAGAGGCTGACCGGGCTGTTGCAAGGTTTGCTGGCAAAGTGCGTTGAAATTCAAGGACTTCCGACAGTGCTGGCTTCAAGGCGAAATGAGCTTGCTGAACCTAACTTTTGCGGGCAACCAAACCTGGTGCGCATTCTGCAGACGCAGGGCTGGGGAAATATTCCTTTCAACAATTGCAAAGTTTCCCTGCGGGCCTAAAACGACTCCAGATTGCCATTTAAATCAAGGCACCACCCAATTCTCTGAACAGGTTTCATCTCATACTGCAAAGTCTGACGGCCACGGGCGGCCGCCAGACTTTTTTTGCAGCCGGATGGCGCCGTCTTCGGCGCCGCCTGATTATCATTTCATTTTTTCCCTTTTTCGCGATGACCAGCCCCGGCGCTGATGCTTCGCAGGCGGAAACCAATTTGATTACCGGAAACGAGTCGCTCTGGACCGAATCCATGCTGTGGGACAAGCAAGTCACCCTTTCGGCCGGGCTGGGTTACAATGACAATGTTTTTCTAAGCCCTTTCAACCCGCGGCCAAGCCCGTTTTTCATAAGCGGTCTGGATTTGGTGGTTCTGCGGCTGCCGTTGGACGGCTGGCAGTTCGAGGGTTCAATCATTGGCGATGACATCCGCTTCCTGCACAATGTTGGCACCAACTCGGAAGATTCCTTGTTTTCCAGCCTGCGCGTGCAGCGGGAGTTGCCGAAAGGCTGGCGGGCCGGATTGGAATTCCGCGGCGTCTTCGAGAAACAGGTTCTCGACATTTCCACCATCGTGAGCGAACCGGCCACGGCGCTGGTGGAAGGATACGGCTTCACACTGGATCCTTCGCTGCGCAAAGATTTCCGTTCGGGGTTGTGGGTGCAAATCGAAATGCCGGTCACCCACTGGTATTTGCAAGCGCCATTGGATGCTTATTGGGAGTACGGACCCGTGGAGACGGTGGGATATGATTTCGGCAAGTTCGCGGATGCCACTTTGAGCTACGGGGCTTCGCATCAATCCCACTCGGAATGGGTGGCCTTGGACGCGTATGGCCGTCCCCTGCCACAACATCTGGATATTTCCCAACAACGGGTTGAACTCGCCTGGCATCAGTACTGGGATTCACAACGGCACTGGCGGTCTTCCACGCGTCTCATTTTCGCCTATGATCAAGACAATGGCGGGGGCTACTTCAATTACTACCAGTATCAGGCGGTCGAGGATTTGCGCTGGCAGAATGCCGGCTGGCTGATTAAGGGCAGCGCCCAAATCGTGGATGAAATCTATCCCATTCAGGGAGTCGGCATCTTGAACGGCCAAATCCTCGTCAGGAACCTGGCGGATTTGTCTCTGGAGGTGGAACGCCGGTTGTACAAAGGATTGAAGACCTTTGGCAAAATGGAATACCAACAGGCGCAGTCGGATTACGCCCAGAATGCCGGCGACTATAGCGCCCGAATCATGACCTTTGGCCTGCGCTGGGAATTTTGAAACGGCCCGGCAAACAAGGACGATAGTTTTGCAATCGCTGAGCGCGCGGTTTATACATAGATGGAGAGTAACTGCCACATGAGAACCAAGGCTCACATCGAGCGGCCGGTCCAGAGCCTGCGCTGGCCGCCCTTCCTCGTCATCGGGCTGGCGCTGGCCGTCCTGGGCGGCACGCTGGCCTGGTCCGCCCTGGATTTGCGCGCCCGCATTCACTCGCAAATCGTTCAGCGCGACGGCGAGATTCTCGACGCCGTGACCCTCATGCAACACGCCAACGACCAGGCCGGCGGGGAGACGATTGCCTCCTTGTCGGATCCCGGCGAACAGTTCCAACTCGCCCTCAAAGTTTCCCGTTTGCGCAACGTGCTGGGCGTGCGGCTCTTCTCCGCCAACGGAGAATTTGTCAATGCCTTTCCCGCTTACATCACCGAGGCCGCGCTGCCGGTTCCCGATTTGGCGCAACTGCGCAACCTTGAGCCAGTCAGTCGTTTTTCCGCCAGGGCTAAAATGCAGGAGCAAGACCTGCTGGCCGAAACCGACACTCCAACCGCGCCGCTTTTGTTCGTGGAAGTGCCGTTGCGCACGGACGATCCTCAGCATCTGGCCGGGGTTATTCAATTTGTCATGGACGGCAGCAGCATCGTCCTCCAATACGCCGGCCTGGACCGCGATCTGGCGTTGAAGTTTTCCTCCGCCTTTGTCGTGGCGGCGGGCATCTTGATGGCCGGACTTGGCCTGGCCATGCTCCGCGTCCATCGCGCGAATCAAAAACTGGCTGAACGCACCGGCAATCTTCTGCAAGCCAACCGCGAACTGGCGCTGGCCGCCCGCACCTCGGCGGTGGGGGCCGTCGCTTCGCATTTGATTCACGGACTGAGAAACCCGATGAGCGGTCTGCGCAGTTTCGTCCACGCCCACAACGCGCAAAATGGCGGCAATTCCGACACCGATTGGCAAATCGCCCTGAGCACCGCGCAGCGCATGGAAGAATTAATCAACCGCGTGGTGCGCGTCTTGCACGAACAACAGACCGGCGCCGAATATGAAATCTCGCTTGCCGAGCTGGCCGGAATGCTCGCCCAAAAAGCCCGGGCGCTGTCCGAATCGGCCGGCGTTCGCCTCGAAACCAAGGTTGCTTGCGACCGGGTTTTGTCCAATCGTGAAGCCGACCTCATTCTGCTGATTCTGGAAAACCTGGCGCAAAATGCCATCGAAGCGACTCCTCCAGGCAAAACCGTTGAAGTACGCGTGACGGACGACACCGGGGTGCTCCGCTTTGAAGTCCGCGATCAAGGCCCCGGACTGCCGCCTGGCCTGGAAGAGCGGCTCTTCATGCCCGGGGCCTCCGCCAAGAAAGGCGGCGGCGGCATTGGTCTGGCCATCAGCAAACAACTGGCGCTGTCTCTCGGCGCAACCTTGGAACTTCAGGAGAGCAATCCGGCCGGATGTTCGTTCCGCTTGACTGTGCCCCGGCAGCCTGCGGAAGCCAAACAAGGAGCGGCCGTTGGTGAGTTTTCAGCGGTTGAGCCTTCTCATTGAACGATCAAATTTCCTTATGCGACTCGCACGATTTACCTGCCTGGGGATGCTTTGCGCCGCCGTGCCCGTTTTGCCGTGTGCGGCCCAAGGTCTGTCCTGGAGTTGGTCCAATCCTCAGCCTCACGGCAATGACATCGTGGGCATGGCTTGGAACGGAACCCTGGGCGTCCAAGTCTGTGAAATGGGAAGGGTTTATACCAGTCCCGATCTGACTAATTGGTTTCCCCAAAACAGCAATCTGACCAACGACCTTCAGGCCGTCACATTTTTCGGCAATCGCATCATCATCACCGGATCCTATGGCGCGGTCGCTTATTCGGACGATGGGGTGAATTTCACCGCCGGCTCTCTGAACACTACCAACTGGATCGTCTCAGTCGCCGCCTCTTCAAACCTGGTGGTGGCCGTCGGCGACAACGGGGCGCTCTACACCAGCACGGACGGCGCGACCTGGCATCTGCAATCTCCGCCCCCTGATTTATACCCATACTGGCTTCTCAGCGTCGCCTACGGCAACGGCCTTTTCGTGACCACCGGGGAATATGGTTACATTGCCACCAGCAAAAACGGCACCAATTGGACGGAGTATTCCATTGCTGAATCCTATGGTGAGTTGGAGGATGTGGCCTGGATTGACACTTCCGGCTCCCACACCAACTTCCCCTACACCGGATTCTGGACGGTAAGCGATGCAGGCAATGCGCTTTACAGCTCAACCAACGGGGAGAACTGGACTTCTTTTACTTTCGGCAACCCTTCAACCAATGTGCTTTATACGGTGGCGGCCGACGATGTGACCGCATTGCTGGCGGGGGACGATGAAGTGCGGCTTGGTTCCGTCGTGGCCTCCAAAGTCGTCTGGCCGGAGCAAATCGGCCAAGCCCTGACCGATGTGCCGGACTGGACTTACTTTGCCTCGGTGCTGGAGACCAACGGCGTCTATGAACTGGCCGGATATGACGGCATGTTGGTGGAAAGTTACATTACCAACGGCGCTTACAGTTGGAGCGTGCCCTGTTATTCCCCGCGCGACTGGCTGTTTCAGGTCGCACTCGCCAATGACCTCTATGTTGCCGTGGGCGATAACGTGCGCATCATGACCAGCGACAATGGCGCGGACTGGACGGTCGAGGAAGTTCCACTGACCAATTCTGTTTCCAGCACCAACACCGCCTTCCTTTGTGTTGGCGGCACCACCAATCTCTTTCTGGCCGCCGGCACCCAGGGCGGTCTGGCCGTCAGCCCAAATCTCCTTACTCCCGTTGTCGAAACCAACGAGGACGGCACGCTGTTCACCAACTACGCCAGCACACTTGGCGTCGTCTGGTATTCCCTCCCGGCGCCAGCGGGGACAACCAACGACCTGGCCGGTGTCAGCACCTTCGGCAACAATTACTATCTGGTTGGCGGCAATGGCACAATTTTGAACAGCCCTGACGGCACCAACTGGAACAAGCTCAACTCGGGCACTGCGAATTACTTGTCCGGCATTGCCGTATTCACCAACGGCCTGCTGGTGTTGACGGGCAACGAAGGCACCATACTGACCAGTCCCAACGGCACCAACTGGACCAGCCGCGCGTCCGGCACGACGAACTGGCTTTATCGCCTGCGTTGCCTCAATGGCCAACTGCTGGCCGTCGGCGAAAATGGCGTCATGCTGACCAGCACCAACGGCACGAATTGGACTTCGATCCATAGCGGCGTGACGAATTGGTTGAATGACGCTGTTATGATCAGCAACTCCTGTTACGTCGTGGGCAACCAGGGCATGGTGCTGACCAGCACCAATTTTACAAATTGGACCAATGTTGGCGCCATCACAACCGCGTCCCTGGACGGCGCCGCCACGCAGAACGGCCAGTTGGTGGTCGCCGGATTTGAAGGCACCATTCTTCGCAGCCAGGTTCTGCCTGTTTTGACTCCGGTCAACTTTGTCAGTTTCGGGCAGTCGGGAGGCTACAATGTATTTTCCGTTGTCGGCGTGGTGGACCAGCATTTCACCTTGGATTCCAGCACCAACTTGGTGAACTGGCAGACCGGTCCATTGTACGACTTGATCTACGGGGATGGCTCGCTGGTCTTCTATCAAAGTCTGCCTGTCCCGACGCCCTGCGCCCAGTTTTATCGCTGCACCCTCGTACCTTGATATTCTGCCGCAGTTTGTGAAATCCCATGGGTGGGGAATAATCCCCAACTCCGGCCAGGCCGGCGGAAAAGTTTGGGTGCATTTCCCCAATCCAATTGAGATCGAACAGACAGCATCGTGGCTTTGTGGAGGAGTTCCCTCTCAGACAAGCTGAATACTTCAAATGCCGGACCTTTGGCACATGCATTGCTAATAGCTTGTTGCGGCTAAATTGCCGCGCGACCGGAGTTGGTCTGGCATCATTGCCAAGGAGCAAGCCTGGCGATCAATTCCGGTTTAAATGTCAACTCGCCGGGCAGGATAACGAAACATGAAAACTAATAAATACACATTCCTCGGGGCGGCCGCTCTTGCTGTTGCCGCCATCGCCGCCTACGCCACAGGCGCGGTCGGCACAGTAACCTTCCGTACCACCGGTTACTTCATCGGCATCACCCAGGGCACCAACGTAGTCACCGGCCATCCGCAATACGACGACGTGAACTTTGCGGGGCACAATCTGGTCAACCTCGCCATGGGCCGGAGCGTGACGGACACCAACGAGCCAAGCCAGGTCATGGCCATGACATTTGCCTGCGACCTGAGCGCGGCCAATTTGGTGGTCTATGACACGCACACCTCCAATATCGTCGCCACCATCGCCTCCAGCACCACCATGGACTCGGTCAAGCAACAAGATACAAGCAAATCGGGGCCGAACCGCGCCCATTTTGTGGCCGTCTTGCAGATCGGTCAAAACGGGAATACAACCAATGGCCTGGCAGGTGGATATTTTACCATTGCGGGACGCGTCAACCTCGATCCCAAAACTGGTTGTCCTGAACCCGTGCTCGTCTCCCTGGATCGCGACTCATTGGACAAGCTGGACGACGATATCGAACTGGCATCCCAAAACGATCCTGATTCCGTGCCGCTCATCGTCCGGACGGGCTTGGCCCACCTGATTGGTGTCGTGAACTTGGTCGCCGGCGGCACGTCCGACACCGTCCTTGTTCCCTATGGCGGCCTTAGCATTCGGCGCGAGTTGCCGGTTGAAGCTCCGGTGGCCGAATAAGGTTGCATGCCTCCGTTCCTGTGCGGAAAGGCCGGCCGGCCTTTCCCGCACAAACGGGGGGCGATTGCGTCTCCGGCGCGAAGTTCGGCGTCATTTAGCTTCACTTTCCCAAGTCCCGTGAATCCCAGGCAACTTGCGCCCGGCCTGCTCGCCCTCTGGTCCGCGCTCATGGCGGGGGTTTCAGGGTTCGCTCAAACCTGGTACCAGACCAGTGCGTCCACCAATGGCGATTGGCTGTCCGTTGCTTGTTCAGCCGATGGAAGCAAATTGGCGGCCGCGGCCGGTGACGACGGTTTTGGCGATGGCGGCTGGGTTTGCATCTCAACGAACTCCGGCACAACCTGGATGCAATCCAGCGCGCCGACAAATTGCTCATGGCAATCGGTTGCCTCTTCGACCAACGGCGCCAGGTTGGTGGCCGCAGTTTTTCAGAACTCTGACAACAATCCCGGCGTCCTCTATTTCTCAACAAACTCAGGCAGCACGTGGAAAGCGCCCGCCGCGCCAAGCAATTATTGGGCCTGCGTCGCCTCGTCGGCGGATGGGACGAAACTGGTGGCGGCGGATTCCGGGAGCGGCGATGGTCTGATTTACACATCAACCAACTCCGGGAAAAGCTGGAACGCGACTACCGCCCCAAGTGACTTCTGGTCCTCCGTCGCCTCCTCGGCGGATGGAACGAAACTGGTGGCCGCAGACTCCGGCTATGGCGACGGCTTGATATACTCCTCGACCAATTCGGGGACCGCTTGGACGGCAACCGCCGCGCCAGCAAACCCCTGGACAGGCATCGCCTCATCGGCGGATGGCGCCAGACTGGTGGCGGCGAACTCCGGCTTCGGCGATGACTTGATTTATACCTCGACCAATTCTGGAGCCACTTGGACCGCAACCAGCGCCCCCAACAACCAGTGGTCATCCGTCGCTTCGTCTGCGGATGGCACGCAACTGGCGGCGGCAGACTCCGGCAATGGCGACGGCTTGATTTACTCCTCAACCAATTCGGGAGCCGCCTGGACGGCCACTGTAGCGCCCATCAACTATTGGACTTCCATTGCCTCGTCGGCGGACGGAAGCAAATTGGCCGCCGCGGCCTACCCCGGAGGCATCTACACCTGGCAATCAAGTCCAATGTTGAGCCTCACGCTGTCGGGCGGGAATGTTCTCATTTCCTGGCAAAATTTGTCTTCGGCAGCGGGTTCGGTGCTGCAAGCAAACTCAAACCTGACAACGACCAACTGGGTGAACATGACCAACCTTCCCGCGTTGACCAACGGACATTATCAGGTGGTTCTCCCAAAGCCCCTCGCAGCCAATCAATTCTACCGGCTCAAGAACCCATGATGGCCTTGACCGATTGAAAATGAGCGCGGCTGCATTTTAGTCTTGAACTTGCCGCCGCAGGTCTCTACCCTCTGCCTGTAAATACTGGTGACACGCCCCGATTTTACATTTCGGGGATTTTTATTGTCGCGACGCCAGGGACCATGAAAGGCCGCCCGGCGCATTGAAGGAAAATATGGCAAATACCATTCTAGTTGGCGCCCAGTGGGGCGATGAAGGCAAAGGCAAAATCATTGACGTGCTGACCGAGGCGATGGAAATCGTCGTCCGAACCCAGGGCGGCAACAACGCCGGCCACACCGTTTTCATTGGCAACAAGAAATATGTCCTCCACCTCATCCCTTCCGGCATCTTGCGGCCCGGCATAACCTGCGTCATCGGCAACGGCGTCGTGGTGGACCCGGTGAGTTTGGTGGAGGAAATCAAGGAATTGGAACATCAGGGAGTGCGGGTCAAAAACCTGTGCGTGAGCGAGTCCTGTCATCTCGTCCTCCCTTATCATCGCGAACTGGATTCGCAGCGCGAAATACTCAAAGGCAAAAACAAAATCGGCACCACCAAACGCGGCATCGGCCCGGCCTACGGCGACAAGGCCGCCCGCACCGGCCTGCGCATGATTGACCTCGTCAACCCGGCGCGTTTCGAGGCGCTGCTCCGCTTGAAGATCAAGGAGAACAACGAAATCCTGCGCGCTTTTGGGGCCAAACCGCTCTCCTTCCGCAAGGTCCTGGCCGATTACCGCGCCGCCGGCGACCGCTTGAAGCCGTATGTCACCAATACAGTCGTCCTCTTGCACGAGGCCACGCGGCGCAATGCGGAAATCCTCTTCGAAGGCGCCCAGGGGACGTTCCTGGATATTGACCACGGCACCTATCCATTCGTCACCTCCTCCAATACCACCGCCGGCGGCGCCTGCACCGGCTCCGGCGTCGCGCCCCACCGCATGGAACGGGTTGTCGGTGTGATGAAGGCTTACACCACGCGAGTCGGCGAAGGCCCCCTGCCCACCGAGTCCGCCGAAATCGCCGATCTGTTGCACGGCATGGGCCGCGAATTCGGCGCCACCACCGGACGCGCCCGGCGTTGCGGCTGGTTCGACGCCGTGGCCACCCATTATGCGGCCATCATCAACGGCATGGATGAAATCGCCGTGACGAACCTCGACGGACTGGACAGCGTGGAAACCATCAAGGTGTGCATTTCCTACCGGGCCGGCACGGCGCGGCTGGATTACATGCCGGCGGACGTTGAAGTGATGGCCAGGTGCGAACCGGTCTATGCCGAATTCCCCGGCTGGCGCGCGCCCACTTCCGACTGCCGCACCTGGAAGGAACTGCCCAGGCGGGCGCGCGCTTATCTCAAGGCGCTGGCGGAACTGACCGGGGCGCGGCTGCGCATCGTTTCGGTCGGGCCGGATCGGGAACAAACGATATTTGTTTGAGCGTGCCCCATGGCCGGCGGATCTCCTCATCTCAGCGCCCAGGCCAAGGCCACCATTCCGGGCCACGTCGCCATCATCATGGACGGCAACGGCCGCTGGGCCAAGCAACGCCATCTGCCCCGCGTCGAAGGCCACCGCCACGGCGTCGAGTCGGTGCGGGCCGTGGTGCGCGCCGCGGGCGAGGCCGGTGTCAAACAACTGACCCTCTACGCCTTTTCCGTGGAGAACTGGAACCGGCCCAAGGACGAAGTGGACACGCTCATGCAATACCTGGCGCGGTTTCTGAAAAATGAAATCGGCGAGCTGAACAAAAACAACGTGCGCCTTGACGTGATTGGCCAGATTTACCGCCTGCCGGAATTTGTGCAGGAGCAGTTGAAAAAAACCCAGGCCGCCCTGGCCCGCAACAACGGCCTCACGCTGATCCTCGCCTTGAGTTACGGCGGGCGCACCGAGATTATCGAAGCCGTCCGCGCCATCGGCCATAAAATCAAGGACGGGAAGCTCGATCCGGCGGAAATCAACGAGGCCTTGATTTCCCAGCATCTCTACACCCGGCATTATCCCGACCCCGACCTGCTCATCCGCACCAGCGGTGAAATGCGCATCAGCAATTTTCTGTTGTGGCAAATTTCCTACGCCGAACTGGTGGTGACGCCCACGCTCTGGCCGGATTTTCGCAAGGCCCAATTCTTCGACGCCCTCGAAGAATACACCCGCCGCCACCGCCGTTTCGGGCTGGTCTGAAAAGGCAAGAACTCGTTTGCACTCTCCGCGGCAGTTGGCTAACTTCCTCCGCTGATGCCTGAAACCATCATAACGCCGCCCATGCCGCCCTCCAAGGCGGCCATCTTTTTCCGGCGTCTGATCAGTTTCGTGGTGGTGTGGACCGTTGTTCTTCTGGCGCTCTTTTCCCCTTACAAAGTGGTGTCGGATTATTTTGTTCTGGCCATCATGATGTTCCTGGCGGCGGCGGGACTGATCGAGTTCTACGGCATGGTCCGCAAATTGGGCCATCAATGTTACACCGGCTGCGGCGTCTTCGCCGGCCTGCTCCTCCTGGCCGCCACTTTCGTCTATTGCTCCGGCGAATTCCGCTTTTCCGCCGGGCCGTCGCGCGTCAACGATTTTGAAAGCTGCCTCATCATCCTGTTCGTCCTGGGGCTGTGCATCCGCCAGTTCCTTTCCCGCCACACCAACACCGGCATCGTCGCCATCTCCACCACGCTGTTCGGCCTCATGTACGTGCCGTGGCTGCTGAACTTCATCCAAAAAATCAATTTCTTCTCTCCGCCCGTCGAAGGCCATTATTACCTCCTCTATTTTGTGCTGGTGACAAAGTTCAGCGATTGCGGCGCTTACTTGGTGGGATCGCTCATTGGAAAACATAAAATGATTCCCCGCATCAGTCCCGGCAAGACGTGGGAGGGCTTCGCCGGCGCGGTCGTCGTCTCCACGGCCGCCAGCGTGCTCTTCTTCGCCGTGGCCGGCCGGCATCTGGCCGGCATGACCCTTGGCCATGCTATTATTTTGGGCGTGATCCTGAGCATCTCGGCCGTGGTGGGCGACCTCATCGAATCGCTTTTCAAGCGCGAAGCCGGATTAAAAGATTCGGGCCGGCTGTTGCCCGGCATCGGAGGAATCCTCGACTTGCTCGACAGTTTGCTCTTCAATGCGCCGTTGATGTATTTGTATTTGCGCCACATTCTCACCTGATGAAAAATGTCGTTTTGCTCGGCTCCACCGGCTCCATCGGCACCAGCACCATCAAGGTCGCCCAGGATTTGCCCGACCGCATCCGCCTGGTTGGCCTGGCCGCCGGTCACAACGTCGAACTGCTTCTCCAGCAAACCCTTCAATTCCGCCCCGCGGCAATTTCCATCACCGATCCCGCCAAGGCGGCCGCTTTGCGGGCCAAGCTCGGCCCGTCTGTCCAGGTTTTTTCCGGCGACGAAGGGCTGCTCAAATTGGCCACGCTGCCGGGGGCGGACATCGTATTGATCGCGATTGTCGGCACGGCCGGGTTGCGCCCCGCGCTCGCGGCCATCCGCGCCGGCAAGGACATCGCGGTGGCGTCCAAGGAAATTCTCGTCATGGCGGGCGAAATCGTCATGCGCGAAGCCCGCGAACACGGCGTGCGCGTCCTGGCCGTGGACAGCGAACATTCGGCCATTTTCCAATGTCTTGACGGCAAGCCTTCCAGTTCGGTGCGCGTCCTTTGGCTGACGGCTTCCGGCGGCCCCTTCCGTACCACGCCCAAGGAGGAATTTCCCGGCATCACCGTGGAGCGCGCCCTCAAGCACCCCTCCTGGGTGATGGGCCGCAAAATCACCATTGATTCGGCCAGCCTTTTCAACAAGGGCCTGGAAATGATCGAAGCCCGCTGGCTTTTCGACATTGAGATGGGCCGCGTGCAAGTTGTGGTCCATCCGCAAAGCATTGTGCATTCCATGGTTGAATTCGTGGACGGCTCCATGATTGCCCAGATGTCCATGCCGGACATGTGCCTGCCGATTCAATACGCCCTGACCTATCCCGACCGCGTGGCCAGCAACCGTGTGCAAACGAACCTGGCGAAACTGGGCAAACTCACCTTCGAGCCGCCCGACCCCGAACGCTTCCCCGCCCTCAAGCTGGCCCGCCAGGCCGGCGAAATCGGCGGCACACTGCCCGCCGTCCTGAACGCCGCCAACGAAGTCGCCGTGGACGCCTTCATCAACCGCCGCATTACCTTCCCGCAAATCAGCGAATTGGTTGCCCGCGTCATGTCCCAGCACGCCGTCGTCGAGCACCCCGACCTGCCGCGCATCCTGGTGGCCGACCTCTGGGCGCGAAAAGAGGCGGCGCTGTAGCGTCGAGCCTGCGGCTCGCAATCGGCGCGCATCCCCCTTCGCCAAGGCTGCGGCGGACATGGCGCCGACACTACAACTACAGAATTGACCCAGACCGCTTTCAATCCCGTCAGGGAAGACATCTGTGCAGCCCTCTAAGCGACAGCGATGCCAAGCTCGGCAGGAGCGACATTTTCTGCGGGCACCGGCGAATCCCAAATAAAATGGCATGGTCATGGGGCGATGGAGTGAGGGCAGGCAAATCAGAGAATTAGCCGATTAGCCTTGAGCAGGCATGATTGACCCTGATTGTGAAAAAAATTATTCTTTGGTCGTAAGTTGTTCATGGATAGTGAGTTGTGCAACCATCCGTGAAATCCGAGTCGTCCGCGGTTCATTTCTTTCTGGTTGCGGCGGGCCGCGCTGTGTTGATTGTGTATTTTCTTACCAATTTTTTTTTATTTTTTTTTACCTTCATTCACCTTCATTCACCTTCATTGACCTTCATTCACCTTCATTGGTGAAGGTTCCGAAATGAGGTTTGGAGGGGGTTTTGCCCGTCCCGCCCGCGCGGCCTGGGCCGGCTGGGCCGGCCACGCAGCGCGTCAGGCATGGATTTCGCCAGCCAGGGCAGGGCAGGCAGTCCCCTGCCCGCCGGCTGGCTCTGGCGGAGGCAACAACCTCGCAATCCCGTCGTGCGGCGGGCAGTCCCGACTTGTCGGGAGCCCTGCCAGCCGTCACCAACGCATGGCCCCGCCCGGGCCTGCCGGAGGGGAAACTGACTGCGCCTACGTTTCTCATGCGTGAAGAGTGAACCATAGTTTCTAATTTTTGTCAAGGGATAGTTGAAGAAAAGGCAAAATGAAGAATGAAGAACGCGCTCTCAATGGCTTAGGCAGGCAACGCAGCAGTTCTCGCGCCAACATCCAAACAAATTCTCATTACTTAACATTAGGACGCCACCAGATATTCTTGGGGTTTGACATTTGATTTAGGAATGCCATTTTCAACCCAGAACAAGCCCATAATGAACCCTGGAGCAAGCCCGGGGGTATCAAACCAAGAGAAAACATTTCATGAATCCCAATAAAGTCGTTACTATTCGTTCTGACCGGCGGGATGCCGGCGGCAGCACAGAGGAGGCAAATCGCCACTCCGGGTTCACGCTCATTGAGCTGCTGGTGGTCATTGCCATCATAGCCATCCTGGCGGCGATGCTCCTGCCCACGCTGGCCAGCGCCAAGAAGAAGGCGCAAGGCATCAACTGCCAGAGCAATCTGAGGCAACTTGGGTTGGCGTGGTACGCCTATTCGAATGATAACAATGACAAGCTGGTGTCGAACTGTAACACGAGCAGTTCGACGTCTCCCAGTTGGGTGGAAGGCGCAGATCCCGATTTGGAGTCGGACATCAAGGCGGGATTGCTGTGGTTCTATGTGGGGAACGTGGGTGTTTACCATTGTCCGGCGGACACTACGACCTACCAGTCAGGCAACACCTCACTACCCAGAGCGCGCAGCGTGTCCATGAACTGCTGGATGAGCCCGGACGTGGCCCCTTGGTCAGCGATACCGGGCGGCACAGCCCAAGGCAGGCAGTTTAGGAAAATGTCTGATATCAGCGCGGGGGGAATGGGAACGGCCAGTTGTTTTGTGCTGCTGGACGAGAATCCTAACACCATCAATGATGGCTACTTTGGGGTTGACCCCGGCTATGCGTCCCCTCCTTATTCTTCCCTGGCGGGCAACGCCGACATCTGGGTGGATGTTCCCGCCACCTATCATAACAATGCTTGCGGCTTTCTTTACGCTGATGACCATTCTGAAATCAAGAAATGGACAGACCCGGTGATACTCGACAAGAACGTGGACGGCTTTTCTCCCGCCACCCCTCCTTACACGGACTTACGCTGGTTGCAGATGCGGAGCACGGTTCCGCAGTGATCTATTCTCAAGGCTCCAGGCATAAGCGCCGGCCGAAGACGCTGTTCCAGCCGTCACCACGATAAAATAAGTGGTCGAGGGAGCAAGCTCCAAGCTGTCAGCCGTGTATGTGTACAAGCCGCCCGTCGAAGGGTCGCCGGAACCACTAAGCGCGCCGATGCTGTTTCCAGGAGCCGCGGCTATATTTCCGCCAGCCGTGTAAAGCATGACGGTGAAGTCATCCGGAGCACCCGAGGCAGGTGTCATTGCCAATTGAACGGAATCGAGCACATAGCCGCCGGGATTCTTGCCTGTTGAAAACACCTCCGCTTGCCAGGAATCACTGGCCACCGCTGCGCTTCCGATAGAAGGCTGGCCCAAACTGGTGAGGTAAACGGTTCCCTGTGAGAAGGCGGTTTGCGGCGAAAGAAGCATCACCATGCCTGCAATGTAGATACTAATCACAATTTTGTTCATATCAACTCCTCGTCTCTTTTTGTTCATATCATTGGGAGTTGATACGATTATCATGCTTGGGCTTTCGTGTGCCAGCGCCGCCAGACGAAGAACAAGACGCCGGGCAAGCTCATTAAGTATAATGTCTCCGGTTCGGGAATGGCTGTGGCGGTCAGGTCAAATTGAGGAACAGTGTCTGACGAAAAGGGCCAATATGAGCCATCGCTCGAACTGGAAAGAGTACTAACCCAGCCCCAGCCACCGCTTGGTGAAGTGGTGGATGATGTATTCTCAACGCTCCAGGCATAAGCGCCAGCCGAAGAGGCTGTTCCAGCCGTCACCACGATAAAATAACTGGTATCGGGAGCAAGCTCCAGGCTGTCAGCCGTGTAAGTGTACAGGCCGCTCGCCGAAGGGTCGGTGGAACCAATAAGCGTGCCGAGGCTGGTTCCGGGAATCGGGCCATTTATTCCGACATCCGTGTAAAGCATGACAGTGAAGTCATCCGGAGCGCCCGAGGCCGGTGTCATTTCCAATTGAACGGAATCGAGCACATATCCGCCAGGATTCTTGCCGGTGAAAAACGACTCCGCTTGCCATGAATCACTGGCCACCGCCGCGCTTCCGATAGAAGCCTGGCCCAAACTGGTGAGGTAAACGGTTCCCTGTGAGAAGGCGGTTTGCGGCGAAAGAACCATCGCCATGCACGCAATGCAGCTACTAATCACAATTTTGTTCATATCAACTCCTCGTTTCTTTTTGTTCATATCATTGGGAGTTGATGGGGTTATCATGCTTGGGCTTTTGTTTGCCAGCGACGCCAGACGAAGAACAACACGCCGGGCAAGCCCATTAAAATCAAGGTGTCGGGTTCGGGAATCGCTGTGGCGGTCAGGTCAAATTGAGGAACTGTGCCTGAGGTGTAATTCCAAGATGAGCCATCGCTCGAACTAAAAAGAATACCCCCGCCCCAGCCACCGCTTGAAGTGGCGGATGATGTATTCTCTAGGCTCCAGGCATAAGCGCCAGCCGAAGCCGCTGTTCCAGCCGTCACCACGATAAAATAATCGGTAGAGGGAGCAAGGTCCAGGCTGTCAGCCGTGTATGTGTACAAGCCGCCCGTCGAAGGGTCGCTGGAACCACTGAGCGTGCCGATGCTGTTTCCGGGAGCCGCGCCTATAATTCCGGTAGCCGTGTAAAGCATGACAGTGAAGTCATCCGGTGCGCCCGAGGCAGGTGTCATGGCCAATTGAATTGAATCAAGCACATAGCCGCCGGGATTCTTGCCGGTGCCAAACACCTCTGCTTGCCATGAATCACTGGCCACCGCTGCGCTTCCGATAGAAGGCTGGCCCAAACTGGTGAGGTAAATGGTTCCCTGTGAGAAGGCGGCTTGTGGCGCAAGAACCATCGCCACGCACGCAATGCAGCTACTAATCACAATTTTGTTCATATCAACTCCTCGTTTCTTTTTGTTCAACTCTCTTCCGAATGGTTTAACTACGGATAACTGAGGACGCCTCCTATATATCCATACGCATCATCGAAGCCAAATCCATAAACCTCCACTCCAACCGGCTGCGAACTGCTGACCGTGTGGGGGCCTGCCGCCACAGAAACTTGCGCTCCAGAGTACCCGCTGCCAACAATCTGGACAAATTTGCCTGCCGGTATGTTGGTGCCATCCATCAAGGTCGTCAATATCGCTGAATTGGGAACGATGAGATTCA
>Ga0326727_10002990_pt1 | contig 55554 bp, 31 predicted proteins | sample MB2enrmetagenome_FD_207643 | JGI IMG/M metagenome (GOLD analysis project Ga0326727, IMG submission 207643) | Lab enriched peat soil microbial communities from McLean, Ithaca, NY, United States - MB29MY | ecosystem: Environmental > Terrestrial > Soil > Wetlands > Peat | place: USA: New York...
GCGCGGTACTGAAACAGGGACAGCTTCACTGCGCCATACATATTGTTCCGTGCCTGAACGTCTCTATCTCCCTTGGCCCGGAACGCTATTCGCAGTACATCCCCTGCCTTGGCCTTGACCTCCTGCGCCGCCCAGACATCCCCCTTCAGCTTGCACGCCTGCTTGCCAACATGCACATCATTGCCATTCTTAACCTTCTCCACTTCCCCATCACCGCTTATGCTCCCGTATCCAAAACTCCAAGGCGGATAACTGGTATTCATAATAGAACCGCCCAGCGTCGCCGAAACATCGTCCAGCCAGATGTTACGGCTCCAATCGGTGGGACTAAACGCCAGTTCAATCCGGTCACACTCGCTGGCAAGCGCAGCCCTGCAGAAATGTTGCTTCCACTCCGCGCCAAGCGCTACGCCATCACCAACGCCCATGCCCGCGCTCCCTTCGACTATGCGGCTTGTATTTACACACTGCTCTCCACGATACTGAGACACGGTCAACTGCAACGAACCACACGCATTATTCATCCACCGACCGTCTTTATCTCCTTTCGCCCAGAACGCGATGTGCAGGATATCCTCACCCGGCTTGACCTTGAACTCCTGCACGGCTCGCATGCCCTTCTGCAACTTGCACGCAAGCCTGCCTGAATGCACGTCGTTCGTAACGAGTTCCCCGTTCGCTCTGCGGCTGCCCTGCCAGAAGCTCCATGGCGGACAACTGACATTGGTTCCTGACCGGACCACCTCCTCAAATCCCCCGTTCTTCACTAATCCTGCCTTCCTGCCTTCCATCGTGCTTTCCTTTGGAAGGGCCTGTTCTCCCCACACCGGTTTGCCGATTAGAAAGAGACTCGCCAGCCACACCCAACCAAGCGAGAACCTTGTCTGTCGAGTAGACATGATTCATCACTTTCTCTTGACAAACCGGGGCTCGCCCCACGTGGCCAGGCAGCGTTCGTCGCTACTGAGGTCGTCTAGCCGCGTGACGAGCTTGATTTCCTTGGCCCGTTGCAGGTTGTCCGCTACCAGCAGCCGCGGCGGATCACTCGGTTTCATGATGCCGCTCTGCACGCGCACTCGTCCATCCACGTGAATCTCGAAATTCACCAGGGCCCCGGTGTTGGCCAGCCCGTTCTGCAGAAACCTGTCGAAGAACCCTACCTCCGCGGCAAACGCCGTGAAGCCGGCCCCTTCGATCGCCAGCACGCTCTCGTGATGCGGATAAACCCAGAGGCCGCGCGAATACGTCCTCTTGCCCATGGTGAACGGATACTTTTCCGCGTCCTGGTATGTCCCCTTGTAGTTGAACACCTCGGCGACAACATTTTGCCCGAAGGGGCGGCAGCGATGGTAAACCGGGCCGCCCGGATTGTTGCCGCCGATCCACCAGGGCTTCTTCGGATCCTTCCAATCGAAGCCGAACTCCTGGTGGGATTTCACGAGGGTCTTTGGGTCCAGGTCGTTGAGGTACACGATTTCCCCGGGCGGCAGCGAGGGCGCGAGGTAAGGCGGCAGGACCCGCGTTCTAACAGTGTACTGTTCCTCCACCGCTCCGGCGGCGCCCGTCAGGGTCACGGTAGTTTCGTGGCTGGCCGCGTCCCGGTCCCTCGGGCGTGCGATGATCTTTACGGGAATTGAGGACTCGGCCGCCAGTTCGCCTGAAGTGGGGTCGAGCCTGAGCCAATCGTGCGAGCTGGCCAGCTTCCAGGGTTGCTTGCTCGACGTGCTGTTGACAAGCGAGTACTCTCTGGTTTCGCCGCCGCCCACGGTCGGATTGAAGACCGGCGAGGTCTTGATTGTGACTTCGTGGGGCGCGCTCGATCCCGCCCCGCCCCCGGTGACATATCGCACCTCTTGCACCACGCGGAACTCCATCGCCTTGGCGACCTTCGCGGCGATCTTGATCGGGTAGGCGGTGCCCGTGGCCGCGTCGGCGACGACGAGCGTCCCCAAGACTTCGGAACCCGCTGCCAGGGTCTTTCCGTCCAGAATGATTCCAAGCTCCTGCTGGCCGGTGACGGTGCCTGCCGATTTCTCGGGCACGATCCACGGCGCGCTGGCCGACGCCTGCCACGCACGCGGTTCTCCGGTCCAGTTGCGCAACTTGAGCGACAGGCGTTTTCGGCCGAGTGCCGGGACGCAGATGGGCTCGCCCGCGGTGTAGCTCTGCTGTTCCCCATGGGCAACCGCGGCCATCAGGACCGTGCCAAAGGCGGTCCGGTCCACGTCCATGCCGATCTTCTCCGCCACCTTGGCCGCGGTCTGGTACAAGCGCCGCGAGCGGGCCTGCCAGTCCGTCCTGACATCCATGGAGGCAAGGTCCTGGGCGCCGGCACAGATGTACACCGTGCTCAGGAAATGATTATTCAGGACGTCTTCCACTTCCCGGGCGAGGTCCCGGGGAAGCACGTTGCGGTCGACCGCTTGCTCCAGAAACGTGCGGGCTTCAGCCTCTTGGACGCCCTCCAGCAGGGCCTCGTTGCGGGCCGACGATTCGACGGCGCTGCTGCCCGGCCAGAGAGTTTGCACGTTGGCTCGTCCGGAGATGCAGTACTGGGTGGCCTTGCAGCCGTCGAACCAGGTCCAATCGAAGTAATCGGCCCCCACGCGGCCCAGGCCATTGAAGCCGCAGTGGATGGCCCGGTCGCACATCACGCGATATGTAAAGGGCGTGGAAGGCCCCTCGACGCAGATGACCGAGCCGCCGTAGCGCGTGACCAGCAGATGGATGAACGGGTTCTTCCAGCCGCGGGCGCTTGTGGTTTGCAGTTCCACGCCGTAAGCCCGGCCGACTGCGCGGAACGTGGCATCGGGCACGCGGCCGTGGGTCCCCGCGGCCCAGCCCACCCCCGGCGTCACTTCGGCCATGAGCCCGACGAGCCCCTGGTCGGGCGTTTCGTCGAACGCGTGGCCCCAGTACAGCGAGTCTTCCAGGTGCATCGTTTTCAAGTGGGCATAGAGCGAGGTGGCGAAGGCCCGCCACAGCGGGCCGCGTGCCGCCGCCTGGCTCGGGCCGACCTCGACGATTTCCGCCGCGCCGGTCGCTGCGTTGTAGATCTTCACGGCCGTGGAGAGGGTTCCGCACCCGTGCATGATCCCGAAACACAGGACCTTGGGCTTGCCCTGGTACCGCTGGGCCAGGCCCAAGTAGCGGTCCAGGATGGAGTAGTCGAAAGCCAGCGAACCGTCCTGCTCGCGGATCCAGCGAACCATCGAGTCGTCACGGTTCCCGAATTCCGAGTTCAGCACGACCGGCACGAAGACCCAGCGGTTGCCGATGCGTGCCAACTGCTGAAAGGAGGTTTCGATCAGGCGGAAGTGCTCGTCGGACCAGAGATCCGTCTTGTAGTGCTTGGCCACGCCGTAGGGCGATTGCTCCGACTGGACGAACGTCTGGAACTGTTGCGGGTCGGGCACGCGCCATCCGATTACCTCGGCCTCGACCGGGATGACGAGCGGCGTTTGCCCGTCGGCCCGCATCGTGACGGTCCCCCGGTACTTGCCCGGCGGGGCGTCGGCCGGCACTTTGAGGCTGAGCCAGAGGGGCTGGCACGAGCCGGCCGGGACCGTCGCGGGCGCTTCGGCCGTGATGTGGTCGAAGAACTTGAAATCGTGCAGGAACTTCTCCCGCTCCTGACCGCTCTTGGCCTGCTTGGGAAACATGCCCGTGGCCGGATCGGCCCAGTGATACAGGGCAGCCACGACCATCGCCACATCGCCCGCCAGCGCGTGATCCACGCATCGCCCGGTGCCCAGCGGAGGCAGCGCATCGAGACCATGGCCGACCAGGTACTTGGCCGTGAGGGCCGCCGCGGGAATCTTCGCGCCGCCCTGGCCGATCAAGTCGCCGCAGGCGGCCTGCAACCCGTGCAGCTCGCTGTCGGTGCCCACGCCGATCTGGGCCGAGAAGGTGCCGTTCTGCGCCGCCGTGAAACGGACCACGCCCACCGGCCAGCCCGCCGGGTTGAAATCGCGGTCGTAGAGGCGGGTGTGCATGTCCTCCGCCCAGGCCTGCATTCCGGGAGGACGGCCGAGCGCGGACGGAACCGCGGCTGAAGCGCTGCGAAGCTCCAGTCCCACCAGGCGCACGTGGTCCCAGCGTGGATTGCAGCTCAGGTTGGTGCCCCACCTGGCGTTCCACATCTCATCCCCGGTGGGCACGACCAGCGGATGAACGCGGCTGGCGCGGAGCTCGATCGCCAGCAGGTTCGGGCCTTTGCGGAGCAGCTTCGCCGGAACGGCCAACGGCCCCAGCGTGCGGTCGCGGAGGCTCATCAGCCGCTGCCAGCCTTTGCGATTCACGCCCGTATTGCCGTAGGTCGAGCGGAAATCGCCATTCTTGCCTTGACCGTCCTTCCACTGCGGCGCCTGCTCGAAGGCACACCGCAAGTCCCCGACAAAAGCCCCCCACGCCGGTCTCTCGGGAAGCTCGTCTTTTTCCGCCACATAGGCCGCCGCGGGATAGTCCGTGGCGAAGGTCTCGGAATTGATCGCTCCCTCCGGCAGGTGGCCGCGACCGATCTCCTGTCCGTTGAGGAAGACGCGGGCTCCGCCGCGGTAAGTCACGCGCAGCGTCAAGTCGCCCGCCTTGGCCGGGTCCGGCACGTCGAACCAGGTCCGCAGGTAAAGGCCGCGGCGGTACAGGGTGGACTGCTCGTAAACGATCCAGCCCACGCTCTGCCGGATCGGCAGCCCGAAGTGCTGACGGTCGAAGCCGCTGTCGTCGAATTCGGGTTTCGTCCAGTCGGCGTGCGGCACGACGCCGGGCATGGCGGCCAGCGCATCGCGGTCATCGGAGACCTGCGCGCTCATGAAGCAATAGCACGCCACGTCGCGCCAATCCGTCTTGCTCCAATCGTAATTCTTGTCCCGCAACAGTCGCTTGACGTCCCGCTGGACCTGTGGGAGCCGCTTTCCGAACAGTTTTTCGCCCTCGCTCCGCAGCACGTCGCCATTGAGGCGCATCAGGCCGAACTGAACCTGCTGCCGGAAATAGCCCGTGCCGTCCACGATCAGGCTGCCCGGCCCGTCCGCCGCGCATACCCAAGCTGCGGAGTGCAGGAGTGCAAGGATCGTCGTCAGGACCGTGGCTCTGGGCATGAAGTGCTCCTGCCGGACTTGAAACGAAAACTCGCTGGACTAGCGGACCTCGACATTATCGAACACCACCTTGCCCTCCGCGTACAGCCCGGCCGTGCCGGCCTTCAGGTCGTGGTCCTTCACTCCGGCCGGAAAAACCTCCTCGCCGTTGATCCAGGCGCGCAACTCGTCGCCGGCTGCCATGAGCCGCATCCGGTCCATGCGCCATTGGTCGAGCCCGCGCTCTTCGGCAAGGACTTGGGAGAGCTTGTGCCAGCCGGGACACATCGGGTTCTGCTGCCAGTCGAAGGGGGCCAAGGCGGCCGGGTGGTCGTTGGCGGCCAAGACCGTGTCCGTGCCGGAAACCCGCTTTACCAGCCGGGCCTGGCTGCGGCCGTCGCGGCGCTCGATCTCCAGCCGGTAATGATTGTCCTTGTCCATGGCGCGCACCACCAAGCCGTGCATGAGTTTTCGGCCCGGACCGATGCGGAACGCCTCGCCCCGCGCCGCCGGGGTCAGGAATACCTCGGCCTGCACGCCGTAGTCGGTCCAGTACGTGCCATGGTCCCAAAGCAGGACCGACTTGGCCTCGGGCCTGTGCTGCCAGAGGGAATTGAGGAAGGTGTGGCCAGCGGCCGGCGGATACCAGGCGCTGCGCGCCGTCGAGAGGTCGCCGGCCGACCAGAACCGCAGCACGTCGCCGCCGCAGTTGAAGTCGTCCAGGAAACGGTCCCCCACTTCGATCGGGGCCGTGCCGCTCGTGCCCGCCGCCGTGGCCGTGATCAGGTACTCGCCCGGCTTGTCGGCCTGGAAACGGCCCCGGGCGTCGATGCCGGCTGGCGGCGAGCAGCTCCATTGCACCGGCGCGTCCATCGGCTGGCCGAGAGCGTTGAGCACGACGGCCGTAAACCGGATGGGCACTTTGGCCGGCAGGCTCACGCGGCGCGGCGACACGCGGACCTCCACCGCCGTCTGCTGCGCCCGGCTGGCGTCAACGGCCGTGAACGTCAGGTCGGCCAGGTGCAGGCGTTTGTTGGCCAGTGCCGGCAGCGCAGGGGCCGCGTAGTAGTCGCCGTGGGCCGTCAGCCGGATGGGCAGCTTGCCCGGCTTAAGGTCCGCGTACCAGCGGTACCCGGCCCAGTCGGTCGTATCGATGGTCTTGGTCTCCATGCGCCGGCCGTAACGGCCGCCGACCTCCAAGGTCAAAAGCGGCCAGGCAGCGCCATATTCGCCCTTGGCACGCGCGGCGATGATGTACGGCCCGGCCCGCTGGACGTTGACGATCGTGTCGTAGACGTTGGCAAACGATCCGCCCTTGTAGGTGATGCTGCCGTCGGGGTTCCCCCCGCGCACGGCCGTGAACTCGGCGATGGGAAATCTTGTGGAAGGCCCTTGGACCGCCGGAAACAGGATCGGATTACGGCACTGGCGCAGATACTCTGGATAGGACAGGTCGCCGATTTGCACCGTCGTGTCCAGGGTGGGCGGCGACTTCCCGGCGGCGGGCTCGATGCCGAGCTTGTTTCCGGCCGGCTCGCGATCGACGCAGAAGCCGGGCACGGTGAGCAAACCCCGCTGGTCGGCCTCGACCACTCCGGCTTGGAGCAGTTGCCCGCCGGCCACTTTGCGGTTGCTCCAGAGGTACTTCGCGCCCTGCTCGACCTGGAACTGCTGCAAACGCCAGGGCGTGATGTCGGTCTGCCCGTACCGCGCGGTGGTTGGCGGCACGGATTGGCCGTTGAGCGTCAGTCCCAAGTCGCCGATGCGCACGGCCACCTCGAACCGCTCCGGCGTATCGACCATGTCCAACGGCAGCTCGGTCTTCCCTTGGGTCTTGAAGGGCGCCTCGGGATGGTGCCAGACCAGGTAACCATTCAGAGTTCCTCGCGGCTCCGCTTGCCACTCCTTCTGCGGCACCTCGGCGAAGTTCACGTTGCTGAAGGCGAGGTACGCCTGGTTGCGCGGGATGTGAACCCACTTGCCGTGCGGGGCGTCGCCGATGTCGCACCACCACCAACCTCCGCCGCGGCGCTCGGCCGCCATGGCCAGGTAGAACTCCGGATAGCCGGACAGGCCCCAGTGACGCTGGTCGGACGTGTCGTAGTTGTCGCTCATGCAGTGCGAGATGAACGGCCACGCGCGGCGGGGAAATTTCCGCGAAAGCCACAGCGGATCGTTCCAGTCCCAGGCGTTGTAGCCTTGCTCGTTCTTCAGTGCCCAGGCAGGCTTGCCGACGGCCAGCCACTCCTGCGCCCGCATGGGGGATTTCCACATCGCTTCCTGCGCGGCCGAGCAGAAGGCGAAGACCTCGGGGTGATGTACCGCCATGCCCAGCGACGTGCCTTCGCCGACCATCACCACGTGGTCGCGGCTGGCCTGCGGAAACTCCCGGAAGAAGTAGTCCAGTTCCCGGAGCGCACGGTTCTCCAAGTACGGCCGGACCATGGCCTGGCGCGGGTCTTTGCCGGTGTTCATGCGGTCGTGGTAGCCGTAGAGATTGCGGATCCCGTTTTGGCCGCCCCAGGTCGGGTTCTCGTCCGGGCCTTTGCGCGCGGCGAAGTAGTAGCGGCCGCCTTCGCGCCAACCTCCGCGCGTGAACGGGACGGTGCGCGGCGGAAACGGCGCCAGACGCGTGGGCGGGACGTAAATCCCGTCGCTGACCACCGATGCACCACCGTGCGACCACCACGATTCCAACGCGATCCACGTCGGCTCGGCCGTCGCCCTGCCCAGTCCGATCAGCTCCGGCGGCGGGTTGAGGCGGAAGTAGAACGGCGTGGAAGGTTCGCTGTGCAGCCCGTCCGCGCCGCCGCCCCAGTAGACATACTCGCGGATCTGCCGCGGCGTGCTGTGCTTGGCCAACTGGTGGAAAACCACTTGCAGCACCGGCCGCGGCGTTTCGACCTGCACGGCGATCGGCTCCGCCGCGGCGTTGCCGCTCGCGAAGTCCTGGCGGTTCTCGTTTCCCCGCACGACCGAGGTCACGGCGAAATACGCTTGGCCGGGCTTTTCGACGGTATAGACGAACAGGCCCGTATCGTCAGCCAGCTCGGGGCCCTTCAGCTCGCGCAGGCCCTCGCCGAGCACGCTGGAGTCGGCCAGCCACCTGCCGCCCTGGACCGGCTCCGGCCACTTGTCGTCGATCACGAAGTTGTACCGTGCCGGGATCTTCGCCGACAGTGCGTCCCAGTAGGCCTTTTCGGTCATGTCCTTGCTTCTCTCAACGCCCAAGAAGGCCTTGAAGTGCATGTACCCGGCATAGCTGCCCATGCCGTCGCGCGAGAAAACCGTTCGGCGATAGTTCAGTTGCGAGTTCTTGTGGACCTCGCCCAGCAACTTGGCCTGATCGAGGCTCGCGGTGGTGATCGGCGCGGTGTGCAGGTAGACGCGGTACGTGGAATCGAAGAAGGGGCCGTCGTACGGAACTTGCTTCCAGGTGAGAAAGACCTGGCCCGAGCGGTACGCCGCCAGGAGTCGGCCGGGCTGTTTCGGGCGGTTGGCGTTCTCGCCGGCGCGCGTGACCTCCAGGTAGGGCCGCTGCCATGCCGGCTGAGCATCATTGCCGGGCAGCGGGAAGTTGGTCCTGAGCCCCAGGTTGCCGGCCGGGTTTGCCGCCCAGGCCTGGACCGCGGCGGTCACGTCCCATTCGTGGCAGACCGGCGAGGCAAAGGCAAACGGATAGCTCGCGGCCAAGGGCGCGGCCGGACCGCCTTCTTGCCAGACCTTCAGCCCGTCGAAGTCGTCGGCGTTCCAACGATCCATGCTAAAGGCCCCGCGGGTTGCCTTGTTCTGGCCGTCGACCCACAGCCGGAGCACGGCCCGCTGCACTCCTTTGGCCGCGGGCAGTGTGGCCAAGTCGAAGCGAATCGTAGCGCCATCGGAACGGTTTTGGACAGTTGTCACGCCGGTCAACTGGCAACTGTCCTGCTCGCCTACGCGCACTGTGACCAGCGATTCCGCGAAGGCGCAGGAGCCGTACAGCACCAGGACCAACAGGGACGTCGGTGTTCTTCGCATGACGGTGCTCCTATGACTTCCCGGTCGCGGCGGGGTCCGCCCGCCAGCAGCGTGCAAAGGCGGGTTTGACACGCGCACCCATTGTGGCACAGCGGAAAAGCGAGTGCAACCGGGCGGGCATGCCATTGAACTCCGGCGGAAGCGCGTTGCCGAGACATGTGCCGGAGACACGCTCGCGACGCCCCACCCGACCACCCCGGTTATCGCCCTTAAACCGGCCGCCATTTTCGACTCCACGGAACGCCTCCGGAATTCGCGCCTATTTTCACGAGTTTCCGGGACTTTGATCGAGAGACGGCAATTTGCGACTTCCCCTCCGCAGCCACGGTGTAGACGGGGCAACTCCGGCGGTCCTCGCCGCTCCATCCCCCGGCAAGACGATTGGCGTGGGTTGCATCGGGCTGGGAACCCGCGGGGGCGACCTCGTCAATGCGGTCGTCAATGCTCCCAGCGTCAAAGCAGTGGCGGTCTGCGACGTCTATGGACCGCATCGGCAGAAAGGAGTCCAACGAAGCCTCAATCCGGCCGTGAAAGCCTACGTCGACTACCGTGAACCGCTGGGCCCCCGGCTCGCACAGCCTGCCGGACCTGCTCGGGCCCAAGGGCATCAAGACCGTCGCCGGCGAAAACGCCTGGAGCGAGCTCTGCCACCAGCTCGGCGACTGCAAAACGCCACCAGCATGAGCGACGTGCCAGATCCCCACGAAGAATCAGGGATCATGGCTCTTCCGCGGCCGCGTGTTGCCCTTGCATCACTCCGTCTGCGACGCCGTCCACCATGTTGATGAGAGACTGGATGAATGCGAAATCTCTAGTGCAGCGTCACAGCTTGATTTTGGGATGGCCGAGTTGGATTTGGGGCTGTTTTTCCGTGCAGAACATAACTATCCATCCCATGTTTTAGCGTTGACGCTGCACTAGCAAGTCCCCGGGCCTCTTGCCGGCGGCGTTCGGGCGGCAGGCCGCTGAGAATTTCCCGCGCCTGCTTATACTCCGCCAGCATCGCTTTTTGAACATCGAGCGCCCCTTGCAGCTTTGAACAGATTGCGTCGTAGTTTTCCTCTCGGATCGTCGTCAGCATTGCCGCCAGCAAGCCGCGCAGGATGTCGTTGAGAACGCCGATTTGTTCCCGGTCCCTTGCAAGCCCGCGATTCTCCTGCTCCTGGTCTTCGGCGGCCAGGTTGCCCGCCATATCCTGTCTCGCAAGATTCTCCGCAAACATCCGTTCCACGACATGGAATGCCTCTTGGAACTTCGCTACGACAGGCAAGAGGGGTTTGTCAGTCATGTCCGTCGTTCGCTTCGCGCCGGCGGTTTAGGCTCCAGGCGGTCGCCCCGAAGGCGGCCGCCTGGGGGTTTTGCGGCCGGAAATCGTTGCGCGCGGGCGCGGCCAGTTGCGGATCGACGCCGTACACCCCGCCGATTTCCGCCGCGGGCAGCGGCGGCTTGCTGGCCGCCGGCCGGTCCTCGCAGTACCACCAGTTGTGGGCGAAATGGAAGGTCTCCGGCCTGGTGTGCGGGCCGATGTTCAGCAGCTCGCCGCTGCCGCCGCGGCAGAAGACCACGAGGTTGTACTCGAAACGCCCGTCGCGGCAGGCCGGAAAGCCCGCGCTCGTGTTCTCCTGCAGGATCCGCAGCACCCATTTCCGCGGCCGGTACATGGTGTTGTAGCGGACCACGGCGCCTTCCATGCCGACGTAGGCCACGCACGCCTCGCCGCCGACGAAGGTGCAGCCTTCCACGGTGACCTGCTTGGCCTCGTAGCGGGCGCCGGGCGGCCGGAAAACGCCACGGTCCGTCAAGCCGCCCATATTGACGCCCCGGTCGCCCGCGTCGAGAAACAGGCAGCGGCGGACCACGATACGGCTCGATCCGCCTTTGATCTGCGGGCCGCAGTCCTGCGAGCAGCCGGGTTTTCCGCGGAAGGTGCAGTTCTCGATCAGCCCGTTGTGGCAACCGACCATGTCCGGCGCCTGTCCGCCCCAACCCTCCAGCGTGCAGTCGCGGACGATGAAGTCGTCCACCCCGGAAAGCTTGATCGCGTCGTGGTTTCCGGCGGGGCCGGTGCCGGAGACGTAGATTTTTTCCAGCACGACGTGATGGGCCGGCTTGTCGAAGACGCCGCCGTCGTCGATGTTCAGGCCGTTGCTCGTCTGCCCCCGCGCGGCGATGTTCCGCAGCGTCACGTAGGCGCACGCGACCAGGTGCAGCGACTCGCCGCCGCCTACGAAGAGCGGCGGGTCCTTCGGGTCGGCCCCTTCGATGACGATCGGCGCCGCCTGCGTGCCGGTCAGGCCCTGCACGTAGACGTCGGGCCGGTAACGTCCGGGGGCCAGTTGCACCCGCGTGCCGGGCCGGGCGGCGCCGAGCGCGGCCCGCAGCGAAGCGTCGTCGCTCACCCGGACCACTTGCTCACCGGCCCGGGCGGCCGTCGCCAAGAACAAGAGCCAGACGGAGAGACAATAGCAGTAGAATCGCATGTCGGCAACTCCTCGTTGTGCAAAGCTTGCTTGTCCCGGACGGCGATCCGCCGGCGGGCCTTGCCCGGGGCGAGCCTCACCAGGCCATAATCGTGAACAGTGGCCATAATTCTGCCACCGGCCCGAAATACCGTCAAGCAGCCTGTGAACAACGGCAATCCGAACGCCGTCAGGGCCTGGCGGAGGGAGCGCGGGCGGTGAACCGCCGGGACTTGCCCCTTCCCCCTTCTCAGGCTTCCCCGATCGGCTATAATTCGGGTGACTTCCGGCACTGCGCCGGGACATGGACCTCTTCCACAAGAAAGGGAATCCCGTGAGCTACGCCGAAAACCCCTACCCCGCGCCGTTGGGCCTGTTTGCAGCGCAGGCCGCCGCCGACGAGCGGAGCGCGTTCATCGCCAAGACGTACCTGCACCTGGCCGGCGCCATCTTGCTCTTTGTCATCCTGGAAGCGGCCCTGCTGGCCATGCCCGGCGTCGAGGGCCTCGTGCAGTTGATGCTCGGCACGCGCTTCGGCTGGCTGGTCGTGCTCGGACTGTTCATGGCCGTCAGCTATGTCGCCGAAAGGTGGGCGCAATCGGCCGTCAGTCCGGGCATGCAGTACATGGGGCTGGGGTTGTACGTGGTTGCGGAGGCGGTGATCTTTGTTCCGCTACTTTACATTGTGCGGGCGATCGATCCGGGGATCATCCCCGCTGCCGCCGTGACAACGCTTGCACTGTTCGCCGGACTCACGGCGATTGTCTTCATTACCCGAAAGGACTTCTCCTTCCTGCGGACGGTCTTGCTTTTTGGCGGCCTTGCGGCACTGGGTTTGATCGTGGTTGCGATCCTTTTCCAGTTCGCCTTGGGGCCGATCTTCACGTATGCCATGATTGCCTTGGCCTGCGGCTACATTCTCTACCACACGTCGAACGTCCTGCACCATTATCGTATCGGCCAGCACGTGGCGGCCTCACTGGCATTGTTCGCGTCGGTGGCGTTGCTGTTTTGGTATATTCTGCAACTGTTCCTGTCGCGGCGCAACTGATCGAAAGTGAGCCGATCCGCTCGACGGGACTCGAGTTGATCGGACGGCGCGCTCGTGGAAGCCGAGTCACATTGGGGGCCTTTCACGGTTGTTGATTCCATTGCCGATTCGGGCACCCGGTTGCCTCAGCGATGCCGGCCCCCGCGCAGGACCGGCCGAAAGGCAGCCCCCTGCGGGTATGGAACCCCGGCTGTTCCACGGGCGAAGAGACCTACTCTCTGGCCATCGTGCTCAAGCAGGGCTGCGAGGGTCTGTCGCTCCCGGACAGCCCGGCAATTCAGGTCTTTGCCACCGACCTCGACCATGACGCCGTTGAGGAGGCCCGCGGGGGCACGTTCTCCGCGGGCATTGCCGCGGACGTGTCCGCCGAGCGGCTGGCGCGGTGCTTCGTGCGGGAAGGCGAGGGCTACCGGATCAGGAAGGAGATCCGCGATCTGGTGGTCTTTGCGCCGCAGAACATTTTCGTCGATCGGCCCTTCACGAAGCTGGATATCCTTTGCTGCCGGAACCTGCTAATCTACGTCAACGTCGAGGCGCAGCAGAAACTCTTGCCGCTGATGCACTACGCCCTGAACCCCGGCGGCCTCTTGATCCTGGGCACGGCCGAGAGCATCGGGCGTTTCGGCCACCTCTTCTCATCGCCGGACGCCCAATGGAAGGTCTTCCAACGCCGCGAAGTGAGCGAGCGCAGCCTGCTTGAAATGCCGGCCCACGTGTTGCGCCCCGCGCGCCCCGTCGTACCTGTCGCAGAGAAGGCCAAGGAGCCGGTCATGGACATTTTCTACGCGGCCCAGCGGATGCTATTGGACTGCTACGGCCCGCCCTCCGTCGTGGTCACCGCGGAGGGCGACATTATCTACGTCATCTCGCCGGCAACGCCATCAAGTTCACGGAGCGCGGCGACGTCCAGATCAGTCTTCGCACCCTCTCGCAGGACGCGGAAGACTGCCTGGAGTTTGCCGTGCGCGACACGGGAATCGGCATCCCGCCTTCCGGCCAGGCGCGTCTCTTCCAGCCCTTCGCGCAAGCTGACCCTTCCATGACGCGGCGCTTCGGGGGCACGGGCCTGGGACTGGCCATCTCCAAGAGCCTGGTGCAGTTGATGGGCGGGCGCATCCGGGTGGAAAGCGAGCTGGGCAAGGGCAGCACGTTCTACTTCACCGTCCGCCTGCCGGCGGCGAAGGAATTCCCCCCCGACCCCCAGGCCCTGCTTGCCGTTCCCTGCGTGGCCCGTGTGCAACTCCGCATCCTGCTGGTGGAAGACAACCCCGCAAATCAGAAGTTGGCTAACTACATCTTGCAGGATCGGGGCCATCTCGTAGAGATCGCGGGGGACGGCGAAGAGGCGGTCCACTTGACCCAAGAGAACCGCTACGACGTGATCCTGATGGACGTGCAAATGCCGGGCACGAACGGCTTGGACGCCGCGGCGGCTATTCGCAAGCGCGAACGTGGCGGCTCCCGCGTGCCGATCATCGCCATGACGGCCCATGCGATGAAGACCGACCGGGAGCGTTGCCTGGCGGCGGGCATGGACGGCTACCTTGCCAAGCCGGTCAACGCGCAAGAAATGATCGGCCTGGTCGAGAACCTGGCACGGGGGGGATTTGGGATTAGGGATTGGGGATTGGAAGGAGAAAAGCCGGCAACGTCCGCGTCCCAACACCTAATCCCCAATCCCCAATCCCCAATCCCTGTTTTCGACCCCGAAGAGGCACTTTCGCGCTGCTTCAACAGCGAAGATATGGTGCAGGAGATGATCGAGGGCTTCTGCGACGAAGTGGACCACGTCTTCCCGCAGATGCGGACGGCCTTGGAGAGGGGAGACCTTGCGGAAGTCGGCCGGTTGGGACACCGCATGAAGGGGACCGTAGTCTACCTTGGGGCACAGCCGGCCAAGGAAGCCGCCCTGCGCGTGGAGCGGTTCGGCAGGTCCAGCGGCGGCACCCCGTCCGAAGCCGCGGAAGCCGTCAACGCGCTTGAGCACGCGTGCATGGTGTTGAAAGCCGCGCTGGCCGAGCATCCGCTGGCAGCCGAGCCGACGCGGGGTGCCTAGGCGACGGTCGAGCGGAGCGTCATGACGCCGCCCTCACCGCGTATGAGTATCTTGATGTCGTCTTCCGCCCGACTGGCTGGCGGGGGTCGCCGATCACCCTACGGCGTCGAATCGCGTTGCGGAATGATCTTCTGCGCCGCCAGCCACTCAAGCGACCTGGTCTGCCAGGCATCCCACATCGGGCCCTGGTAGCCGTTCAGGCCGTGGCCGCCGCTGGGCAACTCCAGGTACTCCGTTGCCACCTTGTGGACTTTCAGGCTCGCGTGCATCATGCGGCTGTTGTCCGGCGAGACCAGCGTATCGTCTTTGGCGTGGGCCAGGAACATCGGCGGCGTCTTGTCCGTGACTTGCTTTTCATTGGAGAACAGGTCCAGCATTTCCGGCTTGGGATCGCGTCCCAGCAGGTTGGCCCTGGAGCCGCCGTGGGTTTTCTCGCCCATCGTGATTACCGGGTAGATCAGAATCACGAAATCCGGACGACAGCCCACGCGGTCGACAGGGTCCGCCGCCTGCGGATCGCCGCCGTCGAAGTGCGTGCCCGCCGTCGAGGCCAGGTGACCGCCCGCCGAGAAGCCGATGATGCCGATGCGGGCCGGGTCGATGTTCCACTGCTTGGCGTGGCAGCGGACGGTGCGGATCGCCCGCTGTGCATCCAAGAGCGGCACCCACGGCCTGCCTTTGGGAAGCCGGTATTCCAGCACGATCCCGGCGATCCCGTGCCGGTTCAGCCAGCCGGCAATCCCATGACCTTCCGGGCCGGACACCAACCCCCCATATCCACCGCCCGGGCAGATCACCACGGCCGCTCCGTTCGGCTTCGACGCCGGGTGAACGGTAATGCAGGCATGGGCCGCCTCGAACCGGCCGTCGCCCACCGGAGCCTGGCCCGGCCAGAGGGAGAGCTTTTCGGCGGCTGGCGACGCCGTCTGCGCGGCGGCCGGGGGCGCTGAGGCGGCAGGAACGGCTATCGCCGCCAGCATCGCCGTCAAACGAAAAGCGTGAAGCAGCGACACGGCACGGTACATGGCGGTTCTCTTTGTCGGACACGGAAATCGGCCGCAACCGGATCAACCTGGATAGCATACGGCGTCGGCCGGTAGTTTACCATAGCTATACTAAAGTATGGTTGCAGCCCGCCCTGCTCCCGTGTTAATCTTAACGAGTTGCCTGTCGCTGTCCTAGGAGCGGCAAGGCAATCCGGGTACGCGCTGCGTTGTTGCCCGCCCCGCATCACACCTTGAACTTGCACGGGGGCCTGCCCGTGCTCAGCCAAACCAGAGGAGCCTTTCCATGAAGTGGCCCGTCAGCATGTTGTTCGCCTCGCTCATCGCGACTGCCGCTGGCTTTGCCGGTGCGAGTCAAGCCGCGGACTACGTTTGGCTGGAAGGCGAGAAGCCCAGCTCGAAGAACTATCCCTGCGGCCCGGCCGGCGTGGAGAGGACGCAATTGCTTTCCGGCGACGCGTGGCTGCTGGTGAGCCTGGACCCGGCGAAGGTCCAGCAGGAGTGCCCCAAGGAGGGCATCCTCATCGGCTACGACTTCGAGGCGGCGTCGGCCGGCAATTATGAGATATGGAACCGCATCGGCATGGAGTTTGCCCGCTCGCCCTTCGAGTGGCGGATCGACCAGGCCGCGTGGCAGACCATCAGCCCGCAGGACTTGACGTGCGACCTGATGGAAGTCGGTTTCTGGAACGAGGTGGCTTGGATCCAGATGGGCCGGCAAGAGCTGGCGGCCGGCCGGCATACGCTCCAAATCCGCCTCAAGCCGGCTTTCAAAGAGGAGCAAGGCAAAAAGGTCCCCGACAAAATTCTCTACTGCTCCGACGCCCTGTGCATCTCGAAGTCGCATTTCCGGCCCAACGGCAAGTTCAAGCCGGACGCGGACTGGCAGACCGAAAACGACAAGCAGGCGGCGGCACAGGTCTTCAAGATCGCCCCGGCGACGCCCGCGGCCGAGCCGGCCGAGCGGATCGAGGTTCCCCTGGGCGGGCTCTGGCAGGTGTGCCGCTTCGATGAGCAGGAAGTCGTGAATCGCACCGGGGCGACCCAGACGCTGCCGGACAGGGCCGCCGCACACTGGATGTCGATTCCCGTGCCGGGCAACAAATTCGAGACCACGCCGGAGCTGCGCTTCTGCCACCGAATTGTTTATCGCGCGCGCGTGGACGTGCCCGCAACGATGGCCGGCCGCTCGTTGGTCCTGCGGTTCCCCTCGCTGAGCCTGATTGCCAGCGTGCTGGTCAACGGCCAGTTCTGCGGCTGGACGCGGGCTCCTTTCGCCCAGTGGGAATGCGACGTCACGCCCGCAATCCGGCCTGGCCAGGTCAATGAAATCTGCGTGGTGGTGAAAGATTCCTATTACGCCATCAGCGAGAAGAAGGCCGGCAAGAGCTGCCGCATGATGTTCAATACGCCCGTGGCCTGGATGGGCACGCAGAACTGGATCAACCAGTTTTTCGATTTCCCCATCGGCTCGGATTACGGGCAGCGCTCGGGCATCCTGGCCACGCCGAGCCTGGTCGTGGCGGGCGGGGTCTATGTGGCTGACGGGTTCGTCAAGCCGTCGGTCCGCAAGAAGGAGCTGGGCCTGGAGATCAGGCTGGTGAACAACTCGGCCCGCGAGCGCACTGTGGAGATCCTGAACACGGCCAGCATTTTTTCCCCTCTCCCTCCGGGAGAGGCACCCGCGAGCGGGTACCCGGGGGTGAAGGGGAGCGGGAGTGGACATAGCGCCCCCTCACCCCGACCCTCTCCCGGAGGGAGAGGGGGACAAGAGAAGGCGTTTCCACCGCAGCGGGTCACGGTCCCGGCGGGCAGCGAACTGGTCTTGCTAATCGCCGCGCCCTGGGGGAACCCGCGGCTCTGGTGGCCGGACGATCCGGTTCTGTACCAACTGGCCACCACGATTCAGCTCGACGGCCGGCCGATCGACGTGCGGCGGACCACCTTCGGCTTCCGCGAGTGGGAGTGGAGCGGCCGGCAGTTCAAGCTCAACGGCGTGCCCTGGCAGCTTTGGGCCGACTGCACGGCCAACGATGGCGGCAAGGACCCCGAGGCGGCCATCGCCCAGTGGCGGGCCAATGGCCAGAATACCTGGCGATTCTGGGGCCAGCAGTTCGGCGGCCTCGACAAGCAAAAAGCCCTGGACCTGATGGACGCCCGCGGCATCATCGTCCGCCGCAGCGGCATCTTCGACGGCGAGGGGGCCAACTACCTGCACCAGTTGGCCAACGGCAAGGAGCTGTTCGACAATTGGATCGAGCAGCTCAAGGCCTGGGTCAAGGAGGAACGCAACCACCCCTCGATCCTCGTCTGGTCGATCGAGAACGAGATCACTTTCATCAATTCCCGCAACCTCGGCATTCACAAGGAAGTGGAACCCCAGATCGCCCGGGCTGCCCGCGAGGTGATGGCGCTGGACCCCACGCGGCCGGCGATGGTCGACGGCGGCAATTGCCTGGTGGACGAATCGCTGCCGGTCAACGGCGTGCATTATCAAGAGAGCTTCTGGCGGGATTATCCCGACGAGGCATACACCCTGGCCAAGGCTTACGTGGCACACGAGCAGCCGGTCATGCCAAACTGGGGGAAGCTGATCTGGCGGCTGGTGCCCGACCGGCCGATCTTCATGGGCGAATCGTACTTCGTCCGCGGCAGCAATCCGGCCGCCTTCAGCCAGTTCGCCGGCGAGGGCTGCTTCACGGGCTGGGGGCCGGCTACACAGCAAGGGGCCGGTCTGCTGGCCAAGATGCTGGCCGAAGGCTACCGCTGGCACGGCGTTGCGGCCCAACACTTCTGGCTCGGCTCGGAGGACGCCACGCTGCACTACAACTCGTGGAAGCCCGTTTGCGTGCTCTGCCGCCAGTGGAACTGGACCTTCAGCGGCGGCAGCACCGTCGCGCGCACGCTGAAGGTCTGCAACGACACTCATTACGCCGACCCCATCGAGATGGCCTGGGAGCTACGGTTGGAGAATAAGCCGGTAGCCGGCCTGAAGCAGACCTTCCAGCTCGGCCCGGGGCAGCACGAAGAGGTCGAGGTCTTGTGCCCCGTGCCCGCGGTATCGAAGCGCACTGCCGGGCAGTTCATCCTCACGTGCAGCCGCCAGGGCAAGGAGGTTTTCCGCGAGGTGAAGACCGTGGCGGTACTGAATCCAAACGAAGGACCGAAGCCGTCGCTTGCCGCCGCGCAACTGGTCGTCATTGATCCGCAGGGGTCGGCGAAGAGCCGGCTCCGCGGCCGGGGCATCGCCTTCAGCGAAGCCAAGGGCATTGCCGACCTCTCCGCCGCCGGGGTGTCCGCGGCGGTCGCCGCCGGCCGGGTGGTGCTGGTGGGCAAGGACGCGCTCTCGGCCCGCGACGCCACCGACCCGCGCTGGCTGGCCCTGGCGGCCCGCGGCAGCCGCCTGCTGGTGCTGGAACAAGAGCATCCGCTCCGCTTCCAGGCACTGCCGGCCGACCTTGTGCCCAGCGACTACGTGGGCCGCGTGGCCTTCATGGAGAACCGCGAACATCCGGCCTTCGCCGGCCTGGCCCAGGCCGATTTCTTCACCTGGTCGGGCGACCACGTGGTCTACCGCAATGTTTACAAGAAGGCCACCCGCGGCGCGGTCTCGCTGGCCCATTGCGACGAGCAGCTCGGCTATTCGGCCATCGCCGAATGCCCGGTCAACGAGGGCCTCATGCTCCTCTGCCAGATGGTGGTCGGCGAGAAGCTGGCGGCCGACCCGGTGGCCCAGCGGCTGTTCGACAACCTTTTGTCCTGCTGTGCGCATTACGCGCTCGTCCAGAAAAACACCGCCGTGGTGATGAACCCCAAGAGCCCCGCCCTGAAACTGTTGGCCGACGCGGGCCTGAAGTTCGACGCGGCCGCCGACGTGCTCGCGACTATGGCCGGCGGCCGGCACCAGATCATCGTTTTTGACGCCACGCCGGCCAGCCTCAAGGCCCTGGCGGCCGCCCCCGAGCGCGTAAAAGCCTTCACCGCCAAGGGCGGCTGGCTCATGGCCTGGGGACTCACTCCCGAGGGACTCGCCGATTTCAACCGGCTGGTGGGCGTCGAGCACCTCATCCGGCCCTTCGAGCTGGAACGGGTCAACCTGCCCGCGCTGCGCGATCCGATTCTTTCCGGCTTGACCGTCCGCGACGTGACCATGGAATCCGGCGAGCAGATGTTTCCCTGGGCGGGCGACAAGTACCTCGTGGATGATGAATTCAGTTGCGTCGTCGATCTGGACGACATCGCGGCGTTCTGCGAGTTTCCCGGCAGCAAGGCGGGCGACCTGGCTGCCGCGCGGGCGGCCGGCCCGGGCTGGTCGCGGAACGTGGCCCACGGCTTCACCAGCGCCGACGGCTGGAAACTCATCCATTACATGGACACCAAGAACCCAACCGTCAGCTTGAAGCTGCCGCGCGAGGAGACGGTCGATGCGCTGAGCATCGTCTTGAACGCGCACTACGCGGTGGCCACCAAGATCCACCTCTTGTTTGACGACGACCCCGCTCCGGTCGTGCTGGTGACTAAGCCCACCGCCGAGCGGCAAGACTTCGCGATCGAGCCGCGCAAGTGCGGCCGGCTCGTCATCCGCCTGGCCGAGTTCAACAAGGTCGATAAGACGACGGGCATCGACAACCTGCGGCTGCACGTCAAGCGCCCGGCCGACTGGCCCGAGCAGGTCCACCCGCTCTTGAACATCGGCGGCCTGGTGAAATATCCGATGGGCAACGGGGGCGTGGTGCTCAACCAGCTCCGCGCGAAACCGAGCGAAGCCGTGCCGGTCAACGCCCAGAAGAAGCAGGTGATCGTGGCCACGCTGCTGCGGAATCTGCACGCCGCCTTCGCCGGCGGCCGAATCTTGACCGCCGCGAACCTGAAGTTCCATCCGCTGCCGTTGGAAGAGCAGTGCAATCAGTATTTGACCAAGGACCGCGGCTGGTTCGACGGCGGCCGCGATCTGTCACATCTGCCCATCGGCAAGCAGGACTTCTGCGGCGTCTCCTACCTGATCCGCGATTTCCGCACCTCGCCGCTGCCCTCCTGCGTGATGTTGGCCGGGCCGGGCGCCCGCGGCCAGCTTCCCCAGGCCGTCAAGGGACTCAAGGCCGGCTGCAAGGCCGACGTGCTCTTCTTCCTGCACACCTTCAACCGCACCGGCGAGTGGCGCCGCCAGCAGCCCGAGCAGCCGGCGCCGGTCCTCTTCCAATACGTCGTGCATTACGCCGACGGGAAGACGGCCGACGTGCCGGTGCTTTACGGCGAAGGGGCCGATCACTGGCTCAGCAAAGAGCCGGCCGGGTTGAGCAACGCCGCGCTGGCCTGGGCCGCGCCTTTCCCCGGCGACAAGTCGGACGAGCAGGCCGTGCTCTATCAGTGTTCCTGGAGCAACCCGCGGCCCACTGTGCCCATCGCGACTATCGACATGCTCTACGGCCCGGCCGGCAGCCAATACGGCACGCCCGCCTTGTTGGCCGTCACCGCGGCAGAGGAGGCGAAGTGAAGCGGAGCGGGGGGAGGCGTGGGGGGAGATCGCGATTTCGCCAAACTAGGAAGGAATGGATCTTACCCGTTCTACGGATATCAGACCCGTCGCGCTTCCTCTCGCCCGTCCTCTACCTCGGACTATGCCGTGAGTAGGGATGAACGTAGGTCCCATCTTTTTTGTAGTAGCCGTTGACCTCAACATCCTTGCCCCTATGACCGCTATGGGCAAGAAACATAATAAACACAAACACCAGCACGAAAAAAACACAGACAACGGGAACCCACGCCTTCGATTGTTTATTCCTTTTCATGTTCACTCGCCTTGCCAACCTTTATTTATGATCCATTTCCAGTCGTCGTCGGAGAGTTTGTCCCGCTGGATTGTGATGATCGTGCCACCCTTCTTCTCCAGGTGCACGGTGCCTCCAACCGCCTTCACGAACTTCGCCCGTATCGTGTGAGCCCCGTCGGCACTTGTCCAGGTGTGCCACCTGGCCGCTTCCCGCTTCTCGGCAAGCTCCTGTCTTGTGCGCTCAGCCTTGGCCTTTGCTTCCGCCTGTGCCTTCCTTGCCCCTTGCTCTAATTTGTCGGCCTGTGCCTTGAGGGCGGCTACAATTCTATCTTTCCTAACCCTTTCCAGCACACAGATGTTCCTTGCCGCCCCGCTTGGCAAAACAAGGGACGCTACGGTGCTGACGAAGTAAATATCGTCGGGGCTAATCGGCCTCTCGCCCACATTCCCATTTGGGTTTATCACAGGCGGATTTTTCAGGGCAAATTGCACGTCGCCCCCTTTGCCATCTGCCATCAGTACCCGCCCGTCATCAAGAACCTTCCTAACGACGTAGCTCGCGCCGCCTAGAAGGTGTCCAACGTCTCCAACCTGCATGGCGAACGGGTTGATCACCGGCCTATTCCAATTATTCCGTTTCATTGCCGCGATATATTTCTTCTCCGCGTCGTCCAACTCCCCTGCCCTACCGGCTGGCGTCTTGGCTGGGTCGGCAGCAGGCGGGCTATGGTTTACCCTTGGAGGGCTCTCTTCCCCCGCTACGGGTCCGCCGACAAGGGCCAGGGCGACAACCGCCGCTCGAAAAGAAGTCGTCACGGGACAGCTCCTCAAGAAACGGAACGGATAGAAATTCTACTCGCGCGACGCCTGACTTTAGACCAGACGCCGATCGTTGTCAAGATTCTGCGGCTTGGAATTCACCTGGCGTGACCTACTGCCGGCCGCGGACTCGCCGTGTGCTATGGGCCCTTCCGGTCTCGGGAGCCGGAGCCGCAGAGCGGCGGCAGTCCATAGCCAGGGGCGCAAGCCCCTGGAAACAGGCCCCGGCGTCCGGAAGCCCCGAAGGGGCGGCAGCGATGAAGCGCGGCACGACTTTCGCCCCTTCGGGGCTTCCGACGGGTTTGGGCGCTTTTTTCCCAGGGGCTCGCGCCCCTGGCTATGCACTTTCGCCCCTGCGGGGCTGCGGACAGGTTCGACGCCGGGTGAACTCCCGCGAACTGGTCTGCTTTCCGCCCTCCTTTGTCAGATCGGGGGCTTTACAAGCGGCGCTTCGCCGATCAAGATTGAAGTTGCCGGCCTGCCGATGAGGGCGTTTCGGCGGACACGTCAAGGGCAAGAACTCCGTGAACACGCTGCCACGAATCGCACCAAGGGTTTCCTACGGAGCCGCGGTCCATGCTACACACTGTTAGTCGACGCGATCTGTTGCTATCGGGGATGGGGGCCGCGGGGCTGCTGCTGGCCGGCAGGCTTCCTGGGCTGCGGGCGGCCGAGAGCTCGGACGCCGACAACGAGTTCCCCAAGCTTGCCCCAAAGCCGCCCAACCTGCCCGTGACCGTCCAGCGCTGCCCGTCCTACGACCCGCAGATGGTCCGCGGCAAGCTGGATGCCGCGCTGAAACTCATCGGCGGGGTCGAGAAGCTGGTGAGCAACAAGACGGTGACCGTGAAGGTCAACGTGACCGGCGGGCCCGGCACGCTCTGCGGATTGCCCGGCTGCCGCACCTACCAGGTCCACCCGAACGTGCTCGCCGCGCTGTGCGCCGCCCTGCACGACGCGGGGGCACGGCGGATCATCGTCGTCGAGAGCCAGTACTCCTTGAAGACCGTCGAGGAAGTGCTCATGGCCGGCGGTTGGAACGTGCGGGCGATCAAGTCGGCCGGCGGAAACAAAGTGACCTTCGAGGACACGCGGAACCGCGGGCGCTGGGCCGGCTACAGCCGGCTGACCGTGCCCTGGGGCGGCTTCATCTTCCCGGCTTTCCTCGTCAATCAACGCTATGAGAAGACCGACGTGTTCATCTCGCTGGCCAAGCTGAAAGATCATGCCACCGCCGGCGTGACGATGGCCGTGAAGAACTTGTTCGGCATCACTCCCACCTCGCTCTACGGCAACGACGCCCCCAACGAGAACTCGCTGACCAATCGCGGCGAGATCCTGCACAACGGCAAGAGCCAAGTCCCGGCCGGCGTGCCCGCCGAGGTGGACCACAAGGTGCCGGGCCACGGCAAGTACCGCTGCGCGCGGGTCACGGCCGACCTGATGGGCGCCCGGCCCGTCGATCTGGCCGTGATCGACGGCATCGAGACCAACGCCGGCGGCGAAGGCCCCTGGTGCGGCAACACCCGGCCGCTGGCGCCGCATCTGCTCCTGGCCGGCCGCAACGCGGTCTGCACCGACGCGATTTGCACGGCGGTCATGGGCTACAATCCCATGGCGCCCCACTGGACCTTCCCGTTTCCGGGCGATAACCACCTCTTGCTGCTGGGGCAAGTCGGCGTGGGCGAGATCGATCCCGCCAAGATCGAAGTCCGCGGCGTGCCGCTTGCGAGCGCCGTCTTCCCTTACAACCCCGAGCGGATTCCCCTGGACAAGCCGCCGCTGGGCTATTATGGCCGCGGCAGCCAAACGGCGTTTGCGTAACCAACAGCGACAACCAAGTGGCACAAGCGTGGGGCGCCGAGACGGTCCACCGTCTCACCCCGCCCGCTTCCTCGCTGCTGCAAACTCCTTCTTCACCTGCGACAATTCTTGCTGGAATTTGGGGTCGGCCAGCAGGGCCCTGGCGATGGCCAGCCCCAGCACCCTGCCCGCGGTCACGTCGCTGGGATAGTGAACTCCGGCGACGACTCGATTCCAGCCGAGCTCCCGGCCCCTTTCCATGATCGCCGCGCGTTGCTGCGGCGCCGCCTCGGCCAGCACTGCCGCGCAGAGCATCCCGCGCGTGGCGTTGCCGCTGGGATAAGAGGGGTCGCTGATTCCTGCGAGGACCGGCTGGATACGATCATCCAAGAATCGCGGCCGCTTGCGGGCGAAGTGGTTCTTTGCCTGCCCGCCGACGTGCGTCGCTTCCGTCTGCAACTTCTGGAACAGTTGTTCCATGCGGGGCAGATTCTCGGGCGTGAACCACGGTCCGATCACGTCGGCAAAGGCGGCCATCGTCAGGCTCGCATCCGCCTTGGCGCGGGCGATCTCTTCGGGCGTGCGGCGCTGCTGGACCCGCAGCAGCAAGTCCAGCTCGGCCCTGGTTTCCGGCGACTGCTCGGAGGGCGGGTCCGGCAGCAGCGCAACCGCATCGAGTTGCGACTCGCTCAAGAAGAACGGGGACTGCCCCCAGGCTACCGCGGCGGCCATCAACCCGACGGCAAGACCAGCCGATCGAAGCATCGCCCTCATTTTGTTCTCTCCCAACGTAGGGCCTAGTGAATGTTCGCGGAACTGCGACTCGCGGGCGAAAGCATCGGCTGCTTTCGGCGGACCAACTGAATGGCCAGTCCCCACGGATCGCGGAGCATGGCCAACTCGTCGCAGCCGTTTGCGTGCGGTGCAGTCACAAGTGTGGCTCCCGCGTGCAGGAGCCGCTGGAGGGCGGCGGGCACGTCATCGCAGACGAAAGCGACGTGCAACAACAGGGGGTCCATCGCCCCATAGGCCGGCACCGGCACGCTCGGGCTGTTGTACAGTTCCAACATCACAGCACCGCTGCTATCGGCCAGAAAGCGCGCCACCACCGGCTGGTCGACCGCGCGGCGGACGGAGAAGCCCAGGTTGGCTACGTACCACTCGGCCGCGGCCGCCGGCTCCGCTACTTGCAAGGCCACGTGCTCGATCTTCATGGACATATTCTCCCTTGGTCGCAGTTCATCGCCCGCAAGAGGGGAGCCACGAGGCATTACCGTCCCCGCCGCACGCCATTCATCCACGGCCCAAGCGTATTGTGCCCGGAGCGTTGCGTCAAGGCTTGGCGGCGACAAGGCCAGTGCCGCCGCCTCCCGCTCACGTACCGGGTGGGAGGTCGGCAGCCGCCGTGTTAGAATGAAGGGATGGTTGCCGCCCGGGCGTAGCCGAGCGGCGTTGAAGTAAGAACTATTCTGCACCGGTCCCAAGGGGCGGTAATGGAACCTTTCCGCTGCGACGCGACCGAGCCCGCGGGTGCTCCACCGGCCCGGCCGGAGTTGCTGGCGCCGGCGGGCGATCGCGACGCGCTCCGCGCGGCCGTCGAAAACGGGGCGGATGCCGTCTACTTCGGGCTGACCGATTTCAACGCCCGCGCCCGCGCGAAGAACGTGGCGATCGAAGAGTTGTGCGAGGTGCTGGCCGAGCTGCACGGTCGCGGCGTGAAGGGCTACGTCGCCCTCAACACGCTCGTGTTTCCCGGCGAGCTGGAGCAAGTCGAAGCCACGATCTGCCGCGTGGCCGAGGCAGGCGCCGATGCGATCATCGTGCAAGACCTGGGCGTGGCCCGACTGGCCCGCGCCGTCTGCGCCGATATCGCGCTGCACGCCTCGACGCAGATGTCCCTGAGCAGCGCCGAGGGCATGCGCCTGGCCGAATCGCTGGGCATCCGCCGCGTGATCCTCGCCCGAGAGCTGTCGATCGACGAGATTCGCAGCATTCGCCGGCAGACCTCGCTGGGCCTGGAGGTGTTCGTCCACGGCGCGCTGTGCATTTCGTACTCGGGCCAATGCCTGGCCAGCCGGTCGATGGGCGGGCGGAGCGCCAATCGCGGACGCTGTGCGCAAGCCTGCCGCATGCCCTACCAACTGGTCTGCGACGGTCGCGTGCTCGATCCGGGCGGCCGGCAGTACCCACTCAGTCCGAATGACCTGGCAGCCTACGAGATGCTGCCGGCTTTAATAGCCGCCGGGGTCGACGCGCTGAAGATCGAGGGCCGGCTCAAGTCGGCCGAGTACGTGGCCGGCGTGACGCGGCATTACCGCGCGGCCCTCGACGCCGCCTTCGATGGCCGCGCGGTCGAGTTTGCCCGAGAGCGGCTCGACGCGCTGGAACTGCCGTTTTCCCGCGGCTTTTCCCAGGGCTGGCTGCAAGGGCCCAATCACCGGGCTCTCGTGCCCGGCGACAGTTCTTCCAAGCGCGGCACGTACTTGGGCTGCGTTACGCGCATCGCGCCCGGCCGGGTGGCGGTCGAGCTGGTTGGCCCGATCAAGCGCGGCGACGGCATCGTGTTCCAGGGCGACCGCGCCGCGGGAACCGAACAAGGCGGGCGCGTGTACGAGGTCTTTTACGAGCGACGATCGATCAAGCAGCCGGTGGCCGCGGGCGAAGTCGAACTGACCTTTGCAGACGGCCGTCTCGACTACGAGCAGATCCGGCCCGGCCAGCGGGTGTGGAAAACCGACGACCCTGCCGTGGTCCGGCAACTGCGCAAGAGTTACAACAGCCACGCCATGCGGCGCCGCGTGCCGATCGATCTGACTGTCGAGGCCGCCGTGGGCAGGCCGCTGCGGATCACGGCCCGCGCCGCGGCGGGCCAGACCGTCGCCGTCCAGTCGCCGCAAGCCCTGCAGACGGCGCACAAGCACCCGCTGGGGGCCGAGGTGCTCCGCGCGCAGCTCGGACGATTGGGTGGCACGGCTTACGAGCTGCGGGAGTTGGCGGCCGTCATCGAGGGCAGCCCGATGGTTCCGTTGAGCGTGCTGGGCAGGCTGCGGCATGTGATGATCGAGAAGCTCGATGCGGCCATGGCCCGGCCGGTGCCGCACCGCTTGGCGCCCGGTCCGCTGCTGCCGATTCTGCGGCAGTCGGTGGCGGATCGGGGTTCTTGCGCGGATGACCGGCCGTCGGCGCCGCGGCTGTACGTGCTATGCCGGTCACCGGCGCAACTGGCGCACCTTCTGCAAGCGGACGCGGCCGGTGCGATTGCCGACTTCCCCCAAGTGGAACAGTACGGCGACGCCGTCGGGCGGGCACGCGCGGCCGGGGCCTGGATCGCGCTGGCCACGCCCCGCATGCACCGGCCCGGCGAGACCGCAATTCTCGCAGCAATGCTCGCGCACGGGCCGGACGCCGTGCTGGTGCGGAACTTGGCCGCACTGGACTTCTTTGCGCGGCACGACGTGCCGATGATCGCCGACGCTTCGCTCAACGCGGCCAACGAGCTCAGCGTGGGGCTCTTGCGTCAATGGGGCGCGCGGCGGGTGACGATCGCCCACGACTTGGGCGCCGCGCAGGCCCTCGATTTGGCGGCAAGCCCCGGCGCGGACGCCCTGGAGATGGTCGTCCACCAGCACGTGCTTATGTTCCATACGGAGCACTGCCTGTTCTGCGCGGCGCTGTCGCAAGGGAATGATCGCGCCACCTGCGGCCGGCCATGCCAATCCCATGCGCTCCGCCTGCGCGATCGTGTGGGACTGGATCACCCGCTCTGGGCCGACGGGCTCTGCCGCAACACCGTCTACAACGCCTTGCCGCAGTCGGCGGCCTGCTTGATCCCACGGCTCCTGGCGCGCGGCCTGCGGCATTTCCGCATCGAGCTGCTGGAAGATTTTCCCGCCGACCGGCTGCCCGCGTTGCTGGGCGTCTACCGCGACCTGCTCTCGGCGGCCGTCAGCAGCGCCCGGGCATGGCAGCGTTTGCGGTCGATCGAGCCAGGCGTCAGCCAAAGCCAATGGAGAATCGAGCGCGGCGGGAAAGTGGACGGGTTAAGATAGTCTGCGTGAGGCGGCGAAATCGGCAGCGGGAGCATCGGCAACATGAATCGCACAACTCGGGTTCTTTCGCTCTTGGGCATGTTCCTCGGGCTGGCAAGCGGCACTGTGCGGCTTGCTGCGGACGACTGGCCGCAGTGGCGAGGTCCCGGCCGCGATGGGATCTGGAAGGAAACGGGCATTATCGACAAGTTCCCCGGCCCTCAGCTTGCGCTGCGCTGGCGGGTGCCGGTCGGCAGCGGCTATTGCGGCCCTACTGTGGCCAATGGCCGCGTGTACGTTACGGACCGGCAAGTTCGTCCGCGGGAGATCGAGCGGGTACACTGTCTCGACTGGGCAACGGGACGCAGTTTGTGGAGCTTCAGCTACGATTGCCGCTACCAGAACGTCGACTACACGGCCGGGCCGCGTGCCAGCGTTACGGTCGAGGACGGCCGGGCTTATGCGCTGGGCACCCTGGGGCACCTGCACTGCCTGGACGCCGCCGGCGGCAGGCTGCTCTGGAAGAAGGAACCCGGCGCGGACTACAAGATCCGCCTGCCCATTTGGGGCATCGCCTCCGCGCCGCTGGTCGACGGCGATCTCGTGATCGTACAGATCGGCGGAGCCGAGGGGGCGTGCGTCGTGGCCCTGGACAAGCGAAGCGGCGTCGAGAAATGGCGGGCGCTGGACGATCAGGCGTCCTATTCGGCCCCGATCATCATCCGGCAGGCCGGCCGGCGGGTTCTGATTTGCTGGACGGGCGAGAGCGTGGCCGGCCTCGATCCGGCCTCCGGCCGGGTCTACTGGAAGTATCCCATGCCGCAGACGCGGATGGTCATCAACGTCCCCACCCCGGTCGTCGAGGGGGAGCGGCTCTTCGTCAGCTCGTTCTTCGACGGCGCGTTGATGCTCAAGCTCCGTCAGGACGAGCCGCGGGTGGAGAAGCTCTGGCGGCGGCAGGGCAGCAGCGAGCGGCACACCGATGCGCTGCACGCCATGATCAGCACGCCTTGCATGGAAGGCGACTACGTCTACGGGGTGGACAGCTACGGCGAATTGCGCTGCCTCGACGCCCGCAACGGCGATCGCGTTTGGGAGGACTTGACCGCCGTGCCCAAGGCGCGTTGGGCCACGATCCACATCGTTCGCAACGGCCCTCGGGCATGGTTGTTCAACGAGCGCGGCGAGTTGCTTATCGGCACGCTTTCTCCCAAAGGGTTTCAGGAAATCAGCCGCGCCAGGCTGATCGAGCCGACCACCGAGCAGTTGGGACAGCGTAACGGCGTTTGCTGGTCGCATCCCGCCTATGCCTACAAGCACGTGTTTGCCAGGAACGACAGAGAGTTGGTCTGCGCGAGTCTGGCCGCGGAAGGGCGTCCGTAAACATGTTCGGCGGCCATGTTACATGCTGCTGGACCCGGGCATGGACGGCGGCCGGCCGATTGACAAGGCCATGAGCCCCTCGTACATTTACCAGAATCACGCAAGGGTGTTTAGAGGAGGTATGGCCCATGTTCCGGCGAACCTGTACGGCGGCTTTGGCGGCCCTGACAGCACTCGGCAGTTTCAGCCTCGCCGTGCCCGCGGAGCCCGCGGCGGCCGGCAGCAAGCGGGAGATCGCCAACTCGATCGGCATGAAGCTGACGCTCATCCCGGCGGGCGAGTTTATGATGGGCAGCCGCGAACCGGCGGAGGATACGGCCGCCTTCTTCAACAAGACCTACAGTGGCGAACTTCTGAAGCCGGATTTGTTCGAGGACGAGCACCCGCGGCACCGGGTGCGGATTACGCGGCCGTTCTATCTCGGCACGTACCACGTCACGCTCGGCCAGTTTCGTCAATTCGTCCAAGCTGCCCGCTACAGGACGGACGCGGAAACGGCCAAGGAGGCAGGGGCGGTCGGATGGAACCCCGAAGAGAAAGAGTTCAGGTTCAGCAGGGATTACTTTTGGCGCAACGCGGGTTTCGAGCAGACCGACGAGCACCCGGTGGTGAACGTAAGCTGGAACGACGCGACGGCCTTCTGCCAATGGCTGAGCCGGAAGGAAGACCAGACCTATCGGCTGCCGACCGAGGCCGAGTGGGAATATGCCTGCCGGGCAGGAACGACCACGCGCTACTATAGCGGCGACGATCCGGAGACGCTGGCCAAGGTCGGCAACGTGGCCGACGCGGCGTTCGCGGCGAAGTTCCCGGAGCGGAAGATGACGATCAAAGCCAACGACGGGTACGCGTTCACGGCTCCGGTAGGCTCGTTCCGGCCGAACGCCTTCGGCTTGTACGACATGCACGGGAACACCTTCGAATGGTGCGCGGATTGGTATGCCGCGAAATACTACGCCACGTCCCCCGCGGAGGACCCCGCCGGCCCGGATTCCGGCAAGGGCCGCGTGCTGCGGGGCGGTTCCTGGTGCAACTTGCCGCTCGATGCCCGCTCGGCCGCCCGCCATTGGAGCACGCCGGACGGCCGCGCCAACTTCACGGGCTTCCGCGTTGTCAGGATCCCGTGACCCGACAGCGGCCCGGCCGTGTCAGCACCCGCGAAAGAACACGTTCGACCATTGGGTGAGAAACCCTGAGGAACAAAGCGCATGGAAGGCCCGCCTATTTCGCGCTCACTTCTGCCCGAGGAACACCAACCATGAGACACTTTGCAACTGCCATCGCGTCAGCGATTCTGATCGCGGCCTCGCTCGTGAGGGGTTCGTCCGCCGGCGAGGCCAACTCTGTCAAGGTCTTCATCCTTGCCGGCCAGTCGAATATGGAAGGCAAGGCCCCCAACACCTTGCTGGATTACCAGGCCGAAGCCCCCGAGACCAAGGAGCTGTTCAAGCACCTGCGCAAGGACGGCAAGTGGATCGTCTGCGACAAGGTGTTCATCAAGTATCTCGATCGCAAGGGCCCCTTGACGATCGGCTACGGATCGCCCGGCCGTACCGGCGTCGAGCTGGAGTTCGGCACGATGATGGGCAACCACTTCCACGAGCCGGTGCTGCTCGTCAAGGCGGCGTGGGGCGGGCATTCGCTGGTCAAGCTTTTCCGCTCGCCGTCGGCGGGCTATCCGGCCGACGCGGTGCTCCGTAAGGAACTCCAGCAGGCGCAGGACGGCGTCAAGAAGAACAACGAGCAGCACAAGAAGCACGATCCCCTACCGACGATGGACGACATCAAGCAGGCCTATGGCTCGTCCTACCGCAACATGCTGGCCGAGGTGAAGGAGACGCAGGACAACTACGAGACGATGTTCCCGGCACTGAAGGGCAAGCAGCTCGAATTGGCCGGCTTCGTCTGGTTTCAGGGCTGGAACGATCAGTACGGCGGCGCCGAGCGCGAGTACGCCTCCAACATGAAACACTTCATCAAGGACGTGCGCAAGGACCTGGCCGCGCCGAACCTGCCGTTCGTGATCGCCGCGATGGGCCAGAACGGCTCGAAGCCGGCCGCCGGGGCGATGCTCGCGGTCCGCGAGGCGCAGATGTCCATGAACGACGTGCCGGAGTTCAAGGGCAACGTCAAGGCGTTCCGCACCGACCTGCTGGTCGACAAGGCCGCCGAGGAGTTGTACCCCTCCTGGAGCAAGAATGTCGGGCAGTGGAGTAAGACCGGCGGGGACCACGGCTACCATTACCTGGGCAGCGCGATCTGGTTCACCCGCATCGGCCGCGCGATGGGCGAGGCCATGCTGGAGCTGATGGACGGGCGGAAGTAACCTGCATCGGAGGGAAGAGCTGTGCGAACAACGTCAATCATGGCCGGCCTGTTGGTGGCAATCTGCTCGGCAAGCGGATGGACGGCCCAGCAGCGGACGTTCACCATCCAGGAGCCCTTCGGGCTGGCCTGGGGGCCGGACCAGGTGCAGTATACGGTCGAGTTCGCCCCGGACGCGGTGACGGCGGACGGTGTAAGCCTCCAGGACGCCGCCGGGCGGCCCGTGGCCGTGCAACTGACCGACGTCGAGCTGTGGCCCGGCGGGAAGAGCGTCAAGCGGGCCGTGGCGCACTTCATGGTCACGCTCCAGCCGGGAGAGAACGCCGCCTGGACGCTGACCGCCGGCAGCCGCGCGGCGCAGCAACCGGCCGGCGAGATCGAGGCCCGCCAGCACGGCGACCGCATCGAGCTGGCCAATAGCAAGACCGGCATTCGGCTCGCGGGCGGCCGGAAGACCTTCGCTGCGCCCGTCGCTGCCGACCGCCTGCCCGCGCCAATCCAGGCGGTCCGGCTCCACGACCGCCAATGGATCGGCAAAGGGTCGTGGCAGACGGAGGTCAAGTGTACGGGCTACCGGGCGGAGATCACGGAGCAGGGGCCGGTGCTGGCCCGCGCCAAGCTGCGGTTCGACTTCGAGGGCGACAAGCACTACGCGGCAACCGTGGAGCTGGCTGCCGGCCAGGACCTGGCGGTGGTGGCCGAGGAGTACAACCTCTCGGAAGGCACCGGCCATCCCATGTCCGGCGTAAACGGCATGAAGCCCGGCATGTCCTACACCTACGTCTACCCCAAGTTCGCCTCGCCCGATCGCGCGCTGGTCTGGGACTGGTGGGGGCAAACGCATGCGAAGCTTCCCACGGCCAATGCCTACGTGTTTTCCTTCGGCGAAGAACTGCGGCCCGATAGTGCCGATTTTTCCGGCCGCAGCCAATACGGCAATCTGGCCCAAGGCGACGGCGGCCTGAAATACGACAAGGACGGCCGGTTCGCCTACCTCAATGCCTACCTGCAATGGGGCGACGAGGAAACGCTCTACCTGGGCCTGTACAACTCGCAGGCCCCGGCCAGGCAGCTTGCCGTGGTCGCCCTGCGGCCCAGCCAGTGGCTGCACCCGGACATCGATCCGCATCCGGACGCCACGCTCGTGCAGTACACGCAGACCACCTGCCTCAGCTTCGAGCGGCGCAAGTCCGGCGCGGTTTTTTTCCGCGCGCCGGCGGATCTCGGCAAGCGCGTCTACGGCATCGGCGGGGTCCAGCGCACGCTGGCTAGGCACGTCATCCCGGAGCGCAGCGGCCCGCGGCTCCCGGACCAGGACGCCTGGGGCTCGGAGCTGATGCTACGGCACGTGCGACTCGGCCGGCTCGAGCTGGACACCGTCAAGGACTGGATCCTGGACTACCCCGAGACGGCCAAGTATCCCCGGCTTTTCGTGCCGGCAGGCGACCGGGTGCGCTACGAATCGCGCCGCACCCGCAAGCCGCCGGAAGAGGTGCGGCAGGAGCTGGCCGCACGGCCGGGTCCGACCGAAGCGGACAAGCGGGTGGTGGCCGAGGCCCTGGCCAAGACCCGCTATCTCGTCCGCCATTTTGCGCAAATGGACAAGGGCCACATGGACTTCGGCATCGAGGAGGGCATTTATGCCGACCTGGCGGAAGACGCGCTGGCCAGTCCCGCCTGCACTGCGGGGCAGGCCAACGAGCTGCGCAAGTGGCTGGCGGCCATCACCTATTTTGCGCTACACCCGGACTTCGTGCCGCCGCGCGAGGCCGGCTTTGCCTGGGGATCGGCCAACATGATGGCCCAGGTGCAGTGCCGCGCTTGCCGCATTGCCGCCTTGCTGCCGCACCATCCGCAGGGCAGGGCCTGGCGCCGGCAGCTCGCCAAAGTCGTCACGCTCTATGTCGAAGACCAGATCAACGAGGCGGGCGCGACGCTCGAATGCCCGCACTACGGCGACATGGCCATCACCATGCCGGTGATGGGGCTGGCCGCCCTGGCCTCCTGCGGCGACGCCGAGTTGTCGCGGGCAGCCGGCCGCTTGCGGGCCGCCGCCCACATGCGGTTGGCGACCCTCCTGCCCTACGATGTCCGCGGGGGATTTCGCTCGCAGACCCCCGAAGGCGACGGCTACTACATGTCTGAGGGAGCCTTCGCCCCGCTGGCCGGCTTCTTCCAGAACGTCGATGCCGAGCTGGCCCGCAACCTGGCCTGGGGGGTGAAGGAGAGCGGCAACGACCTGGGCGGACACGCGGATTCGGCGTTCAAGCTGTTCGACGTGGGCTTCGAGCCGCTTGAGCCGAAGCTCGCTTCCGAGCACTTCCCCGGCTATGGCTTCGTGATGCGTAACGGCTTCCCGCGCCGCGACGAAGCCTACCTGCAGGTCTACGCCGGCGCCTTCTCCTGGGGCCACGGCCACGAAGACCGCGGCACCTGGGTGATGTATGCCAAAGGGGCGCCGCTGATGATGGACTTTGCCGCCATGTACACGCCCTCCATGCGCGAGAACTGGCTGCACCCGGGCGGGCTGAGCTTCAACCACGATGCAACGCTCCGCCCCGCCGGCGACGACCCCAAGGACGACTGGTGGCGGAAAGGGCCCAACGAGCAATACCGCAAGGCCGCCAAAGCGCCTTTCACCGTGGTCGAGATGAAGCCCTCGCCCAGCTCGACCGCGGCCGTCGACCGGCAGGGTTGCGTCACCGCGTTTCGGACCACGCCCCTGGCGGACTACGCCGCGATGCAGCGCCGCATCGGCTACCTGTGCCGCGTGCCCTATCTGCTCAAAGACCCGCACGGCGTCGACCTCTTCGACGACGGCATCAACCAGGAAATCTGCTTGAAAGACCCCTTCACCTGGACGCGGCGCTTCGTCTTCGTGAGGGATGCAGACCCTATGGGCCACAACTACCTGGTGATCCGCGACGACCTGGCGGGCAACACGGAGCTCGATCCTTGCCTGAACCTTTGGTGCCTGGCTGACAAGCTCGACGTGAGCGGGCAGACCGCGATCTACCAGGGCGCCCACGGGGTAGACCTGCACTGTTACGTGGCGGAGCCCGCCACGTTCAGGCCAAGAACCCGCACGCTCGGCAATCCCTGCGCTTTCGGCTTCGCCCGGCACTTCACGGCGAGTTTCAAGAACAAGCCCTTCGAGGACCAGATCCAGCTCCAGATTCCGCAGGCCAAGCGGGGCGGCGGCTACTTCGTGGCGTTGGTGCCCCTTGCACGGGGCGAAGCCGCGCCGCAGTTCGCCACGCTGCCCGGTGGGGATGCCATTCGCGTGGCCTTCGCCGATCGGGTCGACACGATCGTGCTCCGCGGCGCCGGCGGCGAAATCGAGGTCGAGGGCCGGAAGATTTCCTCGCCCGCGGTGCTGCTGGTGCGCCGTGGCGGGCAGCAGCAGGCCGTTGATCTCGCCGAGACCAGATGAACCAGAGGGGAACGTAGTATTTCAAACCGGAGATTCAAGGTCCCCTCTCCCTCCGGGAGAGGGGAGGAATTTGCAAGAGCGCAGGAGGAAGGTGTCATGAATTGCGAGATGTTACTTTTCAAGAATCGCCATTGGAGCTTCTTGTTGCCGGCGGCGGCGGTAGCGGCCCTGACCTCCCAAGTGCCCGCCCGCGCCGACCCGCCCAAGCAGGTGCTCGGCCTGGAGCGGGTGTTCGCCTTCACCTACATCCCGAGGGACTACGACCCCAAGCAACTCCGCGCGGTAACGTTCATCGAGCCGACGGCACCCAAGGACTGGCAGTATTGGGCCCCGCGCAAGGTGATCGTGGCCGCGGGACACACGTGGTTCGACCTGCTGCGGAATCCCGTGGACAAGGGCGTGGATATCCTGACGCAGTTGGACTACGGCGGGAATCCCCGGCCCGCGGTTTCCATCGACGAGTTCGGCTTCGACTTCGGCGGTCAAACCGACGAGAAGTCGGCCGCGATCCTGCGCGCGGCGAAGCGCAAGCGGCCCGGGCTGGCGTTGAGCGTCTGGGAGATGCGCGGCCCCATTCCCAAGGTCCTCGCCGACGCCTACCGGGACGTGGTCGACCTCGTGCTGCTGGAGTGCTACGTGGGGGAGAAGAAAGACTACTGGTGGATCGCCACCCAGGTTCACGCCGCGCGGATGCACGGCCTGTTGCCCAAGACCATCGTGGCGCTCGGACTCGGCAAGGGCGGCAACCCCGGCGAGGACTGGGCACGGAGCAAAGAGGAACTCCAGCAACAGGTGCAGTTCGTGCGTTTGATCGCCCCGGAATCGCCGGGCGTCGGCTTCTTTGCCGCCGGGGCGACCCCCGCGCTGATGGCCGAGGCCGACGGTTTGTGCGGGCGATTCTTCGACCTGCCCACCGACGGCTCCAAGCTTCCGCCCGACCTCGTCGCCCTGGCGAAACTCTTTTCCGCGCCGCACGAGAAGCCCACGCTCGTGTGCTCGCCGGCATGGGTGGAGCCCAACCGCAGCGCAGCGGACCCGGGCAAATTGGTCGAGCCCACAACCATGCGGGCCTACCTGATGAACCTGGGCGATCACGATGCCGCGAACGTCCAGGTTCGGCTGCGCAATCCAAAGGACAAAGGGGGCGATGTTTTCGCCGCGGGCAAGGTCCCGCTCGTGCCGAAGCGCGGGGAAGCGATCGCCGTCCTGCCGGTGACCGCGAAATGGAACGTCTGGAAAACGTGGGACATGGAGGTTGAAGCCGCGGGCGGCGAGGTGCTCGGCTTCAAGCACTGACCCGCGCCGTCTCGGTCCCGCAGCCGGCTCACTGCCGCGGCAGGACCTGGACGATCTTCTCGGCACGCCCGCCGCGTCCGCTCTTGTCCCAGACAATCAGCGTCACGCGGTACTTGCCGGGCTGATTGAAGGTGTGCTGCGGCCGATCCGTCGTTTCGGGGATGCCGTCGTTGAAGTCCCATAGCCGCTCGACGATGCCGCCCTTCGCTTGCGAGCTGCACTGGAACTGGGCGGGCACACCGGCCCGGATCGGCTCGGGCAGGCGGAAGTCGGCCGCTGGCGGCGGGCCCGCGAAGGGCTTGGCCGCCGGCAGCCGATCGTCCCGATTCCCGTCGACCGTGCAGCCGCGGAACTCCAGGGCCGTGTAGGGCCAAGGTCCGGCCACGGCGGCCTGCTTGTTGCCCATGATCGCCGAGCGGAGAAAATCCAGCGCATCCACCCCCTGCCCGCCGAGTTGCACGCCGTAGCCGCCGTTGTTGCAGAACGTGCAATCCTCGAAAACCAATCCCCGGCAGGAGCCGTTGGTGCGGAAGCCGTGGCCGCTGTCCTGGGGATAGCGGGCCTGCGGGTGCCCGCGAACCGTGTCCCGGAACGTGCAGAGGTAGAAATAATGCCGGGCGATGCCGCCCGCGTCGCCCTGGAGTTGGGCCCCCCACTGCTTGCAGCCGCGGACCATGTTGTAGCCCCAGAAGACGTTGTTCTTCTCGGGGATGTTGGAGACCGACAGGCCGATCTGGGAGCTGGCGCAGACCACGTTGTCCGTGACTACCACGTCCCGGGCGATGATCTCGATGCCCAGGAACTTGAGCGTGCCGTCGGGTGTGGCGATCACGTTCCGCCGCACGGCCGATTGGTGCCCCTGGTCCACGCTCAGCCAGTGGTCCAGCATATTGTCCTCGATGAGTGAGCGCGTGCAGCCACCCCAGATCTCGATTCCCAGACCCTCGCCGCCGGAGCCGCTCACGCCGTTCCTGCGGATGGTCAACTCCGGCGAGTGGTCGCCGAAGATGCCGCCGCGGCCCGTATTGTGAATGAGGTTGCCGAACACCTGGTTGCGCACCGAGCCCCAGGCGAGGCGGATGCCGCCGCCGTATTCGGCCCCCAGGCCGATGTTCTCGATGTAGCAATCGGTGATGCGGCTGTCGGTCACGCCGCCCTCCATCGTGGGGTTGCGGCCCGAGAAGAGGATGGCGTGCGGCCCCCACGTCTTGGCCTTGAGGTCGCGGATCGTGAGGTGGTGCAGCCACAGCCGCCGCGAATCATTGCCGCTGATGCCCTGCTGCACCAGCGGGTTGTTTCGGCCGTCGAGCGTCATCCCAGCGACTTCCACGTCCGTGCAGCCGTTAAGATGGATGAACACGCCCGGTCTGCTGCCCTTGTAAACCAGCCGGATCTTTGCCTGTCCGGCGCCGAGGAGCTTGGTCCCCGACTTGGGCCGGATCGCCTCGGTCAGCTCGAACGTGCCTTCCGGCAGGTGAATCGTATCGCCCGGCTGTGCCCGTGCCACGGCGGCGGCAATCGCCGCGGAATCAAAGCCACCGGGCTCAATAACGGACGCCGCGCAGGCATCGCTGCCTACGACCAGCATGGTGCAGCTTAGCCAAAGGGCAACTTTGATCACAAGACTTCTCCGCGCTGTTCCCGATTGTGCATGCAAGGTGAGACAAGGTCGTACAAGGTATTGGTGGGACTACGCAAACCGCGAAACTCTACGATCGCGGGCTGAATACGGCGGTCGCTCCGCACTTCCCCCGACCAATCGGCAGGCAATCTTGGCCCTGCCCAAAGAGTCACTTCGACTTCTTGGCATCCTCCCCTTGTTTCAGGACACCGGCACCCTTGAAAACAAACGTGCCTGTCGGGGTCGTATTAGGATCGCCGTGAAAGATATTGAAACAGTTCGGTATTGTCTTCTGGAGCTCTTTTGCCCCAGCGTCGGTCACCCTGCTTCCCCTCAGGTCCAGGGTCTGGAGGTTGGTCAACCCTTTGAGGTGAACCAGCCCGGCGTCGGTCACTTTGCTTCCCTCCACGTTCAGGGTCTGGAGGTTGGTTAACCCTGCGAGGTGAGCCAGCCCGGCGTCGGTGACGTTGGTTCCACCCAGGACCAGCCATTTGAGTTTGGTCAACCCCTTGAGGTGAGCCAGCCCGGCGTCGGTGGCTGTGGAGTTTCCCAGGAGCAGCGATTCGAGTCGAGTCAACCCTTTGAGGTGAACCAGCCCGGCGTCGGTGACTGTGGCTGACGACAAGTTCAGGAATTCGAGCTGGGTCAGACCTTCGAGGTGGACTAGCCCGGCATCGCTCACGTTGGTGCCCATCAGGGCCAGCTTGTGGAGCTGGGTCAACCCTGCGAGGTGAGCCAGCCCGGCGTCGGTGACGTTGGTGCCATCCAAGACCAGCCATTGGAGCTTGGTCAACCCCTTGAGGTGGACGAGCCCAGCGTCGCTGACTTTCCCCAGGAGCAGCGCTTCGAGTCGGGTCAACGCGCCGATTTTCGCCAGCCCAGCGTCGCTCACTTTGGTTGACGACAAGTTCAGGGATTCGAGTTGCGTCAGTCTTTGGAGGCTCGCCAAGCCCACGTCGGTGACCTTGGTCCCCGCCAGGTCCAGTTCTTGGAGGTTGGTCAACCCTTCGAGGTGAACCAGCCCGGCGTCGGTGACCGCGGTGGCTCCCAGGCGGAGCGATTGGAGCCGGGTCAACCCACTGAGGTGTACCAGCCCAGCGTCAGTCACCTTGGTGGACCACAGGTTCAGCACTTGCAGGTTGGTCAACCCCTTGAGGTACACCAGCCCAGCGTCGGTGACGTTGGTTCGCAGCAGGTTCAGGTCGCGGAGTTGGGTCAGCCCTTTGAGGTGTGCCAGCCCATCATCGGTGACTTTGGACGGCGTTTTGGTGAAGTTCGCAAAGTTCACTTCAGTCACCGGCTCGGCAGGACTCTCTTCATCGAGGGTGACCCTACCGCCCAACCCTTCGATTTCGGCAATCACCTCCGCCTGGTCAGCATTCGGTTCGGCCGCCCGGCAAAGAACAGGGGCAAGCAACAAGCCCAGCGTCAGCATCGAAAACGTGATTCGGCTCACGGATTCCTCCTTTCGCCAAAAGGTTTGGGAGCGTGAGTGCCCACCATTATACCTGGTCTTGCGGCATGCCTGCCGCGAACATCTCACGATGGCATTTCAAGCATGATACCATGCCGGCTGGCTGCGGTCCATCGGCCGAGTAGCTCATCCGGCAAGGGGTTGCCCTCGCCGCCGCTGCGGGTTAGTATAGCGCACTCTGCACCGTCTGCCCCAGGTCATGAATCATCCGCGTTCAGGAGAGAATGCAATGCGAACGAGTCGCATCGGGCTTGTTGCCGCCACCTTTGCCTTTTTGTTGCTGCCGGGCCGCACTGCCCATGGGGCCGTGCCGGGGGCCTTGGTCTCGCCGGAAGTGCAGGCGGACGGCAAAATCACCTTTCGCCTGCGGGCACCCAAAGCCGAGAAGGTCTCGCTGATCTGCGAAGCGTGCGGCACGCAGGCCATGACCAAGGACGCCGCCGGCGTCTGGAGCGTGACCGTGGGGCCGGTCCCGCCCGGCATCTACGACTGCCAGTTCGACGTGGACGGGCTGCGCATCACCGATCCGGCCAGCCCGAATGTCTTCGGCAATCGCCAAGGCTCCCGCGGATACGTGGAAGTGCCCGGGCCACCGGGCCATCCCAGGCAGGACGAGTGGCGCGACGTGCCGCACGGCACGGTCACCATCCACTGGTACGACTCGAAAGCGACCGGTGCTTGCCGCCGGGTACACGTCTACGCGCCGCCGGGCTACCAGCAGGAAACCGCCAAGCGGTTTCCGGTGTTGTACTTATTGCACGGTTCAGGCGACAACGACTCCCATTGGGCCTTGCTCGGCCGGGCGAACGTTATCGCCGACAACCTGCTGGCCGACGGCCGCGCGCTGCCCATGATCATCGTCATGCCGGATGGGCATGTCTCGGACCGTGCCCGCCAGCGGGACAAGGGCGACCGCTCGCGAGGCCGCGGGCCTTTCGAGAAGGACCTGTTGGAAAGTGTACTGCCGCTGGTCGAAGCGAATTACCGCGTGCTGGCCGATGCCGAGCACCGGGGGATCGTCGGGCTGTCGATGGGCGGCGGCCAGTCCATCGGCGTCGGCCTGGGGCATCTCGACCAGTTCGCCTGGGTCGGGGCCTTCAGCGCCGCCGTCTCCGGCGACGATCCGGTCCTGGCCAAACTCCGCGACAACCCCGCCGCGGCCAACCAAAAACTGAAGCTGCTCTGGATCGCCATCGGCAAGGACGACTTCCTGCGGGCGCGGAACCAGGACTTCTTGAAGGCGCTTGACGAGCTGAAAATCCGCCATGCCTACCAGGAGACGGCCGGCGGGCACGCATGGGGCGTGTGGCGCGGTTATCTTGCCGACTTCCTGCCGCTGCTGTTTCGCTGAAGGGCTAATCACCACGTAACGTGGGTGCAGGCCGTCGAACTCGCCGTGGTCCAGGCGCCAAAGGACGTTCTGGATACGATCCCAGCCGAAGCCGAGGTTGAGCACCCGGCGCCGGCCGAAGAGCCGCTGCCAAGCTAAGCAGGAACGACTAGGAAGTTATGCTGCTTTTTTGCGGTTGTTGGGCTTGAGTTCTGGGTAAGGTCGTCGTGATCGGACATGAAGCCCATGCGTTCGCGGTCGCCCGTCATGCGCCGCACTCCTTTGCGGAAGGCGGCGACCAGTTCGGGCAAGCTGCCATCGAGCACATTGGCCAGCACCGTGCGTTTCAGGTGGCCCCATAGGCGTTCAATCAGGTTGAGGCTTGGACAGTATGGCGGCAACCAGTAGACCTCGATCTGATCGCGGTGCTGCTGGAGCCGCTGCCGGACCAGCTTCGTCGAGTGGAACCGGCCATTGTCACACACCAGACGGACCTTCTTGCCCACATACGTTGCGACCCGTGCCAGCAGAAACGCCAGGAACGCCGCGCCGCACTTGGTGTCCGCCACTGTGTAGGTCAGCTTGCCCGTCTTGTAATCGACACCTCCGTAGATCACTTTCTTTTCGTTCTTGCCCGGGGCAGGCACTTCGGGCTGCCTGGCGACAAGAGCCCACATCCGCGTCAGGGCCGGGTGGCGGTGAATCTCCATTTCGTCTTGAAAGATCAAGACTGCACTGCCATCACCCGCAAGCGCCCTTTTTTCATGCGTTTCCACTGGCGTCGCGCTCTCTCGTAGGCGTCCTCGTTCCGCTTGCCTTTCATCGTGTGCTTCGGTCGCTGGAAGGAGAAACCCTGCTCGTGCAGAATCCGCCGCACGCGGTCGGTTGTCAGGGCCACGCCCATCTGCCGCTCCAAGTACGCGGCCAGCCGCGCAGCGGCCAGACGCTGAAGCCGAATCCCAGCGTCTGGGGCGGCGTCTGCACAGCCTGGCGCAGCGCGGGCCGGTACTCGGTAGTAGCGCGGGGTTTCGGGCCGGGCGGTTTGCGCCCTTGGAGGCCAGCCAGTCCCCGCTCGCGATACCGCTTGCGGACATTGTCCACAGTGCTCGGGCTGCAACCAAGATCCGCGGCGATCGAATCCTTGCATCGCCCGGCGGCAGTGGCCTGCAATCGCTTTCGGGCCGGGTCGCCACCAGCGGGGCGGCGGACGCCGACCTGACTGTGGACGGCGAGGTGCTCGGCACGCCCGCCTACATGCCGCCGGAGCAGGCGACCGGCCAAATCCAGGCCATCGACCAGCGGAGCGACATCTATGCGCTGGGGGCGATCCTCTACGCGATGCTCGCTCTGCGGCCGCCGGTGGGCAGGGAAAACCACTACACGGCGGTGCTGTTGCGGGTAGCCGAGGGCCAGATCCGGCCGCCGGAAGAGGACAATGCCCGACGGGTGCGTGCCGGCCAGATCCCGCGCGAGCTCTCGGCCGTGGCCATGAAGGCCCTGGCCAAGCGGCCGGAGGACCGTTATCAGACGGTCGAGGCCCTGCCGCGAGACATCGAGCTCTTTCAAAAGGGCCGTTCGGTCAGCGCGAAAGCAGACACCAAGTGGGAGCAGTTCTCAAAGCTGGTCAAGCGGAATAAGGGGCTCAGCCTGGGCGTCGCCGTGGCCGCACTCGTTCTTCTCTGTAGCTTGGGGGTGGTCGGCAAGGCCTGGTGGGAAACGAACCGGGCCGATGCGGCCTATCAAAAGGAGCAAGAGGACAAGGCGGAGCGGACGCGCAAGGCGGTGCCGGCCTTCGTCAAGGTGGCCCGGCTGGCCGTGAACCAACTGGAGTTCGACGAGGCCCTGTCCGACGTGAGCCTGGCGTTGGACTACGCCCCGGACCAGGCCGACGCCCGCTTGCTCAAAGGGCAACTGCTGATCGTCAAGAAGGATTATGCCGGGGCCCGCCGGGAGCTGGAGACTTATCTGGCGAAGAGGCCGCAGGCGGCGGGAGCAGATCCGCCCGGCCTCGGTGGCCGAAGGCGCGTATTGTGCCTACCGCTGCCGCCATGTTTTCCCGCCTTTCCTGTTCATCCTGGAGATATCGCCATGAGTCGCCGTGACATGTTACGGGCGTCGGGGGCTGCGGTCCTCGGTCTGTCTGCCTTCTCGCTGCGTTGGACGGCTGCCGCCGACAAGAAGCCGCAGAAAGTGCTGTACTTCACCCGCAGCGCCGGATTCGTGCATTCCGTGGTCAATCGCAAGGATGGCGAGCTGGCCCATTCGGAGAAGGTGCTGACCGTGCTGGGGAAGAAGGCCGGCTTCGAGGTCGTCTGCAGCCAGGAAGAGAGCGTGTTCGACGGCGATCTGGAGCAGTACGACCTGATCGCTTTCTACACCACGGGCAAGGTGCTTTCCGACCAGCGCAAGGAAAAGCTGCTCAAGACGATCCACGCCGGCAAGGGCTTCGTCGGCTTCCACTGCGCCATCGACACGTTCCATGCCAAGGGCCTCGATCCGTACCGCGCCATGGTCGGCGCGGAGTTTACCGGGCACGGAGCCCAGCAGAAGGCGACGATGAAGATCGTTTCGCCGGACTTCCCCGGGATCAAGGGACTGGGCGATTCATTCGCGCTGAACGAGGAGTGGTACACGTTCCACAAGTTCCTCTCCGATTTGCACGTGATCCTGGGCCAGGTGACGCAGGGGATGACCGGCCCGCTCTACCAGCGCCCACCTTATCCGGCCACCTGGGCCCGACTGCACGGCAAGGGCCGCGTCTTCTACACCTCTATGGGCCATCGCGAGGACGTCTGGACGAATCCGATCTTCCAGCAGATCGCCCTGGGCGGGATCGCCTGGGCCCTGCGCAACGTGGATGCAGAGGTGCCCCCGAACATCGCCGTCGTCACACCCCGGGCCGACGAGAAGGCGAGCGAGCTCAAGAAAGCGGCAAGAACGAAGACCTGAGCCGTCACGTCAGGGCCTTGGGGACCGTGCTGGTTCGTCGACTCTTGGCAGCCTGGGCGTAACGGCAGGGGTACGTTTCATCGCGTAGTTTCCTTGCTCGTTTTGCAGTTTGCGACCACGAAGTCTACGAGTTCCCGACATTGGAAAAACTCATCACAGACCTGGTGCCCCTTGCCGGGAATGACGATCAAGTGCACCTGACCGCCGAGCGCGCGGTAGCGACGGGCCAGTTCTCCCGAGTTCTTCTCCAGTGGGACTGCTTTGTCCGCATCACCGTGAACGTGCAAGATCGGCACACCGGCCTTGGCCAGCGGCGAAAGCCGGTCGATCGGGTTGTGCTCGGTAAGGTGTGCCTCCAGTTCAGCCGCACTCAGGCCGTAGGCGCTGCACGCTTGCTGTAACCCCGGATAACTCCGCAGGTCACACACGGTATAGATCCCCGCGATGCAGGCCACGCGAGTGGGATTCTCCGCGGCCCAGTTATAAAGCATCAGCCCGCCGCGGCTCTGGGGCAACAGGCAGGGCCTGTTGGACATCTTGTAGCGCGTGGTAAGCGTCTCCCACAATGCCGAGTACACTTTCCGTCCTTGAGGACTGCCGTGCGACTCGCCGACGTCGACACCGGCCATACTGATCCCCTTTTCCAGCCACTGTTTGAGCATCCATGCATGGCTGGTGTTTGGGTGGCCGATGACCGGGGCATACCAAACCCAGGGCATTGGCGAAGCGAGAACCTTGCCTTTGGGTCGGATAAGAAACGCGCGACGCCCATCAACATCGAAGAAGTCGACCGTGCAAGGCAGCGCTTCGGCCAAAGCCTTGACGGACGGAATTGCCTCTACCGGGCGACCAACCCCGCTGACAACACCCTCCGGAACCCTGGCCGGTGCCGGCCGTCTTGGTTGTTCCTGCGAGGCCGCCAGATTCGCCCACGCCAGCGCGACCGCCAGCCCGGTCATCCCAACCTGCGTCCACCTCATCATTTTCCACCTCGTTGGCCGGTTGTCCCGTTAGAATTCTGATCACCTGCCCCTCGAGCTGCCCATGACCAGGATACACGCCCGGGAGCCCGCTGGCCAGCGGGCCACGCTGGGCCGGCAGAACTCATCGGCACCCAGTTGAAAGTCCTCCCACCGCCTGCTACAACACTCTCTTGGCCGGGAGGTGCGGGGCCAATTCACCCCCGAAGGCGCTCCCTGCTTCGCCTCCCGGCTGCTTTTGATGCCGTCCTCCTGGTTCGGCTCGGCTGCTGGCCTGGTGCTCGCGCACACCACCGTTACCGCGACGTCGACCACCCCACCCCACTGTCAAACCGGCCCAGCGATCGACCGCAGGCAGCGACTCCTCAACGCGATCCGGCCCACCAATGTCGTCAACAGCGCTCTTCTGGTCCGCGCGGCGTATCGCGCCGACAAGGCATAGGTCGGAGTTGCCCGTGCCCTTGCCGGGCTTGGCCTGCACCTGGCCCGAAGGCAAGCCTCGGTGGTCCATGGGAATCCCCGACGAAAAAAACGGCGACGAAAAATCGCCCCGCCACAATTGAGAAGTCGCCCTGCGGGCTAGCTAAGCAGTGTGGAATCCTATAAACTGGCGAGTGAATTGCCCTCGGTGCGTGTAATCGGCCGGACCTTGCGCCTAGCCTAGCGGTCCCTGTGGCCACTTGAGCGGGAAGACTAACACAGCTCCGTCGCAAGGTGTGGCACTCGGCCAGAAGGGCGGGGGGAGTGGCGATGTGTGGTCGGGTGCTTAGTCAGGGTTTCCTCCTTTGGGCGATCGGTGCGATCGTACCGTATGTGGAGAGCACGGCTCGCGCGGCGGAGGTGCCCGCAGCAGACTTATACGGGTTTGGGAAGACCACCGAGCCGTCGGCCTGGGCCGGGACAACCGCGGGCCGCTCCCCCGCCCTGTTCAGCCAGAACGGCGAGCCGAAGGTCCGCTTATCGAAGTTGAAGGCGGGTTTACCTGCCATCGGATCGAACGAATTGCCGCCAAAGGCGTTGAAGCTGGCATGTGGTGGCGCGTCCTGGCGGCGAACATCGTCCGGGGCCAGCCACGAGGAATTGCCGATCACGCCGCCGTAGCTCTTCACCTCGCCGTGAATCACCTGGTTGCCGCGGACCAGATTCCCGAACGTCAGCGGGAACGGCTGCCGCAAGACCGCCAGCTCGCGGTCTCCGGAGAACACCACCGCGCTGGGCGTGTCCGTGAAGATGCAGTTGCGCACCTCGTTCAACGCACTGGGCGAGTAGTACAGGCGCTCACCCTTGGGGGCGTTGAACGCGGGAAACCATACGCCAAAACCGCTGCGGAGGCCAATGAAACGATCGACCACGTTGTCCAGCGCGCCGGACATTTGGATCCCCTGGAGCGTGTCGCGGCAGAGGTTGTTCAGCAGTACGTTCTGGTAAGCGAACTGCCGCACCACGATCCATGAGTCGGCGTCGGGCGCGATCCGCCACGGCTCGGCGAGGGTGAGGCGGCGTTCGCTGTTATCCGCGACGGTGCGGACCTGGCCGAACCCCCGGCCCGCGACGACCAGCGCCGTTCGTCCCTTGAGCACGTGCGGCGGCCACTTCTGATCCTTCTGCTCGATGTTGCTTGGCTCGATCGTTGCCGGGTGCCCCAGCCAGTTCTCGCCGCCGACCTCGCCGCACTCGAACAGAATACTCTCGCCGCCGCCTTCGACGTAGCCGGCGTCGAGGAAGCGGTTGCGCGCGATGAAATTGTGTTGTACCGGCCCGCCCCACGGACCGCAAGTGTAGCCGCGGTTCGCCTCGCGGCAGACGTTGCCCTCGATCAGGCATTCCTCGCCGATCTGGCAGCCGATCTGATTCGTGCCGTACGGCCCGCGCGGTGGGCTGAAGGTGTTGTAAAGCGTGCGGCAGCGGCGGGTACCGCCGCCGATCCCGTTCATCGCCCGCAGGTCACACCAACTGATTTCGATCCGCTCGCCACCGCCATAGGTGTTGATCGCCGCCGCCGGCAGCCACTCCTTGGTCACCAGCGGCGTGCGGGGGTTGAAGAGGTCGCAGCGGGTGACCGTGACGTCGTGCACCGGTGCGGCGGCTGACTCCATGAGGATGTTGAAGCCCGTGTCGTCGTTGCCGCGGAGCGAAAGGTCGGAGATCGTGGTGTCGGAGAGCGCATAGACCATCGGTCTCTCGCTGGCGTGGCGGAAGGCCGCTGCCGCTGCTTGTACCTTCTCGGGCAGCCCGGCCGCCGGGAAGCCGCCTTGAAACTTCTCGGGCCGAGCGACCAGGAAAGTGGTGGCCCGGTTGGCACCCTTGAGGTCTACGCCGGGAAACACGCGCAAGGGCCAGGAGATGAGGTACGTGCCGGCGGGCAGAAAAACCACTCCGCCTCTTTCCGCCGCGGCCAGCAGGACCTGCTCGATGGCCGCAGTGTCGTCGGCGAGCCCATCGCCCTTGGCCCCGTGCTTTGTTGCGTCAAAGACGGCCTTTTTCTGCGGCCGTGCAGACTGAACCACGAGCCGGAGCGCACCTGCAAACCCGAATGGCCCATAGGCCCCGTGGTGTACCCACACGTCATAGGCCCCCTCCGGTAAATCGGCCGGCAACCGGTAGCACACCTCGTAGGCCAACTGATAATCGAGGTGCCCCTGGTAGTCGTGCTTTGCGCCCTGTGTGGCCTCGAAAACCTTGCCGCCGGCACGGGCGACGAGGAACATTCGGGGCTTGGGCCTGGGGAAAAATGCCCGGCAAAGGTTGCGGCCGAACGCGCGGATCTCGGTACCGGGCACCGCCGTCTCGTATTCCAGGAAGTAAGGCTGCGGCCGATTGACTGCGTAAGGTTTCGAGATGCCCCGGACGCTACGGACCCAAAGGACCGCAGCTTCCCCCTGCATGACCGCTCCCAATACCTGGGGCGACAGCTTCCGCACGCGCCCGTAGAGACCGATCACGCTGCCAGCGGGTGGTTCTTCCGGTGGCGGTGGCAGCCCGCCGCTGAGAATCCGCGGCAGCAGGTCCTTGGGGTCTTGTTGCTCCTTCGGAGCCCAGGCAATGATGGTGCTCTCGGGCTCGTCGAATCCCTCACCGAACACCAGGAATGGCTCCCAGTGGTTGACCGGGCCAGCGACATTGGCGATTTCCGGCGCCGCCGTGGCGGCACCCGCGGCAAGCAGGACCGTGATGAAGATGCTTATGCCAGACCGCATGATTCTCTCCTTCCCGACATGGGGCAGATCGCGCAGGCGAACTGCGACGTATCCTACGGGCTTCTACGGGTTACACTCTGCACATGGCTTCTTTCCCGCCTGGATCGCCTCACTCCGTGAAAGGAGGGACGCCACGTCCCACTGCTCCAGCAGCTTTTGCGTTTCGTCCCCAATGAATCCCGATCCGTTGTCGGACTTAAGGACCAAGGGCGGGCCATAGCGGCGTCAGGACGAACGGCTCGCCGGCTATACGGCTTGCCGTTGACGTAAGGCAGCAGAAGGAACCCGGCGGCCGGACAGCCATTGGCGTATGTTGCGGCAACACGGCACGACCTCGACCGTGCCCCGAACAGCGTGCAGGCCGGCATCCTCCGCATCGCTGCAAGCCGATTCCCAGCGGTGCGCGCCGACCAGCGGCGACGCGTATCGCACTCTCCAGCGGGCCCCGCCGGCCCAGAACGCCGGCACCTTTCGGGTTGTGCCTGCCGCATCGCTGAAGGCCACATCAAGGGTCACCTCGTTGAAGGGATCCGCGTGCGGCCGCTGTGCCGTGAAGACGATCTCCGTCGGCACATTCGCCTCGGTGCGCCACGTCTCCGCGGCCGAGGCCACGACGCACAACGCGAGAAAAGCGGCTGTTAGACCGAAACGTTTGACGAACCTGCAAGTGTTTATGGCTCTCAGGGGTAATGTGTCAGCCGCGCCGCGGTGCGGCCGTGACGCGGGCTCTTGTGTCGGTGCATTCTAACGACTGCAAATAGACACGTCGAAAGGAGGGACTCGCGTTTGGCTCAGCCGGATAGCCTCGTCCCTCGTCGTCCCCATCTGTTCTTCAGCGGCCTCCCGCGGCGCGGATCATCCGGTCGACCAGGCCGCCGGGTTTGGCCGGGGCGCCGAAGTCTCGGCCCGCGACGGCTGCCGGCAGCGACCAGAGCATCATGTCCTGGTAATAGTCGTTGCCGAAGGTCCGCTCGCCGGTGTCCGCGTCGCCCCGCATGATGTTGGGCATGTCCCACGTGTAGCCCTGGACGCACTCGATGTTGTGCCAGACCTTCCGCGCCAACTCCAGGCCGAACTCCTTTTCTCCCTTGTACATGTAGGTCATGGCCAGCATCAGGGCCTCGGGAGGGAAGTAGCTGTAGGTGCCATAGTCCCACGTGCCCTTGGAGGGATCCAGATTGGCCACGGCGGCCCGGGGCGAGCCGTCGGGCTTGGCGTAGTTCAACGCGCCGGATCGGCTCAACTTGATGTTGCATCGCTTGATGGTAAACAGCGTCTTGCGGACGTTCTCCAACGGCAACGCGCTGGGCAACCCGTGGTGATCGGTAATCCACTCGCCGTCGAGTTGGTTACCAAAGACCAGGTCCGAGCGGCGGCCGGTCTCGGGCTCCCAGAAGTTGAGGTAGTAGCTGCCGGTCCAAAGCTTCTCGTTCATGCTTTTCGCGCCGGCCACGGCCCACTGGGCACATTGATTGGCGAAGGCCACGTCACCCGCCAGCCTGGCCATGCGCTCGGCAATGCGAAGCTGGGCGAGGTGCAAGCCGCCGACGTGACCCGTCATCCCGAACCAGCCCGGCTCCGCCATCTCGAACCACTCGACCCCGCTACCGCTCTGGGCCTTGGAGATGGCGATGATCCGGTCGCCGATCGGATAATCCGGCCGCAGGTTCACCGTGTAGATCACGTTCTGCTTGACGATCGGAAAGAACTCCTTGAGGAAGTCCTTTTGCCGCTCGCCATGGCAGAGCCGGTAGCGATCCACCATCGCGGTCAGCGAGATGCCGTTGGTGGCGAACTGGTAGCCCCGCGTCGGGTTGGCGAAATCCAACGGCGGAGTCCCGCCGGTCACGCCGCCGAACACCCACACCGCCGCCCCGTCGGCGTATTGGTAGCCCTTGTAACCGCGAAGGGTGGAGAGGGCCAACTCAGGGAAGAAGTACACCAGCGGCTGGCTGCCGTAGAAGGAACAGCCGATGCACTCGATTTGCGGGCAGCCGCGGGGGCATTCGTTCATGCCGAACAACCCGTCCTCCGCACGTACCCAGGCCGGCAGCGGCGGCTTCGCTTGGGCCCACATTCCGGTCTCCGTCACCAGGTGCAAGACGTTGACCAGCGACTCGCGGAGCCACACCGGGAGCTTTTCTTCGGCGTACACGACCTGCTGCCAGGCCAACACCCGCTTGAGCAGCCGCTCGTGGTCCCCGGCAAGGATCTCGGCCGCCCGGCGGGCGCTGGAATAGTGCTTGGCGTACATGTGGGTAAAGGTGTGCGGGGCGCCGGCCCAGTTGTAGCCGCCCGCATTCCAAGTTGGGGCATGCCAAGCGAGCACGAACCGCACCACGCGGCTTTCGCCGGGCGCTAGCGAGAAGTCGAGGGCCGCTGAAGCGCCAGGATGGGTATCGGGCGCGGCAGGCAGCTCCTTGGCGATCTTGGACCAGGAGTCGCCGCTTGTGCCCAACTCGCCCCCGAGACGGACTTTGTCCTTGCCGATCACGCCCAGGGCGTAAGAGGCCAAAGGGGCTGCGATCTCCACGCCGATGAAGTCCTCCTCGACGGCCCTTCGGGTGAACTGCTTGCTGCCCGCTTCCTTCTCCAGGGGGCCTGGAAAGGAGAACGCGACCGTGCCGGACTGCGGCGCCGACGTCGTGTTGCGCAAGTGGACTTCGAACACGACTCCCGGCAGCATCGAGTCGACTACATCGCCCGGCAGGAAGGGCGTCCACGCGCGCACGCCGACGCCCACCGGCGCGTCCGTCTGAAACTCCAGGTCGGCCACGGGGTAGTGGCCCCAATAGTGGATCTCGCCGGCGAGCTTCACACCTTCGAGACGCAGATCCGTGGGTACGGGCGTCAACAATTCCGTGGCCCTGTCGTACTTTCCGCCGCGCCACAAGGTGTACGGCCGGCCGGTGATCGAGGGCTGGTTTTCGCCCCAGCCGTCGCGCGCCTGCGGATGGCAAAGGACCCAAGTCTGCCCGCCCACGCTCAAACCCAGTATCGGCGCATTCGTGGGCCCGCGCCGCGGTGCGTGGGTATTGAAGATGGTGGCGTAGCCCAACAGGCCGCTAGTGTCCAGATCGATGCATCCGGTGTCGACGCCGCCCAACGGCATGCCGTTGGTCACCGCGTCGCCCTGGCGATAGACGACGCCGCAGGCGAGCGCGTTCGTGAACCCCTTGGCTTTCAGGCGGACGAATTGCTTGCTCGGTGCGTCCGTAGAGAAGAGCGTTGGACCGGAGATGACCGCACGCCCCGCCGGCTCTGCCGCACTACCCGTGCCGACCGCTGAAAACCAGGCGGCTGCGAGCCACACCACACATTCGTAACGCGCGTTCATAATGGTTCTCCCCAGGTTGCTCCTGTCAGGCAGGCGGATGCTCGACTCCCAATGATGCGGGCCATCGATGGCCGGAGGCCTGCCTCCCACGCATTCAAGACTGTGCTGCTCCGATACACGTGCTCCAAACGGCGCGCGCCGGCGTCTATCATTCTGGCTGCTTCTCACGACGAAAGCAAGACAAGTGCGAAACCCTGGAGCTTTGCTGAAGGTAAAGAAGCAGAAGATAAAGGGGTCGGAAATTGACGGGCATTAGAGGACGTGATAACCTACCACGACACCTCCGGTAACGAACATGAGCAATGGAAACGCAAAGGGATCGAGCATGTTCAACATTGTGCGGAATTCATGGAAAGCCTGCGGACTGGTCCTCCTCGCCTGCCTGGCCGGATGGCGCGCCGGCGCGGCCCAAGCGGCAGAACAGCAACAAGTGACGGTGGTCGAGCAGCAAGTGAAGGCCCTTGATGGTGCAGTCAGCAAGCTGTCCTCCAATCTGCCGAAGGAACAACCGGCACTGGGTGAGCACGCCCTCGACGCTGTGGTCAAGGGCCTGGCTTCGAAGGAACAAGTGACGGCGGTCGAGCAGCAAGTGAAAGCCCTCGATGGCGCGGTCAGTAAGCTGTCCTCCGGCCTTGTGACCAAGGAGCAACTGGCGTCGGTTGAGCGACAAGTGAAAACACTCGGGGAAGGAATCGGCAGACTTCTGGAGATGCAGAAGCTGTCGGCCCAGCTTCAGAAAGACCTCGACACTGCCAAGAGCGAAGCTAAGAAGGCTAGCCAGGCCAAGCAGGAGGCCGAGGCCAAGATCAAGATGCTGGAACAGGAAATCGCTGATTTGCAGAAGCGGGTTTCCGAACCAGAGACCCCAAAGGAGTAGCTGTCAAAGTGCCCGTGGACCTCGGGCGAAGGCGGGTTTATGTGAGGACGTTGTCCACAGGCGCGATGCCGGTTCGTTGGCGAGCGACGGAACCGGCAGGAGGAGGGAAGCATGAAAATGCGCAAGCGCGCGGCGAATCAGCAGACCGTTGGGGTTTCTTCAGGAAAGGCGGCGCAATGCGCAAGAACGACACGCGGTGGGCGGGAAGAGCTTTGAGAATCGCAGTCCTGGTGGCCGGGGGCCTCCTGGCGCGCGAGGGCCAGGCCTCGGCGGCGGAGGCAGCCGCCGGGCCGAAGGAGCAGTTCCAATCGGTCGTCTACGCGCGCAAGGCCGGCGCGCCCGACGAGGTTTACAAGCAACTCCACCCCGACACGATCGCCATGAGCTACCCGGGAGATTTCTACAAGTGGGGCGGCAAGTACATGTACACGTGGTTTTTCCCGCAGCTTATCAACAACAAGGGCGGCACGACAGGCTTCGACGCGGCCGAAGTGAAAGATCCGCGTGGCTACGTGGACACCTTCAGTCGCGCGATGTGGAACGACTGGAACAAACTCCGCGGCCTGGGCATCGTGACGGGCGACCGCCCGGCCAGGTTCGAGGACCTCTGGTGCCTGAGCGAGAAATACGCCCTGGCCGAGCGCGACGGGACGCCGCTGCCCGACCGCGTAGAGATCGCCTACAAGGCCAGGACGGCCGGCGGGATTTGCATCGCCAACGCGGACGTGGTGCGCATCATGGTCGCCCTGGAAAAATACAACGCCGCGCACCTGTTGGACAACAGGATTCGGCAAGACGGCTACATGCCGGTCAACGGCGGCTTCGTGGACCTCGACGGGTTTCAGGGCTGCCCGATGGATTACAGCGAGTTCGCGCGCGCGAAGTTCGACGCGTGGCTGCACGGCAACTACACCGCCGAGCAAATCCGGGCGATCCTCCAGACCGACCCGGCGAAGCCGATCCCGCTGCTCACGCCGAAAGGCGCCGGCGCGGAACTCGCCGAGCTCTACGACCGCATGCGCACCGAGTTCTACTACAACGTCCTCTGGCCCGAATACTGCCGCACCTTGAAGGCCGCTATTGACTCCGTGCTCGGACCGGGCCGGTTCCATTACTGCTACCACGGCGACGGCTACTGGTGGCGCGTCCTGCACGCCTACCCCACCAACATGGTCTATTGGGGCGACTGGCTGGACTCCTACTGCACGGAGTGCGGAGTCACCCCGTATGTCCAGCGGGGCCGGGTGTACTACGCCCTGCCCGACCTGATCGAATACCGCGACAGCAACGTCAACGACAACTGGAACAACAGCAACAACGTCTATGACTACCAGTACGCGGCAGGGCGGCTCTGGGGCGAGCCGGTGGTGCTGAAGGCCGGATACAAAGGCCCGCCGGTGGGCCGCAGCGCGGCGGTGGTGCAACTGGCGCTCGCCGAAGGATTGGCGCTGCTGGGCAATGCGCGGATCAATGCCGCCGCCGAGAATACCAAGGACAGCAAGGCCATGCGCCCTTCGCTGACGCTGGCGACGGTCGAGTTCATGCACCGGATCGCCCCGCAGGTCCGCCAGATGATCCCCGCCGCCCGCGTGGGAGTGGTCTTTTCTGCGGCGGATTCCTGGCTCTTCAAGGGGTTCGACAAGCCGTCCAACGACACCCAGGCCTGCCAGGTGTCCAACATCCTCCACTGCCAGCACGTGCCGCTGCAGGTGGCGCATCTCCAGATCCTCGAGCCGACGCTCGCCCGGCGGCCGATGGAGGTGTTGATCGTCCCCTGGCTGCGGTGCCTCAGGGATTCGCAGGCGGCGGTCCTGAGCCGGTTCGTCGAGCAGGGGGGCAAGGTGCTCTTCGTGGGTGAGTGCGGCACGCTGACCTGGGAAGGCATGAAGCGGACGAAGAACGCCTTCGCCGACCTCCTGCCCGCGCCGCAAGGAAACAAGGTCGCCTTCAAGCAGATCGGAAAAGGCCGTACCGCGCTCATTCCCGGCGCACTGGATGCGAAGATCGAGTCGGCAGAGAAACTCCAGACGACGCTGTTCGCACTCCTCGGCCACACCCCTTCCTGCGTGCGTCCGGACCAGTCGCCCCTGCTGCTCACCAATCTCACTCGCAACAGCGATAACAGCCGCTTCTGGATGCACCTGGTCAACTACGACGTGGATTACGACAAGAGCGACGCCGAGAAACCAATCCATTCGCTGGAGAACGTGCAGGCGCTCGTGCCGCTGCCGCACGGCCTGCGCGCCAAGTCGGTCCAGATGTACCGTCCCGGCGCAGCCGAGGCGGCGCTGACGCCGGAGCCGGCGCGGGAAGGGTGCTTTGTAACTCTTCCGAAGATGGACATTTACGCGCTGCTCGCCGTGGCGACCGAGCCGGGTGAGCGGCCGGACAGGAACCTCTTGACGCCCGCCACCGTGGCCGAGGCGACCCGCATGGTCGCCGACGGCTTCCGGCCGCCGCCCTCCAGGAAAGTCCTGGTTGCCCCACCCGGAGCGTCGCCGGCCGCCGGGAATGTCGTAACCCGCGGTTTCTCGAAACACACCCTCATAGCCTACGTCACGAGCGCCGGCGACCAGCCCGTCGCCATCCGCTACAAAATGGAAAATGTCGAGGGACCGCCCAGCATCGCCATCTACGCTTCGGACGGCAAATGCATCCCAGCCCCCGCTCCCTCCGCGCAAGCGGAAGCGCTCGTCACGCTGCCGGCGCTCTCGGCGGGCGGCTTCTACAGCCTCGTCATCAATCTCGCCGCCAGGCATTACTCCCTCGCCTTCACGCAGGCCGGCGGCGCCTGCTGCGAAGCCAGCCGGCACTCCCCGTTCACCCTGGACGAACCGGGCGACTCCGCCCCGCTTTACTTTTACGTGCCCAAGGCGTGCAAAAGCTTCCGAATCTATCCGAACACGCGTCCGTTCTGGACGGCGGACCTTGCCCCGCTCCGGCTGGTGGTGCAGGACAACGCAGGCCGGACTCTCCTCGACCAAAGCGGACCAATTGACGGCGGCTGGACCTGGGAGAAGGGGGACATGAAGGACAAGGTCTTCACAATCCAGGTGCCCAACGGACAGGCAGGCCGCATATGGTCTCTGTCGCTCCTGGACGCCAAACGCGAAACGGCGGGGAAGAAGAAGGGGTTCGTGCAGTTCTGGCTGGAAGGCGTGCCGCCTGTGGTGGCCTCGGCGCCCGCCCAACTGCTGATCGACAAGCAGGACGAATGAACCGCCTTCCCGGTCCTGCCGTGCTGGGCGACTCGTGATAGCCTGCCCT
>Ga0326727_10002991_pt1 | contig 55541 bp, 42 predicted proteins | sample MB2enrmetagenome_FD_207643 | JGI IMG/M metagenome (GOLD analysis project Ga0326727, IMG submission 207643) | Lab enriched peat soil microbial communities from McLean, Ithaca, NY, United States - MB29MY | ecosystem: Environmental > Terrestrial > Soil > Wetlands > Peat | place: USA: New York...
ATTTCTTCTTCCCTGGCAGCATGGCCTTGAGCCTGTCCATCAAGCTGGGCTTGGCTGCTGGAGTTGCTGCCGCAGGCTTGGCTGCCGGGACGCCTGCCGCAGGCTTGGCCGCCGGAGCCGGGGCCGGAGCGGCGTTGGCCGGAGAAGCCACAGGGGAAGCGGCCGGAGTTGCGGGTTTGCCGGCTGGTTCCGCGGAGGGCGGTGCAGACTGCGGCTTGGCGCCGTTCGTTGCCGGAGCGGGTGTCTTCGCGCTTCCCGGTAACGGCGTAGATCCATTCACTACGCCGGCCGCCGAGAACTCCGGCACCTTCTCATCGTCGTTCTTGACAAGAATCGAGATGCGCCGGTTGGAGGGGTCAGTGGGATTGTTTTTTAAGCGCGGCATCTGATCGGCATAACCGCGCACCTGGGTCACCTGGTCGGCGCGCACGCCATCCTGCTGCAATAGCCTCCGCGCGGAGTTGGCGCGGTCTGCCGACAAATCCCAGTTGCTGTAACCCGAGTCGCTGGAGTAGGGCGTCGCATCGGTGTGGCCCTCGATGAGCAGCGAATTCGGCAGAGTATTCAACTCTTTTCCCAGCAGCGCCAGAAGCTGCTGGCCGCTTTCGCTCAGTTTTGCGCTCCCGCTCTGGAAGAAGGTGCCGTCCTTGCCCTCGATCAGCTCAATGCGCAACCCCTCGGGCGTGATGGTAATTTCAATCTGCTTGGAGAGTTTCTCCAGATCTTTGCGCGCCTTAATCTCCTCTTCGAGCTTCTCTTTCAGATTTTTCAGGTCGTCGGTGCTAACCTGCGCCGCCACATTTTTCCCGGTGCCGCTCATCATGGTGCCCAGCAGTTTGCCGCTTCCCATGGGATCGTTGAAGTAGCCGGCAATGGCCTTCTTGACCTGCTCGTTGGAGCCCATGAGCCAGAGCACGATGAACAGCGCCATCAAGGCGGTGACAAAGTCCGCATAGGCCACCTTCCACGCGCCGCCATGATGGCCGCCGTGGCCGCCCTTCTTCTTGATGATGATGATCGGTTGAGTCTTGGCAGCCATGATGCCCTGTTTCTCCCTAAAGTGCTTCCCGGACTCTAAGCCGCCACGGCCGGTTCAGCGCTGGCTGCGTGGCTCTTGCAGTTCTTTTCCATCTCGTCGAAACTGGGACGCACATGCGCCGGTATCGCCCGCCGCCCAATTTCGATGGCGATCATGGGAGCTGATCCCTTCAGAAACGACAGGATCAGCACCCGTAGCACGTGCAGATATTCGTTTTGCGCATCGGCCGTCTTGGTCATGTTCGCTGCCAGGGGGCCGACCACGCCGTAGCACAGCAGAATGCCCAGGAAGGTGCCCACCAGCGCCGCCGCTACCTTTTTCCCAATCTCCTCCTGCGGTCCGCCCAGCGAGCCCATGGTGATCACCACGCCCAGCACCGCGGCTACAATGCCCAGTCCGGGCAGCGCATCCGCCACGGTGCTCAAGGAGTTGATCGGCTGCATCGTTTCGTGGTCGCAGACCTCCATGTCCAGCTCCATCATCTGGTCCATGTCGAACGGCTCCACGCCCCCGGTGATGGCCATGCGCAGCGTGTCGCACACAAAGTCACAAGCATGATGGTCGGCGAGAAAATCGGGATAGTTTTTGAAGATCGAGCTCTCCTTGGGCTTTTCCACGTCCATCTCCACGCTCAGCAGTCCCTCTTTGCGCACCTTGTTCAGAAACTGGTACATCATCTTGAGCGTGTTCAGGTAACGCGCTTTGCTGAAGGGCGAGCCTTTCAGTATCCCCATCAATCCGGCGATGATGTCTTTGATCACATGCACCGGATTGGCTGCCAGCAGCGTGCCCGTCGCCGCGCCGGCGATGATCAGCAACTCGGCCGGCTGCATAAGAACCATAATTTGGCCCTTCTCCATCAGGAAGCCGCCGATAACCGATACAAAAACCAGAACTATGCCTATAATGGCGAACATTCATGCCTCCCCGGCGCGGCTGTGATCTGGTTCCCGCCCGCATGGAAACTGGTTAACATTGCGGCTTTGGCTCTTTCCAGCAGATCAACCAGGCTTTTTTCTTCTTCTGCCTGAGATGCGCCGATGCTTACGGTGAGCGTTGCGCGGTCGCCCCACCAGCGAAAGTCCGCCGTCCGCGCCAATCCCGCCAGCGCCTGCGCATGGACCGCCAGCATCTCCGCCGTGCGCTCGTGCGACAGGAGCAGAAACTCATCATCGCCCCAGCGCCCCATCTCCTCGCCTGGCCGCAGCCCGTTGGCCATCGCGCGTTCTACTTTATCGAGCATTGTCTCGCAAGCTCCAATGCCATGCGTCTTGCGAAGTTCCGCGGCCTGATCGACGGAAATCCACAATACGCCGAAGGTTGGTCCGCCACGCGTGAAGTCCCCAAACATCGTCGCCAAACGATCCTCAAGGACTGCCTGGCTGGCCTTCAAGTCTCCACCCTGCTCGCACTCGCCATGCGGCAGCGCATCCAGGCCGTCGGCGGGATGAAAGAGGATCGCCATGCCCATGCGTCCGCCCATCTCGTCGCGCAAAACAAAATAGCGCGCCATCATCGGCACGTCATGGCCCAGCTTATGCACCGCGTGAACCAGCGTCCTGTGGCCCAGTTGCCCGCCTACGTCCGGCTCGATGTTTTCAAGCCGCGCGCTGGCCAATAACAGCGGCTCCAGAGGCTCAGGGGATTGCCGTGATAAGAGAGCCGCGCTTGCATAGCCGGTAATCGACTCTGCCGCACGGTTCCAAAACATGATCTGGCCCTCGCCGCCAAGCAGCGCTACACCCTCCGGAATACTGTCCAGTGCAACTTCAAGTAGTTCCGTGCGATCGGCCATTCATACCTCTCCATCTCCTACATCGGCACGGCGCACACCAACTTCATCGCCTGGCGCTGTGGATTGTAAGGTTGAACTTTTCTAAGAAAAAAGAACTCCCGCGTTGGCGCGGACCATGCTCGAAACAGAACCCTCCTCGCTCCCGCGCCCGTCCACGAGCCTCATCAGTTAACATATTCATGATTGCTGATCGCGTATGTTCGTGGCCCTAAGCGCCAACCAGCTGTAATTTCATTCGCAGGAAAATTCCGAAGCGTAACGAGATTTATTTCCGGGCGGGTCACTAAGGGAATTTGCCCCGCTCCTTTTTGTTGCAGATTGATGCAATTCAAGGATTTTACGGGAATCTGCCGATAGTGTTCTCGAGAGAAGTGGTATTGCCTGGGCCCGAACCTGCGCTTCCGGCGTGGCGGAATCAGCGAGCCTGGCTGGCTTCGATTTTGGGCTTCCGGGAATGCAGCGGATGAGGCGCATATCATGAACAAGATTATTCTTGCCGATTCGCAGGCTATTTTTCGGGCCGGCACAGCCAAGGTGCTGGCCATGGACGAGGACGTGCGCATCATTGCGCAATGCACCGACCTCGACCGCATGCAACACGCCATCACCACTTTTCCCGGCTCCATCGTTCTCTTTGCCGCCTCACTGCGGCCGGATTTGGATCGGCTGCACGCGCTGCTGGAGACTACCGGCAGCCGCGGCATCGTGATTGCCGAAAACAACGAGAATGCCGGCGCCTATCTGCACCAGGGCTTTCGCGGAGTGGTCTTCCGCAACGTCACCGGCCCGGCTCTGGTGGAGTGTGTACGCTCCGTGGCCGGCGGCGGCACCTGGCTGCCTCCGCAGCTCATGGTGGCGGAATCGCCCGAGGAAGACATGGTGGGCACGCGTGTGCGCGACCGCCTCACACCCAAGGAGATGCGCATCGTCGCCCTCATCGTCCAGGGATGCAAAAACCGCGAGATCGCCACTCGCCTCCATACCACCGAGCAGGTCATCAAAAACTATCTGCGCTCCGTCTACGACAAGACCGGCGTCAGCGACCGCCTCGAGCTGGCGCTTTTCACCATCCACCACCGCGTGCTGGCCGCCGCCGCCGCCGACGTGGGCAGCAAGCTCGAAGCCGAAGAAGCCGCAGCCCCCCGCCCCATGGCCTAGCGCCGGGACCGTGTAATTTCGTAATTGCTGGAATGTAGCGCCGGCCTTCTGGCCGGCTGTAATGCGGGCGTCCCCGCCCGCGGGTGCCCCAGGTCCCTCGCTGTTCAGTTCCATGACATCCTTTACACATTGTCTCTGGACATGCTTTACACTTCCACGCCCGTGCCCCATCCTTCTGAGCGAAGCGTAGCGAAGTCGAAGGACCAGCTTATTCCTTTGCTATGTATCAGGGCACGGCTTCAGCCGTGCCGAAAAGTGCCGGAGGGAGGCGGGGATTTCAACCCCCGCTTAAGCCAGCTATACCAACGCGGGCTTTAGCCCCGGATGGGAAGTTGATTCGAACGGCCCAACTGCTGATCAATACCGCTAACACCGCTAACCTGCTAACTGGCTGCTTTTTTTCCACCCACCCCCACCCACCCACCTCGCCCCGTAGTGCCAGGACGAAGTGGTAGGCCGGGGATTTATCCCCGGCAATTCGGTAGGCTTTTGAGATTGGGCTTTAGCTCCTGAGGTAGTTTTTCCGGAGGGAGCAGGGTGCTTCAGCACCCTGACAGAATGTAAATCTACGAGGCCTTCAGGCTCGGGCCTTTGTCTCCCACCCCCATCCACATCAATTCTCCCGTAGGGAGAATGTGAAAATAGCCCAGGGTGAAACCCTGGGATAGCGCCCGACCCCCATCCACCCCGTTTCTCCCGTAGGGAGAACGTGAAAATAGCCCAGGGTAAAACCCTGGGTTAGTGTTTCCCCCACCCACCCCGCCCCGTAGGGCCAGGATGAACACGCAGGATAAACTTCATGCTAACGCGATTGGACACAACCGGGAATCGTTTCTCGCAACATCGGCGTTTGTCGGGACAGATTGGAGTTCCCATGGCGCATATTCGCTTATGGGTTTGCAGCCTTTTCATTCGCTTTCTGCCGTGCTGTTATCATCTCAACAAGTTTCTCCGTTGACTCGATGTCCTCCTTCAATTTCTGCGGGTTTGGTACTGTCACGTGTAAACCGCTCGACGCATCATGCGCATCAGAGATATCGGAACATCTATCATATAGACGTTTTAGCTCATCGAACTCGGACTGAGTAAACCCGACAGCTCTTACTACAAATTTAACGTTAACGTAGTTACTAAATCGCAGGACAGCGCCTCCGAAGATTTTTGTTTCTATGATGCGCTCTAACGTACCACGTAAAAGGATGTAGGCCCTGCGAATTCCTTGCTTGTCGTCTTCAGACATTTGTGTGCTGACTGTTTTCGCGAGTTCCTGTTGCATTTTTCTCAGATGGTCAAAACGGTCCTTAACGCTCTTCCACACCCACGGCAGTCCCGTGTTCCATTCGCCAGGCGTGTCATGATTCCATTGCAGATATCCAAGGTGTAACGCTACCGCGGATTCGTCTGCTCCGTTTTGTAGATCATGCAGAAATACGGGGTTATGAGTGAAAACTATGACCTGACGTTTGAGCGCTTCCCGTGAGATACGCTTCGCCATTTGCTCGCAATACAAATGGTCAAGGGACGATGCCGGATCATCTAGGACAAGGGCAGATGTATCTGAGGCCTGAGATAGTTCCGCCATAAAAAGAGCGAACGCAATACATCGCTTTTCACCTTCACTTGCAACTTTTCCGACAATGTTAGAATCCACTCCCGCCAAGCGGACCCCGAATCGGAGAGTGCCCTTTTGGCCTCCTGCCGGACAAAGCCCAACCTTAATCGTATGAAGTCCCATTGCTTCAATTTCGTTTTTGAATGTGTCACACAGGGAGTCGGTAACTATTGCCTTGTTCAACCAAGTTGCCTTTGATGTGACCTGTGTAGTGTTTGTGTCGGCTTGTGCGGCCGTTAATCGAGCCAACTTCTTAAGTCGTCCGATCTGCTCGGCGACAGCGGTTCCGTTTTTGTAGAGCCAAAGCCGATCCTCTAATTCATTGACTTCACGTAGCAAACTGGCCCTAGCATTAGCATCATGGAGAGATTCTTCTGCTTTAGCCTGCTCTTCAATACGCTCTTCAAACTGGGTAAGTTCTTCGATAGGGTTTCCAGGAGCCTTGGCAATGCCATCAGTGTCGCCTGTTGAAATGAAATGTAGCAGAGAGTCTCTTCTAGACAAGGAGTCAGCAATACATTCGGAGATGGCTTGCTTGACGGAAGGATCGAGGCAAAGAAGATCGGTTTCGACAGTTGCAAATGCTGTAGTCAGGTTGGGTAAGTCTTCCAATGCCATCTTAAGAGCATCAAGTTCACCTCGTTTCTGTTCTGCGGTTTTGAGAGTCAGGTCTTTTACAAACGACTCGAAACTAATAAGGCGCTGCGAAGCTGCATCGTTGAGTGGAGTTTGACAGAGGAGACAAAGCGCACCTGGTGCGATATTCGGAAAGGGTTCATCAGGATACGCTGTTAAGGTCGAATACTTTCTGGCGGCCTCCCATAGGAGTCTCCATGCCATGTCACCAGTTCCTGGGAGGAAGCTACTATCGAATGTCGATTGAGAGGCAATTTGATGTGCTAATTCCGCAGCACGACAATTAGAATAGCTTTGTTGTAGAGCCGACAGCGCTTCGTCGTTCAAGGCTGTTATCTGTGCACTTAACTTTTCATGGAACGCCTTTACACGGGCGATACCGGCTCTGGTTTCGGCGGCTTTCTGTAGTGGGTTGGAAGCCAGGAGAAGACGTACAGCGTCAAGCCTTTGTGATGCTTTCGTATCCCACTGCGTTAATGTTTGCAGCCTGCTTTCATCTGAAGCAGCGTTAAGGCTGCTAATAAAGGTTGATACCTTTGTCCCTTCGTGAAGTGACCATGCCTGTTTTGAAGCATCGATTATGTTCTGAGTTTCTCGCATTCGCTTGGCTATCTGCTCCTTAATTGAGTCGCAGGCACGAGTGAGCTTTGTGAGTATATCCAAACCAGCGGGGCTGAAGGTCGCTACTCCATCCTCCTGAACATAGCTTTCCGCGCACAATGCATCGAAAAAGAGTATTCGGCCGAGATTTGGGTCAGAAGGTAGACCATCCTTCCACTTGACGGGAATTTCTTTGCCGTTGACTGCAAGCGTGAAAACTGCACTGGCAGGTGTAGGAACGGTGTTCATGAATACGTTCGGCTGAATTGGGGTTGAGTTTCCTCGCGTCCTGCAAGCCTTCCTGATTACACGAGCGTAGCCAGATTTGCCGGAGCCATTATCGCCGTATATGACTGTTAAACCAGGAGCGGGACCGAAATCAATTTTGTTGGATGGGGAAAGTCTGTTAACGTTTGTAAGCTTTTCAAGCTTCACAATTGCCACAGTTTGTGCATGCGAGAGTTCTGTAGGCAAATGGTGAGAAGTAAGCGGATTGACAAATGGTTGAGGCGCAAATGCTACGCCGTCTACATTAGCTTCTGAGGCTGATAAGGGTACAATAATCTCCTCGACTGCGTCATGGGCGACACAGCACAGGTAGTCGAGATCAACCAAATCGGAATTGTTTAGATATCCGTTCAAGACAATGCGGCGTAACGCGTCCTTTTGCCAAGGCGGACGATCCGCAGACCAATGCAATATCTCTTGGTACACATTGATTTGCTTCATAAGCTAACCTGCTTTGTTGCGCGTCAACCAGTATAGCCGCAAACGACGAGATAACGACGTTCATTTCGGTTTTATGATTTCTGACTGAAATTCCGGATAAATCCCCGCACCGCAAGCCGGTCAGCGTTCGTCGAATTTGCACCAAATGTATCTAATGATCGTCAACAGCCCATGACACTTACTTAGATAGCCGGGATGCGGTGGCAACTTCACCGCGGCAAACGCATCGTTCGACCAGTTTGGAGTACCGGCTTTTGGCCTGACACATGTGGACAGTCAACATGTGGGGTCTCCATGACTTGACTAGACCAGGTCAAGTTCCGATATTGCACCAATACTGGTGCAGAAATCGCTTCCCAAATAACCCAATTTTTCGCAAAAAAACGTCACGTATATGCATACTCTGTTTTGCGCGGGTAGTTCACAATTCTGGTCCTACAGCTTCTCCGCCACGCTCTTGGCTTGGGTGAAGAGCAGCAGGTAATCCGGGCCGCCGGCTTTGGAGTCCGTACCGCTCATGTTGAAGCCGCCGAAGGGATGCGCGCCCACCATGGCGCCGGTGCATTTGCGGTTAAAGTATAGATTTCCAACGTGATACTCGCGTCGGGCTACGTTCATCTTTTCGCGGTCGGTCGAGTAGACCGAGCCGGTCAGGCCGTACTCGGTGTTGTTGGCCACCTTCAGCCCCTCCGCGAAGTCGGCTACCTTGATGAGCGCCAGCACCGGCCCGAAGATCTCCTCCTGGGCGATCACCGCATTGGGAGCCACGTCCGCAAACACCGTGGGTTCAAGGAAATAGCCGCCATTGATCTCTGGCGCCTTGCCGCCTGCAATCAGGCGGCCTTCCTTCTTGCCGATCTCAATGTAGGCCAGCATGGAATCCAGCGCGGCCTTGTTGATAACCGGGCCGAGGTTGTGATTGTGGGCCGGGTCGCCCACGGTCAGCTTGGCCACGCGCTCCAGCAGGCGCTCCGTAAATGCCTCATAAACCGGGGCTTCGATGATGGCCCGGGAGCAGGCCGAGCACTTTTGCCCGCTGAAGCCGAAGGCTGAAGCCACCACGCCCTCGACGGCCGCGTCCAGATCGGCATCAGCGCAGACCAGGATGGAGTCCTTGCCGCCCATCTCCAGGATCGTCCGCTTAATCCAGATTTGATTGGGTTTAGCCTTGGCGGCGCGCTCGTGAATCTCCAATCCAACCTTCTTGGAGCCGGTGAAGGAGATGAAGCGCGTGCGGGGATCTTCGACGAGGGCGTTGCCGAAGCTCGAGCCGGAGCCGGGGCAGAAGTTGACCACTCCAGCTGGCATTCCCGCCTCCTCCAGGACATGAACGAAGAGGGCGGCGATGGTGGGGGCGTCGCTGGAGGGCTTTAGAATCACCGTGTTGCCGGTGACGATGGCGGCGGAGGTCATGCCCGCCATGATGGCAAAGGGGAAGTTCCAGGGGGGAATGACCGCGCCCACGCCGAGCGGGATGTAGTGCAGCTCGCAGCGCTCGCCGGGGTACTGGATGGGGGGTTGCGAGGCGGCCAGCCGAAGCGCCTCGCGGGCGTAAAACTCAAGAAAATCAATGGTTTCGCCCACATCGGCGTCGGCCTCGGCCCAGTTCTTGCCCACTTCATAGGTGAGCCAGGCGCAGTACACGAATTTGTGGTCGCGGATGATGCGTGCGGCGTTGAGGAGCAGGGAAGCTCTTGATTCTACGGTGGTTCTGCTCCAGGACTCGAAGGCGCTGAGGGCCGCGGCCATGGCCTGATCGACGTGTTCGGCGCCGGCCTTCTGATGAATGCCGACGATCTGCGTGGGGCGCGCGGGGTTCAGGGAGCGGATTTTGCCTTCGGTTTTGATGCGCTGGCCGCCGATGATGAGGCCATATTCCCGGCCCAGCTGGCTGGAGACAAACTCCAACGCTGTCTTCATCTTGCGCGCGTTTTCAGTCGTCTTGAAATCGGTAAAGGGTTGATTGACAAACTCGCCCTGGGGCGATGACGGCTGGATGGAAGTGGGGAGATTTTTGGTCAACATCGTCAATCGATTGTAGCCGACAACGCAAAGACAGGGAACAGGGATCAGGGATCAGAGATCAGAAAAACGTGAAGCAGGCGAGCAAAAACCTTTGCGTATAATTAGATGGTTTTCGCATAAATTTGGGTTAATCGGGAAGCGAAAAGAGCATTTTAGAGCCGGCCAAGGGCCGATTTTGGCGGGACGAGGGAAATGAGATGGAGAATCAGGAGCGGGAAAAGCCGACACGGGAGCTGATCGAGGCAGTGATGGCGTTGCGGGTGGTGCAGGAGAAGGCAGGCAAGGTGCAGGGGTGGCTGCGTACGGTGCGGCGCGCGGTGGGAATACCGGTGGCGGAGATGGCGAGACGCATGGGGGCGAGTTGGAGCGAGGTGTACCGGGCGGAGTACGCGGAGAGGCGGGGTGTGATTGGACTACAGACGCTGCGGCGGGCCGCGGAGGCTCTGGGGTGCGATCTGGTGTACGGGCTGGCGCCGCGGGAAGAGGCTCTGGCGGCGATAACGGCGGATACCACAGCGTCGCGGGAACAGAAGCGCGCGGAAGCGCGGGAACGGAAGCTTAACAATGCCAGGGAACGGCGGCGGGAGGCGGCGCGGCAGCGGTGGGCGGCACAGGAGAAGGCGCGGCTGGAGGAGGAGTGGCGGGAGTATTGGAGACAGTGCCGGATGAGGCGGACGGCGGAGGCACGGCAATTGATTCCCAAGCCGAAGCCACAGGTACAGCTCTGGAAACAGGAGCTGCGGAAGGCGCTGGCGCGGGTGCTGCGGAAGAAGGGGACGAGGGTGAGGTGAGGTGAGGGAGTAGGGACCAGGGACCAGGGACTAGGGAATAGGGAGTAGGGAGTAGGAACTAGGGACTAGGGACTAGGGATTAGGGATTAGGGAATAGAAAATAACCTAGCCGGACGCTGGCGAACGCGGTGAGTGCAAAGGGCTATTGGCGCCAGGTGATATTTGACTGGTGCAATTTGATGAACGCTGGCAGACTTTTCGGCACGATTCTTCAGCTCACCCCACTCATTTGCGACGATAGACGACAATCTAGCACTTCTGTGGTAGCGCCTATAAACGACACCAGCACCGATGCCTATCAGACTATCTTTCTACCAAAGTACATTTGCTGATTTCTACTGGCACGTTCTGATAGCCCATTTGTTCAAGCAACAATAATGCGCTGACTCTGCTAAATACTTGGTTTTCTCCCGGTCCCACCATTACCTTCGCTATCGGTAGGCGTGACACACGCTCCTTGACCCAACACGGAAAATCCAGAGGGAGGTACCGGGCCAAGCTAGATCTCTTTTGAGTAAACCTGACATGAGGAAAGTCGGCAACCTTCAACTCGTGAACGATGCGTAACTCGTCCTCGCTATCCCACGATTGGTCTTTTGCCAATGGCGCGAGCTTGTAAATCCACTCATCCCAAGCCAGATAGAAAAGCCTCGCCCACTCTTCCGGATTGTCGACGCGGTCACCAGTCAGACCGGACATATAAAAATTGAGCGTGGCATATACCACCTTTTTGACTGCGGCCTCTAATTTCGTCCTATCATAGATCACGCGATAAAGTGTGCTGTTCGGCTCGCGGTACAGACCGTTGGGGTGAAAAGCAATAGCAAATCTTCCCGGTGATACTTTCGTATATTTTGACCACTGATTTATATCGTCCTGTCGGGTGCTAAAACACGCGACATAGAACTTGCTGATGCCTTGAGTAGGATTTCCGGGTTCTTCCTTTATCAATTCAAGAATGTTCTGAAAGAAAGAGACCGCCTCAATATTATCGGCCTGTTCAATAATTGCCTTCTTAACCTCGTCTCGGAAAAGATCAGTAGCGTATTCGGTTTCCTTGGAGTCGTTCAGTGCCGATACCTGAGTTGCATAAAGCCTACCGGACTGGAGAATGCCAAGAAAGCCACTACCGTCTGTATAGTGCCAGACCGTTTCGATCCCTTTCAGATCGAAGACTCCTAGCTCTATCGCCAGGTCACTAACAAACTTCCGATACGCTTCATTCTCTTCGGGCGTGACGTGCATGATGGAATTGTATATCCCGCTTGCATTTATAGTCCAACCGGATCGTTAACGGAACACGCCTATATTACCAAAAAGGATTCTCGGTTGCTGCATCATCGCTTTATCGTTCGCCGACTCACGGACACCGTGCTCAAGAGGCCAGCATATACGAGGGCGCGGCGGAGAGAGGATTTGAGCGCGACGTAGTCGCGTGGATTGATTTCTAAAAACCTATGGATGGGTTATTGCCGGGGTTGAAACCCCGGCCTCCCTCCGGATCGATGCGTCCCTCAGGGGTTAAAACCCGACAATTATTTTGCTGCATGTTCGGCACGACTGAAGTCGTGCCCTGATACAAAACTCGAAAAACAAACGCTGGTCCTTCGACTCCCTTCGCTGCGCTACGGTCGCTCAGGATGACAGTGCTATTGAGTGTTGTGGTATCCCACCCTAGCCGCAACAACAAAGACGCGGCGAGGGTGGGGCACCCGGCTCAGGATGACAAAGCTATTGAGTGTAGTGGTATCCCAGGTCCGAAAATCCGGACCTGGGGCACCCAGCTTTTTGGAGAAAGGGCAGGATATGGACGCGACTACGTCGCGTTGATTGATTTCTAAAAAAATGTGGAGGGGATGATGGTGGCGCGGTTAAAACCGCGCCCTTTCAAAGCACGGATGATGAAGATTCGTGATTTCCCACCCTAGATCACCCCGGCACACAAAGATCGTGCGCCGGGGACCCCGATAGCCGCAACAACAAAGACGCGGCGAGGGTGGGGCACCCAAACAGAGTTTTAAGTTGAGGCGAGGGACTGCCTGGCCCAGGATACTGCGCCGGTGGATTGGCAGGAGAGGGTTGCGATGTGGGCGGCGCGGCGTAGGGCTGGCTCGAAGTCTTGGCCGGAGGCGAAGAAGTGGGCGAAGGCTCCGTGGAGGACATCTCCCGCGCCGAGGGTGTCGGCGGCGTTGATTTGCGCGATCTCGATCTGGAATCGGCGGCCACGCTCCCAGCAGAGAATGGGCCGGGGACCGCGCGTGAGGGCAATGCAGGGCACGCCGCGAGAAGAGAACCAATCGAAGAGGGCGTCGCAACTGGCGGCAGGCTGACCGGGAAGGGCAAAGCGCTCGCTGCAGATGGCCGCGGTGAGCAGGGGAGCAAGCTGCTCGGCTCCGGGCTTCCAACTGCCACCGTCGAGACAGAGCGCGGAACCGGCGTTATGGCAGGCGGCGAGAAATGGGAGGGTCTCCGCGAGATGAAAGCCGTCGGTGAGGAGGATGTGCGGGAGCGGCGCCCAATCGGCGGGGAGAGATTGTTGGAGCGAGGCGTCGTCTGAAGATTGTGTTTTCCCTGGTCCCCAAATGCAAGGGACCAGGGGCACCCAGTCGTTATCAACAGGCGGGTTGACGATGGTGCGGCTGGCGGAGGCGGAGTTGACCAGCACGGTGGTGAGCGGCGTTTCGTAGGCGGTGTTGGCGGCGAGATCGAGCAGAGAGATGCGGTGGCGTTCAAGCGCGGCACGGACGGGGATGGACCATGGGCCGCCGCCGACGGCGCTGATGAGCAGGGCTTTGCCTCCGAGCAGGGAGTGGGTGATGGCGGCGTTGAGCGCGGGACCTCCGGGGGCGGCGTGGAAGTGATTGGCGTAGACCTTGGTGTCCTCGGCGGGAAGACAGTCGAGGCGATAGGTTGCGTCGAGGGTGGTTCGGCCGAGGAAGAGGACGCGAGGGGAATTCATGGCGCAGCTAGGTGGTTTCGGTGAGGGCGACGGTGCGCTTGCTCATGAGGGCGGTGCGTTCGAGTTTTTCCCAGTTGAAGGGCTTGCCGTCGATGGCGCGCATGAGGGTCTTGAAGAGGACGACGGAGAAGAGCTGGCGGTAGGCGAAGCGTTGCAGCCAGATGTGGAAGAGTAGCCAGCCGTCACCTTTGTTGGCGGGGTGGCGGCGCTCGAGAGAGAAGGCGACGGAGGAGGTGACGAAGTCGATGACCATGAAGCCGACGAAGTAGACCAGCAACCTGTAGAAGTCGGCGGACGAGGCAGAGAGGGGATGGAAGTAGCGGTCGACGAAGAAGTGGACGATGCCTGCCAGGAACATGAGATCGATAAAGGGAGAGACCAGAGGGAGCAGCATCTGGAAGATGAGGATGTTGGGCAGGGCGAAGAATCCCATGGCCTTGTTGCGGACGAAGGCCAAGCGATGCTTCCAGACGGCCTGGAGGATTCCGAAGGACCAGCGGAAGCGCTGGCGCATGAGTCCGCGGGCATCGCTGGGGGCCTCGGTGAAGGCCAGGGCGCGATCTTCGTAGACGACCTTGAAGCGCTGTTCGAGGAGATTCATGGTGAGGTCGGCGTCCTCGGCCACGGTGTTGATGGGGTAACCGCCGGCAGCCTTGACGGGGCCTGTGCGCCATGCGCCAATGGCTCCGGGAACGACGGTGACGACGTTGAAGAGATCAAGGGCGCGGCGCTCGAAGTTCTGGCTGGTGATGTATTCGAGCGCTTGCCAGCGGGTCCAGAGGTTGACGCGGTTGCCGACCTTGGCGTTTCCGGCGACGGCGCCGACACGCGGGTCCTCAAAGTGGGGGATGAGCTTGCTGATGGCGTCGGGGGCGATGACGGTGTCGGCATCGATGCCGACATAAAATTCCTCAGTGATGCGGTCGAGGGCGAAGTTGAGGGCGGAGGCCTTGCCTTCGTTGGGCTTGGAGAGGATCAGGACGCGGCCGGCGGCAATTTGATCCTTGTAGGCGTTTCGCGCCACATCGGCGGTATTGTCGTTGGAGCCGTCGTCGATGACGATGATGCGGAGGTTGGGGTAATCGGAGTTGAGCACCGAGCGAATGGTGCGCACGATGACCTTCTCCTCGTTGAAGGCGGGGATGAGGACGGCGACGCGAGGGTTGAATCCGGGAGAGGCGAGGGCGTGAGGTTTGCGCATGCGCTCGATGACGGCGAAGATGCCGACCAGCAGGAGGCGGGCGCTCATGAGGATGTTGCCGAGGAAGAAGACCAGAATGATAAATTCGCCGGCGACATCCAGGGTGGAGAAGGCGATGGAGTCAGGCAGAGCTTTAAATTGCTCCCAGAATCCGATCCTGGGCATCACCTCTTCGGTGGTTTTTCCCATCAGCGCGGAGACGGGTACGAGGGTGTAACCGTGGGCGCGCAGGGTGTCGATGAGGACGGGCAGGGCGGCGACGGTGGCGGAGCGTTCGCCGCCGCCGTCGTGGAGCAGGATGATGGAGCCGCGGAATTGCGGCTTGGTCTTCATGAGCTGCAATTGGTCGAGGATGGTCTGGGTGATCTCGGCGGGCGACTTGCGGGGATTCTCGTTCCAGTCGTTGGTGTCCAGCTTGCTGCCGACGATGGTGTAACCGTCCTGCTGGATGCGCTGCACGGGGGCGGCCTGGTCGTCGGTGTCCGGTTGTTCGTCAATGTCGTAGGGAGGACGGAAGTAGAGAGGCTGAATGCCGAGCTTGCTGGCGAAGAGGCGCTCGGTGAGCTTGAGTTCAAGGTCGAGCTGGCGGTTGGAAATTTCGCTGATGTCGGGGTGCGTCCATGTGTGGTTGCCGATCTCATGCCCTTCACGGACGACGCGCTTCATCAGGCCGATATTGGCCTGCGCCTCGTCTCCGATGAGCATGAAGGTTCCCTTGACGCCCTTGTTGCGGAGGATATCGAGAATTTTGGGCGTCCACTTGGGATCGGGGCCGTCGTCAAAGGAGAGGGCGATCTTGTCGGGATGGTATCCGTATTGCTCGATGACGTAAGTGCGGGGATAGACATCCATGTGCTCATTGAGGATGAGCTTACGGCGGGGGTCGAGCTCGTCTGTATCGACCTGGACGGTGCGCTTTCCGGGTAGGGGCGTGCCGGTGATGCGGATGATGTCGCCGTCGCCCTCGTTGTCCACATCATGGCTGGGCTGGACCAGGCCGAGGGCTTGCAGTGATCCAGGTTGTGTAGGCTTGTCCCAAATGCTCCACAGGGAGCTATCCTCCGATCCCAATCGCCACAGGGCAAAGGTTTGCAGTCCCATGGCGCGGGCGGCGCGCATCTGGTTGATCATGGTAACGCCATCGAGGAACCAGACGATGTGACGCTGGTTTTTATCCTCGTCGACGTACTCGAAGTGAGGATTAAGCGAGTCGGGATCGAGGCTCAGATCTGCCTCGGCGTCGGAGGCGCGCTGCCACGCGTCGGAAACCTGCAGGACGTCGGTATAGATGATCTCGGGCTTGGGATGCCTGCGGGCTTTGGGGTTGGGGATGGAGAGCGTCCAGTCGTAGCCGTAGCTGCCCATGGCGCAAATGAGCTTTTCTTTGGGGACAATCTTGATGACGCGGGTCAGGTTGGCCACGAACCAATCCTGGCTGGCGACGGGTCCGGGCTGGCTCTCGACCTCGTGCTGGTCGTAGTTCATGAGCACAATGCCGTCAGAGTTAGCGGCAATGTGCTTCAGGGAATCGTCGCTGGCGGAGACCATGGTGCTGACGTAGAGGCGGAGATTGCGGGAATGCAGGTCGGCATAGAGTTCCTTGATGAAGCTCAGATAAGCCGGGTTGGCGTCTTCGGGCAGGTTTTCGATGTCCAGAGAAAGGCCGCGATAGGCGGGGAAGGCGGCAAAGAAGCGAATGATTTGCTGGCGCAGTGCGGCTCGTTTTGAGGCGTCTTTGAGGACGCCGGCGACGCCCGGATCCCAGCTCTGGGAGATGGAGTTGAAGTTGTAGAGGTGAGGAAAGACCTCGATGTCATCCTTGGCCGCGTCGATCACCCGTTTGATCCTGTCGGAGTCGTCGGGATCGTGGACCCTGGCGCCATCGACGATGGGATACTCATGGCGATGGTCGCTGCTGGTGCCCATCAGCATCCCCTGGGGAGAGTTGATGTGCAGCCACTGCGGGAAGAGCATGTCGATCTGTTGGACGTGCTCTTTGAAGGAGGAGTAGCTGGCGGGATCGTCCTGCACGTAGTAGGCGGCGCGCAAACCCTCGCCGGTGTTGAAGGGAATGTCGGAGGGCTTGCGGGTGGTTTTGCGACGCGCGGGGCGAGGTGCTTTTACCCCGTGCAACAGCACGGCGCGGTCGGGCAGCGCCTTGTAGTTGTGCCGGGGGGTGGGCAGCAGAAGCTCGGGCAACTGCTGATAGCGCAACACATTGACGATAAAAAACACCAGAATCAGCGTGGAAACCACGGCCGTCGCGTCGAGGATGCGACGCAGCCGTTTCCAGCGTTTGCGTTGCGGGTCGAAGAATATCTGTTTATCCGGCATGCGAGGCTTATCTAATCCTAACCGCTCCTAACCGCGAAAAATTGAATTGTAAAAAAACAAGGGCGCGAAAACCGGAAAAACAGTCTACGCTATACAGTACGAATCGTATGGAAGCCGCCCCCGAGAGTCAATCAATAGCTTGTTGCCGGAATCGTTTCCCCCTGGCTGGGGCCCTGTCCGTGGTGCTAGCCCTGGCCTCCGGGCTGGTGTTACGGCTGTGGATGCTGAAGCAGTATTTTGAACTGTCCGGTGACCCCCTGGTCTATGGCGGGCTGGCTAAAAACCTGCTACTGCATGGCCGCTATGCTCTCTCCTGGGGCGGCGGCGAGCTGGCTCCCACGCTGATACGGCTGCCCGGCTACCCGCTGTTTCTGGCCCTGTGCTTCCGCCTTTTCGGGATGGAAAACTACGTTTCCGCGGCCTGGGTGCAGATTGGGCTGGAGCTGGCCGGCTGCCTGCTGCTGGCCGATTTTGCGCGCCGCATTGCGCCCAGCGCACTGAGCAGGAGGGCGGGGCAATGCACGCTGTGGCTGGCCGCGCTTTGCCCCTTCACCGCGATGTACGCCGTCCAGCCACTGACCGAAGCACTCACATTGTTTGCCATCGCGCTGGCGCTGTGGTCGATGGCCTGCTTCCGAACGCGGCCGGGATGGCCGGCAGCGCTGTGCTTTACCTTTGCGGTGACCTTTGCGGCCCTGCTCAGGCCGGAGGGCGTGCTGGTGGCGCTGGCGCTGGCGCCGGCGATGCTGATGGGAGTGGGGCGCGGGAAGGGCGATAGCGCCATTTCAGCCAAAGAATTTGCGCGCATGGTTGTGGTCTGCGTGCTGCTGGCGCTGGCGCCTTTTGCCGCCTGGAGCTGGCGCAACTGGCATGTCTTCCACGTTTTTCAGCCGCTGGCGCCACGCTACGCCAACGACCCCGGCCAACAGTCTAATCCCGGCTGGGAGCGCTGGGTGAAGAGCTGGTGCCTGGACTTTGTATCTACCGCGGAGATATATTGGAACGTCCCGGGTGACACGTTGGAGATCGACAAGCTGCCCGCGCGGTCCTTCGATTCCCCCGCGCAGTACGCCGAAACCGCCAGTCTGGCCGCCGATTACAACTTGAAAACGGAGCTGACGCCGGAGATCGACGCCCGCTTTGGCAAGCTGGGCGACGAGCGGATCGCATCCCACCCGTTGCGCTACTACATCTGGCTGCCGCTGGGCCGAATGGCAGATATGTGGCTCAGGCCGCGCACGGATAACTTGCCCATCGACCTTGACTGGTGGAACTACAAGAAACACGAAGACGAAACCTGCATCAGCTGGGCTTACGCGGGGCTGAATGCTTTGTACCTGCTGCTGGGCGTTGCGGGATTGTGGCTGAGGCCGCAGTTTTGGCGGGCGATGCTGGCCTATATATTGATGCGCAGCGCCCTGCTGACGATGATCGCGGCGCCCGAGATGCGCTACACGCTGGAGTGCTTCCCGATGCTGTTTGCGCTGGGGGGCGTGGCGATGTGGCGGGGGATCGAGAAGATTGGAGTGCTGAGGAAGGGAATCGCGCGCTGGAAATTTTCGGTTTAATTATAAAAAACTATCGATAGATAGAGCTATCCCACCCTAGCCGCAAAAACAAAGACGCGGCGAGGGTGGGGCACCCGGTTGATTACCGATTGATGTACGTGGTTTTGCTGCCGGTTTTCAGGGAAAAGACGCCGCTCGGCAAGGACTGATTGATCTTGATGTTGAAGTAGACGCAGACCTTGTATTCACTGGAGCTAAAGTTGAGGACCTGCTTGAGGCTCACGCCACGTTCCGGGTCTACCCACATGGTGACTTTGGAGAGATTCTTGCGGATGGCGAGGTCCTTGGGGACCATTTCCAGCATTTCGGTTTTTACGCCGTCAATCGTCTCCGAGCCGAGATACTGAATCTCCCACTTCTGCTCGAGATCCTTTCCGCTGGCGCCGAAGCCGAGCATGAACCAGCTTTCGTACTGGCCGGCCTTGGTGAGGGTGGTGACCTGGTCAATCAACGGTTCATAGAGCCGTACCACTCCGCCGGAGTAGACGTAGACCTTGGGCACGGGCTTGCCGTTCTCCTCGCGGATGTGTGCGGCCATCTGGAAGGCGGAGCCCTTGCGCTCGTAGTAGACCGTACCCTTCTGCACATCCTTGTCGGGGATGGGGTCGGTTTCGACGGAATCAAACTGGAAGTCGGCGGAGGTGGAGCGGAAGTTTTTGGCCGCTTCGTCGAGACGATGCAGCACCTTATCTTTATCATCGGGAGCGGCAGGAGCGGCAACGGCGGGGCGGACGGTGAGCAGGAGCAACACGATCATCGCGGGGAAGAGAAATTTTGTTGCCTTATGCATGGATTTCCTAATCCTTGTCAGCTATCAGCTAAAAGCAGTCTTAGCGGCTCGCCCAGACCTTCCAGGTCCAATTGCCCTGCGCGTCCTGCGCGGTTTCCCAACGCGTAACAAAGACGGCGTCGCCGGTGACCGGCTCGATGGCTTTGTGCAGGGCTTTTTTCACCACCATGCCGGAGGGCTTGTTGTTCAGGTCGAGATTCACGTCCGCGGCTTGCACGGTGATGATCAGCCCGCGGCCGCCATCGCCAATAACCTGAATGGGATGCAGCGGGCCGGCGGCGCTGGAGGGTTTGTCACCATAGCTCCACAGGTGGGGAGTGACGAAGATGAACAGCAGGATCAGCGTCACCATCACGTCGTAGTGAAAACATCCGCGCGGATAAGTCCAGTAGAAGTAGCTTTTGAGAATTTGTTTCATGTTGTTCTTACATTGTAATTCTTTTCAGGCCGCCCATGTAAGGCTGGAGTAATTCCGGAATGAGTACCGAGCCGTCGGCCTGCTGATAGTTTTCGACGATGGCCAGCCAAGTGCGCCCCACGGCCAGGCCGCTGCCGTTCAAGGTGTGGACAAACTCGGGCTTGGCTTTGGCGCTGCCGGGGCGAAAGCGGATGTTGGCGCGGCGGGCCTGGAAGGCTTCGAAGTTGGAGCAGGAGGAGATTTCCCGGTAAAGCTGCTGGCCGGGAAGCCAGACTTCGAGGTCGTAGGTTTTGGCCGAGGAGAAGCCGGTGTCGCCGGCGCAGAGCAGAACGCGGCGGTAGGGGAGCTTGAGGGCTTCAAGAATCTCTTCGGCGTCGCGGGTGAGGCGCTCGTGTGCGGCGTCGCTGTCCGCGGGGTGGGTGAACTTGACCAGCTCGACCTTTTGAAACTGGTGCTGGCGGATGATGCCGCGGGTGTCCTTGCCGGCGGCTCCGGCCTCGGCGCGGAAGCAGGGGGTGTAGGCCGTGAGCGAGATGGGCAGGCGGACCTCGTCGAGGATTTCATCGCGATAGAGGTTGGTGACGGGGACCTCGGCGGTGGGGATGAGCCAGTGGTCGTTGTCGCGGAATTCGCCGCGAGCGACAGCCTCGGCGTCGGCGTCGGAGCAGCGGAAGAGGTCTTCGGCAAACTTGGGCAATTGGCCGGTGCCAAAGAGCGATTTGGAATTGACCATGAAGGGCGGCAGGACTTCGGTGTAGCCGTGCCCACCCCCGTCGCGTGAGGCCGTGTGCAGGTCGAGCATGAAGCTGATGAGGGCTCGCTCCAGGCGCGCTCCGGCGCCCATGTAGACGGCAAAACGCGCGCCGCTGATCTTGGCCGCGCGTTCCAGATCGAGGATGCCCAGGGCTTCGCCCAGCTCCCAATGGGGCTTGGGAGTGAAGGCGAAGGAGGGAATTTCGCCCCAGGTTTTGACGGTGAGGTTGTCAGCTTCAGATGTGCCAGTGGGAACCTCGTCGCGAGTGAGGTTGGGGATGCCGGCGAGCACCTGGCGGAGCCGGTCGTCGAGGGTTGTGGCGCTCTGGTCGAGTGCATCAATCTGATCCTTGAGGGCGCGGGTTTCGTCCATCACCGCAGTTGCATCCTGACCTGATTTTTTGAGTGCGCCGACCTGCTGGCTCAGCTCGTTGCGGCGAGCTTTGAGACGCTCGGCGGTGGTGATGGCCTCGCGGCGGCTGGCGTCGAGCGAGCGAAAATCTCCCAGCAGCGCAGCCGGGTCCGCGCCACGCGCACGTAGTTTCTTCTCAACGAGTTCGAGATTGGCACGGACGAAGCCGAGGTCGAGCATGACAGTACCAGTTTACTCGAAGGGATGGAAGAAGTGGTTTTTGGGCTTTGTGGTTTCCCACCCATTTCGCACAGAGCGCGAAATGGATGGGGCACGGAGCTAACCTTAATCTTGACAGCTCGCTCCCCTCCTCCCCTAGACTTATTGAGATTATCGAAAGGCAGGGAAAGATGTCTCTTCTCGGTCTGGATTCGCAGCAAGTCTCTACAGGATCACTTGATAGTTCAGACTCTACTAACGGTAAATTCAGCATATGGTCGTACGAGGGGAGAATGAGCCGAGCAGAGTTCTGGGTTATATGGATCCTAATGAGCGTGCTGACGATTATTGCTTATTTTGTGATCAGCGTGATCTCATCAACGGCGCCCATTGCCGGATATTTTCTCTATGCCCCGCTTATTTTTATTTCTACATGGATAGGACTTGCTACTCAAGCGAAGCGATGGCATGACCTCAATCTATCCGGGTGGATGGTTCTGCTCAACTACATCCTGGCCATTCCCACCGCGATCCTCTTCATTCCCACCCCCAAAATGGTGCAACTTGGCATGGAAGGGCCTTCAGTGCAACGGATGTTTGCGACTGTGGGTGCATCCATCGCAGTAATGACCCTCATCTTGTTAATTCCCCTGGGTTTTATTGCCGGGAAACCAGGGGAAAATCGCTTCGACAGCCATTCAGAGCGTTAGCGTGAGTTCACCATGTTGATCTAGTAGCTGTTAGCTGATTACTGCCCGCTGTTTTACGGATGCTGTTCGACGGCGATGTTGACGCTGGCGGTGTTGCCGGAGACGGCGAGGGCCAGCAGTTTAGTGGCTACGCCGGAGAGGGATGCGGGAGCGAAGTTGACGGTGCCGTCGAGGGCGGAGCTGGCCGAAGCGGCCTGGGTGGCGAGCAGATCGGGTGAGGCGCAGCGGCCATGGGGCGGGCAGGCAGGCGTCCAGGCGTAGAGTGCCTGATAGAGCGTGACAGTGGCTCCGGCCATGGGGTTGCCGTCCATGTCGAGGACGCGGAGGGTGATCTGGGCGGGGGTTCCGCTGACGGAGAGGCTCTGAGATGTTCCGGAGACGGCCTGGAGGGTGGCGTACTCCGGGCGGGAGCCGAAAGCGGTGAAGGTGATGCACTGGGAGGTTCCGTTGAGGCAGGCCTTGGCGGTGACGGTTTGGCCCTCGGAGAGGGGACCGACGGTGAGGGATTTGGCGGAGATGCCGCTGGAGTTGGTGGTGACGCTGCCGGACTGGAAGGTGACGGCGCTGAAGGAGGTCTGCCAGGCGACGGATTGGGCGCCGAGGGGATGGCCGCTGCTCAGGACCAGGGCCTGGGTTGTCCATGTGATGGTGGCTCCGGCGGCCAGCGAGAGCATGGGGGAGAGCGATGCGAGAGTGGGCGGCGTTGCGCCATAGAACTCGGTTCTCAGACTGGTGGAGCTGTTGGTGAGCGAGGCGGTGACAGCGGACCATGCGCTGCTGGTTGCGGTGACATTGATGGAGGCGCGTCCGTCGCCGGTGGCGGTGACGGTGCAGGTGGAGAGGCCGCAGCCGAGGGTGGCGGTTCCGCTGGTGACGGTGTAAATGACCGAGACGCCGCCGGCGGGGTTGAGGTTGGAGTCGAGAGCGCGGACGGAGAAGGGCTCGGGGACGCCGATGGGAACGGAACTGGTGGGCGCGGTGACCATGGTGAGCGAGTCTCCCGAGCCGGAGTTGTAACTGAGGCCGCTGTAGATGACAGCGGAGGCATAGTAGACGGGCAGGTCGTCCACCTCGACGCTGACCGAGCCGGTGACGCCGGTTGCCGCCGCGGGGGCGATGGCGGTGATCTCGTTGGGCGTGATACTGGTGATCAGGGCTTGCTGACCGCCGACCTGCACCGTGTCGGTGGAGCGGAAACCCATGCCGTGAATGACGATGGGTCCGCCGGAGGCGGGCAAGTGCAGTGGCGAGACGGTGTCGGCGTAGAGGACCCAGCCCTGGTAGGCGTAGTCGGGGCGACCATCTCCGCGCTCATCGGCGATGCCCAGGCGGACGATATCGTCGCCGGAGGCAGAGACCTGCAGCCAGCTTTCGCCGGCGGCCAGGCCGTTGAGTCCGGACTCATAGCCGACGGCCGCGGAGCCTGGGGCATCGAATACATCCCAGACGCCGAGGGATGGAATGGCCTTCAAGCTGGTGGGAGCGCCGGTCTCATCGAGGGCCAGGGTGACCATGGTAAAGGAACGGCCACCGCGAACGGGAAAGATAAACCAGTCGGTCTGGCCCACCTGGCTGAGCCGGCCAGCCCAGAGTCCGCTGGCGGGGAGGAGGCGCGGGGCTGTCTCGGTTCCGATGGCGTCGTCATAGCCGCCCATGGCCGAGTCGGCCACGTCGACAGTGAGGGTCTGAGAACTGCCCGCCGACATTAACGGGACGGAGACGGCTGCAAGCGTTCCCGATGGCTCCGGCGAGCCGTCGAGATAGGGACCGACGGAGTTGGAGAGGATGTAGTTGGGAGTTACCGCCTCGAATGTCACTTGATAGTTGGCGGTGGCCGCACCGGCCGGCAGAGGGATGCCGCTGAGGTCAAAAAAGCCCTGCGTGGAGGCAACGTTCGATCCCCACAGGGTGAGCGGATTGTTGTTGGCGTCGGTGAAACCGGTGACGGGGTTGCCGTGATTGCCGTTGTAGGAGGAGCCGGAGACTGCGCTGACCGTGTATTGATAGAGCGGATTACCGTTGGAGTCGAGGGGGCGTGCGACGACGTTGACGCCCTGCATTCCCATGCCGGACTTGAAGGTGATGGTTCCCTGGATGGAGATGGTGTTCGAGGCGGTGAGCTGCTTGCCGGGAAAGCTGGAGAGGTTGCCTGCGGTGATGGGGTAGAGACGGTTGAGGGCGGCGATGTCGTCCCAGCGGAGGACGGAGGGATTGGGGATGCAGACGCCGCCGGATGCGCCGCAGAGGCCGCTCATGGGCTGCATGACGGGCCAGCCGAGGGTGCCGTTTAGTTCGCCGTTGGTCGCGGCGCCGGGATTGACTTGGGAATCGTCAAGGCCGAGAATGCGCCCGAAGGCGCGCTCCAGCTCAAAGCTCATCATCGCGAGCAGGTTGGAGTTGGCGGCGCAGAGGCCGTTGAGCAGGATGACGGCGTGAGCCATGGTGGCATCGGGGTTGACGTTGTCCAGCCAGACGTAGACGCCGTTGCTCTGGCAACTGGTGGGCGAACTTGCGCCGTCGCCATAAAGTGCGTTGATGACCGTGCCGTCGGCGTCGAAGATGATGGCCAGCGGATAGCTGGTGGCCGAGGGAGTAATGTCGGCCGGCTCAATGATGACGCCCAACTGGCCGGTCTGCTCGTTGGTCACGGTGAAGTTTGTGCCGCTGACGAGGATGTTGGAGCCGTTGACATCTTCGTTGAGCGCGCCCATGTCGGTGAGGGTGACGCCGGCGGTGGGAATGGCGCTCCAGAGCGCGGCGGCGGCATCGACCATGGCTTTGGCCTGCTGGTTCGCGACCGAGGCGTTCAACGGACCCTGATCGACGTAGTAATGCAGCTGGCCGTTGGCCCAGTGAAGGGGCTGGCCGACCACACCCGGATTGAAGTAGCTGACCCCGGCCACATGCTTTGGCCCGCCTGCCATGGCCGCTGCCGGCAGGAGGAGCGCGGCGAGTAGCCATGCTGCGATGCGTCGGCGGTTGGAGGAGAGGGACAAGGGATGGTCTCCGAAGAAAGTGGCGTTAGCCTGAGAATTTTCTTACGAAAACACTGAGAAGGTTCTAAGACGGCCACAGTTTGTTCATCGGCCAAGGGCGATTTGACTAGAATTCTTTAAGTAACAAGAAATTCTCATGAGGTTTTGTGTAGTTATGTTGTGTTGCGGAGCAGGAAGAGAGTCAAAGATGAGCTGAAACTCATCAGAAAGAGTGGGCCTCGCGTGGGTCATTAAAGCCTGCCCACGGCAAGAGCTAAAATCAAGCAGGGAAAGCAGATGACAGAGATTCGTTCGACGGTAATTTTAGGCTCCGGCTGCGCCGGATTGACGGCCGCGATCTACACCGCTCGCGCCGGCCTTAACCCGCTGATTCTGGAGGGGCACGAGCCTGGCGGGCAGCTCTCGATGACCACCCTGGTGGAGAACTTTCCGGGCTGGCCGGAGGGCATTCAGGGGCCGGAGCTGATTGACAACATGAAGAAGCAGGCGGCGCGGTTTGGGGCGACGTTTCAGCTTGGGCACCTGGCTTCGGTGGATGTGAAGGAAAATCCCTTCCGGCTGCGGACCCCGGCGGGCGAGATACTGACGCGGACGCTGATTGTGGCCTCGGGCGCGAGCGCGCGGTGGCTGGGGCTGAAGAGCGAGCAGGCGCTGATCGGGCACGGAGTTTCGAGTTGCGCGACCTGCGACGGATTTTTCTTTCGCGGCAAGGAGATTGCGGTGGTGGGCGGGGGCGATTCGGCGATGGAAGAGGCGCTGTTTTTGACGCGCTTTGCAACGAAGGTGACGCTGCTGCATCGCCGAGAAGGCTTTCGCGCCTCGAAGATCATGCTGGAGCGGGTGAAGGCTCACAAGCAGATTGAGTTGCGCCCCAACACGGTGATCGAGGACGTGCTGGGCGTGGAAGAGAAGGAAGTGAAGGGCTTGCGGCTGCGCGATGTGACGACCGGCGAGCAGACGACGCTGGACGTCAGCGGGTTGTTTCTGGGCATTGGGCATGAGCCGAATACCAGGATGTTTGCCGGACAGATCGATCTGGACGAGGACGGCTACATACGGACGACGGGCAATGTGCTGGTGACGAAGAACGGAGTGGTGGTTCCGGGGGTTTATGCCTGCGGGGATGTGCAGGATCGGCGCTACCAGCAGGCGATTACGGCGGCCGGGTCAGGGTGCATGGCGGCGCTGGAGGCGGAGAAGTTTCTAGAAGAGCAGGGATTTTAAGCCACCTGGGGGGACTGGCTGTCCAGGCGGGCGGCGCTTGCGCGCCGAATGGATTTGTAATTTCCCACCCTAGCCGCAAAGACAAGTACGCGGCGAGGGTGGGGCACCCGGCGAAAAGGATGGGACACGGGACTATGTAGGGTACGAGGTTTCCCACCCTTTTCGCAAAGAGCGCGAAAAGGATGGGGCACCCAGAGTTTAATCAATACTATGACTACGCTTGCCGACAATCTCGAAGGGCTGGAGGCAGCGATTGAGACTGCTTGCCGGCGGGCGGGGCGCGGGCGCGGCGAAGTGGAGCTGATGGCCGTGACGAAATCGTGGCCGGCGGCGACGGTGGCCGAGGCTGCCGCGCTGGGGCTGACGCTGTTTGGAGAGAATCGCGTGCAGGAGTTTGCGGGCAAGGCGGCGGAGGTGGAGCCGCTGCGCAGGCGCGCCGCGCAGCCGATTCGCGTACACCTGATCGGGCATCTGCAATCGAATAAAGCGGCGCGGGCGGCGGAGTTGTTTGACGGGATCGACTCGCTGGACTCGCCGCGGCTGGCCGAGCGGCTGAACGAAGCGGCGGGAAAGCTGGGCAAGCGGCTGCCGGTACTGATCGAGGTGAAGCTCAGCCCGGAGGAGAGCAAGAGCGGCGTGGAGCCGGAGTCGGCCGTGGCGGCGGAGTTGCTCGAGCGGTTGCCGGATTTGGAGCATCTCGAAGTGCGCGGGTTGATGACGATTGCGCCTCTGGATGTGGCTGAAGCGGAGACGCGGGCCTGCTTTCGCGAATTGCGGGATTGGAGAGAGCGCTGGGCGAAGGCGCATCCTAGGCTTGCGCTGGAGGTGCTTTCGATGGGCATGAGCGAGGATTTTTGGCTGGCCATTGAAGAGGGCGCGACAAGAATTCGTATAGGCACGGCGCTGTTTGGCGAGCGCGCGGCAAACGGGGAGCCGGCCTGATGCTGCGGGCGACCGTTGAAGGAGTGACGCTGGCCGTTCGCGCTCAGCCCGGCGCGAAGAAGACGGCCATCACCGGCGTATACGGTGAAGGCCCCGCGGCGCAACTGAAGATCGCCGTTCACGCTCCGCCTCTCGAAGGCCGGGCTAATGAAGCTTTAATTGCGTTTCTGGCGGAGAGGCTGGGGGTGGCGAAAAATGCCGTGGAGCTGAAGGCCGGGGAGCTGTCGCGGAGTAAGGTTTTTTTACTGCGGGGAGTGACGCTGGAGAAGGCGGAGGCGGCGCTGTTGCGATGAAGGCGGTGGAATTGGATTCGGGAAAAACCATAAAGGACTATATATAGGTGGAACTATCCCACCTTAGGCACAAGAACAAAGACGTGCCGAAGGTGGGGCACCCGCCTCTGTGGATCATAGGCACCCTGTCTCTTCCAGGTCCGAATATTCGGATCTGGGGCACCCGGCGCGCGACCTGCTACACTTTCACTCGTTATGATTCTTGCCTGCGTACTCATCGTTGCCGTTGCTTACCTGCTGGGGTCGATTCCCAGCGGCTACGTGCTGATGCGCCTCTTTCGCCATGAAGATATTCGCCAAACCGGCAGCGGAAACATTGGGGCGACCAATGTTCTCCGCTCCGGCGGCAAGGGGCTGGCCGCGGCCACCTTCCTGATGGATATGCTCAAGGGCTGCTGCGCGGTATGGCTGGGCGGATTGATAGGCGGCCTGCTTGCGCCCGGCGCCGCGCCGGACAACATGCGGGCGCTGGCGGCGCTATTTGCGGTTCTGGGGCACATCTTTCCGGTGTGGCTGGGCTTCAAGGGCGGCAAGGGCGTGGCCGTCGGCTTTGGCGTTTTTCTGGTGGCGGCTCCGTGGGCGGCGCTGGCGGCCATTTCGGTTTTCTTTGTTGTGCTGGCGCTGAGCCGCTACGTTTCGCTGGCGTCGATTCTGGGCGCGGCAAGCTTTCCGTTTTTTGCCTGGTGGATGGGATACGGCGGCAGGCTTCTGTTTTTCACCGCGGTGCAGATCACCGTCGCCTTGCTGCTGATTGCCAAGCACCACCAGAATATTGGCCGGCTTCTGGCCGGCACGGAATCCAAATTGGGAGCGAAAAAGAGCGCATGAGCCGCATCGCGATTCTAGGTTCCGGAGCGTGGGGGACGGCCCTCGCCCTCTCGCTCGAGCGGCGTGGCGGGCACCAGCTTACGCTGTGGGCGCACAGCCACGAGCTTGCGCGGGAGATTGTGGACGCGGGCGAAAACAGGCTTTTTTTGCCGGGCTTTCACCTTCCGGCGGGAATCAGCGTGACGGGCGAGGAGGCCGCCGTTGGCGAGGCTGAGATCGTCATCTCCGTGATTCCCTCGGAGTTTTTACGAGCCACGTTTACGCGCCTGCGCCCTTATCTTCACACCGGCCAGATCATCGTGAGCGCCACCAAGGGCATGGAGGAGCGCAGTTTGCTGCGCATGACCGAGGTGATTGGCGAGTGCCTGGCGGAGGCAGGAACCGGATTCAAGCTGCCGATAGGCGCCTTCAGCGGCCCCAGCTTTGCGCAGGAGGTGGCGCAAGGGCAGCCCACCGCCATCACCGTGGCGTTTGAAGACGCGACGGTTGCGGTCCGCATCCAGGCGGAGCTGGCGTCGGAGAGGCTGCGGCTCTACACTTCGACCGACGTGATTGGTGTGGAGATGGGCGGAGCGCTGAAGAATGTAATCGCCATCGCCGCGGGAGTTGCCGACGGAGTGGGGCTGGGACACAACTCCGCTGCTGCTCTTATGACACGCGGGATTGCGGAGATTACGCGACTGGCCGTGGCCTGCGGCGGGCGGCGCGAGACGCTGGCCGGCCTCTCGGGAGTGGGCGACCTGGTGCTTACCTGCACCGGCTCGCTCAGCCGCAACCGCACCGTAGGTCAGGAGCTGGGACGGGGGCGCAAGCTGGCGGAGATTCTTGCCGGACTGGACGGCAAAGTGGCGGAGGGAGTATTGACCACGCGCGCGGCTCTGGGGCTGGCCCGCAGGCAGGGGATCGAGATGCCCATTACGGAGCAGATGGAACTGATTCTGGACGAAGGCAAGAACCCGCGCGAGGCGATCCGGGATTTGATGCTGCGGCCGGGCAGGGAAGAGCAGTAGGGGGAATTTCTTTCCTTATCAAGGAGACACTTTTCCCTCCAGGACTAAAGTCCACATATTTCTAATGGCTTCATGCGGGGGGTAAACAGGCTGCGGAAAAAGTCTTTTTTTCATGCGAATCACACGAAAAGCAGACCGCAGGGGCTAAAGCCCGACACATATATTGTTACGCTTACGGCACGACTGAAGCCACCCCATCGATGAAGACCTATCGATGGGGACCCCGGCAAAGTCGTGCCCTGACGCTTCTTGCAACTCCGAATGAGTTTTTCCGCAAGCTGTAAAACCCCTGCCTCCCTCCGACAGTATCGCCAAGAAGGAAAATTTACGATATATTAAAGACTCCGGCACTATCCCAGACGCGCGCAGGCCGTTTTGCCAGGCCATCTCATCATATAGGATAGGGCGATTTCCCTGGAACGGAATCGCGTAGCGATTGTGTATCTTGGGCGGGAGAAGCGCATTTCGCACGGAACAATTCTTATCGAGCAGGTTGCCATGCACACATTGAATTCTCAGCTTCGCACTTTACGGCCGCAGGGTCTCTATCATCCGCGGAACGAGCACGATGCCTGCGGAGTGGGGTTTGTGGCCAGCATACGTGGAGACAAGAGCCACGACATCATCCGCAAGGGCCTGGAGGTGCTGATCAACCTCACTCATCGCGGCGCTACGGGCTGCGACCCGGATACGGGCGACGGCGCGGGCATTCTGATTCAGATTCCGCATGAGTTTTATGCGCATGAATACGGCGTTCTGGGAATGCCGCGGCTGCCCGAGGCGGGCGATTATGGCGTGGCGATGGTTTTTCTACCCGTTGACAAGCACAGCCGCCTGCAAGCCGAGGGGGTCTTCGAGCGCATTGCGCAGGAAGAGGGGCTGACGGTTCTGGGCTGGCGCGATACGCCGGTGAACGGCATGGTGATCGGCCGCGAGGCGCGCGCCTCCCAGCCTTACATCGAGCAGTTGTTTCTGGGCAAGCCCGAGGGATTGGACGAGGACACCTTCGAGCGGCTGCTCTACCGGGTTCGCCGCCGGACGGAAAATGAGATTGAGGCTTCGGAGATCGAAGGCAAGGAATTTTTTTACGTTCCCTCGCTTTCCTGCCGCACGATCATCTACAAGGGTCTGATGCTGGCGCCGCAGATTGAGAAGTTCTACTACGATCTGGCCAATCCGCTGGTGAAAAGCGCACTCTGCCTGATTCACCAGCGCTTCTCCACCAACACCTTTCCCAGCTGGAAGCTGGCGCACCCATACCGCTATGTGGCACACAACGGCGAAATCAACACCATTCGCGGCAACATCAGCTGGATGAACGCGCGCCAGTCGGTTCTGGCAAGCCCCCTCTACGACGGCAAGATCGACGATCTCTTTCCGGTCATCGTTCCCGGCAGCAGCGACTCCGGTTCGCTGGACAACGCGGTGGAGTTTCTCTTTCAGTCTGGCCGTTCTCTTCCCCACGTGATGGCCATGCTGATTCCCGAGGCCTGGGCAGGCAATCCCGACATGGACGAGGACAAGCGCGCCTTCTACGAGTACCATGCCTCGCTGATGGAGCCATGGGACGGTCCGGCGGCCATCGCTTTCACCGACGGCCGCGTGATTGGGGCGACACTCGACCGGAACGGTTTGCGCCCCGGCCGCTACATCGTCACCAAAGATGATTTGGTTGTGCTGGCCTCAGAAGCAGGCGTGCTTGATGTGCCAGCCAAGGATATTCGCAGGAAGGGCAGTCTGCAGCCCGGCCGCATGTTCCTGGTCGATACGGTAGAAAAGCGCATCGTCTCTGACGCCGAGATCAAGAAGCAGCTTGCCAGCCGTCAACCTTACTCAAACTGGCTGCAGGAGCAGCAGGTCAATCTCGATCAGTTGCCGGAGCCTTCGCGGATGATCGCCTCCAACCCCGAGACCTTGTTGCGGCGCCAGAGGGCCTACGGCTACAGCGAAGAAGATTTGAGAATTCTATTGGCGCCGATGGCGGCGAAGGGCGAAGAACCGGTCGGCTCGATGGGCAACGATGTGCCGCTTGCCTGCCTCTCTGATCGTCCGCAGACACTGTTCAATTACTTCAAGCAACTCTTCGCGCAGGTCACCAATCCGCCCATCGATCCTATTCGCGAAGAGATGGTGATGTCGCTGATCAGCTACATCGGCACGGAGCGCAACATTCTGGACGAAGCTCCCGAGAATTGTCATACGCTCAAGCTGCCGCATCCGATTCTGACCAATCGCGACCTGGAAAAGCTGCGCCGCGTCTCCACGGGCGATCTGCTGGCCACCACGCTGCCGGCGCTGTTTCGCGTGGCGGATGGCGAGCAAGGCCTGAAGCGCTCGCTGGAAGAGCTGAGCGCGCGCGCCTCGCACGCCGTGGAATCCGGCTACACGCTGCTGATTCTCTCCGACCGCGGCGTCGATCCCACGTATGCGGCCATTCCCAGCCTGCTGGCCATGGCCGCCGTCCATAACCGCCTGGTGCAGGAGAAGACGCGCACCCAGGTGGCGCTGATTATCGAGAGCGGCGAGCCGAGAGAGGTGATGCACTTTGCTTTGCTCATCGGGTATGGCGCCAGCGCCATCAATCCTTACCTGGCTATCGAAACGCTGCACGACCTGAAGCGGCTTGGTCTCTTGCCCCACAACGTAACCGGCAACCATGCGGAAAAGAACTTCATCAAGGCCATCAACAAAGGCCTGCTGAAAACCTTCTCGAAGATGGGCATCAGCACCCTGCAAAGCTATCGCGGCGCCCAGGTCTTCGAGGCCGTGGGTCTCAATCAATCGCTGGTGGAGGCATACTTTCCCGGAACCGCCTCGCGCATCGAGGGCGTGGGGCTGGACGTTCTGGCGCGCGAAGCGCTGCTCAAGCACGCCTACGCCTTCCAGCCGTTGACGGAGTCTGAAACCGAGCTGATGGTTGGCGGCCAGTATCAGTTCCGCGAAGGCGGCGAATATCACCTGCTGAATCCGGAGACTATCAGCAAGCTGCAACAAGCCGTGCGGCAGAACAATCCGGCCACCTTCCAGGAATACACCGATCTGCTGGATGATCAGAACCGCCACATGTGCACGCTACGCGGACTGTTTCAGCTCAAATACTCGAAAAAACCGCTGCCACTGGATGAAGTTGAGCCGGCCAAAGAGATCGTGAAGCGCTTCACCACCGGGGCCATGAGCTTTGGGTCCATCAGCAAGGAGGCGCACGAGACGCTGGCCATCGCCATGAACCGCATGGGCGGCATGTCCAACACCGGCGAGGGCGGCGAGGACGAAGAGCGCTTCAAGCGCGACGCGAACGGCGACTCACGGCGCTCGGCAGTCAAGCAGGTAGCGAGCGGCCGCTTTGGCGTGACGGCGAATTATCTGGTCAACGCCGACGAATTGCAGATCAAAATGGCGCAGGGGGCCAAGCCCGGCGAGGGCGGACAATTGCCCGGCCACAAGGTGGATGAGATCATCGCCAGGGTTCGCCACTCCATTCCCGGCGTGGGATTGATTTCGCCGCCGCCGCATCATGATATTTATTCCATCGAAGACCTGGCGCAACTGATCTACGACCTGAAGAATGTCAATCCCAAGGCGCGCATCGCGGTCAAGCTGGTCTCCGAAGTGGGCGTGGGCACGGTAGCCGCGGGCGTAAGCAAGGCGCACGCCGATGTGGTGCTCATCTCCGGCGACAACGGCGGCACCGGCGCTTCGCCCTTGAGCTCCATCAAGCATGCCGGACTGCCGTGGGAGCTTGGCCTGGCTGAAACCCAGCAGGTGCTGCTGCTGAACGATCTGCGCAGCCGCATCAAGGTGCAGACCGACGGCAAACTGCAAACCGGCCGCGACGTGGTGATTGCCGCGCTGCTGGGCGCCGAAGAGTTCGGCTTTTCCACCATGCCGCTTGTCTCCATGGGCTGCATCATGATGCGCAAGTGCCATCTGAACACCTGTTCGGTGGGCATCGCCACACAGGATCCTGTTTTGCGCGCGCGCTTCAAGGGCCAGCCGGAGCACGTAATTAACTTTTTCTTCTTCCTCGCCGAGCAGGTGCGCCAATACATGGCCAAGCTGGGCTTTCGCACCTTCGACGAAATGGTGGGGCGCGTGGAAAAAATCGACTCCGCCGTTGCCGAAGCACACTGGAAGGCCAAGGGCATCGACCTCTCCACGATTCTTTACTTGCCTACGCTGCCTTCGCGCGTGGCTCGCCATAAAGTCCAGGCCCAGGATCACGGCCTTGACAAGGCGCTCGATCACGTTCTGATTGAGAAGGCCGCGCCGGCACTGGAATCCAGGACGCCGGTGAAGGGCAGCTTCGCCATCCGCAACGTGCATCGCACCGTGGGCGCAATGCTGGGCGGCGAAATCGCCCGCCGTTATGGATCGGCCGGATTGCCGGACGAGACGATTCACTTCAAATTCAACGGCTCGGCCGGGCAGAGCTTCGGCGCGTTCGTTCCCTCGGGCGTCACGCTGGAATTGGAAGGCGAATCCAACGATTATTTGGGAAAAGGCCTCTCTGGCGGGCGCATCATCGCCTATCCTCCGAAGGGCTCCAGCTTTTTGCCTGAAGAAAGCATCCTGGTAGGCAACGTGGTGCTCTACGGCGCAACCAGCGGCGAGGCCTTTCTGAACGGCATCGCCGGCGAGCGCTTCGCAGTGCGCAACTCCGGCGCCATTGCGGTGGTCGAAGGCGTGGGCGACCACGGCTGCGAGTACATGACGAACGGTACGGTCATCGTCATCGGGCTCACGGGCCGCAACTTTGCCGCCGGCATGAGCGGGGGGCGCGCTTTTGTCTACGACGAGCAAGGCGATTTTTCCACGCGCCGCTGCAACACCACCAGCGTCGATCTGGAACCGCTGGCTTCGGAAGAGGATATCGCCGAGGTGCGCGGCCTGCTGGAACGCCACCGCGACCTGACCGGGAGCCCGCGCGCCGCATGGATTCTGAGGCGCTGGGCCGAGGCGCATCCGCGCTTTATCAAGGTCTTTCCTCACGAGTACAAGCGCGTGCTCGGCATTCAGCGCGTTGAGGCAGTTTATTCTTCGCCCACAACTTCGTCGCCCAGGGAGGCGGCAGTCGAGGTGCTCCATGGGTAAGGTGACAGGATTTCTGGAGATCGAGCGCGAACAACCTACTCGCCGCAAGGTTGAGGAGCGGGTCAAGGATTGGTTTGAGATCTACGAGCCATTTCCCGAAGAAAAGCAGCGCAAGCAGGGCGCTCGCTGCATGGATTGCGGCGTCCCCTTCTGCCACACGGGTTGTCCGGTCAACAACCTTATCCCTGACTGGAACGACCTGGTTTACAACGGGCGGTGGGAAGCAGCCATCCACCGCCTTCACGCCACCAACAACTTCCCCGAGTTCACCGGCCGCATCTGCCCCGCGCCCTGCGAGGCGGCCTGCGTGCTGGGCATCAGCGAACCTGCTGTTTCCATCAAGCTCATCGAGCGCAGCGTGGTGGAGCGCGCCTGGGATGAGGGCTGGATTCATCCCGAGCCACCCGAGCAGAACACCGGCAAGCGCGTGGCCGTGGTGGGCAGCGGACCTGCCGGTTTGGCTGCCGCACAGCAGTTGCGCCGCGCCGGACATACCGTCACCGTCTATGAAAAGAACGATCGCATCGGCGGACTGCTGCGTTACGGCATTCCCAACTTCAAGCTTGAAAAGCACGTCATCGACCGCCGCCTCGAACAGATGCGCGCCGAAGGCGTTACCTTTATCGCCAACGCACATGTTGGCGTCAACGTGCCCGTCGAATCGCTCACCGGGCACTATGACGCCATTCTGCTGTGCGGCGGCTCTGAGCAGCCTCGCGATCTGAAGATCCCGGGCCGCGAACTGAAGGGCATTCACTTTGCCATGGAGTTTCTTCCGCAGCAGAACCACAGGTGCGAGGGCGACATTGTTGATCCCTCCATCGCCATCAGCGCCGAGGGTAAGCGCGTGGTCATCATCGGCGGAGGAGACACGGGCGCCGATTGCCTGGGCACCAGCCTGCGCCAGCGCGCCAGGAGCGTTCACCAGTTTGAGATCATGCCCAAGCCGCCCGAGCAGCGCGCCGCCCAAACGCCCTGGCCGATGTGGCCCTTGCAATTGCGCACGGAAACTTCACACGAAGAGGGCGGAATCCGGGACTGGAGCATCAACAGCGTCAAATTTACCGGTGATGATCAAGGCAACGTCAAACAGCTGCACGCGGTTCGCGTCGGCCCTCCGCCGAAGTTCGAAGCTATCGCCGGCACCGAGTTCGCGCTTGACGTCGATCTGGTGCTGCTGGCGATGGGCTTTCTTGGCCCGGTACGCTCGGGTATGCTTGAGCAACTCGGCGTGGCAGTGGACGCCCGCGGCAACGTAGCCACCGGCGCCGACTACCGGACTTCCATCGAAAATATCTTTTCCGCGGGCGACATGCGCCGCGGCCAATCGCTGGTGGTCTGGGCCATCAGCGAAGGCCGCAAGGCCGCCGCGTCCGTGGATCGCTACCTGGCCACGATTGCTGAACCCGTCTCCCAGCACCATCGCGGCCCGGCCTGAGCGTGCGCGCTGGCCTTGCAATCACCCGCAGGTTCTGCTTCAGCTATAACTACCGACGTCCGGAGACCAGGTTGATGACCAGGACGATCAGCGCTACGACCAGAATTATATGAATCAGGCTGCCGGCAATGTGGAAACTGAAACCCAGGAGCCATAGAACGAGGAGAATTACAAAGATTGTCCAAAGCATAGTCACTCCTTGTGGATGTTGCGGGCGCACGAGAACTGCAAACGATCTCAGGCGCCCGCAAGAACTCACCATTTTTTATTAGTTAGAAGCGATGGCCTGAGCCTTTGCTTCTCTGACCGCGTCGAGGAACCGGGCAGCCGCGGCAGGCACGGCGACTTCGCCACGCAGAATGGCGCCAGTCGAGTGGTCACGTCCATAGATGGACTCGGTGGCATCTTCGTCGCGGCGGATCGAAGCGCCGGTCAAAGTAAGTCCAGCAAAGGCGCCTCTGGCCCGCGAGTAAGTGAGGACCTCGGTCTCCAGCTTCCAGTCGGTATCAGCAGTGGCATGGCGTCCCACTGGCCCGGCTGCCGCGGAAGCGTCCGCGCCAAGCTGGAACTTGCTGTCGATCAAGTGCTGCATTCCCCTATCGTTTTGGATAATCATGACCAAATCAACGCCTTCGACGCCGATCTGCAATCCCCAGCTTCCGCCGGTAATGTCAAAGAACGCCGGCGCACTCCATCCGTTCGCAGTCCGGCAGGTGGCAACCCCCTTGCCGTTTTCCGCGCCAAATACAAAGCCGCCCTTGATCATATGGGGCACAATGGCAATACACTTTGCGTGTTCCAGAACTTCTTGCGGAATGCCTCTATCCGGAGCGGCCATAATTTCGTGCAGCACCGTTCCCGCATTATCCAGCCTGTCCTGAACGTTTTCGCGAGTTGTTCCTGCCCAGCCGATGCTCGTCAAGCTGAGTACTGCCACAAACGCCACAAACTTTTTCATATGTTTCACCTTTTCTACCCATGCGCAGCGTCACCTGCTTTTCGCACATTCGAGGCGCACAAGGTAGTTTCCACACTAAAGGCGGAATGCAGGTCCGTCTGAGCTAGAACGCTCAGGAAACAGCACCTGGCCAGTCCAGTGTTAAGGATGCAAGAATATTTTCAAAAGTGAGCAAAAGGAGACAGTTCTCCCCCCCCCTCCGAGAGAGTCTAAAAGCAGGTTCCGGAGTGAGAAACCACTGACGGCATGCTGCGGCTTCCCTTGCTTCAGCAACTTCCGGCATGAACAATCCTGATGATTGCCGGTGAATCTACATTCATCGGCGCAACAGCCAAGTGAACCGCAGTACTTTGCAGTTGCGCATCCTTCCTCAGTTTCCGCGTGATGGCCGAAATCGCAAGGAGACCGAGGCATGGCTGTCTTTAAAAATCAGACATTCGAAATAGCAATTTTTCTGACCAACGCCGGATTAGGACGCAGAATCATCCAGTTGGCCCCCAGGCAGACTTTCTTTGCGCAGGGAGATCCCGCGGACTCTGTCTATTATCTTCAGAAAGGCCGCGCAAAAGTCACTGTCGTTTCAGCAAGCGGCAAGGAAGCAACCATTGCGCTTGTTCCAGAAGGCGAGTTTGTCGGGGAGGGAGCGCTGGCGGCAATACCTGGACTGCGCCTATCCACAGCTACGGCCATTACAGCCTGCTCCGCGCTGAGGATAAATCGCGAGGAGATGATTCGCGCGATGCACGATGCGCCAGACTTCTACGATCTGTTCATGAAATTTCTGCTGGCGCGAAGCATGCGCATTCAGGCAGACCTGGTCGACCAGCTTTTTAACTCCAGCGAAAAGCGGCTGGCGCGGATACTCCTTCTGTTGGCGGAGTTCGGCCAGTCGGGCGAGCCGCAAGCGATGATTCCCAAGATCTCTCAGGAGACCCTGGCGGAGATGATCGGGACCACGCGGTCCCGTGTCAGCTTCTTCATGAACCGCTTTCGCGAACTCGGCTTCATCGACTACAAAGACCGCATTCATGTACACAAATCTCTGCTGAACGTAATTCTGCACGATCAACTGCCGGACGACAACGCCGCAAAACCGTCAATAGTGACATTGCCCGGAGGCCGTTCAAAGCCGGACAGTGGATCTTTTGCAGGCTCTGTCTTGAATTGAACAGCCTGACAATTCGTTGAATGGGATACTTTTTACGCTTCATACCGTGCAGTATTTGTGAGGTGAAATATGCCAGCTACGCAATCAACAATTCTGATTGTCGACGATGATCCTACTGTCAGGCTTACTCTCTCGAACGTACTTGCGGAAGTAGGCTACAGCGTGCGCACCGCCGAAGACGGTTTATCCGCGTTGCGCGAGATACGCAATGAGGTTCCCGGAATTATTGTTTCCGATCTGAATATGCCCAGAATGTCCGGGTTCGAGTTGTTCTCAGTAATCCGGCGCCGTTTCCCCGCGATCCGGACGATTGCCATGAGCGGCTCGTTCACTGGCACCGAGGCTCCATCCGGAGTTGCCGTCGATGCATTCTACCAAAAAGGCAGCAGTATCGCCGCTCTGTTGCGGATCATGGAAACACTGCCTCAGGTGGAGCGAAAAGCACACCCTCCTACCAGCCCGGACGAGCTTCTCTGGATTCATCACAACAGCCACGACTTATCGCCGGATGCAAGTATAACGATTACCTGCCCGGAGTGCCTGCGCACCTTTTCCCAGACAATCGGCACCGGCTACCTGAAGCGCAAAACAGAGTGCATCTATTGCCAATGCACGATTTACTACGCAATCGTACAACACGCAAATCGGATGCCATTGCAGGCTTATCAGAGAGAAACCGCGGCGGCTTAGAAAGGTCCGCATCTTCCTTACCTCGCGTGGTCTTAATAGCTCAGATAAATGCAGTATGAACAGCTACTCTCAAGAAAGTAGAGGCGCTTGAATAGTATTCGTGTGTATTCATCAAACAATCAATGTTAAGTCCACGGAGGCGGAACAGTGAACAGGGATCGAGTGAAGGGAACAATCGATGAAGTAGCGGGAAGCGCCAAGCGCAAAGCCGGCGCGTTGACGGGCAATACGAATCTTCAGGTCAAAGGCATGGTTCAGCAGGCAAAGGGCAAGGTAGAAAAAGCCTGGGGCAAGGCGAAAGATACGGTTCGTGATGCCGCCGAGGGCAGCGAGGTGCATCTCGATACTTGCGTAACATTGAAAATAAAGAATTCCTCGGCGGATGCGGAATGCAAAAAAGTGTAAGTAGGCATTTTCCCACGCCGCGTCGCTGACAGGAATGGAAAAACATCGCTGGCTTTGAAGAGGATGCAGGGCCAACCAAGTTCCCGCCTTGGGTGGATTGTTGTTGCGGTCACTCGAATTTACCTGTTCGAGGCAAGCGTTGCGATGTTGTGTAGTTATAATGCAGGCAGGAAGAAGCTTCTGGAATCAAATGCCAGGAGTGACTCCGGCATGCAGTGCAAGCTTCTCTGCCGCGTCAATTTTGCGCAGGCCGCGAATCTTCCATATTCCATAGCAGAGGCCGGCTACCATCAGGCCTACGAAGACGCAAATCAGCGGATTGGACCACGTCTGGAGTGTTCCAGACCATAGACGAACGATCTTGCGCCCGTAGGTGACGCCAAGCCACGCGATGAAGGAGTAACGCAATATGCGGGCCGCGCCGTATGCGGCCAGGAAGCGATTGCGCGAAACGCCCAGCGCACCGGAGGCGAGCGCAAACGGCGAGAGCGGAATGGGCGGAGGAAGCAAGGGGGGAACGAAGACAGCGAGAACGGGATGACGCTCGACCCAAACGACGATAGGCCCAAGCAGGCGTGCCGGCACGTAGTGGCGCAGCGCATTCTCGCCGCCTCTGCGGCCGATGTGCCAGGTGGTGTATCCGCCCAGCATACTGCCTGCAATCGCACAAGGGGCCAGCAGCCATGGATCGCCGCTATGCGCCACAAGCCACAGTAGAAGCAGGTCAGTGCTGCCGGGCAAAGGCAGAGGAATGACCGAGGAATCAATCACCGCAACAGAGAAAAGCCCCAGAGCTCCCAGGTGCGTGAGCCAGCGCGGCGCCAACGGCTGATGCGAGGACGGAGCAGGCAATCGAATTTGTTGTCGAACAAATATACTCATACAGACGTGTCTCTACATTTGCGTTTGAAAGCCAAGATTCCGGAACTACTTCAACCCGTAGAAAACCTATTCTGCAATCGCGCCGCTTAAAGTGAACCAGTAATACCGTCGCCAACAAAATAAGCATCGAACGGGGCGCAGAGCAAATATAGCCAACAGGCCATCGAGCGAACGCAACTCCGCTTGCTTGAATTTCACCGAATTGCAACGCGGGCACTTTCGCCGCGCCCAAAGCAGATGGGGCAGCCATCCGGGCAAATATCGTCTTATGTTACTCATTCTGCCCATCCATTTCTGTTATGCGGCGATGCATGCTAACGTACGCTTTCGTGCGCGCGACTCGAGTTCGAATCCAGCCAGGAGAGCAGACGACGGATGCTACCTGTCGCCATAGCTATGCTGGAATCGGCGGCTCCGTAATACAGATTGATGGTGTCGCCATCCGCCCCGATAGTCTGTCCGCAAGGAAACACAACATCCTTGACATCTCCGCCGCGCTCATAGCTGGCTTCTGGACTAAATATCCAGGAATCTCCACGCTGCAAACACACATCAGGCAGCTCCAGATCAAAAAGCGCGAGACCGAGGCGATAAATACTTCCCGATGCCGTCTGCCGCACCCCATGATAGATCATCAACCAACCTTTAGCGGTTTCAATCGGCGGCGAACAAAGGCCGATCTTGTTTGCATCCCACCACCCGCCCCGTCGTGCTTCAAGAATGATCTTGTGGCTCCCCCAATGCCGTAAATCCGGCGAATAGGATATCCACATATGAGCACCAAGAGCTGTCATGGGCCGATGAATCAACGCCCAACGTCCGCCTATCCTGCGAGGCAACAGCGCCGCATCTTTATCCTCGGGAGACATGATAACGCCATACCGCTCAAAGTTTTTAAAATCCTTAGTAAGCGCGAGCGAGACTCCGGGACCACCTCGCGCAAAGGATGTATACGCCACTGCGTATTGCTCGAGTTCGGGGATATAGGTAATGCGCGGATCTTCAATACCCCATATCTCCTCGGGATATTCCCGGGGATTTGCCATCAATGTGGGTTGCGGATCAATCCGCCATGCATCAACTCCGTTGGATGAACGCGCGGCGCAAAGATGCGACAGGCCGCTGCGATCTTCAACGCGGCAGAGCAGCAAAGTGTCGCCGCCGGCCAGCCGTACAGCCCCCGCGTTAAAGACGCTGTTAATCGGATAGGGCCAGTTCTCCCTGCTGAGAATCGGATTGCCGGAATAGCGAGTAAGCAGGGGATAATCGTCACATGGTATTAGCTCTTTCTGAGCGATAGACTCCGGTGATTCCCGCGGAAAGGAAATTGGACTCAATAGGAGACCCTCATTTTCTGGTGCAGTTCGATAGCGCTTGCAACTTTGGCTGTCTGCATTTCGAGCAGAGCCGTGAGAAAGGAGAGCGTGGATTCAGCTCCCTGATTTTCGTTAACGCGGTCCGGATGAAGGCCATCGCGGCATCCACCTGTCAATGCATCATATAACGGAACCTGCAAATCGTTCTTGCCGAGAAACCAAGCAAAGACTCTTCGTGCTTCTTCAAGCCATTGGCTTTCCTCCGTCAACCGATATACCTCAAGACAGGCAGAAACAGTTGCGCATGCCTCTACAGGTTGCTGATCGAAGCGCGCCTTCTCATTCCCTTCAATGAAGAATCCGTTGGATCCTATGGGTACGAAAATTTCCTTATCGTCGCGATGTTGCTCGGCAACAAGCCACTTCAAAGAGTCCATTCCAGCTTCAATCATCCGCTGGTTGTTACTTCGCCATCCTGCAAGAATGAGCGCTTGCGAGAGCCTTGCATTGGAGTAGGACAGACTCTTCTCAAACCATTTCCAAGAATCTGAATGACTTCTCTCATAGATATTAAGGAGTCGATTGGCAAGAACATTGCGCGCGCTCTGGATGACTCTATCTCCCGGGAACCAGTCCAGGTAGGCTTGCATACCCAGAATGCAATACGCCCAGGCCCGTGGACTGGTAAACGCAAGTGTCGCGGGGACTGCGGCTTCGAATAGCCTCCCTGCCGCGCCTCTCAATCCCGCATTTTGTGAAAGCCCCAGCACCTTCCCCAGCGACCACAATGCGCGCCCATGGCTATCATCCGAACCAACATCTTCAAGCCACCTGCGGTCGTAGCCGAGATAATTTCTGAACCTTCCTGTATCGGCATTGAATGCAAGCCATAGAAAGGATAAGTAGCGGTAGGAGTGGTTTGGATGCTCCCGCTTGCCGGCATAGCCAGGATTTTCATCCAGAAGAACTGACACGATCAGCGCCCGCGCGTTGTCATCGGTTGTATAACCTTCCCGCGTATTCGGCACCGAAAAAATAGCGTGTTGCAGGATGCCGGTATCGTCAGTCATGGTTAACAGATGACCTGGGTTGAAAGCGGGAAGAAGGTCAATCGAATTCATCGCAGAATCGTCCTGTTGGGCCGCTCTTGGATGTAAAGAGCGTTCAAAGCGCGCCCGCTGAAAACTCGCCATGTAGGCCCGTGCCGTTTTCGCCCATGTCGTTCCGCGAGAGTGAAGATAAGCGCGCTTACGCATAGCATGACGCTCCGCATCGTTCTCCAGAAGACCTAATACGGCATCCGCAATCGCATCAGGACTCTGGAAAGGAACAAGTACGCCGCGATTCTCCGCAAGTAACTCCTCGGCGTGCCAGTACGGAGTGGAGACAATTGCCTTACCGGCTCCGAGTGCAATCGCCAGCGTGCCGGAGACGACCTGTGCCTCATGCCGGTAGGGCGTGATGTATATATCGGCAGCGCCCACGTGTTCTACAAGTTCTTCGGCACTCACAAAGCGATTATTGAAAATCACGTGATCGGAGACGCCAAGCTGATCTGCCAGCGCCTGCAGTTCTTCCCGGTAACGCTCGCCATCGCGCCGGCGAATATGCGGATGGGTCACTCCGGAGACGATATAAACCACGTTTGGCTGGCGAGCCAGAATTGCGGGTAACGCCTGAATGACGTTCTCAATTCCCTTGTTAGGGGACAGTAATCCGAAGGTAAGCAGAACTGACTTACCTTCCGTGCCGAACTTGTCTTTATAGTAATTAGGATCCATAAATGGCAGATCAGGCACTCCGTGGGGAATCACGTCGATTTTCGCGCCTGGAACGGCATAAACTTCGCGCAGCAGTTGGGCCGCCAGCTTGCTCATTACCACCATACGATCGGATAGCTGGGCAATCTCTTCAAGTACCATTCGCTGCTCCAGCGACGGATCGCGCAGCACGGTGTGCAGCGTGGTCACCAAGGGCATCTTCAATTTGCGCAGCAAGGTCAGTATGTGACTGCCCGCGCTGCCGCCATAAATGCCATATTCATGTTGCAGACAAACAAGATCGTTGCCATTGAAGTTGAGAAAATCAGCGGCACGCTCATAGGAAGAAAGGTCCTCCTGCTCAAGTTCCAGGCGCACTTGTTCCGGATACTGATAACTTGAATCTGGATCGTTGACGGGGATGGCAAACAATCGCCCCTCTCCGTATTCGGACGTGAGCGCAGAGCAGAGGTCAGTTGTAAAAGTGGCAATGCCGCACTCGCGCGGCAGGAAATTTCCAACAAATGCAATGCGAGTTGGCAAAGGCAATTTGCACGCTTTTGTGGCGATATGCAAATAAGCTTCTGGATCTGGATTAACGTCAAGTTTCGCAGGATACATTATCTCAGAAAGCGACATCATGCCCTCCTTTCAACTTTAGATCCGGCCAAGAACCAGAAGAATGACAATAATCACGAGGACCGATCCGACTCCGCCGCTCGGATAATATCCCCAGCTCCTGCTATGCGGCCACAGCGGCAACGCGCCGATAAGCGCTAAAATCAGAATCGCTATCAATAAAGGTCCAAGCATTTTCGCTCCTCGCAATTCTACAAACAACCGGGATACCAAATAGATGCCGCGGCCTCTTTCGAAACCGCGGCATTGATACGGTTTTGCTAGAGCAGACTTCCGGTAGTTACATTGACCGGGCTGCCAATCGCTTCACCGGAAACTACCAACTCAACTCTCCGGTTTTCCTGCCTGCCCGCTGCATTGTCATTGGTAGCTACCGGCAACGTATTACCGTAGCCCGTGGCGCTAACGGAGCCTGTTGCTACACCCTGCTCCACGAGGAAATTGCGCACAGCGACAGCGCGATTCTCCGACAGCTTCAAATTCATATCATCGCCGCCGACGTTGTCGGTGTAGCCGCCAACTTGGATGTTAAGTCCTGGATAGGCGATAAGAATCCCGGCAACCTTCGCCAGCTTCTCGCGCGCACCGGGCTTCAACGAGTAATGTCCAGTATCAAACAAGACATCGGACATGCTGACAATCAATCCTCGCGCGCTTTCGCGGGTTGCCAGAATCTTGTTCAACTGTTCAGACAACTGAGCACGCATTGCAGCCTTGTCACTATTGGCCTGTTGCTCATTCAATTGAGCCTTCTGAGCTGCCATGCGAGACTGCTCAGCATCGGCCTGGGCGGATGAGATTGCATTCGCCGATGCGGATTGATTGGCGGCCAAATCAGCCTGTGCTCTAGCCGCGTCAGACTGAGCGGATGCGACTGCCGCTGTCGATGCAGTTTGGTTCGCGACCAGGTCAGCCTGAGCCTTTTCTGCATTGGCTTGCGCCATTGCCGTATCGGCCTGCGCTTGTTCTTTCAGACGGGTAGCGGCATCGGCTTGAGCTTGCGAGACAGCCTGCGCATCTCGTGCGGCCTGACGCTCATTGGCGAGGCGAATCTCGTCAATTCTTTTGACCGAGATCTCGCGCGCATCTTCAGCGGTTTGAACTGTCTCTCGCGCGATGGCAATCAACGGCTTTCTATCGATGTGCTTGTCTACGGCGTAGGCATTGGCTTTGTCCATCAACTGAACAGCGTGCTGGTAGCTCTCGCTCGCATATTGTTCAGCTCCCTCGGATTTTGCAATCCTAAGCGCATTTCGCGCCTCGTAGAATTCCAATGGAAGACTGGCGTTCAGAACAACCGGGTCAAACTTATAGCCGGAGGGAAGATAGCCTCCACGCTCCATCAGTTCATACTTTGCATTCACCGCCTCTGTTGTTCCCTTGGTATCGGCGCGAATAACATTCTCAAGCACAACGACGTTGCTTGGCTGGCGGACGGCATAGTACGGTTCCGCGGTGACAATCAGAGCGAATGCCTGGAGGTCGGTGGTTGCAGTCAGCTTGCTTCTGTCATTGCCGCCTACCAGCACTTCTCCAAGATTCACAGGCCGGCCCTCGGGCGAAATCGCCCACAGGACATACGTGAGATACTCGCCGCCAAAGGTTGCCGGACTTTGTAAATTGCCGAATTCCGCTTCGACTTCCATGGTGCCACGCTTGCTTCTTACCTTTGCTATTCCATTTGCTGAAGGCAATAATGCCGTTCCGGCGAAATCTACATCCGTGGCTCCGCTGCGATGTTGATAGTTGACCGCCTGGACCGAACGGTTGACCACTATCACGCGGTATGTGGTGACAGTGGACACAGGGCCTGTTGTTTCAACGACCGTCGTCGTTTGAGTAGTCAACTGCGCAAACGCACTCAGGCTAAGGGCACTTCCCATTGCGAACAAAAGCATCTTCTTCATGATTCCTCTACAGGCGGTACTCTGCCGTACTGCGGTGGAAGTTCGTTTTTAACGGGCACAATCTGCCAGATCTCGCCAGGTTGATACTTCAATGTCCGACGCGAAACTGGTAGATGTAGTCGAAGAGACCGAATACTTTGAGAAGCCACAGTACGACGACTATGACAACGACACCATTCAGAATTCCCTTGATTTGACCCTGCATGGGAATGAAACGATTCATCAGCCATAACAACAGGCCGACCACGCACAGCGTGATGACAATAGGAATGAGCGGCGTATTATTTCCGATACGGTACTGAGAAAGGTTATCTAAGATGCCGACAACCTTCAGAAGCCACAGAACCACAGCAATCACTATAACGCCATTCAAAATGGCCTTGATTTGACCCTGCATGGGTATGAAGCGGTTGATCAGCCATAGCAACAGGCCGATTACTGCAAGCACGATAACTACAGTGACAAGCGGCATATGATGTTCTCCAATCATTATGTGGACATGATCCACACTCAAGGAATCTTCGAATGGTTCGACAGATTCATGTGAATTGTTTGCTACTTGCCTGGCTCATTTCGGTAGCTGGTGTGCAAAGAAATCGCGCTGGTCTTAAGAAAAATAACGAAATATGATCCCGTGCACTACCCGAGAGGCTAAGAACCGAAAAAAACCATTGGACTGCCTTATCTCAGGTGCCAGATTGGGAAAATTCGTTCATTTTTCTACCTCTTTATTGTTCCAAAGTGGTAAACAAATTGCTGAGCTATAATGCACAGGAGAAGAATTGGAAATATCAGGTATTCGACGGTCGTATGTTCACACGTTGCATCTGCGAGACGGCATAAACTGCTGCCGGCAGATGATCCGTCAAATCAAGACACGCCGCAATTCTTCTACGGCAGCGGATGGCGCGTCAGGCCGCAAGAAACCCACGCCAAGTCTCCACTCAGAACGTAGATAGCGATAGCCGTAATCATGAAGACTGCGCCGACCCAGAAGCGCCAGTCACAATGCATGCGCCTCCAGTATGGGCCAGGATCTGGCTCGCCACTATTGCTGCTATTTCCTTCGCGGTTGTGTCTGCTTCCGGTCATCTGTTCTCCATTTCAGGAAATCCGAGTGAAGTTCAAGCAGTAGGCGTCTCTTGAGGTCAGCATATTCTGGTTCCGCTTAACTCGTCCTTGCTATGGTTTCTGAGCAGTCGCGGAAGTGACCTGAGCCGGCCTGTCGAAATCTGCTATTGGCGAGCTGACAGCCGGCGCAGGCTTGTTCACAGGTATCTCGGTCCCTACAGGGAAGATGAGGATCTGGATCGAGCCCCAATCCGCGTCCAGGCTTGCACCTGCCTGCTTGCCCATTCCCAAGGTCTTAAGCTGGCTGTCGTCAAATCCAAAGTTCTCGACCAAATATTCGCGCACCACCATGGCTCTGGCCTCAGTGAGCACCTGATCCTTCTGGGTATCGCCCTCCATGCCTGTTGAAACCACGATTACAGCAAACCCAAATTGATTCTCTGCGAGGTACTCGCCGCCGGCATTGAGTGTCTTTTGATTCTTCAGCCTGGCTGAATCGCGAGTATCGAAGAGTTGCCTGGCGGTATAGGTAAAGGCCTTCAAGGGCGCACCCAACGGAAGTCCGCTAATCTTATTCGCTGCCAGTGCGGCGGAGTCATCGTACCCACGTTTATTGAAATACCCGCGCACTAAGAAGTTATGCTTCAGAGCCTCCATGTTTTCCTGGAAGTCCGTCACGCCAACCTGCGCCTGGAGCATCGTGGCGTGCAGCGTACTTGTGGTCTGTTCCAGGTTGTTATAGAGTTGCTTATCATTTACCAGCGCTCCCACGGTACCCTTGCCCGAGTCGATCTTGGCGCTAACCGAATTCAGGTGCTCCGTGGCTTGCTGGCTGCTATCCAGAATTCCATTCGCCTTCTTGATCATATCCGCCATCAAGAGAGGCGGTTCACTCTCGATGAGATCACCATTATTTACGTCCGGTTGCCCGGCAGATCCAAATGAAATTGCCACGAACTGATTGCCCAACACTCCTTCAGTAACGATCGAAGCGACGGAGTCCCGCTTTATGATCTCATGCGTTGAATTATCGAGATCCATGACCACCGTAACCTTTTCACCGGGCTTGTGAGGCAAATCGATGCTATGCACAGTTCCGCTGTGAACCCCGCCCACCTGCACGTCGGCTCCATTAGTCAGGCCCGCCACATTGTCGAATTGCGCCTTTAGTTGATAAGTGGAGCGAAACAGATAGTTCTGGCTTCCGATGATAAAGACTCCGGCAGCGAGAATTACCAGAGCCACAACGATGAATGCTCCCAGCCGCGCCACTCTCGACATAGTTCCTCCTACGACAGTTTCAGAAAGTTTTCAACAAATCCGATATCGCTCTGTTGAAGATCTTCAAACGTGCCTTCGATTACAACATTTCCCTGATCCAGCAGGGCCAAACGATTGGCAATCGTCCTGGCGCTGTGCAGATCGTGAGTTACCACAATGGATGCCATCTGACGCTCCCGCTGGAGCTTGAGAATCAAATCGTCGATTTCGCCCGAGCTGATGGGATCAAGTCCGGCCGTGGGCTCATCGAGAAGCAGTATCTCCGGCTCGAGCGCGAGCGCGCGCGCCAGGCCAACGCGCTTTTGCATGCCGCCTGAAATATCGGAAGGCATCGTATCAAGGTTGCCTTCCATGCCCACCTCGGAAAGCAACTGTTTCACGCGTTCGCCGCGTTCGGATCTGGACATATCTTTCCGATGGTGGACAAGGGGAAACGCCACATTTTCAGCCACCGTGAGCGAATCATAGAGCGCCGCCTGCTGAAACAAAAAGCCCATCTTCTTCCTGATCTCGCCCATCCGGTCAAGAGCCAGGCCGACGATATTTTGGCCATGGATGCAAACCGAGCCCGAGTCGGGCGTTTCGAGGCCGATGATCAGCCGCAGCAAAACGCTTTTCCCCGTGCCGCTGCGTCCGAGCACGGCCAGGGTTTCACCACGATCCACGCTCAAACTAATGCCGTTTAGAACCATATGACTTCCAAAGGTTTTCAGCAAGTTATCGACCGCGACAACCGGCGCACCGCTGTCTTTCTCAGATCGATCTTGCTTCATCGCGATGTCATAGGCTGTGGCCATTCATATCTCTCGAAACTATGCGTCAACGGTTAAGAGTTAAGGGAAGACAACCAGAATGAATTTCACCAGGACAACATCGGCCAGAATGACAAAGAGCGATGCTAGAACCACCGAGTTAGTTGCCGCGCGGCCAACGCCCTCAGCTCCACCGCGGGTTCTCATTCCCTGAAAGCACGCAATAAGCCCGATAATCAGGCCATACACGGCGGTCTTGAATGTCTGAGGAAGGAACGTGCTGAAAGTCGCGCCCTTGAAGCCGTCCTGGATGAACTGATGAAAGGAGAGCGGCTCGACCAGCGTTTGTGCAAACCAGCCCATCAACAGGCCGCATCCGTCGGAGACAAGGGTCAGCAACGGCAGCATCAGGATGCAAGCCAGAATTCTGGTCGCCGCCAGAAGCCGGTAGGGGTTGATTGCCGATGCCTCGATGGCGTCGATCTGCTCGGTAACTTTCATCGATGCCAGTTCCGCGCTAATGCCAGCTCCCACACGCCCACTCACTACCAGGCCGGTAATGATCGGACCCATTACCTGAATCACGGAGTACACAAGAGTGGCGGGAAACATGGATTTGGCGCCGAATCGACTTAGACTGTAACGCGCCTCCAGCGAGATAATCACGCCGATGGCGGAGCCGGCCATGACGACCACCGGGAAAGACTTCGATCCAACCTCGTCGAGTTGACGGATTAACTCTCGCCACTCATACGGCGGTGTTACAGCTGCGCGCAGAACCTGCCAGAAGAAGATGCCCAGGTTGCCAAACCATTCAAAAAATCCACCGATTATCCCCATCGTAGAATTCAAAGCAGTATCGATAAGTACTTCTCCCCGTCCCGGAAGCGGCGGGTTGACGGTTACGACGGGAGTGAGTCCGCTGTTGCTCAATGGTTTGGACCGGGCGCCGGCGCGCCGTGCGCATTGTTAAGATGCATGCGTGAAAGCAGGGAATGGGGTCCACTATAAAAAAACTCCAGGGCAATGTTTTCGCCTGCAAATGCCAGCAAACTGTAGTTGCCTGTCCGGAACGCGTCCTTGGCGCCGTAGCGGTTGGGGAACCATCCATAGGTGGCGGTCATGGAGCCCGCATACGGCCCGACGAGCGCAGGGATAGAAAAGACACGATGGCCGTCTTCGCCGCGGCGCGTCGTCAAGGTGGAAATCAGGGCATGGCTCAACCGCGGAAACACGCCTCTGCACTCGCAGCGGTAGTACATTGCATCTTGCTTGAAGGCCTCTGACAGCCCGTAACGAGCCGTTGTGGCCACTATTGCAATGCCGTAGTCGGACCCAAATCGCTTGGCGTAACCCTTAACGCCCTGATTCCATTCCGGCGGAGCATTGCTGTATTGGTCGATGCCGGCGCCGAACGCGGCTCCGGCAATGGGGTACGGGCCGAATGCGTCGAATATGTAGTTGACGAGCTTCGTTTTCTGCGTCGGGCGCACGTACGTCAGATCAATCTGGTTAGAGGCCGCGCTTGCTTGAGCCGCAGAGGAATCTCCCGCATAGGGCAGTGATTGCGATTCTGACATCACTGACAAACATGCCATGACTATAGCTACCAGCAGCATAAACATAACTCGGCGGACTTTTTTGCCGATAGGCTCGTTGATCGAACGGAATCCGAGTATTCCCGCCAGATCGCCGTAGAAGTCGAGCAAAGACTGCGAATTCCGTCTCTTCGCGAGGGGTGTCAAGCTCTCTCCTTCAGCCGGCATCGGCTGTCTCTGATACGTAAGGCGCCATCAATAATGGCTGTATGCGATTAGCGGCACCTCTAGAGATATTGGCAGAGTTCGAATCTGTCTGGATGGTCACAAATGCTCGCTGTCGCAAGGAGGCATATGTGTTTTGTCTAAGTTACGCGGCGCAAGCATAACGTCACCTGTAAACGCTGCTCAGCCAAAACCAGAGCAGCGTGAAGACTTCATCCGGGCGCTCCATGGAATGGTGGTAGGGCAGGCATCCCCTCCGGCCGTCAATAACGAGTGCTCGTAGTGTTGATCGCCACGCATCATTCAGACAGGCCGAGATTCTGAGCCTGCTCTATAAAAATGTCGATGTGAGCAGTACAGTACAGACATAAGCCTGAGCCATGCGAGATGATGACTAGTACTTGAGTGTAACCGCTCTCAAGAGCAGGAATTCCGGTCCTGATGTAACGCCATATCTCCCTCAAACCGCTGGGGACCGCGTTGCCGATGCCAAGATGCGAGTTGCACTCAGACTTATCTATCTGAAGCATTTCCACTCAAATCTTTGATGTATTCGCCACCATCACCGGCCTTTTCTAGTCCAAAGAGGCATTTTACGGGGTGTTCATCCACCACATCGGACATCCACCACATCGGACATCCACCACACCGGACATCCACCACACCTGACAAACCGTTTAGAATGGGGCTATATTTTGAAGAACAAAAACACGCGAAACGAATTTGACTGCGCCGCGTTTCTTGCAAGCGCAGGGCTTGGCCGCAAGATCGTTCAGCTGGAACCTAAAGAGACTTTTTTCTCCCAGGGAGATGAGGCCAACACCGTATTCTATCTCCAGACAGGCCGGGCAAAACTCACTGTCGTCTCGCAGAACGGCAAAGAAGCCACGATCACGCTTCTTTCTGTCGGCGACTTTGTTGGAGAGGAGTGCCTGGCGTCCATTCCCGGATTGCGCCTGGCGACGGCTTCAGCAGTCAACACATGCACGGCGCTCAAGATCACCAGGGAAGAGATGACCAATGTGATGCATGACGAACCGGCTTTTGCGGATTTCTTTCTGAAATTCATGTTGGCTCGAAGTATGCGAATTCAGGCAGATCTTGTTGATCAACTTTTTAATTCAAGCGAAAAACGTTTGGCGAGAATACTGCTGATCATGGCAGAATTCGGCAAGACCGGCGAACGAGACACATTTATCCCTCCCGTTTCGCAAGAAACTCTGGCGGAAATGATCGGCACAACACGGTCGCGGGTTAGCTTTTTTATGAATCGCTTTCGCGCTCTCGGCTATATCAAATACAACGGCCGCATCCAAGTCAGTAAGTCGCTACTTAACGTGGTTCTTCTCGACCAATTGCCAGATCATAACTCACAAAAGCCGCTCCTTTCCACAGTCCGAATTGATCTGAAGCTCGCAATCGCGAAAGTTGAAACCATGCTTGAGCCAGTTATTCCGTTAGTAAGAACAATAATGAAACCCGCTATTCCGATAGTCGAGGCTGTAAAACGTAAATTATCACCTGTGACAGGGGATTAATATCATTGCTCGTATCATGTGAGTCAATTCAGGCAAAAGTACAGGCATGAACGAGGCAAATACTGGATAGAGCGGCGGATCGAGTAACCAGTCACTGTTGCCTGTGCGCATGAACAATAAACCGTTCCGGAGCTGCTCCGATATAGTAAAACGGATAGCAGGTGACGAGGGTTAGAGAGGATTCAGTGGTAGTGGCCAAAACGCCATTGTCACTGGGTGAAGTGATCTGAATCCCATCTACTTCATATCTGGTGGTTCCGGCAGCAGTCTGAAGCTGAATCTCGTCATCCTTGCGAATGTCTTTCAGAGCACGAAAGTAAGTATCCCGGTGCCCGGCGATTCCTATGTTCCCCGGTTCGCCGGGGAGCGCCGTTCCTTTAATATGGCCTACACCCAGCCGTAGAGTTCTCCATGTCGTCCCTTGCAGAACGGCCACCGAGACACCAATTCTTGGAATCTCGATGCGGCCCAGAACATCGCCTTCTTTGATTGCAGGTGCGGGTTGCCCTGCCAGGTGTTGTTCCTCCGCTTGAATCTGTTTGTCCAGGATCACCACTGCGTCGTTCTGATAGATTCTTGCGCTTATTAAAGTAAGCGCCACATATGAAAGCGCGAGAATACCGGTGATCAGCAAAATGTATCGCGTCCAGCTAATCAACCGCTGGTTCCGCGTTGCGAACGTCTTTGACTCAGTTATGGGGATCATATGCGGCCGTCCCAATACCTGGTGGTGGGAGCATCAATGGCACGAAGTAACCAGCCCGTGTGCGAGCCGATAAACGGCCACGACTCGCCGAGTTAACCTTCACATCGATAACCCGATATCCGCCATCTTGCTTTGTACTTATGGGAATGTAGGCCAGCGTGTACTGATTACGGATATCGTGTGCGATCCTTTCGCAGATTAAGGCTGTCTCCTTCGAGGAATCTGGGAAGAATGCCTCGCCGCCGGTTTCTTTTGCAAATCGCTTGAGCACGTCTGGGTTCTGATCGCCGTCCTGTTCATCGAAGATGCCTATCGCGTAGATGATTGCGCCGGAATGCCTGGCCATCTCAATAACCTGGGCCAGATTGTGCTTACTTGCATTATCGCCGCCATCGCTGATCAGGATGAGCACTTTCTTGTCACAACTGCCTAGCTTGATTTGATCAAGAGCAACGGCTATCGCATCATAAAGGGCGGTCTCTCCAATCGCCTTAATATCAGAAAGCCCAAGCTGCAACTGGTCCAGCCTGTCTGTGAATGGAATATCCGCTGGCAAACCATACGACACATGCTCATTGAAATTGACTAAAAACATCTGGTCCCGCGGGTTGCTTGAACGAGCGAATGACAGCGCGGCGGCTATCACATCGGAGCGCTTCGGCGCCATGCTTCCGCTGTTATCTATGACCAGTCCGACTGTAACTGGAATATCTTCGTGGCTAAAGTGCTTAATAGGCTGTAGTATGTGATCCTCATAGACCTGAAAATCTTCTTTACTCAGTCCAGAGACGAGTGCATTGTGGCGGTCCACGACCGTTGTGCTCAAGATAACCAGATTTGCGTTTACTCTGAGTGTATAGCCGTCGCTGGAGTGATTCTGTAAAGTAGAAGAGACAACTTGAGACCGGACAGCGCCAGGGAAGGCAATCAATATTGCAAGCGCAATAAAGCAAAGAAGCAAATTGTTCCTTGTTTTAACGATGATCATTCCGGTCGAGAAATGCCACTGGGCAGACAAACCGGCTTTTCTTTCCAGCCGTCTCTCGGACGCGGCCATATCAGTCATTTGTCTTGTCCCTCGCCGCGGTTTAAAACGTCCCCACAGTTAACTGAGGACGTGCTCCAACGAAAAGTGAGGCGATGCTCCCGCACCGCCTCATTTACTGAATCGCGCTTCTGAGTTAGACGGACTTTTTGAGAAGGCCGGAGACCAGAAAGCCGGCGCCCAATAACATCAGTCCGGACAGTCCAATTAATCCTAGATCGCTGGCAGTTGCCGGCAAAGATGCGACCTCTTCGGGAGCAGGCGCGGCAGCAGCCACGATTGGCGCGGGAGGCGGTTCAACAACCTGGGCAGTTTCAACTATTTCGCCGGCCGGGGTAACTGCCTCGACGGGCGCCGTCGCTAAAACCTCGACGGGCGCGGCCACCAATACGACGGGAGTCGAAAGTACAACCTCATTGGTTTCTTTGGCCAGTTGGATGGCTTTAGGTTTGTCATAAACAAATTGCTCGCCATATTCACGGCCCGGATAGAACCAAGCCTTCAGAGCCTCAGGCTGTCCGGCAGGCCGCTCGCTAAAGGTAATGACCGATTTGTTGATGTTCTTCAGACGATAGTTGGGCAATGCGACGATAAGGGTGAAGATGTGGGTTTCGTCCTGGTTCGAGATCTGCACGATGTGTCCGTACACTCCTGTATGGATGACCTGGAAAACATAGGTTCCCGCGGGCAATACCTGGGCGCCTGTGCCCCCAACTTCGACCGGTGCGCTAAATGTAACGATAGACTTTCTGTTGAAATCGTCGGCCTTCGCGTTCGGCGCGACGAGTACACAGAGTAGGGTAAGGCACAATCCTGTTCCTAAGCCTTTGAGCAGTGTCATTGTTTTTCCATTACTTCCTCCGACTCACTTGCACGGTGGTTAAAATGCGGCCTCTGTATGTTGTCGGGTTCATAAGAGTTCACATGCCGGAGACTCCGGCAGCCTTCTATCCCGTGGCGTGTACTGAATGCAGTATTACCTGTCGATCACTACAATGGCTGCTCAATATTGACCGGCTGCGATCAATCCGTGAAGCGCAACGATAAGTTTTTGTGTGCGTCCTATTGCTCAGACTATGCCGATCCCAGAGGCTAGAGTCAGCAATGTAAGGGTAGATAGACGACGGCCCGATCAAGTTTCGGGCCTTCTTGAACAGACTGAACCCCTTATGGTGTCTGCTGTTGGCAAACTGTTCTTAAATGCGACAGAGCATCCCACATAACACAGGTAACATAGACACCTTAAAGGGGGGTCTCATATGCGAGGACTCAATACTTTTCTCGGAACGACAGTATTACTGGCGGGCCTGGCCCTGGCGCCATTAGCTCAGGCTCAAGTGGTCGTCGATATCGGCACTCCACCCGTCTGTTCATATGGCTATTACGACTATGCACCTTACGCCTGCGCGCCCTATGGGTTTTACGGGCCGGAATACTTCTACGGCGGCGTCTTCCTTGGCATGGGCCCATGGGCCGGCTGGGGTTATGGCCACGGCTGGGGCAGCCATCGCTTCAGCAACCGCGGCGGAGGAAGCTATCGTGGTGGAGGCGGCGAAGCAGCCGGTCGCAGCAGTTATGCGCGCGGCGGCGGGGAAGTACGCTCCAACGGTGGTGGGCAGGCTCACAACAATGTAGCGGCTAACCATTCAAGCGGTGCGCGTCCCAGTGCGGGTCATACGTCAGCTCCAAGTGGCGGCGGACATCCCAGCGGTGGTGGTGGACATGCCGGCGGCGGTGGTGGTGGACATGCAAGCGGCGGTGGACGTAAGTAACCTATAACTGCTACACCAGGCAGTAGATGAAACAAGAAGCGGCGGGGCTTAACTGCTCCGCCGCTTTGCGTTAGCAGGATTGATTGTTGTATCCGCATCAGCGTTGCTCTGTCTCATGGAGTGAGATATACAAGCAGAATCCGTTAATACAATATTTGTCGGCACTCCAGCGGCATTCCATCTGGACATAATCAAAAAAAAGCCCGCGCCGGGGAGGCTTTTGCAAACTCCGGCGCGGGTAGGGGCTAACCAAACACAAACAACAAACTAGAAGTTGAAGCGTCCGCTGAACTGCAGCGAGCGCGAACCCTGAGTTGGAGAGTATGCGGGGCCCATTCCGGTTCTGGAGAGATACCCGAAGGTGCCACCGCCAACGG